>ENA-OQJH01000740-OQJH01000740.1-human-gut-metagenome-genome-assembly--contig:-NODE-740-length-16320-cov-2.038103_pt1 | contig 16320 bp, 23 predicted proteins | sample MGYA00242597_ERZ504763 | MGnify/ENA primary metagenome ERZ504763 (study PRJEB26092, sample SAMD00036359) | human gut metagenome | host: Homo sapiens | study: EMG produced TPA metagenomics assembly of... | reverse complement strand
CCTCTCCTCTCCTCTTACTTCCATGCTAGTGCATAAAAAAAGAGCGGAGGCGGATGCGATTATGGTAGGCAGCGAACTGCTTTATTGGATAATCCGTCACTTACGGTACGCAACTGGTATGGGCACAACCCGATACGCGTTGTGTTAGATCGCACGCTATCCCTACCTAATGATTCACAAATATTCGATGGCAACGTGCCTACATTAATCTTTACCGAAAAGCAACAGCCAGAAAAAAAGAACATCACATATATCACCATCAACTTTAACCATAACCCACTGAAACAGATCATGGAAGCATTGTATCAACGAAAAATACAATCATTATTGGTGGAAGGAGGCAGGCAATTGCTGCAATCATTCATTGATAATGAGCTATGGGATGAAGCCTATATCGAAAAGTGCCCCGGCCGATTACACTCCGGTGTTAAAGCACCTCAAATGGACGATAATTTTAGTTATTCGATAGAAGAACACTTCGAAAGACAAATTTGGCATTATGTTCGTCGATTATAGCTAAGATAGTTCTATTCAGGGGGTTTTACGTCGATAAAAACAGTGTTATTATCTATAATTTTATATAAAACTTACCTGTAATGTTCATTATCGGAAAAAATGTTTCTATTTTTGCAACTTGTAAATAAACACAATCTTTCAAATGAAAATAAAGTTTTTATCATTCATTGCGAGTTTTTTCATGGTGTCATTTGTTATAACGTCATGTCTTGATGACGATAATAACATCGAATATAGCCCGGATGCAACTATACATGCGTTTGCACTTGACACAGCAGGCCTTGGGAGTTATAAATTCACTATTGACCAATTATCACGTGAAATCTATAACGAAGACTCTCTTCCTGTTCATGCCGATACCATCATTGACAAGATTTTAATCAAAACATTAACAACGGCATCAGGTGTCGTTACGATGAAGGACAAAAGCGGAAACGATTCTGTCTTAAACATTAATGATTCAATCGATCTTCGGAAAGAACTTATTATAAAAGTATGGTCAACAGAAGCATTAGCGGGTATATCTCCTAATCAAACTAAGGAATACAAGATCAAAGTAAATGTGCATGACTATGATCCGGATTCGTTAAGGTGGAAATATATGAATAAAATAGATGACCAAATTGTAGGAGAACAAAAATCTATTATTTTTGGAAGTGAAGTTCTCACATACTCTGTAGTTGGCACAAAGTTATATGCATACAAAAACTCTTTAACAAACTTTGGCAGTTGGGAGTATAAAGAAATAGAGGGATTACCAAAAGGCAAACTTCCGACTTCTATCATTGCCTTCCAATTCAACAGAAGCAGAACCATGTTATATGCCACCTCCAATGGTGATGGTAAAGTATATGAATCTGCAGATGGAGAAAAATGGAATGAATCAACGATGTTTGGTGAGGGAGTGGAATTGCTACTAGCCACATTGACTAATAACGATGTCAGCAGAATTTGTTATATAAAGAAAGGAGCAGATAACCAACGCTATTTCTATTATCAAACAATGATGTACCAAAAGAGACTTTGGATAAAGCTGAAAATGGAGGAAAAGTGCCATCTAAATTTCCAACTAAAAATATATCCTATACAGTATATAAGTCTTCGACAAATATTAATTCAGTCCTTCTAGTAGGAGATACAGAAACTGCGACTTTGGCTGATGACAGTAAATTAGAAACGACCATTGTATGGGCATATGACGGAAACAAATGGGTTGAGTTCTCAACTACTTCCTCTGTTGCATACTGCCCTAAATACACTCAACCATCTATTATATATTATAATGACTTAGTATACATATTTGGTCAAGACTTCAGTTCTATTTATGTTTCCAATCAAGGATTATTCTGGAAAAAGGCGAATCCTAAGTTCTCTTTCCCCCATAGAGATTGGAGCAAAGGAGGAACTCCAGATCCCGATGTAGATCCTGAATTCAGAGGCAAAACCAACTATTCAATGGTACTAGATCCTGACACTCAAAATCTATGGATTATCTTTAGTAAAGGAAGTGCAAGTTTTGAAGAAGAGGTAGAGAAAGAAGAAAGTACAAAGGCAACCACAACTGAACCACGCACATATGAGCATGATTCAGAGGTATGGCGTGGTCGTCTTAATCAGCTATGGTTTGATTTGGCAAATGCCAAGAAATAAAAACGTATACGTTTAAAATAAAAAGATGTCCTATATAGAACAAATAGACAAAACTCGGATACCACAACACGTAGCCATCATTATGGATGGAAACGGACGATGGGCAAAACAACGAGGGGAAGAACGTACTTACGGTCACCGTGCTGGCGCAGAAACGGTACAGAATATTACTGAAGATGCTGCCAGACTGGGGATTAAGTACCTGACACTTTATACCTTCTCAACCGAGAACTGGAATCGGCCGCAAGAGAGATAGCAGCTTTGATGAATCTATTGCTAGAATCTATTGAAGAAGAGACACTGATGAAGAACAATATTCGCTTCAACGTAATCGGTGATTTCAAGAAGTTACCGGTTGAAGTTCAGAAAAGTTTGACGTCATGTATAGAACGCACATCCAAGAATAGTGGAATGTATATGGTACTAGCTCTTAGTTACTCATCCCGTTGGGAAATAACAGAAGCGGTACGGCAAATAGCAACGCAGGTAAAAACGGGAGAAATATCTCCCGAGCAAATAACCGATGAGTGTATCTCATCTCATCTGGATACTAATTTTATGCCCGACCCGGATTTACTGATCCGCACGGGAGGAGAAATCCGGTTAAGCAATTATCTCTTATGGCAATGTGCTTATTCGGAGCTTTATTTTTGTGATACCTTCTGGCCGGACTTCGACAAAGAAGAACTCTACAAAGCCATTTGGGAATACCAACAAAGGGAACGCCGATTCGGCAAAACCAGTGAACAGATCAGCTAATATAACTCGAAACATCAAATTATAACATAAATGCATTATCGTATTTCCTTTATATTCATAACGTTTGTCTGCCTGTGCTGCTTTGCGACAACAGGCGTTGCGCAAAATGCTAACACTGATGAAGACTCAAAACCTGTCATCTTATACTCCGGAACACCCAAAAGTATGAGATAGCAGATATTAAAGTCGAAGGCGTAAAGAATTATGAAGACTATGTATTGATTGGACTATCCGGACTATCGGTAGGACAAACAATTACTGTGCCGGGTGACGAAATCACTGGAGCAATCAAACGTTATTGGCGTCATGGTTTGTTCTCGAATGTACAAATCACAGCCGAGAAAATAGAAGGCAACAAAATCTGGTTAAAAATCAGCCTGACACAACGCCCACGTATCGCAGATGTACGCTACCACGGTGTGAAAAAGTCAGAACGTACCGACCTTGAGGCCAAGCTAGGAATGGTAAAAGGTATGCAGATTACTCCGAATACCGTAGACCGTGCCAAAACATTGATCAAACGTTATTTTGATGACAAGGGATTCAAAAATGCCGAAGTAATCATCGCACAGAAAGACGATCCTTCCAGCGAGAATCAGGTGATTGTGGATATTGATATAGACAAAAAGGAGAAAATCAAAGTACACAAAATCACCATTGCAGGAAACACTGCAATCAAGGCTTCCAAGCTGAAAAAAGTAATGAAGAAAACCAATGAGAAAGGTAAACTTCTAAACTTGTTCCGCACCAAGAAATTCGTGCCGGAAAACTTTGAAGCAGATAAACAACTTATCATCGACAAGTATAATGAGCTGGGATATCGTGATGCAATGATCGTTAAAGACAGCGTTTCACAATATGATGAAAAGACAGTAGATGTATATTTGGATATAGACGAAGGTCAGAAATACTATCTTCGTAACGTGACATGGGTAGGTAATACTCTTTATCCGTCGGAACAGTTGAACTTCCTGCTTCGTATGAAGAAAGGCGATGTATACAACCAGAAGTTGTTGAATGAGCGTGTTTCTACAGACGACGATGCTATCGGTAACTTATATTACAATAACGGTTACCTCTTCTACAACCTTGATCCGGTAGAAGTAAATATCGTAGGCGACTCTATCGACCTCGAAATGAGAATCTATGAAGGCCGTCAGGCTACTATCAATAAGATTAAGATCAGTGGTAACGACCGTTTGTATGAAAACGTCGTTCGCCGTGAACTTCGTATCCGCCCGGGACAGCTGTTCAGCAAAGAAGACTTGATGCGTTCTTTGCGTGAATCCAGCAAATGGGGCACTTTGACCCGGAAAAACTGCAACCGGATATTCAACCGGATCCGATGAACGGAACTGTTGACATAGGCTTGCCTTTGACTTCCAAAGCCAACGACCAGGTAGAGTTCTCTGCCGGTTGGGGACAAACGGGTATCATTGGTAAGCTGAGTTTGAAGTTTACCAACTTCTCCGTAGCCAACCTGTTACACCCGGGTGAAAACTACCGTGGTATCCTGCCGCAAGGTGACGGACAGACATTGACCATCAGCGGACAGACGAATGCTAAATACTACCAATCATACAGTATTTCATTCTTCGATCCATGGTTTGGCGGTAAACGTCCGAACTCATTCTCTGTATCGGCTTTCTTCTCTGTACAAACAGACATCAGTAGCCGTTACTACAATTCCAGCTATTTCAACAACTACTACAACAGCATGTATAGTGGTTACGGTGGTTATGGTATGTACAATTACGGTAACTATAACAACTACGAAAACTATTATGACCCGGACAAGTCTATCAAGATGTGGGGACTTTCCGTAGGTTGGGGTAAACGTCTGAAATGGCCGGATGACTATTTCACTCTTTCTGCCGAATTAGCTTACCAAGCTACAACTTGAGCGACTGGCAATACTTCCCGGTAACCAACGGTAAATGTAATGACCTTAGCATTTCATTGACTTTGGCACGTAACTCTATTGACAACCCGATCTTCCCCCGTTCAGGTTCAGATTTCTCATTGTCAGTTCAGCTTACACCGCCTTACTCATTGATGGACGGTAAAGACTATAAGGGATATTATAGTAACCCTGAAACAGGTAGCATTACCCAAGACAACATGAATAAACTTCATAAATGGATAGAATACCACAAATGGAAATTCAAAGGCAAAACGTATACTCCGTTGATGGACCCGATTGCACATCCGAAATGTCTGGTGTTAATGACACGTACTGAATTCGGTTTGTTAGGTCACTACAACCAATACAAGAAATCTCCGTTCGGAACATTCGACGTGGGTGGTGACGGTATGACCGGTTATTCAACTTATGCAACTGAAAGTATCGCTTTGCGCGGTTACGAAAACAGCTCATTAACTCCATACGGATCTGAAGGTTATGCTTACGCACGCCTCGGTATTGAATTAAGATATCCGTTGATGCTGGAAACAAGTACTAACATTTATGTGTTAGGTTTCCTTGAAGCTGGTAACGCATGGCACGATATCAAGAAATTCAATCCATTCGAGTTGAAACGTTCTGCCGGTGTCGGTGTTCGTATCTTCCTGCCGATGATTGGTATGATGGGTATTGACTGGGGTTACGGTTTCGATAAAGTATTTGGTTCTAAACAATACGGAGGAAGTCAATTCCACTTTATCTTAGGACAAGAATTCTAATGTATCATCAAAAACTAAACGTTATGAGAAGTCTGTTCTATTAATCATGATGCTGTTTGCTGTCAGCATGGCGGCAAATGCACAGAAGTTTGCACTGATCGATACGGAATATATCATGAAGAATATTCCGGCAGCTCAAAGCGCTAATGAGCAAATGCAAGAAGCTACGAAGAAATACCAGAGCGAAGTAGAAGCCCTGGCAAAAGAAGCACAGAAGATGTTCCAGGACTACCAGGCAAAATCTTCCACTCTTTCTGCCGCACAAAAGACAAAGACAGAAGATGCAATCGTAGCTAAAGAAAAAGCGGCAGCCGAGTTGAAGCGTAACTACTTCGGTCCGGAGGCGAATAGCAAGATGAGAGACAAGTTGATTACTCCAATTCAGGACGATATTTATGAAGCCGTGAAAGCTATATCACAGCAACATGGATATGATTTGATTATCGACAGAGCCTCTGCTACAGGTATAATATTTGCAAATCCACGCATAGATATTAGTGATGAAATCCTAAGAAAATTAGGATATTCAAATTAATTTCATACATTTGCAGCTGGAAATAACTAAAAATCATTCAAATAAATTATAGAACTATGCTAAAAAAAATTGCACTTGTAATGTTGCTTGCACTCCCAATGGGTGTATTTGCACAGAACCTGAAATTCGGGCACATTAACGCACAGGAAATCATCACTGTGATGCCGGAATTCACCAAAGCTCAAAATGACATTCAGACTTTAGAAAAACAACTTACTGCTGAACTTCAGAGAACGCAGGAAGAATTCAACAAGAAATATCAGGAATTCCAACAAGCTATCGCTAAGGATTCTCTTCCTCCCAACATCGCTGAAAGAAGACAAAAAGAATTGCAAGATATGATGCAAAGACAAGAGCAATTCCAACAAGATGCTCAACAGCAAATGGCGAAAGCACAAAATGATGCCATGGCTCCTATCTATCAGAAGTTGGACAATGCTATCAAAGCCGTAGGCGCTGCTGAAGGTGTAATCTACATCTTCGACCTGGCAAGAACTTCGATTCCATACGTAAACGAATCACAGAGCATCAACTTGACTAGCAAGGTAAAAGCAAATCTTGGTATCAAATAAGAACTGACCAAGAATAAAGAAATACCAAAGGGAAAGAGAAGAAGGATCAACTTCTTTCTCTTTCCCTTTTTGGCGTACATTTGCGTATATAAATCAAGTGTGTCATGAAGCAACATCTATCCCATACGCCCGGACCGATCGGAGTATTTGACTCCGGTTACGGAGGTCTAACCATCTTAGACAAAATAAGAGAAGTATTACCGGAATATGATTATATCTATTTGGGAGATAATGCACGTGCTCCTTACGGAACACGTTCTTTTGAGGTCGTATACGAATTTACCCGGCAAGCGGTCAACAAACTATTTGATATGGCTGCCACCTGGTTATATTAGCTTGCAATACAGCTTCCGCAAAAGCTTTGCGTAGTATTCAGATGAATGATTTACCAGGCATCGATCCGGCTCGCCGTGTGCTCGGAGTCATCCGCCCTACCGTAGAGTGTGTCGGAGAGATAAGCAAAAACCAGCATATCGGTGTACTGGCAACAGCAGGCACCATCAAATCCGAATCGTATCCGTTGGAAATACACAAGCTGTTTCCTGAAATCCAGGTCAGCGGCACAGCCTGTCCGATGTGGGTATCACTAGTTGAAAACAATGAATCACAGGACGAAGGAGCAGACTATTTTATCCGGAAGTACATCGACCAATTGCTATCGAAGGATCCTCAAATAGATACTGTCATTCTCGGATGTACTCATTTCCCCATACTTCTGCCCAAAATCCGGCAATATATTCCGGAGCATATCAGTGTAATTGCGCAAGGCGAGTATGTTGCGGAAAGTCTGAAAGACTATCTGAAAAGACATCCCGAAATGGATGCAAAATGCACGAAGAATGGGAACTGTCAGTTTTACACGACCGAAGCGGAAGAAAAGTTTTCAGAATCGGCCTCTACTTCCTGAAACAGCAGATTAGTGTAAAACACATCACGCTCGAATAAAATTTAAGAAAAAAAGTAACCATTTCTCTCTCTTTTTTGTTATATTTGTAGATAACCCCTAATAAGCAAGATCATGAAAGAAGAAGATTATAGCAAAGCAATAGAAGTATTCCTCCGGATCCCCATGGGAAGCCGAGATCAATCAAAGGGCTATTAGAAAGCAATGACATCCGTTGCGTAATCAAAGATGGGATTATGGGTACACTGGCACCCTATATCGCTCCTTCCGTATCCGTTCTTGTCACCGAGGATCAATACGAAGCGGCCACCGCACTTATCAGGAGCCGGGCCGAGAAAGATAACGACTGATACGGTCGAGTCCTTCACGGATATTCTCCAATGAGTTTGCATAGGAGAAACGTACATATCCTTCGCCTCCCGTACCAAAATCTACCCCGGGAGCAATGCCGACGTGTGCATGTTCGAGTACATCGAATGCAAAACGATAAGAGTCGGTAGTAAATTTGCGTGCGTCAGCAAAAATGTAAAATGCCCCTTGAGGTTCTACTTTTATTTCAAAACCCATTTCCCGGAGACGGGCAATCATATATCGGCGACGCTCATCATAAACCAGCTTCATCCGTTCCACGTCCGGTTCAGCCTGCCGCAATGCGGCAATCCCTGCCTGCTGGGCAACACTGGACGCACAGATAAACAGATTTTGCTGTAACTTTTGCAAAGATCGCATACAAGATTTAGGTGCGATCAAATAACCCAACCGAAGCCCCGTCATCGCAAAGCGTTTAGAGAATCCGTTCAGGACAAAAGCCTGATCGGTATATTCAAGGATACTGTGTGCACGCCCTTCATACACAAGGCCGTGATAAATTTCATCTGAAATGACAGGAACTCCTAATGCAGCTACGTCTTTCAAGAATTTTTCATCCAACAACATTCCGGTCGGATTCATCGGAGAATTGATAAAGATAGCCGCAGTATGCGGATTCACACATTTGCGGATAGCCTCTATGTCGTATTGCAGATATTCTTTAGACAAAGGAACCAAAACAGGTTTGGCTTGCGTAGCCAACACAAAATTGCGATAGCAGCGTACCCCGGATTGGAAAGAATCACTTCACTATCCGGATTGCAGAGCAACATCAATGCAAGAAGAATAGACGGAGAAGACCCGGAAGTCACGACAATACAATCCGGATCTACCGTTACCCCATATTCGCGCAGATAAAAAGCGGCAATTTCCCGTCGCAGTTCCGGATCACCCAAAGAATGTGTATAATGAGTCAGATGACGATCATAAGCCGCTTTTGCCGCTTCCGCCACACAGGCCGGCACATCAAAATCGGGTTCGCCAACTTCCAGATGAATAATATCAATGCCTTGTTTTTGCAATTCGTTCGCCCTCTCCAACACATCCATTACGATGAAAGAGGTCATCTGTTCTACTTGTGGGTTTGTATGTTTCATTGTTTTTCTTTTCTCTATCTGACTGCAAAGATAATTCTTTTTAGCCTGTTTTGGTAACATATCGGCAAAAAGCTCTATATTTGTGCTTTCAAATCGTTAGTAAGAATGAAACAGGAATTACACGAATCGCAGTAAAAGTAGGAAGCAATGTATTGACACGCCGCGACGGAACGCTGGACGTTACCCGTATGTCGGCACTTGTTGACCAGATAGCGGAATTACATAAATCCGGGGTGGAAATCATTCTGATTTCTTCGGGAGCTGTTGCTTCCGGGCGCAGTGAAGTGCATCCACAGAAAAAGCTCGATAGTGTAGACCAACGCCAGTTGTTTTCTGCCGTAGGTCAGGCTAAGCTCATCAACCGTTACTACGAACTTTTCCGCGAGCATAGTATTCCTGTTGGTCAGGTGTTAACCACGAAAGAAAGTTTTGGTACCCGCCGCCATTATCTGAATCAGAAAAACTGTATGACGGTAATGCTTGAAAACAATGTCATTCCTATTGTCAACGAGAATGATACAATTTCTGTCAGCGAGCTTATGTTCACTGATAATGATGAATTGTCCGGCTCATCGCTTCCATGATGGATGCACAGGCTCTCATTATCTTAAGTAATATCGACGGAATTTACAATGGTTCTCCTGCTGATCCGGGTTCTTTGTTATCCGGGAGATCGATCACGGAAAAGATTTATCCAATTATATTCAGGCAACTAAGTCCAGTTTCGGACGGGGAGGAATGTTGACGAAAACAAATATTGCCCGCAAAGTAGCTGATGAAGGAATTACAGTGATTATTGCCAACGGGAAACGGGATAATATTCTGGTAGATTTGCTTCAGCATCCGAAAGAAACGCTTTGTACACGTTTTATCCCTTCAAACGAACCGGTATCCAGTGTAAAAAAATGGATTGCTCATAGCGAGGGGTTTGCTAAAGGAGAAATTCACATCAACGAATGTGCGACAGAAGTTCTAAACTCTGAAAAGGCTGTCAGCATCCTCCCCATCGGAATTACTCACGTTGAAGGTGAATTTGAGAAAGATGACATTGTGCGTATCATGGACTTTCAAGGAAATCAAGTGGGCGTTGGAAAGGTGAACTGCGATTCCAAACAGGTGCAAGAAGCAATCGGTAAGCATGGAAAGAAAACCGGTAGTACATTATGACTATCTATACATTGAATAATTAATAATAAGAATTTCTGTTTTATCCGATTTTAGACTAAAATTAGCTTGTTTCTGAAACAGCAATGAGCTGTTTCAGCCTATTCTAACAAGGGTATATTCTCACTGCAATGAGAAAAGTTCTCATTATAATGAGTATTTCTTCTCATTGCTATGAGTATTTTTCTCATAGGGATAAGTATAGTTGAGAAATGCATTTCCCACAAAACACAGATATTAAAACGTCATCAAACATATTTATTTTTATTCAAAGCCGAATGATAGTTAAAATAATAGTGAAAACACTGGGAAATTCATTAAAAATTCGGGTAGAATATTACCCCCCATCTCAAAATCAATGAGAAAAAGAGACTACTAAATAAACAAGAACAGATAAAGGAAATTTCAATAAAAGAAACCGGAAGAACCGGACAATTTGCGAAAATAGAAACAAAATAACTGAAAAACAATAAGATAGAAGAAGAAAACACGAAAAAACAGGAAGAAAAAAGATCAATAAGTCTTAGCAGAACTTGGTACATTTGCGATTGTAAACTTACCGTCAATATCAGTGATAGTACCAAGGGTAGTGCCATTCACCAATATTGAAGCACCTACGACAGGTTGTCCATCTTCTTCAGAAGTAACCAAACCGGTAACTCTGGATGTCTGCGCTGTCATCAGACCTATACCTATAAAAAGGAAGGTCATTAAGAACATCAATTTTCTTTTCATAAATTCTCTCTTAAATTTAACCTATAAACAGATTTTTTGTCTCTAACAGGTTGCAAAGATAACACTAATTATGACAAACCGGAAAAAAGTGTTACGTATTTAACTAAAAAAGTATTATTTTGCAAGCTCCCATCTAGTAAAAACCAACAAACTATAACTAGAAATATTCAATTTAATATATTTTAAAATAGAATTTCTATCATAAAGATAGCGTCTAAAAAGATGTTTTCAAGATAAAAAGAACATTATTTCCTCCCAAATGGTATCTTTTTATCATTTTACATCTCCCAAAAGACTAAAGAACTATTAACAATGATGAAAACTGAAACGACCATGTACCAAGTTCTGCTAAACTTTGCGCATTTCTTATGTAGGAATGATTTCGCAGGACGTTTCCATCAAACCGGGAGTAATAAAAGTCGTATTAAAAAGTGACGCGAAAGCACTGGATGAGGTTGTAGTGACAGCATGGGTATCTCGCGTGAAAAGAAAGCACTGGGTTACGCCGTTCAGGACGTAAAATCAGATCAGCTGACGCAGGCTGCCAACTCCAATCTGGCAGGAGCACTGCAAGGTAAAGTATCCGGTTTGGACGTTAAGCCTTCAAGTGGTATGCCAGGAGCTTCTTCACAGATCACCATCCGTGGTGCACGTTCCTTCTCGGGTGACAACACTCCGCTTTACGTTATCGACGGAATGCCGGTAACCAGTACGCCGGACGTTAGTACAGACATACAGAACAATGGTAGTGTGAGCGGAGCCGACTTCGCCAACCGTGCGGTAGATATCGACCCTAATGATATTGAAAGTATCAACATTTTGAAAGGACAGGCTGCTTCTGCACTTTATGGTATCCGTGCTTCTAATGGTGTGATTATCATCACAACCAAAAGTGGTAAAGGGCTGGAAAAAGGCAAACCACAGGTTAGCTTCTCTTCTAATGTCAGCTTCGATGTAGTCGGTCGTCTGCCGGAATTCCAGAAAACATACGCACAAGGTTCGGGTGGAGTATTCAGCACTACTTCGGGAACGTCTTGGGGACCTAAGATTTCCGAACTTCCAAACGACGCAACGTATGGAGGTAACACGGATAACGAATACACGCAGAAGTTCGGTAAGCAACAGGGAAAATATTATGTTCCCCAACGTGCAGCAGCCGGTCTTGACCCGTGGGCTACTCCACAGGCGTATGACAATGCAAAAGACTTCTTCGACACAGGAATCACCTGGAGCAATTCATTGAATGTAGCACAGATGCTCGAAAAAAGCTCCTACTCTATCTCATTGGGAAATACACATCAGGACGGTATTATCTCAAGCACTGGTATGGACAGATATAATGTAAAGGTTAGCGCCGACACCAAACTGACTAACAACTGGAGTTCCGGATTTACAGCTAACTATATCACTACTTCTATCGACAAGGCAGTGACTTCCGGTAACGGTCTATTGAGAACGGTTTACGCAGCTCCTCCCAGCTATGATCTTGCAGATTCCAAGTCACGTAGACGGTAACCAGTACACACAGAATTCTTTCCGTGGTAGCTTTGACAACGCTTATTGGGCGATGGACAACAACAAATTCACAGAAGATACCAACCGTTTCTTCGGAAATGTATACGCAAGCTATCAGACTGATTTCGGTACAACTAACCACAAGTTGAACGCAAAATACATGGTCGGCGTGGATGCTTACACCACTCACTATGTAGACAGCTACGGATACGGTAGTAACACGGGTGGCGGTCGCGGACAAATCGAAAACTACGGTTGGACGAACGCTACATACAACTCTTTGCTGACCATCAACTACGACTGGCACATCAATGAGGACTGGGGACTGAACGCCGTATTGGGTAATGAAATTATCCAAAGCAACAGAAAGAAGTATTATGAATATGGTACGAACTACAACTTCCCGGGATGGAACCACATCAACAACGCCACTACTCAACAGACAGAGGAAGAGACGTGGAAAACCGCACAGTGGGATTCTTCGGTAACGTATCGGCTTCTTACAAAAATATGCTTTATCTGACCCTCACCGGACGTCAGGACTACGTATCTAATATGCCACGCAACAACCGCTCGTTCTTCTATCCTTCTATTTCAGCAGGTTTTATCCTGACGGAACTGGATGCATTGAAAAACAATGTTGTTAATCACGCTAAATTGAGAGTATCTTATGCGGAAGTAGGACAAGCAGGAGATTTCCTCGAAAACTACTACTCAACTCCGACATACGGAGGTGGTTTCTATATGCTGACTCCAATCATGTATCCGATGAAAGGTACTACCGCCTATACTCCGTACTACACGATTTTTGACCCGAAACTGAAACCACAGAACACACGTTCGTACGAAGTGGGTGCTGATGTGAACTTCCTCGATAACTTAATCACATTCAGTTATACGTACTCACGCCAGAATGTGAAAGACCAGATTTTTGAAGTGCCTTTGGCTTCTTCTACCGGTGCCAGCAAACTGCTCACCAACGGTGGTAAGATTCATACCAACACGCACGAATTCACTCTTGGCTTCAACCCCATCCGGACGAAGAATATCAACTGGGATTTTGCATTCAACTGGACGAAGATCGACAACTACGTAGATGAACTGGCACCGGGTGTGGAGAATATCTCTCTGGGAGGATACGTTACTCCGCAGGTACGCGCTTCAGCAGGTGAGAAATTCCCTGTCATCTACGGTGTAGGCTTCAAGAGAGATGCGAATGGTAATCGTCTGGTAGACGAAAACGGTTTACCTATCGCTGGTGAAGCACAGGTTATCGGTAAGGTTTCTCCGGACTTCCTGATGGGCTTCAACACCACATTACGCTTATGGAAGTGTACAATCAGCGCAGTGCTCGATTGGAAACAGGGTGGTCAGATGTATAGTAGGACAACCGGACTGGCAGACTACTATGGTGTCAGCAAGAGAACGGAAAACCGTGATGGTACTATCATCTTTGACGGCTACAAAACTGATGGAACTAAAAACGATATCGCCATCACAGGTGCAAACGCACAACAGGTATATTACAGCCGTTTGAACGACATCGACGAATCTTCTGTATATGACAACTCTTTCATCAAACTGCGTGAAGTGGCTGTCAACTACAAAATTCTTCAAAAACGTTCGATTGAACTTCTGTAAACGCATTTGCCAGAAACATTCTGATCTGGGCACAATTGCCTGACCTCGATCCGGAAGCCAGTCAGGGTAACAACAACATGGCAGGAGCATTTGAAGATTATTCAATGCCGCAAACAGCTAGTTTCGGCTTTGGTTTCAACATTAAATTTTAATCTGCAAGACAATGAAAAAATATAAATCAATAGGAAAATTGCTGGCAGTTTCTTTCTTGACTGCTGCCATTGCTTCTGCTTGTACGGAAGATGCAATGGATAAAATCAATGAAAACCCTAACAATCCGCTGGATGCGCCCGCTAAGTTTTTGATTACAGACTTAGGTGTAAACACTGGATTCAGCACTGTGGGAGGGGATTTTTCACTCTATTCCTCTGTTTACATAGAACATGAAACGGGTATATCAAACCAGCTTTACCGTGCGGAAGTACGTAGCGGAGACCTACAACGGCTACTACTTACAATAACGCATGGATCAACGTCTACGCAAATATCAAGAACGCTAAAATCGTTATCAAGAAGTGCGAAGAAGATCCCTCGGAAAAAGGAAATGTAGTGACGGAAGCAATTGCTAAAATCTTGCTCGCCTACAACGGAGCTGTGGCAGCCGATGTATTTGGAAATACACCGTACAGCCAGACTGGTATCCTTAATCCGGACGGCACACCAATGTATATGCAGCCTAAAATAGATACGCAGGAAAGCATTTACCAGGAAGTGATGCAGAATCTGGATGATGCTATCACTCTACTGAATAACGGTACTGCCAAAGATACAGGCTTGTCCGGTGCAGTCGGTTCTAAAGACTTGATCTATGGTTCAAACACCAGTACACAAGCAAGTATGTGGCTCAAGACAGCTTATGCGTTAAAAGCACGTTATACAATGCGTTTGCTCAATAAAAGTGCCAACAAGACAACAGACCTTCAGAATATTCTCACTTATGTGAGCAAATCATTTGCTAATGCAAGTGAAGAATGTAAACTGGCTATTTATGATGCTGACTCACAACTAAATCCGCTTTGGGCATTTAGCTACAGCCGTAACAGTTTGGCAGCTAGTGCAAGCCTGATTGAAAAAATTTGTTGAACGCAATGACCCTAGAGCACCGCAAGCGTTTCTGGAACCCGACCCCAGCGGAGACTTCCCTGCTGGTTATGCAAGTGGTACGCAAGCTACAGACATCGCAAGTATCAAAGCGGCTCCTAACGGAACCCCGCAAGAGTTGCAGAACAATTATGGTATGTCAATGATATCATGGGCAATGTCGGCTCCGACTCTTTTAATCAGTTATCATGAAGTGAAATTCCTCGAAGCAGAAGCATTATGCCGCTTGGGAGGCAGACTGGATGAAGCTAAGAGTGCTTTAAAAGCTGCAATCACTGCCGGATTCGAGAATCTGGAAAACTCAATTATAGATGCCGCTGACACTTGGGTAGCTGATGGCGACAGTGATTTGGGTGCAGATGTAGCAGAAACCTATTTCACGGATGAAGTAGAACCGTTATTCGATGCCAACCCTCTGCAAGAGACAATGATACAGAAGTATCTCGCCTTCTTCGGTGCATCCGGCGAATCACTGGAAGCCTATAACACTACCGTCGTTTGAAAGGTGCAGGAGAAAACTTCATTGTACTGAAGAACCCGCTGAACAACAATAAGTTCCCATTGCGCTTCGGTTATGGAGCAGACGACGTATTGGCAAATCCTGAAGTGAAAGCTGCTTTCGGTGATGGCCAGTATGTATATAGCGAAGCTGTCTGGTGGGCCGACGGAAACAAATAATGAACTTAAAATCTCTCAAAGGAGAGACTTTACATAGAGTCGTTTCTGTACTCTAACAAATTAACAGAGGCGAACAAAAATAGGCCAACCGTGAGGTTCGCCTATTTTATTTTATCCAATTTCATCAGATGAATGCTCAAATATAATAGAGAAAAAGGAATATTCAACGGCATCTTTTACATACCATTTTTCTACCCAATCATACTCTTTTTCTACGCTATTCCGTATTTAACGTTTAAGCATCTTTTAAATAAATTAAAAAAAATTCCCGTACGAATCAATTTCACCACTGCAAATCGGTAGATATTTGCTTAAGTAGTGCGGAGAATACTCAAAGTAATAGGTTTCACCAACACTTCAGTTGCTCCTGCGTTCATTGCGTTTTCCTTATCCGAGCTGAAA
>ENA-OQJH01000739-OQJH01000739.1-human-gut-metagenome-genome-assembly--contig:-NODE-739-length-16328-cov-2.699216_pt1 | contig 16328 bp, 20 predicted proteins | sample MGYA00242597_ERZ504763 | MGnify/ENA primary metagenome ERZ504763 (study PRJEB26092, sample SAMD00036359) | human gut metagenome | host: Homo sapiens | study: EMG produced TPA metagenomics assembly of... | reverse complement strand
ATGTCATAAATATACTTCCGCCTATCTTTATTTTTACTTAGGTCATATTTCTTTTTATAAGCTCAAGGAAGCCATTGAGTGCTTACGACGCAAAGGGCGTAACATAACATCAGTGTAAGCATGACTTGCAGAACGGTGGTTCCACCAACCTGCAGGCTATCCCACTGCATCTCATTGGACAGCTTGCTGAAAAGCAGGAATAGCAGACCGTAAAGAAAGGTCTCGGTGACAATCACAAAGGTCTCGATCAAGTGGTTGTAGGATGCTAATTTGTCTTTCATGGTAGGTTGTTATTATCAGATCACATTATAAAAGTGATCTCCTGTTATTTTTTCATACCATATCCATAGCCGTAACCATACTTATGACCATATCCATAGCCATACTTATGACCATACCCATAGCCACTCTTTCTTGAATTCAAATCAATGCTATTAATAACCGTAGCCAATTTATCGAATTTCTTCTGATCCCGCAGCACATTAATATACTGATACCCCAACTTCGGAGTAACATCTGCACGACACACATACACGCACATATCAGCCACACGACTGGCAATAGCAGTATCGGTCACAATAGCAATAGGAGCCGTATCAAGAATAATGTAATCGTAACGCTCTTTCAATTTCTCTATTGCATCTTCCAGCACCGTACGCGCCATCAACTCTGTAGGATTGGGAGGAATAGGACCACCCGGAAGAATATCAAGATTAGGACTTACATCCGAATGTTGTATCATATCAAAAAGATTGGTATGCTCGGGATCAGCCAAATAATTGGTAATACCTTCCGTGCGATGGGACAGATTAAAAACCTTGTTCAGCCCAGGCTTGCGGATATCCAAACCCACAATAACAACTTTCTTACCCATATAGGCCAGACTGACTGCCGTATTGCCAGCAATAAAAGATTTACCTTCACCCGGCTGTGTGGATGTAAAAAGCACCACTTTCTGACTGGCACCAAGCATGAACAACATATTGGTACGCAGACCACGAAAAGCCTCCTCCATCATACCATTCTGATTCTCCTGAACCACAATGGCACCTTTCTCCGGCTTCTTACTTAAAGGAAGTTCACCCAAAATAGGAACATCCGTTATCTTCTCCACATCCTCGGCATTCTCTATCTTATATTTTAATAAATCCTTCAAATAAATAAGACCTACAGGAATACCCATACCCAATACAAGAGCGGCCAACATAACAACCATCTTCTTAGGAGAAACCGGCTTTTTACTAGGAAGAGCAGCTTTGATGATACGTCCGTTATTAGCAGTGGATGCCAGGGTTATTGCGTTTTCCTCACGCTTCTGAAGCAACATAATGTAAAGGGTCGCCTTGATTTCCTGCTGGCGGGAGATAGTAAGAAATTCTTTCTCCTGCTGCGGCGCACTGCTGATCCTGCCTTCAAACTTCCGTGCCTGACGTTCAAGGTTGGACTGCGCTATCTGCAACCCTCTCAGTACACTGTTCACGGTAGTCTGCACATTGTGCCGCATGGACTCGATGCCCGTATTGATATTGATTACCGCAGGATTGTTTTCGGAAGAGGTACGAAGCAAACGCTTGCGTTCGATCAGCATCGTGTTATATTGGTTGATGATAGAACCCAAATTCTGATCCTGCAACCCTACATTAGCGGGAATCACCTCGTTTGCATTCTTCGGGTTGTTCACATAATTACGCAAAGACTCCACCAGTCTCAACTGGGTAGCATTCTCGGTCAGCTGCTGTTCATATTTCGAACTCTCCTCCAAAGCCAGACGGGCATCGCTGGTCAAATCGGTCAATCCGGAGCGTTGCTTGAAATCGGCAAGTTCCGTTTCGGCAGTACCTAACTCCCGATTGATAATGCCAATACGTTCGTCTATAAACTCTGCAGATTTTTGAGCCACTTCATTCTTCTCGTCATTCGCGTCCAGATTATAAAAGTCAACCAAACAATTGATGAAATCGATACCGCGCTGCTTTACCGTATTCTGCAAGCTGATGGCAGCAATTGTGGTAGTCTTCGAAGTGGGTTCCACTGACAAATTCTCTACATAACTTTCCGTCACATCTGTAGGAGAATTAACGTATGCCACCAGATTCATATCTTCTTCCAAAGGCGGGACCGAGTCATTCTTTGTAAAACTGAAAACTCCTACTGGAGTGGGGAAAACAGCCGGAATACTGTCAAAACTTACCTCAGCCTCCTGCTTCTCCTCGTCAAGCATATATTCCACTTTTACATCCAATTTTCCATTCATGGTGTATTTTAGATGAAGCTCGACTCCTTCTTCCAGATTGTCTGCCTCTTCAGGAGTCATATAAACTTTTACCGGAGTGGACTTATATAAAGGAGTGTTATAGCCGAACATACGTTCCTCAGCCACTGAAATATACAAATTCAAATGATTCACCACCTTTTTAATCAAGGTTCTTGACTTCAGGATTTCCACCTCATTGTCAAAATTGTTAGTCATGGAGAACATACCCAGATCCTGAAGGGCTCCCATAGGATTATTGCTGCTTCCACTTTTCTTGTCACCTTCTTTGATGAGTACGGCCGCATCAACATTATAGACGGGGGCCTGATAGCGGAGATAGATGAAAGCAGATATAATACAAACCAGCACACTGGCTACAAACCACGGCCAATAGGCAAAATATTTAAAAAACAAGGCATAAAGATCAACGTTCTCCTCACGTTGCTCGGTACCCGAAGGGGTGTTCTTCTGTTCGTCAGTCATATCAACAGTTTGTAATCAACAATTATATTTATGAGTTTTATTTCAAGATGGTTGCCAGAAGGCTTGCAAGAGATACCAAAATGGATGTAGCACTGATCCACATGCTGGTGCTGCTGCCAATGTCCGAGTTCTTGGCTTTTGTCTTATTGGGCGTTACATAGATGATATCGTTCTGGCGCAGGTAGTAATAGGGAGATACAACCAGCTCTGCATTATTAAGATTCAAATTGATAATCTCACGCTTGCCTTTTGCATCCTCACGAATCAGTTTCACATTGTCACGGACGCCATAAACAGTCATATCTCCCGCCATGGCAAGGGCTTCAAGGATATTTACCTTTTCATTTCCTACGGTAAAAGTACCCGGACGGTTCACCTCTCCCAATACCGAAATTTTGTAATTTGCCATACGGACTGTAACGATAGGGCTCTCTTTCAGATAGGGCTGCAATTGCTCACGGATCAAATCTTCCGCCTCGTTTTTCGTAAGGCGCCTACCTTCAGACGACCGATAACGGGGAAATCTATCTCACCCTTGTTATTTACCAGGTACTGCTGGAGAGTGGGTTGTGTGGTAGTATTAATATTGGTCAGGGCTGCATTCAGAGGAGTCTGTACCGTCAGGTTAAAAGGAGCGGCAGCCTGAGGGTCACTCGTGTTCACAGTTATACTCAGCAGATCTTTCGGCATAATCTTTGCATCATAAAGGGGAAGATCTTCCCTGTAACTGTTCACGACCTCGGGATTCTGCATGTAAGGTACATTTTTATAGGAGGTGCAGCCTGCCAACAAGGCGGACGCCACAACAAACAATAATAGTTTCTTTAAAGTCTTCATATCAGTTTTTTCATTTATTATTCAATCATCTGCCAAACAGGCGCGAGAAAAGGCCTCTGCCGAGATTCTCCGAAACAGGAGATTCACCGGCACTACGTATCAAATCCGAAAAAGTGGTTCCGTCATGAATCATTCCATAAATAGTACCCCAATCGGGAAGGCCTCCCAAGTTGCGGTCATCTATAAAAAGATCGGCTTTGAGCTTGCGTGAGTAATGATTGTTACGCCCTTTCTCCTCCTCCGGATAGTCGCGGTTCACGGCATAAAATTCAAGACCGCGATCACGGCAAAAGGCAAGAGCCTCGTCAAGCAGACGTCCTTCACGCACTGTCCATAGAATCAACCTGTGATGTTCGTCACGCAATTTTTTCAATGTCTCAATGGCAAACGGCAACTCCCTGCCGATTGCCGGATACTTGTGCTCAACAATAGTACCGTCAAAGTCTACTGCTATGGTCATTGTCTGTCAATATATAATTTATATGTTAACTGAGTTTTTTTCCGCTATAGGTTCCAGCAATTCTCTAGCAATGGTAACTTTAGCACATCCAAGAATATCAATTTTTACAACCAGACTAGTAGAACCATCTATCTCACGACATATATTCCCTTCCAATCCTACCAGTTTGCCACCGTTTACACGGACACGATCGCCCAAATGCAGAGGGCATGACTCAATAGTGACGTGTTCTTCGGCATCATTGACCATACGCATCAAGCTGTACATCTGATGATCTGGAATAATAGCTACGGGACGGCAAGTATTTCGGGAAGAACCGGCTATGTTAACCATGAAACGTTTTATATAAGGAAGGCAGACTATTTCTTTCCGTCTTACTGAATCTGTGCAGCGAATGAAAACAAGAGCAGGAAAAACAATACGGTCCACTTTTTTACGTTTACCATCATGACGAATACTCATCTCCTGTTGGATAGGGACATAAACTTCATAAGCTTTCTCACTATCAGTTTCGTTCTTCAAACGTTTTCGTAATCTATCCTGACAGGCTTTTTCACTTCTGTTATTTACAACAGCCACATACCAATGCTTTTTTTCCTGATCATTTCGGAATATGCCTACGGCGTCGTCGGTCTTTTGAACCATCGTTCCCAAAATTTGTTGTGGCATGTCTTTGCCCTTGTTATTTACAATACTCATAGTGGAATAATCCGACTAAAACAGACGCACTCTTATATAGAGAGCGTCCGATTTCTTAAATTTCTGATTTCCATTAATGTAGTAAGTTGTATGAATTAAATCAGCCCATAAGTTTATGATATATATAGAGAGAAAAAAAAACTTTTTTATCAGTTTACAGTCTGTAAATGCTAGAAAATGAAAATAAATCTATACCTTTGCAGCCGATAGACGCTCTCTATATAAGAGTGCGTCCTAATTTCAAAATAATTCAAATATTCCCCTTCTTATAGATCTTTTAAAATATTTCTATTTGCATTATCTATCTGATTAGTCTGTATAGACGAAAGATAGATTTGTGTAGTAGTTTCTGAATCATGCCCCATGCTTCGCTAATAATACCAATCGAGATATTTTTCGTCTTGGCTATACTTGCCCAGGAATGCCGAGCCACATACATAGTAAGTGGTGTGGTCAATCCTGCCCGGGCTGCAATCTTCTTCAATTTACGGTTCACCAGCAACATTTTATTCCGGTATTGTCTGCGCTCCGTGCCATCTTCTCGTTCTATAATAGGTAAAAGATATTGTGTTTCCGAATCTCCGTATCTGTCAATAATCTCCTGCATCTGTTTTTCCCACCGTATAATGAGTTTCTTACCTGTTTTACGACGGCTATAACTCACAAAGCCACTATTGAGATCTTTTTTGCGCAAATAGGCAAGATCTATAAAAGACATTCCTCGCATATAGAAAGAAAAGAGAAAGATATCTCGTGCAAATTCCAACGATTTATGATCGGAAAGATCCAACTGCTTGATGTGTTTGATATCTGTCAGGGTGGCAGCTCTCTTTGAGGTCTTGTCCACACCAGTATATACATTCTCAAAGGGATCTGCAGGAAGGGCCAGTCCCTCACCCACTGCCTTGCGATACACACAACGCAAAATACGCATATAAAAAGAAGTGGTATTACGACTTAAATGGTGAGTGGAGCGCATCTCCGTTTCATAATGTTCCATCAAATCTGCATCCATCTCATCAAACATAAGTCTATGCCGTCACGGAACTTCATGAAGCTGTTCAATGCGGACTGATATGTTTCGACTGTCCGTTCTTTTCCTTGCCCTCTAAGACGCTCTATCTGCTCCTGCATGTATTCAAAAACGAAAACGCCCTTACTCGGACGATACTTTAATTTTACTAATCTCATATTGCCATTACCTAGGTTAATTAAATAAATCATCAAAGAAAAATATAATATCATGATTTATATTTAATGAGGACTTAAATACTTGTAATGGCAAATAGATTCTTAAGAATTAAAGAGAAAGAACTCAGTGTCCTTATATCAACAAGTATATAACAATAAAAAACACAAAAGCGCGCAGTTCTGATAAACTGCACGCTTTTGCTTATTATTTATGTCCTTGTCTGAATTACTTCACTTCCTCAAAGTCAACAGCATCTCTGTATGAGTAACTTGCGTGAACGTGTTGCAAATATAGTGCAAATCCGAAAATAAGCATCCATAAGCAACACACGCTCTTGCACACAAAAGTACGATTTTTATCCATAAATAACGAGATGTAAACGCATAAAAATCAAAAAAGAACAGAAAACTATCCCCTTTATTCTATTTGTGAATGATGTATTATGACAAGCTTGCTATTTATAAATCTAAAATCTCCAAAAGACTAATTCGTCCAAAATAAAATGTTCGTCCCTCCTCTCTTTTATGGCAATAAGCTCGAATATAGTTTTCGCCCCAACCTTCAGTATCAAGTTGTATATCACTGATAGTACGAATACTGGTTTCAGCTTTTGTTTGCATTTGAATCAACTTGTTTGTTTCAGGATCCATAGTAACAAAACTTCGAGCTGGTTTCGTATATTCCATTCTGACATATTTATGATTAGGGATTATAATATTCATCATATTAGCCACGGTCTGAATTCCTAATTCACTAGCTGACAACCTTAATGTGTAATATCTGCTTTTCAGATGAATATCTTCCATCTTTGATATATCAAAACTACGAATCATATTTTTTACATAACAATATCCAGCAATAGCATTTTCTTTGTATTTGGTAGGTTTGACTATAGTCTTATCTTTTTCATATTGGAATACAATATATTTATTTGTTCGAATTGCTATATCTATAATATTTTGTGAAAGCGTAGAAATGCTATTTTTTTCTGACAAAGCAATAGGTTTATCATCAACAACCTCTTTTTCGACCTCTTCGTCTTGGATAAGTGCAAAATCAGTTTCTTGTATTATCGGTATATAACCAAACTGTCCAATACCCAAATATTGTTCTCTGTAGTTTTGAGCTGACCAATTTAAAGCAAGTTCTTTTGTCCATTGCAGAACTGGTTCTATACGTTTAGTCACCACTAGGCCTAAAGGTATATTAAATTGTGGATAAATGCTTTTAATGACATCTGCGATAAAACGGCAACATCCATCTGGATTTTGATGTATTTGTATTTCTGCAAAACGTATGACAATCCATCCTCTATTTTTAAATTCATTATTTCGATTTATATCAGCAAATCGAAATGCGTTGGTTTCCTATTTTTTATATCATTGATTCCCTCATAAGGTTCATCTATCTCTATATCAAGAAAAATATTGATCCCGTCTTTTTCATTTAAAAGCGAAATATCAGGTTCATATCGATTCTTTTTAGTTAGTACATATCGGTCATCATAAATTTTAAAAGTTTCCTTAAAATATTTTCGTATGTATTGCAAGAAATCATCTTCTTTATATCCTTTTCTACCAGTCCTTCCTTTTTGAGGAAATTTGATTACGCAGCCAGATTTTGAAGGCATTATGACATACGGATAGTTTAAAGGTTCTGTTTGCGTAAATATATTTATAGGATTGTAACCTATATATTTAGGTTTTGAAAATTTAGAGTAATCTTCTTTTGCAATAAGCTCAAGAGCCATTGAAGACATTATCGATGGGGCATTTACATCCTTCTCTTTTACAATTGAAAATGATGTTTCTCTTGAATTATTTTTTAATTCATTAGCAGACGGAATAATTTCCGATTTAACAATTTCTTTCGACTTTTTAATTTGAGATGATAATTGTACTAAATCTTCACTTAATTTGTTACCGAGACAAGGTTTTGGAACAGATATCTGTATCGGTTTTTCTTTTGACACATTTGAGGATGATTGAATAATCCCATCACCTTCTACCTTATTTCTTCTCTCCTTGATTATTTTAAGCAGAAAAAGTATGATAATAAATATAAAAACTACAGCAATTATTATCCAAGTAACAAATTGTTCATTACCTGTTTGATTTATTCCTACTGATATAGTATCCATAATGAATGATTGATATGTTTGTTTGCAAAGATAATTATTTTCAATAAACAACATTGCTATATATTTAAGTAATTGAGTTTTTAGCTCACATATCATTCATGATGCACCAATCAGGAAATCCATCTACCCATCGTTGTACTTCCAAAACCGAATGTTGAGTTTTACAGGCTTGATTTCCACACTTATGCAAAATCCGTTCATTGTCGGTTGCCAACTATCCATTTCTCGCCGTTCACCTCTATGATTTCATCCGTTGTCAGTTCCTTCATATCCACGAAACTGAGTGCAGTGAAGCAGGCAAACACGAATAAGTCTCGAACAAATGCAAGCGATGGATTTCAAACTCATGTGTCATGATGACCTTTATCTCATCTTCTGTCAGATACTCACGTTCTTTTACGTTCAGACTGATATGGAACTCTGCAAACGGATTTCTCGGTATCAGCCCGTTATAATGCGCACGCATCACCACACTTTTCAGCCACATATAGTTGAGCCATATCGTGGCGTTCTTCAAATTATGTTCGGTTGTAAGATAAGCAGCAAACTCCTTGATAAAGTCAGGCGTAAGTTCCAACATGACCATATCATTTCGCTTATAGAATGCTTGATGAAAGCTGCGACATTATTTCTTGCCCTTAGCATTACCTTGTACATTCTAATGGTGCGGTCTTTACCCGCTCGTTTCATGAAGTTGGCGCAATCTTTATCGAAGGCTTTGAGCAGTGTTTCATAGTCGCTACCCATACCTTGATAGCATTGCCCATTTCTGAGGTTATATACGCTTCACGGTCGGATATGCACTAGTAGTGCTTGATGATTTGTGCCTTGATATTATCCAAGACAAGATTAATCTCTCTGGCTTCCTTGCATTTCCCTTTAGCCTTGTTCCCTTTAGCATCCCAAAGTTCTTTCGGGATGTTACATTGCAACTGAACTGCGATACAGTTCCATTATTTGTTACCCTTCTTATGATAGGGACAATTCCTTTTTTCTCTTTGCTGCCGTTCGCATAGAACAGTACCTTGAATGTGCTTCTGCTCATACACGTTTTCTATTTCAAAACTAATAATCAACGAGTTAGACCTTAATAGACAAACCTAAGCGAGGCGGAGCAATCGTCACGGTAACTGTTAAAACTGACCTTCGGGCGGGTAATGATTTGAAAACCTAACTGCTTCTGTATTCCACTTTTCTTTGCGTTTTACCTTTTTCTCCGTGGCTTCGTCTGTCACCGCAAACGCTTTATTAATAAGCCATTCAGTGCCATTTCTCCCTTTTTATTCATTTATTCCTGAGATTTTTCGTATGTTTGTACATCATATTGGGAGATTATACCCAAACTACAATAAGGAAACTATGCAGATACATACCAATACATTGATAGCGGAATGCTCAGCTTACGATTTCAAAGAAATGTTGGAACGCAAGAAAGTAAAGTCGTGGCTCAAATCCGTGTCGGCTTTTGCCAATACGGATGGTGGCAGTTTGTTCTATGGAGTGAACGATGACGGAGTAATTGTTGGTTTGGAGAATCCACAAGCCGATGCTGATTTTATCAGTGAAATGATAAAGCACGACTTGACCTGTGCCGGAAGTTCAACTTATTCCGATAGAGCACGAAGGACATACCTTACTTGAAGTGAAAGTAAAAGCTGGAACACTTACACCTTATTATTACTATCAAGATGGAACACGTACCGCATATGTACGAGTTGGCAATGAAAGCGTGGAGTGCAATTCGCAACAACTTCTTTCATTGGTGTTGAAAGGCACACACATGACATGGGATTCATTGCTACCCAAGTGAATGCCAGCAAACATTCTTTCATCATCCTTGCCAATACTTTCCATGAGCAAACTCATCAGGAATGGAATGACAAAATATTTGGAATCATTCGGACTGGTTACTCCTGACGGTAAACTAACCAATGCCGGACTATTGTTTGTAGATAATTGCACCGTATTCCAATCTCGCATCTTCTGTACCCGTTGGACAGGACTCTACAAGGATGATGCTATCAGTTCCGTGGAACATCGGGCTAATCTTGTGTTGCTCTTAAAATATGGTATGGACTTCTTCAAGAACTATACTATGAGTGGCTGGGTGAAGATGCCCAACTATCGCCTTAATCTACCCGACTACTCTGACCGTGCCATCTTTGAAGGATTGGTAAATCACCTTATTCATAGAGATTATACCGTTATGGGTGGTGAAGTACACATTGACATCTATGATGACCGAGTAGAATTAGTATCACCCGGTGCGATGCTTGACGGTACGCAAATCCAAGACCGTGACATATACAAAGTGCCGTCCATGCGTCGTAACCCTGTTATTGCGGATATGTTTACGCAATTGGACTATATGGAGAAACGTGGCTCTGGTTTACGAAAAATGCGGGAACTCACAGAGAAACTGCCCAATTTCCTGCCTGGCAAAGAACCACAATATCAAACGGAAGCGACTTCTTTCTACACCACGTTCTATAATTTGAACTGGGATGAGAACGGAAAAATACCTGTTGAGGAAGTAGCCGACAGAGTAAATGGTTCGGTCGAAAAGTTCGGTGTAAACGAAGAAGTTCGGTCGAAAAGTTCGGTGTAAATGCAGATAAGTTAGGAAACACATCGAAAACGCCGAAGAAGATCAATAAAACCGCACAAAAAATTATTGATCTTGTTATTTCCGACCCATCAATCACAGCCGATAATATGGCTAATAAGGTTGGTGTAACTAAACGCGCTATAGAGAAAAACATCAAGAGCCTTAGGGATATGGGAATTTTGGCTCATGAAGGTTCTGATAAGGCTGGCTATTGGCGTATTGTTATTAATCCTCAAACTGAGCAATAAACCTATGGGAACACCTTTCATACCACTCGGTGCAATAATTGCCGTTTTGATTATCGCCTTTTTGTTTGCCTCTTTACCGCAGGTAAACCATAAAACACGATACAGAGTACTTTATGCAATAGCCATTATTATGCTATTAGCTGTTATCCCTATTAGTGAGTATATGGCTGGTGACACACAAAACTCAAGTAACAATTATCTGCTTGTCCTAATATTCGATATTGCAGTAGGATATTTCTGTATGTACATTGCTGCTTTGCTGAAATTCAACGTTCTTAAACGAAAAAACCAGGCACTGGAAAATGCCTTAACAGAAAAAGAACAAGAAAAAGTATCTATTTTACTGGAACACCAAAATGAAAAACAACAAGCACTTCAAAGAGAAGAACTTGAATGGTTAGCTGAAAAAATCAAAATGTTCACTGAAGAAGAACAGAAATCCATTCTTGCAAGCGCTTACGCATTTGCAGAACATGACCTAATAGTAGCTCCTTCAATAGTCATACAACAAGACACTTGTAGCCAACAAGAGCTTATGTATTTTATCTGCTCTGCTTTTTCAACATGGGCAAGAAGCGCAATGACATTGTCAGTTTCTTATTTCAAGTCTTTCCTCTCTATTTTCCTGCTGGAGAAAGTGCATTGGCTAAAAAGATGCCGGGATTGGAAAAAGTTAAGGAAAGAAGGGAAAAGGAAAATCAATCTAAGTAAATTTTCCAACATACATCATTGAAGTATATTCCAATATAAAGTTGCTTTTCAACACATATTTGTTAGAAAACTATTATGAATAGAAAAAAGTCTCGATTATAATGATTACCTTTGTATTTAAAACATGTCATAGAACGTATGAATAAAGACATAAATCGTTTAAAGGTGGTTCTTGCAGAAAAGAAACGCACCAATAAATGGCTAGCAGAGCAGTTGGGAAAAGATCCGGGGACTGTTTCGAAATGGTGTACTAACACCATGCAGCCGAACTTGGAAACATTGGTCAAGATTGCTGAATGTTTAGATGTAGATGTGAAAGATTTACTTTGGTCAATAAAAGAATAAAATAACTAATGAACATATTTTCATTTTTTGCAGGTGCTGGTTTTTTGGATTTAGGATTCGAATTACAAGGTGATTATAATATTGTTTTCGTAAATGAATTTCACGAAGCTTTTGATCGTATTTATCGTTATGCAAGACAAAATATGGGATTGCAGGAACCCAAATACGGTCATCATATAGAAGATATAACTGAATATATTGATGGAGAGCATGGAGACAGGCTTCAAAGACTTATAGATTGGGTAGAAGAATCGAAAGAAGAAGAACTTACCGGTTTTATTGGAGGCCCTCCATGTCCCGATTTTTCTGTAGCAGGAAAAAATAGAGGACGTGATGGAGAAAATGGTAGCTATCTGGAACGTATGCGCAACTAATTTGTACAGCACTCCCGGATTTTTTCCTTTTTGAAAATGTTAAAGGACTATATAGAACTGCAAGACATAGACAGTTTTTTGAAGAATTGAAACAGCAATTTAGAGCACATGGATATTCTCTAACAGAACAACTTGTCAACTCCTTGGAATTTGGAGCGGCACAAGATAGAGATAGAATTATATTAATAGGATTTCACCAAGATGCTGTTAATAGGCTACATCTTCAAGCGGATAACGGGGTCTTAATGAATTTTCCTTGGGAAGCGCATAAAAGATATAACTTGAAAGAAATAAAGAATCTTCCCTGGCCCAATAAATCTCCCTATCAAGAAAATACTCCTATGCTTATGCCTAATGGTATTATAGAAGACTTGACCATACAACATTGGTGGACGGAAAATGATGTGACACATCATCCCAATGCCAATATGTATTTCCAACCACGTGCGGGAATCGTAAGATTTAGGACAAAAGAAGAAGGCGATGTGGAAAAGAAATGTTATAAACGCCTACACAGATGGCGATATTCACCAACAGCCGCTTATGGGAATAATGAGGTTCATATACATCCTTTCCTGCCTCGAAGAATATCTGTAGCGGAATCATTGGCTATTCAATCATTGCCCGCAAATTTTATTCTACCACAAGATGTATCACTAACAGATGCCTTTAAAACAGTTGGGAACGGAGTTCCTTTCGTTTTAGCTAACGGCATAGCAAACTCTATTAATGACTATATTAATCACATAAATAATTAGTTTATGGCTTTGACTTTAGAACACTTCTTAAACTTAATCGATGAATTACCCAAAGGGGTTAATTTGGATTATGTAAAAGCTGGAACAAACAAAATCCAGCTTGACAGTGTTGATCATGTTGAAAAATACATATCAGCAACAAAAGTTGATACGGAAAAAGGTTCTACAAAAAGTGCCAATATAACAACGGAAAATCTCCGCATGTTTGTAAATAAGGTTGTTGAAAACAAGCCTTTACATATAGAATCTGTTTGGAATGGTTCAGGAAGTGCCCGTTCTGCATGGGAGGCTTATTTGCTCACACATCGGAATTTTATACTCATTTTTCCAAAGGAAGAAAACATTTGGTATGGATTCCGACACATCCTCACACAGCAGGAGAAATAACACCTTTAACAAAAGAATTACTTGAATATCTATCTACCAATAAGAGTTCAACAGACGAGCGAGTATATAAATATATAGACATCATTACCGCCATCAAGACCAAGCCTTTCCTTTTGTTAGCTGGCATATCCGGTACAGGTAAAAGCCGTATTGTCCGTGAACTAGCCCGTGCATATTGGTACGAAAATTCCGCTGAATACAAGGCTCAGAAGCCAAAAAACTTTGAGATGATTCAGGTAAAACCTAATTGGCATGACTCTACGGAATTAATGGGATATGTGAGTCGTGTCAGCGGAAGTCCCATATATGTAATTGGCGATTTCTTAAGATTCATCACACGGGCTTGGGAAAACCTGGACACTCCTTATTTCCTTTGCTTGGATGAGATGAACCTTGCTCCTGTGGAACAATACTTTGCGGAATTTCTCAGCATAATAGAATCTCGTAAAAGCAGTGAAGACGGTACGATTGTAACAGACCCTATACTGAAGAAAAGCACAGAAGATTGGTATCGAGTATTGACTGCCGAACTGACAGGAGATAATGAAGCATTAAGGAATCGCTTTTTGGAAGAAGGCATCACCATTCCACAAAATCTAATTGTAGTGGGTACGGTAAATATGGATGAAACAACCTTCTCTTTCTCCCGAAAGGTACTCGACCGCGCTATGACAATAGAAATGAATGAAGTGGATTTGTATGCTGGTCTAGACAGCAGGTACGAACGAATTGGCAAACTGAGTAGCGACATGCTGATCGGTACAGCGTAGAAGGTGTGGATGTGTACGCAGACAACGAAGAAGTCTGCAATAAGGTATTGACCTATTTACAAGCTGTGAATGACGTCCTCAATGGCACACCATTCAAAATCGCCTACCGTACGCGAAACGAATTCTTACTTTATGTGGTAAACAATTTGCCATACAACATGGATGAAAACGGAAATGAGTTCAGTGAGGATGAAGTCATAGCAACAGCATTGGATGAAATAACCAGTATGAAAATATTGTCGCGTATTGAAGGAGACGATACAAAAGTCAAGCATTCACTTCTTGAAAAATTGATTACCACTATCGAAACGCAGTTGCTGGTATTGACTGGAGAAGATAAGAAAATAGAATCTATTTCCATAGCCAAACTGAAAGAAATGCAAGGACGACTGTCATCCGGTTATACAAGTTTCTGGAGCTAAAAACTATCAGACATCTGCAAGAAACGATGGAACTGCTTACCATAAGACATCAGGATTTTGAAATGATTGTCGAATGTACAAAGTTCGATGATATTTGGCGCAAGGCTAAGAATAATGTGGAGAAGAAGGCTTACACTCTACTTACTCTTGGTCAGAGGGAGTAGCATCTGTTACTTTAAGCAACCATATCGGAGAAAGAGTTGCGATTGAGGACAACCAACAAGCCCCTGCCGTGTTTTTTGATAATGTCGATTATCCTATTTGGATTGAATTCAAGGACTATGTGAAAAAAGCACAGTTCGGTTCCATTCTTCAAAATGAAAATGAGAAATTTACTTTTCGCAGACAGATATTAGCCGGTTTCTTGAACTATAGCAATGAGGTTGGGCGCAGTGAAATACAGTTCATATATCAAGTAGGGGCAGAGACCCGTGAGTTTGTTTTCTCTTTTGAAGTGTTAAGCACAAAACTCAATTATCACGAGCATTGGAGAACTATTATCGAGGATATTGAACAGGAATACAGGATGCTTTCACTTGATTATATGCGAAGAACCTTTCATGGTTTTTCGCCCGATACAAACGGAGAAACCCCTGAAATAATCTGGTGGAGCGTATTTGCCAATGAACAACAGAAATTCATAAAGGCTTGTAAAAATATCATTGACCGCCCACGGCATCGGCTACATGGAAAGGATGCTTACAAACGTGCTGACAAGCTGACATTTATTCCCTCTTACATAGAAAACGAATTGGCAGAACACAGAAATGACTGCGCTCATTTATACCGTGTAGAGGAACATGTATGGACAAACGATACACAGGAAAACAGGTTTCTGAAATTTGCTCTTGGACAAATTGCTGACAAATATGAAGTCTTGAAGAAGCATATAGAAGCTGTGAAGAATGCTTCCGATGTGATGAAGGATGATATGCAAGCCACATTAACGGCACTTAAACATCTGCAACGAAATTCCTTTTTCCGCACTGTAGGAAATTACAAAGGAATGAATCAAGAGAGTTTGGTTCTGCAAAAAGCTACCGGATATAGTCAAGTATATCGCACATGGAATCTACTTCAACGCTCCTATTCACTGAATGATGGCATATATCGCTTGCAGACCAAAGATATAGCAACGCTTTATGAAATTTGGTGCTTTATAGAAGTAAGCCATATAGTAAAAGAAAAACTGCATTTGTCCAATGAAGACATAGACCACAGAAACCGTATGGAAATGAATGGTCTGTTTACATGGGATTTGGGCAAGGGAGAACATTCGCGCATCCTTTTCAAAAAAGATGATGTAGAACTGGCGGAGCTAATCTATAATCCAAAAAGTTCGGAACGCGAAAATAATTCTGTCGGTATAACTGACCTAGTAGTACCAACTGTTCCCCAAAAACCGGATATTGTATTGCAGCTTACAAAAAACGATTTGCAAGAAGGAATGAAAATGACTTACCTGTTTGATGCGAAATATCGTATTGATGGAAAGGATAAAAATGGAGTAGATGTTCCACCCGAAGATGCAATCAACCAAATGCATAGATACCGTGATGCCCATCTATTATAAAGATTGTCAATCAAACGCTTTGAAAAAGAAGTGATAGGTGGTTAATAATCCTGTTCCCAGGTGATGG
>ENA-OQJH01000738-OQJH01000738.1-human-gut-metagenome-genome-assembly--contig:-NODE-738-length-16330-cov-3.889527_pt1 | contig 16330 bp, 26 predicted proteins | sample MGYA00242597_ERZ504763 | MGnify/ENA primary metagenome ERZ504763 (study PRJEB26092, sample SAMD00036359) | human gut metagenome | host: Homo sapiens | study: EMG produced TPA metagenomics assembly of... | reverse complement strand
AAACGGTCGTCCGGTATGGACGGCCGTTCTTTTATAAGGCACAACTATAAAAATGATTGCTAACATATTCGGGAATTTCTGTGCATACACTGTAAAACAGCGTCTTCGGAGGCTTATCCGTGAAAGATATATCGAGGAGCGGGCAGTGGAAATTGCAAATTATATTATTGATACAAAGGCAACGGTGCGTCAGGCGGCGAAGAAATTCGGGATTAGTAAGAGCACTGTACATAAGGACTGCACTGACCGTCTCAGTCAGCTCAATCCGGGACTGGCATGTGAAGTGAGACAGGTTCTGGATGTGAATAAGCAGGAGCGGCATATCAGAGGTGGGCTCGCTACAAGAGAAAAATATTTACATCAGCATTAGAGCGTAAAAAAGCTGCTGTCGGATATGACAGTAGCTTTTTTCAGGTGTTTTTTGTATAATAAAATGCTGTAAAGGCTTTGCAAAAACATAAGGGAGGATAAGAAGATGGCATTAATGGAAGTGAACTTCTTTTCAAAAGCACTGATGCGTCCGGTAACGATGAATGTAATCCTGCCGGCTGATAAAGTGTTTTTGGAGAAGAAACGGAAGAAGAGAACAAACCGTTTAAGACTTTGTATCTGCTTCACGGAGTAATGGGAAATTACACAGACTGGGTAACAGGAACATGTATTAAGCGATGGGCAGAAGAAAAGAATTTGGCAGTAGTTATGCCTTCCGGAGCAAATATGTTCTATATGGATCATCCGAATGCAAATGAAAACTACAGTGAATTTATCGGAAAAGAACTTGTAAAGATCACACGAAGAATGTTCCCGTTATCCCACAAAAAAGAAGATACATTTATCGCAGGGTTATCTATGGGAGGATACGGTGCAATCCGAAATGGTCTGAAATACCATGATACATTCGGATATATCGCAGGCCTTTCTTCAGCCATGATACTTGAAAAATGGGGACAGCAGATGACAGTTCTCCTATGTTCTTTGAGAAAAAAAGTTTTCTGGAGAGTGTATTTGGAAATCTGTCCCGGATCAAAGACTGTGAGATCAATCCGGAATGGATTGCCGAAAATATGAAAAAAGATGGAATCCCATTTCCGCATATGTACCTTGCCTGTGGACTGGATGATCCGCTTCTTCCTCCGAACCGTAAGTTCAGAGATACCATGCAGAAACTGGGTGTGGATGTAACTTACGAGGAAGGTCCGGGAGCACATGAGTGGGATTTCTGGAACCGTTATATTAAGAAAGTACTGGACTGGCTGCCACTTGATAAGGACAGTAAAGAAGGGATGAACAGCGGGAATGTAGGACTGTAAAAGAGAGAGTCGCAACAGATGGATATGAAATCTGTTGTGGCTCTTTTTATTTCTGTTGCAGGAAATTACTCCGTAATGTTTCTGTAACAGAATAAGTTATATGGGCAGGACTCCTTCTTATAAGTTACTGTTCACTCCGTTCACAGTAACTTAGCCAAATTCATTCCAGATTGCCTGCGGCAATGGAATTTTGGCTTGTATGTCTCGGGATTTTGGCATATTCATGCCAAACACCTCGCGGGATAGTGGTATGTGAACAGTAACTCTTATACAAAATTATCATAGCAATTCTGCAGAAAATATATTGAATATCAGACAGAAGTTGTGTATAATGAAAAAGCAAAATAAAGTATATTATTTTAGAAAAAGATAAAATAAAAACCTGAAATCATAAACTGTGGAGGTAAAAATGACTAAGCTTGTAATTGATCCATCAAAGAAACAGAGCAAAATCAACAAAGAGATTTATGGACATTTCTCAGAGCATCTGGAAGATGTATCTACGAAGGAATCTATGTAGGTGAGGATTCCCCGATTCCGAACAAGAACGGAATGCGTACAGACGTAGTAGAAGCACTGAAGCATATCAGGATTCCGGTACTTCGCTGGCCGGGTGGATGTTTCGCAGATGAATACCACTGGAAAGACGGATCATCGGAACCAAAGGAACACGTCAAAAAAATAGATCAACAACACACTGGGGCGGTGTGGTAGAGGATAACAGCTTTGGTACACATGAATTTTTTGAACTCTGTGAGCAGCTTGGCTGCGAAGCTTATGTTAATGGTAACCTGGGAAGCGGAACAGTTCAGGAAATGTCTGAATGGGTAGAATATATCACATTCGAAGGTGTTTCCCCAATGGCTGATCTCCGTAAGAAAAACGGACATGAGAAACCATGGAAACTGGATTTCTTTGGAGTTGGAAATGAAAACTGGGGATGTGGCGGAAATATGAATCCTGACTTCTATGCAAATGAATACCGCCGTTATCAGACTTATGTCCGCAATTATCATCCTGATCATCCTATCCATAAAATCTGTTGCGGTGCAAATGTAGATGATTATGAGTGGACCTCAGAAGTATTAAAGACTACACATAATCATTGTCTGAAAGAACTTCACGGAAATATGGATGGTCTTTCTCTTCATTATTATGTACATCCGGAAGGATGGGAGATTAAGGGAAGTGCTACAGATTTTAATGATAAGGTATGGTATAAGAGTCTGAATAAAGCGCTCTTTATGGAAACTCTGATCGAGCGTCACGGACATATCATGGACGAATATGATCCAGAGAAAAAATCGGCATGATCGTTGATGAATGGGGCGCATGGTACACAGTAGAACCAGGAACAAACCCGGGATTCCTGTATCAGCAGAACACAATGAGAGATGCCTGATCGCAGGTATCACTTTGAATATCTTTAACAAACACAGCGACAGAGTAAAGATGGCGAACCTTGCACAGATCGTAAATGTGCTTCAGTCTGTGATTCTTACTGACGGTGCTGATATGATTCTGACACCAACTTATCATGTATTTGATATGTATAAATATCATCAGGATGCAATGCTTGTAGACAGTTCTGTTGAAACAGAAACTATTGGTGTGGAAGACGAATGGCAGGTACCGAACCTGACAGAATCCGTATCTGTAGCAGAAGACGGAGCTGTACATATCACACTGACAAACCTGTCTCTGGATAAAGATTATGAAATCAGAACTATCCTTACAGATACCAGGTAAATGAAGTTAAAGGTGAGATTATACACGGTGAAATGCACGAAATGAATACCTTCGAAACACCGGATCAGGTTCGTGTAAAAGAATTTAACGAAGTGGAAAAAACAGCAGAGGGAATTAAATTTACAATTCCTAAATGTAGTGTTCTCCATCTGGAAGTAAGATAATTACAGTATTTTTAAACAGATAAAATGGAAGATTAATAAACTTTACAAATTCACAGAAAATGCCGCTTCTGACAAAACAGGCAGGTATTTTCTGTGAACATTTATAATGGAAACAAAAAGGAGACTAAGGTATGAACGGGAAGCTGCGTGTGTGCAGGAAATGTCTGCCCGGACAGAAGAATGAAGAAGCTTTTTATGAGGATCTGTCACGCTATATTCAGCGTATGGATGAAGAGCTGAAAGTAGATCAGCAGACCTATGAGAAAAGGCTTGGCATATGCAGCTCCTGTGAACGGTTAATGAGTGGGATGTGCAGGCTCTGCGGATGCTTTGTGGAACTGCGGGCTGTACAGAAGGTGCGAAAATGTCCGGATCTGCCGGCAAAATGGGAGGCACAGAAATGAAAGAAGGTTTAAAGAGCAGTTTGCTGAATAAGGTAAAAGTAACGGATAAATTCTGGCGAGGATATCAGGAACTGGTAATGAATACAGTAATTCCTTATCAGGAGAAAATATTAAATGATGAGATTCCGGGAGTGGAAAAGAGCCATGCATTGGCAAACTTCCGTATTGCAGCGGGACTGGAAGAGGGTGAATTTTACGGAATGGTTTCCAGGACAGTGATGTTGCCAAATGGTGGAAGGTGTAGCGTATGCACTGGAAGTCCGACCGGATGCTGAACTGGAAGAACGTGCAGATAAGGTTATTGAAATTATTGAAAAAGCGCAGCAGGATGACGGTTATCTGAATACTTTTTTCACAATCAAAGAGCCGGAACACCGCTGGCAGAACTTACAGGAATGCCATGAATTATACTGTGCCGGACATATGATGGAAGCAGCGGCGGCTTACTATGAGGTGACTGGAAAAGACCGTCTGCTTCATGTGATGGAGCGCATGGCAGAACATATCGGGAAACGTTTTGGAACAGAAGAAGGTAAAGAACCGGGCATTCCGGGACATCAGGAAATCGAGCTGGGACTTCTGCGTCTCTATGAAGTAACCGGAAAAGAAAATTACAAAGACCTTGCTAGATATTTCATTGAACAGCGTGGAAAAGATCCGGATTACTTTGTCAAAGAGAGGAAAAAAAGAGGCTGGGTTCACTTTGATATGGATGTGCATAACAGAGAATATAACCAGGCACATGCTACTGTCTATGAGCAGAAGGAAGCAGTAGGACACAGTGTCCGTGCAGTTTACATGTATACTGCCATGGCAGAACTGGCTTCTCTTTACAAAGATGAAAAACTCTATCAGGCATGCTGTGATCTCTGGGAGAACATGACTCAGAAGAGAATGTATATCACCGGAGGAATCGGCAGTACCGTAGACGGCGAGGCATTTACCATTGATTATGATCTGCCGAATGACACCGTTTATGCGGAAACCTGTGCATCCATCGGGCTGGTATTTTTTGCAAGAAAGATGCTTGATAATGTGATGGATGGACGCTATGCAGATGTGATGGAACGAGCACTTTATAATGGGATCATCAGCGGAATGCAGCTTGACGGAAAGAGATTTTTCTATGTAAATCCACTGGAAACAGAACCTGGAGTCAGCGGAAAATTATATGGATATAAGCATGTTCTGCCGGAGCGTCCGGCTGGTATACATGTGCATGTTGTCCTCCCAATGTAGTGCGTCTGCTGATGTCTCTTGGCAAATATCTGTGGAGTGAGACTGAAGAGGGAGTTTATTCTCATATCCCGGCAGGCACAGAAGCACACTTTGATAAGATGGATGTAACCGTAGAGAGCAACTATCCGTGGGATGGCAGAGTGACCTATCATATAACCGGAAAAACAGAGGAAGAGACTATCCTGGGAATCCATATCCCATCCTGGGTACGCCCGGGTTCTGTTCAGGTACGTATAAATGGAAAAATGAAGGATATCACAGCAGATGTGGAAAAAGGATATCTGATCCTTAAGAGAGTGTGGGAAAATGATGAAGTAGAACTTGTTTTTCCGATGAAGATCCGCAAGATTTATGCAAACCTTAAAGTAAGGGAAGATGCCGGCTGTGTAGCATTTATGCGCGGGCCGATCGTTTATTGTTTCGAGGGTGTGGACAATCCGGGCCTGCTTCAGTCTTACCACATCTTTGAAGATGCAAAGATGGAAGAGGAAGTCTGCAAAGAAGGCCTGCTGGAAGGCTGCGTCCTGCTTAAAATCAAAGCACGTAAGCTGGAAACAGTGGGAGATTCTCTGTACAGTGATATTGCACCGGTGAGAACGCTGACAACACTGACAGCAGTGCCGTATTACACATGGGGCAACCGCGGAGAAAATCAGATGAGAGTCTGGATGCGCGGAGAATAACCGGAGAATCAGATGAAATATAAAACAAAAGCAAGGAACTATGTGGCAAAACACATCGGTTCCTTGCTTTTTGCTGTTTTCAGATATTCTGTAAAATTATACATTTGGAGTATAATGCACTTTCACATTAATATCCTGATTATAGTTTCCGAAATCTTTTCCGAAGAGTGTCAGACCGCCAATATTCTGAGATGGTTCATCCACCTGGAAACGGAATACCATATCATCCTGAGAGGTAAAAGTGAGCTGCTGTGTATTCACATCAGAGATCTTTAATCCATCGATAAAAGTACCGTGACGGTCAATGACAAGCATTTTCAGAAGACCATACTGATTCCAGTTCGGGAACCACCAGTCGGGAGTGAACATACCGTGGACATCACCGAAATCTCCGGGGCTTGTCCAGGTTCCGACCTTTGTATTATTCAGGAAAAGGAAATATCAGAAGGCCAGTCACTGTTGACTCCGGGAGCTTCTGAACTGATTTCAAAGGAGAGTGTCAGCCGGTCAATCTTCTGTCCCGGAGGCAGCATATTTGGAATGCGGTAATCAATAAATCCCCGTCCAAACCATAAAATCTTTGCATCTACATGGCTCGGATGCGCAAAATAACGAGGATCATCTACCTCACCGATGAGATTATCGGTAGTAGACAGCCCACAGGTTGGATAGACAGAATAATTAAAGTAGTTGCCGATCGGAATGTCAATAGAGTAACTGTCCTCAGCCGGGCTGTCATTGTTAGAGGCAATATCAACCAGGATCTTGTCAACATTAATGCGACAGACCTTCTGGTTTCCGTGGCCGGAATGCTCTGGAAGAATTGCGAGAATTCCGGATTCTTCGAGTTTCTTTACATGGCTGGTCAGGGCACCGTTGGTAATCCCCAGACTGGAAGCCAGTTCATTCATATTCATTTCCTGATGCTCAAGGAGAGTCTGGATCAGCCGTATGCGGATGTCAGAACCAAGAGCTTTGAAGACAGGGACCGCCTGCTCCAGACTTTTAATATATAACATAACGGATTTCCCTTTCTGTTAAAAATGATTTTGCAACGTTTACGGTAAATTATAACGAATCTGCAAAAAATGTGCAACGAAAAGAAAAAAATATAGTTGATATTTTCTGAAAAATGCAGTACAATTTTAAATATATAAAAAATAATTTATATAAATCTAAAATAAAACAAACAGGGGGACATACAATGAGTGAAGAACTTAAGTATAATGAGCCATGGATTCTGCAGAGAGCAGATCCATATGTTTACCGCCACACAGATGGAAACTATTATTTACAGCATCCATACCGGCCTATGACCGGATTGTGCTGAGAAGAAGCGAAACTCTGGCAGGACTGAAGGATGCGGAAGAAGTGACAGTTTGGGAGAAACACAAAGAAGGAATCATGAGCGAACATATCTGGGCACCGGAGCTTCATTATCTGGATGGTAAATGGTATATCTATTTTGCAGGCGGGGACAAAGATGATGTCTGGGCAATCCGCCATATGTGTTGGAATGTGCAGATACAGATCCTCTTACAGGAGTCTGGACGGAGAAAGGTAAGATGGGACATGCGGATGCAGATGAATTTTCTTTTGAAGCTTTCTCTCTGGATGCAACAGTATTTGAAAACAAGGGAAAACATTACTATGTATGGGCTGAGAAGGTAGGAGTCGGCAAGCAGATTTCCAACCTTTATATTGGTGAAATGGAAACTCCGTATAAACTGAAAACCGTCCAGGTACTTCTCACTTCACCGGATTATGACTGGGAAAGAGTTGGGTTCTGGGTGAATGAAGGACCGGCAGTTATTCATCATGACGGCAGGATTTATCTTACCTATTCTGCATCTGAGACCGGTGCTGCATATTGCATGGGAATGCTTACAGCAGATGAAAATTCTGATCTTCTTGATCCGAAATCCTGGACAAAAGAACGTTATCCGGTTCTTCGTACAGATGAGTCCAGAGGAATCTATGGACCGGGGCATAATTCCTTTACTGAAGACGAAGAAGGAAACCCGATCATGGTTTATCATGCGAGAACAGAAGCAGAGATTGAAGGAAATCCGCTGTACAATCCAAACCGTCATGCCATGCTGATGAAAATCCGCTGGGATGAAAAAACAGGCGCACCGATATTTTCTTACGAAGATTAACGTAACCTGAGATGGGATAATATTTGGAAAACAGGAGAACTGGTATGAGAAAAAAATGGGGAATAATTCTGGGGCTGACAGGAATGATGCTTCTCGGATCACAGAGTATATATGCTGCGGAAGCTGCTGATGGCACAGCAGAGACAACAGATGCGGCAAACGAAAAAGAAACAGCAGGCACAGATGATATTGAGAGCCGGATTAAGAAAGGCGGATTCACTGCCGGAGTTTCTGTACATGATCCATCTGTCATCAAAGACAATGACACTTACTACATCTTTGGCTCCCATATGGAATCTGCGAAGTCTGCAGATCTGAGAAACTGGATCGGTTTTTCTTCCGGGGTCAACGCAGAGAATAAGCTGTTTGACAATCTTTTTGACGGAGAAGAAGACGGCGATCCGGCTGCGTTTACTTATGTAGGAAAGAACGAGGAAGGTGGTTATTCCGTGTGGGCACCGGATGTCATCTATAACAAAAAAATGGGAAAATATGTGATGTATTTCTGTACCACATCTTCTTATGTGAAATCCAATATCTGTTTTGCAACAGCAGACGACATTGAAGGTCCGTATCACTATGAGGATACATTCCTGTACTCTGGTTATAGCTATCATGATGTTAAGGAAAGTAATATCGAAGACTGATGGGAACAGACCCGAGGCCATATACAGCAGCGTCTTATGACAACAATAACTGGCCAAACTGTATTGATCCGGATGTTTTTTATGATGAAGACGGGCGTATGTGGATGGTTTATGGATCCTGGTCCGGCGGTATTTTTCTGATTGAGATTGATGAAGAGACCGGCTATCCGATTTATCCGGAAGCAGACGAAGAAAATCATGTGGACAGCTATTATGGTAAGAAACTTCTCGGTGGTTATCACAACTCCATCGAAGGCCCGCATATTATGTATGATGAGACCAGTGGATACTATTATCTGTTTTTGTCCTATGGAAATCTGCAGGCAAAAGGAGGTTATCAGATGCGACTCTTCCGCTGTGACACTGTGGACGGAACTTATACAGATGCAGCAGGGAAGGATATGTATTTATTTGTGGAGCATAAAGATCATGGGCTGAAAATGATGGGAAATTATACATTCCCAAGTCTTACCCAGACCTATATGGCACCTGGCGGACAGACTGCATTTGAAGATGAAGATGGTAAATTATACCTGGTCTATCATCAGCGTTTTGCTAAAACCGGAGAACTTCATGAGCCTCGCGTACATCAGTTGTTCCGCACAAAAGACGGATGCTGGTTGCTGCGCCATTTGCCACAGACGGCGAGACGTTGAAAGAGGATGGATATTCCGAGGATGAAATCAAGGGTACTTTTTATCTGGTAAACCATGGTACGGATATTTCGGACAAAGTACATAAACCGCAGAGAATTCAGCTTAATGCAGACAGAACAGTTACCGGAGAAGAACTGGAAGGCACATGGGAAGAGGAAGAAGGCACACCATATATTGATGTGACTCTCGGTGAAAATACTTATACAGGAGTTGTCCTGGAAATGACCGATGAGGCAGGCAATGATACGATGTGCTTCAGCGCTAAGGGTGACAATAATGAAACCATATGGGGCGTGAAATATCTGCTGCCATAAATGGTTGTGGGAGTATCCGGGGCAGTATATCAATCTGAAGTCAGGCGGAGAATTCAGATGTTTTCAGGACGATATCCGATGGTGATCCGTATATGTTGGTTATATCTCCGAAGCCTGCACCAAAAAGAGTGCATCCACCGGGATGTTCAGCGCCCGGCAGAACGGAAAAACGCAATTTCATAACAGACTGATCAGTGAGTGCAAGCTGTCCGGTGGAAACATCGGACAGCTTTTCTGCGTCCAGAAAGGTGCCTTCAGGAGTGATCGTCAGTTTTTTTAATAAACCGTATTGATTCAGAAACGGAAACCACCAGGAAGGGTTATATTTTCCTCTGCGGTCTCCGTAATCTCCGGGACTGGTCCAGGTGCCAAGGATCACGCCGTTCAGGGAGAAAGTAATATCAGAAGGCCATATATCACAGAATTTAGGGGCTTCTGAGCTGATTTCAAAGGAAACTGTCAGTTCTTCGATCACGCTGTGGTCAGGGATGAAGTTAGGCAGGATATACTCCAGATATCCGGTGGTAAACCAGACAATTCTTGCCTGACGGCTGCCTGGATGTATGAAGTATCGTGGCTGATCTAGCTGTCCTACAAAAGAAGTAGAGGTTGCCAGTCCACAGGTGGGAGTTACTGAGAAATCGGAAAAATGTCCCACACCGATTTCCGCACTGTAGATCTGCAGAGCAGGACCGGAAAGCGCCATATTTATCAGGAGCTGATCCCAGTCTTTTGCAAAATAGCAGCATTTCTGTGTTCCGTGCGTAAGAGCCTCATCCCTGAATTCAATCAGCCCGGCTTCGGCCAAAAGATTAAGATGAGGGGACAGGGTTGTAACGGGAAGTTTCAGGCTTTGTGCAATTTGCTTAATATTCAGTCCTTCTTTTTCCTGGATAAGACGCAGGATCTGTACGCGGACAGGGGAACCGAGAGCCTTGAATATGGCAAGACCATCGGAAACAGAACAGGATTTCATGTGAAAAACCTCCTTTTGGATGTATTTGCGGATATATAATGCTAAATAAGGACTTTTAGAGAAATACGTTTTAATTACTTATTTTATCATAAAACCGGAGAAAAAAACATAGGAAAATAGAAGAAATATGGTCGGATTGACTAATAAATATCAAACATTATTTGCTAAAATCTAAATAATAAAAATAAATCAAAAATATATTGACATTACGGGCAAAAATTATATAATATCAACATAAACCGGAGCTAAAAATAAAATAAATGTGCAAAATAACCATAACAAGAAAGCGAGACATATATTTTAAAAAAACACGAATTGATTATGAGGTTTGTACAATAGCATCATTGAAACCGGAAGAGCGAAAGGAAACCAAAAAAGGGAGGAACTTTTTATGAAGAGAAGAAAATTGTTCGCATTACTTATGACTGCAGCTATGGCAGTGTCCAGTATGAGTATGGCAGTGAATGTCTTTGCAGAAGAAGACACAACAGAGGAAGCTGCTGAGAGCGAAGAACCGGCTGAGGGAGAACCTACAGCAGTAACAACCGTAGGTCCTGACGATGGAACAAAGTATGAGATGTGGTCATTTGTAGACCTGCACAATGAGTTTTATGGCAAGATGGTAGAGAAATGGAACGAGGAGAATCCGGATAAACAGATCCAGGTAACATTCAGTACTTATCCATACTCTGATATGCACAACAAATTAATGATGTCCTTACAGGCCGGCTCCGGTGCTCCTGACCTTTGCGATATTGAGATCGGACAGTTCCCGAACTATTCCGGCGATGACAGCCCGTTATATTCTATGAATGATGCACTTGCTCCTTATGAAGATACAATGGTACAGTCCAGACTTGATGTTTATTCCAAGGCTGACGGAACAAGACTTGGTGTTCCTTTCCATGTAGGTGCAACTGTTATGTACTGGAACGCAGATCTTCTTGAATCTTACGGATTAGATTACAAATCTGTAAAGACATGGGATGATTATACCAAACTTGGTGAAGAGTTAAAAGAAGCTTCCAATGGTGAAGTGTACTTAACTTCTGTTGATACAGGCGGTGTTGACTGGATGTGGCTTGCAATGGCTGAGAACGGTGAAGACTGGACAGGCGGTCCGGACGGAACTGTAAACGTACAGCTTGATTCCGTAAAAGAAATGCTCACAATGCAGCAGAACTGGTTAAATGATGGAATTGCAATGGTATCCACAGACGGACATGTTGACCTTGAAGCCGGATTCTCTAATATCATGGATGGCAAAATTGCTTCCTTCCCGAAAGCTATGTGGTACATGAGCCGTTTCAAAGATTACATGCCGGAGATGGAAGGCAAATATGACATCACAACATGCCCTGTATTTGAAGAAGGACAGAAATGCTCCGTTGGTATCGGTGGTACAGGTACTGTTGTAACAAATCAGTGTGAGAATCCTGAACTTGCAGCTGAATGGCTTGCATGGGCTAAATGCTCTGAAGAAGGTGAAAACCTGATCTGGAACGAACTTGGATTTGATGTCTGCAACACAGCATTATGGTCTGACGAAGCGTTTGCTTATGATGAGTCCAATACATATAATACATTCTTCCGTGTAAAACCATACGAAGTTCTGAACGAACTTGCTGAAAACGATGCGATCGGAACTGTTTATACAACAAAGAACTCACCGACACTGAATGATTACATGTGTACAACAACTCTGAACAATGTATTAGAGGATGGCATGGATGTAGAAGAAGCGCTTCAGGATGCACAGGATTATCTTGATTTCGAGTGTGAATAATAAAATGATAACAGTTCACTGATCAAGTGAATAATGTGCGGTTACTGCAGTGACCGAAATGATATGGGAGGCCAGGGAAACGCATTCCCTGACCTCCTTTACTGTTATCCTGGTGAGGAATGAGACTTTCACGGGATGTGTAGTCTGATTTCTTTTCAGGATAATGGTAATAAGAAAAAAAGAAATTATCTGTAACTGTTCAGTAAACCATGATTCCATGAGATGCTGAAAAGTTACTGCTATTTTTAGAAGAGGAGGAATTCATTGTGAATAAAGTGAAAAAGATGCTCTATTCTCAGAAGGTGGCACCCTACGTATTTGTACTTCCGTTTGTTATCAGCCTTCTGGTATTCTGGTTATACCCGCTCATCAGTGGTATTGTAATGAGTTTTCAGGATATTTCCTTTGGCGGTTCTCAGTGGGTTGGTCTGAAGCATTACCAGAAACTGGCTTCCGATAAGTTCTTCAAGACAGCTGTATTTAACAGTGTGGAATACATGCTTCTGACACTGCTTCTGCTGATACCGATTCCGATGATGCTTGCAGTATTGATGGAAAGCCGTCTTACCAAAGCCAAAGGCGTATGGAAAGTGATCATGTATATTCCAGCACTGACATCTGTAGTTATTTCCGGTATGTTATTCCGACTGATGTTCTCAGAAGGTGACAACGGACAGATGAACCAGTTAATGCACTTACTTGGAAATGCCAGCATTCCGTGGCTGAAGGAAAAGACTACAGGATGGGTAGCTCTGCTGCTACTTTGTATGTGGAGATGGACAGGTGTCAACATGCTGTATTTTATTTCAGGATTAAAAAGTATTGATACTTCCCTTTATGAATCAGCAGATATTGATGGTGCCAATGCAAAACAGAAATTCTGGTATCTTACACTGCCGCTTCTGAAACCGACTACTATCTATGTTGTTACAATTTCTGTATATGCAGGTCTTTCCATGTTCCTTGAGAGCTTTATGCTCTGGAATGGTAACTCCTCACCAAAGAATATCGGTCTTACAATCGTAGGATATCTGTACAAACGTGGTATTGAGAAAAATGATATGGGTTATGCGTGTGCTGTAGGTATGGTACTTCTGGTAATTGCTCTGGCGATCAATATTGTCCAGCTTGTGGCAACAGGAACATTCAAAAAGGAGGAAAAGTGATATGGCAAAAACAGCTGCGCCAAAGACGATGGAATCTAATCATAAAATTGCGACTGTGTTATCCACAGGACTTTTCGCTATTTTGGGTGTACTGATCGCATTTCCGCTTCTTGCGGGATTCTTTGCTTCCTTCCAGGAAGGCCGTGAAGTAGTTATGAAGGGTATGTCCCTGAATCTTGATTTCTCCAAGATGCATCTGGACAACTACAAATACCTGTTTCCGGAAATGAGGATTCCAGAAAATATTTCATGTGGTATAAAAACAGTCTGATCCTGACACTGATCACAGTAGTTCTGACACTGCTGGTATGCTACTTCATTGCATATGGTCTGACTATGTACAAATTTAAACTTCAGGGATTTTTATTCTTCCTGGTAATCGCAACTATGTGTGTACCTTTTGAAATCCTGATGCTCCCTCTGTATAACGAAGTTACATCTCTTGGAATCATCAATACAAGAGCCGGTGTTATTCTCCCCGGACTATGTGGTGCGTCGACGATTTTCTTCTTTAAACAGTACATGCAGAGTCTTCCGAAAGAGCTTCTGGATGCAGGAAGAATCGACGGATGCACAGAGTATGGTATCAGTGTTAAGATTATGATGCCGATTACCAAACCGGCATTTGCATCCATGGCAATCCTCTGTGCAATGGGTTCCTGGAACAATATGTTATGGCCGATGCTGGTATTCCGTGATACAAGTAAATTCACACTGCAGATCGGTCTGAATACACTGCTGACACCTTATGGAAATAACTACAACCTTCTGATCGCAGGTTCCATGTTCGGTATTCTTCCAATCCTGATCATCTACCTGATCTTCCAGAGATACCTGATCGATGGTATGACATCCGGTGCTGTTAAGGGTTGATCAAAAGTTGTAAATATTCAAATCGTAACTTGCTGACATGATATAAAATGAGCTGTCCCATTGAGTTTTGAAATTAATGTTACTGTAACCGGTGATCATTTGACATTACTTATGAGGCAGCTCAAATAATATAACGACAAACTAATTTCTCAAACTAAATTTAAGAACGGAGGTTAAAAAAACATTATGGCAAAACAGGCAAAAATGGTAGTGGACAAAGCATTCTCCATTTCTAAAATCGACAAAAGAATTTACGGTTCCTTTATTGAACATCTGGGAAGAGCTGTATACGATGGAATTTATCAGCCGGGACATCCGCTTTCCAATGCTGACGGATTCCGTAAAGATGTCATTGATCTGGTAAAAGACTGGATGTACCGATCGTGCGTTATCCGGGTGGAAATTTTGTATCCAACTTTTACTGGGAAGACAGTGTGGGACCTGTTGAGGAAAGACCTCACAGACTGGAACTTGCGTGGAGAAGCCTGGAAAAGAATGAAGTAGGACTTCATGAATTTAAGAAATGGCAGATGCAGCCAACTCAGAGGTTATGATGGCAGTCAATCTGGGAACAAGAGGAATCACAGATGCATGCAATCTTCTGGAATACTGTAACCATCCTGGTGGAACCAAATACAGTGATCTTCGTATTAAACACGGACAGAAGGATCCATATGGATTCAAACCTGGTGCCTTGGAAATGAAATGGACGGTCCATGCAGATCGGTCACAAGACTATGGATGAGTATGGAAGACTGGCAGAAGAGACAGCCAAAGCAATGAAGCTTATTGATCCGTCTATTGAGTTTGTTGTATGTGGAAGCTCTAACCAGGAGATGCCTACATTTGCACTCTGGGAAGATCATGTACTGAGCCATACTTATGATTATGTAGATTACTTATCCCTTCATACATACTATGGAAACCGTTCTGACGACAGCAATGACTTCCTTGCAAAATCCGATGATATGGACGAATTTATCCACACCATTATCGCAACCTGCGATTATGTAAAAGCGAAAAAACGCAGCAAAAAGAATATGTACCTCAGCTTTGATGAGTGGAATGTATGGTATCATTCAAATGCTGCTGACAATGATATCACAGAGAATCATCCGTGGCAGATAGCGCCGCCGCTTCTTGAGGATATTTATAACTTCGAGGATGCCCTGCTGGTAGCTGATGCTGATCGTTCTGATTCGTCATTCTGACAGAGTAAAAGTAGCATGCCTTGCACAGCTTATTAATGTTATCGCTCCGATCATGACTGACCCCAACGGAGGCGGCTCCTGGAAACAGACAATTTTCTATCCGTTTATGCATGCCTCCAAATATGGCCGCGGTGTTGCACTCCAGCCGGTGATCTCTTCCACAGAGCATGAGACAAGCGGACACGGAAGCATCACAGATATTGAAGCAGTTGCTGTTTACAATGAAGAGAAAGAAGAAGTTACTGTCTTTGCAGTAAACAGAAATCTGAAAGAGGATGTTGTTCTTAATACAGATGTAAGAAGCTTCGAAGGCTACAGAGTTGCTGAGCATATCGTACTTGAAAGCGATGACCTGAAGGTAGTCAATGCTTTCGGACAGGAAAATGTAAAACCAAAGACAACACAGCAGACAACAATGGACAATGGAGAATTGACAAGTATGCTGCATAAAGCATCATGGAATGTGATCCGTCTTGTAAAAGACAATAAATAAAAATAATCCCTCTTAAGTAGACAAGGTAAATAACCAAAATCTTCTTAAGAGGGATTTTCTATGGCTATTTTGGCAGTGGATAGTATCGGGAATGTTTCCTGCATATCAGAATTATTTGATCAGAAATGGCTGAAGTGTCTGTATCGTATATTCATGCAGAGCTTCTTTTTTGCTCCTGTCAATCTGCAGATAGTGAGCATAAAGTACATCCAGAACCAGCAGAATAGGAAACTGTGGGGAAATGATATTTCCATATTCCAGATGTTCCATGCTTGCGAAGATGAGCGTCTCATCGCAGAAGTCCTGATAGGATTTGTCCTGTCTTGCGGTCATAAGAAGTGTATAAGCTCCGTGCTGATGTGCAGCCTTCAGAGAAGAGATAATATCATCCGTCTGTCCGCTGACACTGATACCGATGACCAGACAGTTCTCATCCAGAATAACAGAATTCACCTTCATAATATGACTGTCTGTAACTGCTTCGATATTCAGTCCGATAC
>ENA-OQJH01000737-OQJH01000737.1-human-gut-metagenome-genome-assembly--contig:-NODE-737-length-16391-cov-2.073168_pt1 | contig 16391 bp, 20 predicted proteins | sample MGYA00242597_ERZ504763 | MGnify/ENA primary metagenome ERZ504763 (study PRJEB26092, sample SAMD00036359) | human gut metagenome | host: Homo sapiens | study: EMG produced TPA metagenomics assembly of... | reverse complement strand
TGGGCAAATTTGTTAAGAATATTGGTGGCATAGGATCATGTGGAGCAATAAATGGGCAAAAAGGCCCATGAATGCCACGATCAGTACAATGGTTACTGTACCAACGGCAGTTTTATTATGAAGAAACCGGTGTAACATTAGTTGCTCTCCTTTCGCATACGGGGGTCAGACACGGTCTGCAGGATGTCAAACAGCAGATTGAACATAACAAACAGGACACCGATGAGCAGAACGTAAGTCTGGATCACGGGATAATCCCGGTTGAAAATGGAACTGATGCACAAAGTTCCCAGTCCCGGCCATGCAAATACATTTTCCACTACAATGGTTCCTGAGATCAGCTGTGGGATACTCATGCCAATGGCAACAATACAGGTATGCATGGAGTTTTTCAGGATATGTTTTACCAGAATGGATCTCTGCGGGAGACCGCGTACATTGGCATAAAGTACATAATCCTGTTTCATATTTTCAAGCATATTGTTGCGGATCAGGCGGATATAGGTGGAAATATAGCTTAAGGATACAGTAAAAGCCGGCAGGATCAGATGCCTGATGGTACCGTTTCCGCTGGTAGGCAAAAGGTCCAGTTTAATGGAGATCAGCCACATCAACAGAAGTCCGACCAGTAAGGGGGCATGGCAGTGGTCATAAATACAAGGCTCCGCATGATCCGGTCAAACCAGCCATCTTTATATACAGCACAAAGAAAGCCGATAGGGAGACTTAAAAGGATCACCATAATAAGGGAAGCACCTGCAAGCTGTAAAGTAGCAGGCATACAGCGCAGCAGTTCTCCGGCAACAGTACGGCTTGGGTTTACATAACTGATGCCAAAATCGCCGTGAAGACAGTCAAATACCCAGGTAAAGTAACGGACCAGGTAAGGCTTGTCCAGCCCAAGCTGGGCACGGACCTCAGCAATGGCATCTTCCGTGATGATAGGTACCTGGCGTACACGTAAAGCTACTTCAGCCGGATCAGAAGGGATCAGGTTGATAAAACGAAGCATACAAAGGAAATGATGAGAAGGAGCGGTATGGCAGAAAGGATCCGCTTGATAATATAGGGTTTCAAAATAATACCTCCCGTTGAAAAAATAAATGTAATAAAAGGATCCGACTGGAACAAAGCCGCCTCAGAGGAGACGGCTTTATACACAAGATTAGGTTTGTTTTGCCAGATTTAGAAAGAGAAATCCTGGAATGGAACCTCGTACTGAGTCTGGGTAAAGTGGAAGCCTTTCATATCAGAGCGGTAGATTGCCTTATTGCACTCATAGGTCAGTGGAATATAAACGGCATCTTCGTGGAGATGGGTCAGAACATAGGTATAAAGTTCCTGGCGTCTGTTTTCATCTGTGGTGATCAGGATCTCGGTAATGGCATCATCGATTTCTGCTTTATCATCCAGACCAAGCTGCGCTGCATAGTCACCATATACAGGAGCGCGCATGGCAGCAAGAGAGGACTGTGGATCGTATGGTGTACCCCAGCAGATATTGAATACCATATCAAAATTACCTGCTTTCATATTATCACGGTAGGACTGCTCCTCTTCCCCGTGGATGTTTAAAGAAACACCGATGGACTGGTATTCGCTCTGAAGATACTCTGCAATGGATTTTTCAGTCACGCTGTCACTATTATAGAGAAGATCAATATTTAACGGCTGTCCATCCTTTTCACGGACATTGCCGGAACCCATTTTCCAGCCTGCTTCATCCAAAATCTGTCCTGCCAGTTCCAGGTCGTAAACATATGGTTCTAGTTCAATATCACAATATGGAACAGTGGATGCAAACAGAGTGTCTGCCGGTTTTTCCAGTCCGTAAAAAATACCGTCAGAGATATTCTGCTTATTAGTTGCATGCTGGAGCGCAATACGTACATCCTTCTCTGAAAGAATGTCAGAGGAAGTATTCAGAACAATCTGTCTGGTAGAGGTTGGATCAGAAAGTTCCACGGTAAACTGATCGCTGTCCAGATACTGATTAATGGCATCTGCGTCGATCATATTTTTTCCGAAGATCATATCAATCTCACCTTTTTCCAGAGCCAGGATACGGGTCTGATTATCCGGGATGACTTTCACGGTGATGGTTTTGATGGCAGGCTGTTCGCCCAGTAGTTCGGATTTGCTTGAATACAGCATACTCATCGGTAACAAATTCATCCAGCACATAGGACCGGTACCAATATAAGCTTCTACCCCATCTTTGGTGCTGCCGTTTTTCATGGCTTTCGGGGAGATCATGGCAAATGGTCTTGTTACACCAAGCTCTGTTAAAAGGGGATAATATGGTTCGGATAATTCAATCACAAAAGTGTTTTCATCGGGAGCATCTACACCTACCAACAGATGCATCATTTCCAGCCAGGTATGGCGGTCTTTATTTTCCAGGATTGCGTCAAAGTTTGCTTTGATGGCATATGCGTCACACTTTTCGCCATCAGAAAATGTTACGCCTGGACGAATGTGGAATGTATATACTTACCGTCATCACTGACATCCCAGCTTTCTGCCAGACAGCCTTCAAAACCGTCAGAGGTAATATTGACCAGGCCCTCATATAACATTTCCTGGGCGTACATTTCGCCGGCATATAAATGTGGGTTTAAATCGCGGATATCGCGGTAGTTTACGAAGATCAGGTCTTCCTTTGTACCTTCAGCTGTGGTGGTAGTTTCTGAAGGATTGGACTCTGCAGCAGAAGATGCAGAGTCAGAAGCGGATGAACCGCAGCCGCTTAATAAGGCGGTGCCTAAGAGACCTGCCAGAAGCATTGTGCCCCATCTTTTTTCATGATAAGTTTCCTCCTGTTGTAAAAAGAACATAATGTTGTTTATTCATTCGCCTGAGGCGAACGGTAGAAAGTATAACATGGGTTAGGCAAAACTTACTACTAATGAAATTGGAGGGGCTTAGTTATTCCAAAATGTTATAACCGGGCGAAAAAACTTATAAAATTTCCTTAAAATGACAGATAAACCATTCAGCAGCTTTACTTAATTTTGCATGATCCGGGCAGATGTAGCCGATGAGGAGAAAAGGCTCACAATTATTGATCCTAAGCTGGCGAACATCATATTGGCGGTACTGGTCATAGAGAAAATTAATGCCGAGGTGCATATATCTGTGTTCAGTAACAGATTGACAGTCAGATGATCACTGTTGGTATAGACTGCATAGTGGAGCTGCTCTGTGCTGATCGCCCCAAGGCTCACATGGTTCAAATGGTGCTCTACAGAGAAAAAATCCCTTACACCCCGTACAAAGGAAAGAGAAGAAAGGTCCTGAAAGTCAATACTTTCATCATGATAGCGGGGATGCTTTGGACCAACGTAAACACAGGCTTCTTTGCTGTCAAGAGGAACGAATTTCAGCTTTTTGTGGGACAGGATATGCTGGAACTGGTGGAGCTGTTTCTGTGCAATATAAACGATGCCAATTTCAGAAAGTCCCTGGCTACCCGGTTGCTGATCTCTTCCACCGTGCCTTCTAAATGTTCTACAATGTAGGAATTTCCCATTTCTTTATAAAAATCAGTCAACAGACGGGAGATCATATTGCTGGGATAAGTGGCCAGACTGAATTTTTTTCCCTGGTTGTGATCGGTCAGTGAGTTGATCAGGCTTATATTGTGCAGGATATTCTGGGCATATTCACGGACCGTTTCACCATAGGGGGTAATGTGGATCCCCCGGCTGCTGCGCTCAAAAAGAGGCCGTCCCAGTTCTTTTTCCAGGGAACTGATCACTTTACTCACATTGGGCTGTGTGGTATAAAGGCACTCTGCAGCCTGGTTAAAGCTGCCTTTTTCACATGTGATCATAAAATATTCCAGCTGACGTAATTCCATAAGATCCTCCTGAAGTACAATAAACAGTAAGTTAATGCTAACTACTATAACAGAAAAAAAGACAGTATACAACAAGGCTGATAAAGCAACAGCCGAAAGAAGCACTTATTGAGAAAAAATGCCGGTTATTCCAAAGGGGAATATCAATGTATCCGGCGCCATAAAGTGGTGTGTTTTGATAAACAACTTGACAATTTTTACCAATAAATGTTATTCTGAATACGAACAGGGAGCTTGTGAAGCAGGCTGAGAGGAAGTAATCGAACTTCGACCTATTGTACCTGATGTGGGTAATGCCAACGTAGGGAAATAATGTGTCGCATATTATATTTGCGTATCGTGCGTATATTTTGCGGTCCGTTCCTTATGTGGGCGGACCGTTTTTTTTGTTTCTGCGCAAATCCAGATGATCCACATATGCGCTAGAGATCTGTGCAGCAAATGTGGAAAACGTTCCGTCCAGGTACCCCTTCTGTGGAAAAATATTATTATGTGAAGGAGAAAGAAAATGGACTACACAACACAGATGGATGCTGCCAGAAAAGGAATTATTACAAAGGAGCTTCAGGCAGTAGCAGAAAAAGAGCAGATGGATACAGCCCGGTTAATGCAGCTGGTGGCAGAGGGAAAAGTAGCAATTCCTGCAAACAAAAACCACAAATGCCTGGATCCAAACGGTATCGGCTCCATGTTAAAGACCAAGATCAATGTAAACCTGGGAACTTCCAGAGACTGCAAAGACCTGGATATGGAGCTTCAGAAAGTAAATGACGCAGTAAAAATGGGCGCAGAGTCCATTATGGACTTAAGCTCCTGGGGAGATACCCAGAAATTCAGAAGAAAACTGACTGCTGAATGCCCGGCTATCATTGGTACTGTACCGATCTATGACGCAGTGGTATACTATCATAAGGCACTGAAAGATATCACCACCGAAGAGTGGTTAAAGATCGTGGAAATGCATGCACAGGACGGTGTGGATTTTATGACCATCCACATTGGTATCAACCGTGCAACTGCCCAGCGTTTCAAGAAAAATAAACGCCTTATGAACATTGTATCCAGAGGCGGTTCCATTATCTTTGCATGGATGGAGATGACCGGAAAGGAAAATCCATACTATGAGCATTTTGATGAGATCCTGGATATCTGCCAGAAATACGATGTGACCATCAGTTAGGTGACGCCTGCCGTCCGGGATGCTTAGAAGATGCCACTGATGTTTCCCAGATCGAAGAGCTGGTAACATTAGGAGAGCTGACAAGAAGAGCCTGGGAGAAAAATGTACAGGTGATCGTAGAAGGACCGGGCCATATGCCTCTTAACCAGATCGCAGCCAATATGCAGATCCAGCAGAGCATCTGCAAAGGCGCACCTTTCTATGTATTAGGACCTTTGGTTACAGACATTGCACCTGGATATGACCATATTACAGCAGCTATTGGAGGTGCCATCGCAGCAACCTACGGCGCAGCCTTTTTATGCTATGTAACACCGGCTGAACATTTACGCCTGCCGGATCTGAATGACGTAAAAGAAGGCATCATGCTTCCAAGATCGCAGCCCATGCAGCAGATATTGCAAAAGGTGTTAAGGGCGCTTCCGAGTGGGACCGCCAGATGGGAATGGCAAGAAAGAAACTGGACTGGGAAAAGACCTTTGAGCTTTCCATTGATCCGGAAAAGGCGAGAAACTACAGAGCATCTGCGAAGCCGGAAAAAGAAGATACCTGCTCTATGTGCGGCAACTTCTGTGCTGTAAAAAATATGAACCGCATTTTAGACGGCGAGATCGTAAGTATTTTTGATGAATGAAATGAGCCCAAAAGAAAAACAAGCGGCTGCGAAGCAGACATTTGTTTTCTTGGGCCATTAACGAACAAACAGTCTGCGATAGCAGACAGTAGAGCGCGTTAGCGCGGGTTTGTGAGTGGATGATGGATATGAGAAAAGGAGAGAACCATGAAATTTGACAAAAGCCAGTTGTTGATCTATGCAGTAACCGACCGGGCCTGGACCGGGAAAATGAGTCTTTATGAGCAGACAGAAGCAGCCTTAAAAGGCGGCGCCACCATGGTGCAGCTTCGTGAAAAAGGACTGCGGGATGACAACGTGGAAGAATATCTGGAAGAGGCGAAGAAAATGCGCGCTCTCACAGAAAAATACAATGTTCCTCTCCTGATCGATGACAATATAAAACTGGCAAAAGCCTGTGGTGCAGACGGTGTCCATGTAGGCCAGAATGACATGGATGCCGGTCTTGCAAGACAACTTCTTGGACCGGATAAGATCCTGGGAGTCACAGCCAAAACGGTAGAACAGGCATTAAAAGCCCAGTCACAGGGGGCTGACTATTTGGGCAGCGGTGCCGTATTTGGCACATCAACCAAAAAGATGCCCGCCCTATGACGATGGAACAGCTGCAGGCAATCTGCGCATCTGTAAAGATCCCGGTAGTAGCCATTGGCGGTATCTGCCTGGATAATATTGAAAAACTGCAGGGAAGCGGTGCAGCAGGAGCTGCCATTGTATCCGGTATTTTTGCAGCAGAAGATATTGAAGGGACTACCCGAGCCCTTCGTCAAAAAATGGAACGTATTATTTAGACGATGCCAAGTGGTTACAACTGGGATGTCCGTCATAAAAAGACATGATATTTCAAAAAATGAGAAAAATTCTTGATAACAAAGGGGACTGCTATAAGCGGTCCCTTTTCTATTTGTCCTGTTTTTAACAAATTCAGAAAAATCCTTTATTTAAGCCAATTCTGCGTTATTCTCACCAAACTATAACAATAAACTGATAACAACTTTTTTTTAATGGAAATTTTTTCCAATAACCTGCACGAATTTCTTGTTGAAAAATTTTATCAAAATAAAACTGCCCCTCATAATTGACGAAAAAATTTCAGTTAGTGTATACTAATGCGGCATGCGAGTTAGTATGCATTAACTCACATGTTCAGTAATCTACAAAAGAGGAGTTTTGTACTTATGAGAAAAACAGGAAGAACAAAAGCACTGTTAGCCATGTTTCTTGCAGCTGCATCCTTGCAGGCAGGAACTGCTTTTGGTGCACAGGCAGCAACCGGGTCACAGCTGCAGGCGGGAACCTGGGTAAAAGAAGATGCAGGCTGGAAATATAGAAAGCCTTCAGGAGAAATGGCAACTGGATGGGTCCATACTGCAAGCGGCTGGTATTATCTGCAGCCTGAGACAGGTATTATGGCAACCGGCATGCTCCGTATTAATGACCGTACTTATTATTTTAATCAGACACCAGATGCTGTAGAAGGCAAAATGGTTACCGGATGGTACCAGGATGCAGCTGGCAAATGGTATTTCTTCAGCACTACTGCAGACAGCACCGAAGGTGCAGCAGTAACCGGATGGCAGTGGGTCGATGGCCGCAGCTATTATTTTGAGCCGGCAGCAGGAGAGAACACTGGAAAAATGTTTGCAAATGGTGTAACACCAGATGGCTACAAAGTCAATGCAGACGGACAGTGGTAGATGAAAATGGAAACATTCAGGTAGTGCCTGGAAAAGGATTTTCAAGTAATCCTGGAAAAGATACCAATTCTAAGACCACTGTAAGAGGCGGAGGTGGCGGTGGAAGCAGCCACAGCAGCTCCGGCAGTACAGATAACGGAAATAATAATGCCAATAACGGCAATACAAATAATGGAAACACCAACAACGGAAACACCAACAACGGAAACACCAACAACGGAAACACTAACAATGGAAATACCAATGACAGTAATTCCAGCAACGACAATACAAACAATGGCAACAATTCCAACAATGGAAATAACCAGCCAGACCAGAATAAAGCAGTTTTTGTAAAGCAGGATCAGACAAAACTGACAGAGTTAAATTCCCTTGGCTGGTGGATCACGGTAGCATTTGAAGATGGCTATAATGCAGGCAATACAAAGGTCTATGCAGATGGCGTAGATGTAACTGCAGCTCTTTCAAATGTAACTGATGATGGAAGTATATGCAAACTGGCTGTTACAAAGGCACCGGCTGTTCTTACTGTAAGCAGCAATGATGACGGGGCACAGGTACAGACCGTTTCCTTAGATGATACTGCAGCAGATGGTATTATCTACACAGGAGACAGCTATCTTCCTGAAAAGATCATGACACACGGACCGGTATCCATCTGGGATTACTATCTGACCAACTATGCAGATGATGGTTCTGTAAGATATTCACCATCTAAGACAACATTCGCTCTTGGAGAAAAGCCGGTGGCTCATCCTGCTTATTCACCGGATGCAGAATTAAGCGAAGATGGAAAAGCAACTGTAACCATTATGTTCAATTACAATACCGACGATGAGAAAGAGTGGTTTGACGGAATTAACCGCCTTCAGCTGGTAGAGTACAATGAAAATAAGAACACCATCAACAGTGATCTTGTATTTGACCGTGCAAAAGATGTAGCTCATGGAAGTGGCCGCGTAGGCGAACTGACCATTAAGAGCGGACAGGGCAATTTCACAAACAACGGAAGATATTATGTCCGCGTAGAGTCCAAGGCAGGTACATCTGCTCTTGTTCCGATCCATGTAGTAAATGCCCAGGCACCTGTTCTGAAATTACAGGAAACAGCCCAGTCTGGCGTAAACCTACATTTCCAGGTTGAAAACATGGTATACGGAATTGAGACACCGATCAGCCGTGTGGTTCTGGAAGGACCAACTGAGACGGTAGAATTAAACGAGATCGATGACTGGTTCCTGTTCAGCCAGGATCTGTTTGTCCTTTATAATGATAATGTAGATCATTTAAAATATAAGGGCAATTACAAGCTGACTGTATATGCAGACGGATTTAAGGCAACCTCTGTCAGATTTAAAGTAACAAATGGTGAAAATGTTCCATTCAAGGATGAAATGGGAATTTCCCAGTATTCATTTGATGGCGTCTCCACAGCATCCACAGGTTCAGGCGGAGGCAGCAGCTCCGGCGAAAGCAGTTCCGGAAGCAGCGCTATTTCTGCAAATCTGGTATTTGATACCGACCTGCTGGTAAATGCAGAACTTCTGGAAGAAGCTGGAAGATCTACAGCTGAGTCTGAGGCAGTTGTAGACTGGTGGTACAACATTATCAAGGATGCAGTATTTGACAGAGCAGAAGGAAAATACTATGACTGGACCGATTATGTATCCAGCGTAGAAAATAAGAAATACGAAGACGATCAGATCCTTTCCTTTGAGGATTACAAGAGAACCGGTGTGACCTGGAGCAACAGTCCGGCAACTGCAAAGGAAGTTCTGGAAGATGGTCTTTTAGGTGAGATCCAGAATAACGGTGATTTTGCCCGCCCGGCAGCTGGTGCATTCACAGTAGAGCAGAACAAGGAAGGCGAAAATGTTGTTCTGAAGCATGAAAATGCACAGTATCTGGCTGCTATCAAAAATGTTGTGATCAATGACAGCTGGACCGGACTTGCAAAAGACAAGTATACAGTAGATGTTGAAAAGGGAACTTTAACTCTGGATCAGAGCCTGTTCACACCGGGAGAAGAATACAAGATCGCAGTAGAAGCAGACGGATACCAGATGAATGCATTTAAGATTACTTATGATCAGCTTCTGGAAGAGGGACTGACTCTGACTGTGAAGTATCCAGATGGCAAGAATGAGTATGCATCTGATAAGAGAACCTTTGGCAAGATCCAGGGATACTATGCAGACGCAGAAGTAGATGTAACCGGTTCTGAAGGCGGTTTCTTAAAGTATCTGACCTCTGTAGTTTTAGATGAGGATGATACCCTTTATACAAAGGGCTATGAAGGAAGCGATGCAGCATATTATGAGATATCTGCTGACAAGAAGAGCCTGACTATCGGAAACATCAAACCTGGAACACATACACTGACTCTTCGCGCAAAGGGATATGTAGATGCGTTAACAGCACAGATCGTAGTTGCAGAAGGTGTTGACGAGCCTGAGGTTACGTTTGTTCCGGTTGTAAAGAGCCTGGAGTACAAGGAAGCTGGCTTCTTCATGTCTCCTGCCAACTATTACATTACTTTCGAGAATGATACAGATACTGATGCTAAGAAGGTGCTGGCAGATTATCTTGACGCAGTAAAATCTGTTACGGTTGGTGATGTGACTTATACAAAGGCATTACTTGGACTTGGATATAATAATAATGAGTTCGCAGCTTCTGTTGTAGACAGTGGTTACGGTAGCATTAATGACTGCCTGCGTATGACTGTTGATACTGGATTTACAGGTGATACAGTTGAAATTGTTGTTGAGGCAGAGGGATATGATACCATTACTCTTACTGCTGTAAAGAACAGCAATGGCAGATATGTTCTGAAAGATGGTTCCGAAATTGTTCCTCCTGCAGAAGATAAGGATGCTCCAAAGCTTACTGGACAGCTTAATATCCAGCGAGGAAATGAATGGACACTGAAAGGTAATGCAGAGTATCTGAAAGCAATTACTTCTGTTAAGTATGGAGAAGAAGAACTTGACACAACAGTAAATGACACAGAGATTACCATTGATACATCTGAATTACCGGTTGGTACACATAAACTCACAATTGAAGCAGATGGATACAAGAGCCAGGTAATTGAAGTAATTATTGAGTCTGATGGTAATGCCGGAGAAGATGAGGGCGTTGAGGGACTTACCTTTGAGAAAGCTCATGTGAAATATTGGTTTGATGATTATGATACATATCGCTTAACATTTACTGATGAGAAAATTAACGATGTCAGCAGAGATCTTTACTTAAAAGCTATCGATTATATTGAGGTTGGAGATGTAAAATATTCTTATGGTACTCCAGATATTAGCAAAAACTCAAATAAATTTAAGCAGGGTGGCACTAATACAGGAACCGGAGAGCAGGAATATATCGATTTTACAACTGATATTGCTGATTTTGGTACAGACGGTACTCCGGTTAAAGTCACTATTTACTCTACTGCTAAAGCAGACTATGATCCATATGTATTCTATCTGAAAGCAGGCAAATTAGTTGCAGCACCTGGTGAAGATAATTCTGGAGATAATGGAAACGATGAAAGTGATAAGGATATCACTTTTGAAGAAGTTTCAGTAGATAGTTTCCTGGCGAAGTATGAAGCATATCGTTTACTCCTTAAAGTAGACACCATAAACGATATTTCAAGAGATACCTATCTTGGTGCTATAGATTATATAATGGTAGGACAGCATCAGTATGAAAGCTGTAGTTATGGTTCTATATCAGATCAGCAGTTTAAAGTAGGTACAACACCTGAAAGTGATGGTATGGGAAAAGGAAAAGATTACATTGATTTTGCTAAGGATGGTTTCGATGCTTACGAAACAGGTGATCTGATCAAAGTTACTATTTACAGTAAGAAGAGCGAATATGGTTCTTATGTATTCTATGTAAGAGATGGCGACTGGTAGACCCAACCGAAGCAGAGGAAGAACTTTTAGATGAGCAGGAAATGAAAGAAGAGGCTCAGGAAGAAGTAACTGTTCCTGAAACAAAGGATGAAACAGTTGTTCCGGAAGTTCCGGCTGAGGAAGAGCCGGCTGATAAGGATGCAGAAGAAGTTCCGGCAGAAGATGAAGTAACCGAACCTTCTGAGGAAGATAAGGAAGATACTGCAGAAGAGCCGGCAGAGGATAAGCCAGAGGAAGATGCATCTGAGGATAAGGACTCCGAAGACTCCAATGAAGATGTTTCCGAAGACACTGCAGCTGACGATGTTGCCGAAGATACAGAAGCAACCGAAACAGAAGGAGAAATCTAATTGAAAAAATGGTGTCTGGTGATCTTGGCACTGATGTTATGCGGATGCAGTGCATCTACAAAAACAGCTGAAACAGAGGCGGTCAAAAATGACCGCCCTGTTTTGCGTACAGAGACAGGATCCGAAGAAAAGAACTTTACCGTATTTGCCATGGACACAGTGATGCAGTTCCAGATCTATGGCGGAAATGATGACGTAGAAGAAAAAGTCCGGGGGAAAATAGAAGAACTGGAAGATACACTTCTGTGACAAAAGAAGGAAGTCCCATGTGGAATTTAAACGAGAAGAAGAATGAGAACTTTGCAGAGGAATTTGCAAATCTGATGCTTCAGTCACTAAAACTTTGCAAAGATACAGACGGTGCCTTAGACATTTCCGCCTATCCCATTGTAAAAGCCTGGGGCTTTACCACAGGTGAACATCGCATCCCCGATGAGGAAGAACGCAAAGCATTAGTCTCCCGCGTAGATTACCGCAAGATCCAGGTAAATGGTAATACTGTATCCATAGAACCGGATATGATGGTAGATTTGGGAAGTGTAGGAAAAGGCTATACAGCAGAGGTCCTGGCAAACCTGATGAAAGAAGAAGGTGTTACTTCTGCTCTTTTCAGTCTGGGAGGAAATATCCAGACAGTAGGTACAAAGTCGGACGGGTCTGACTGGTTCATCGGTATCCGGGCAGCAGAAGAGGACCGTTATCTGGGAGGTGTTTCTGTAACAGATAAGGCGGTGGTTACTTCCGGTGGCTACGAGCGTTATTTCACAGGTGATGACGGTCAGGTCTACTGGCACATTATGGATCCTAAAACCGGTGCTCCGGCTAAAAATGGGCTGGTATCTGTGACCATTATCAGTGACAGCGGTTTCCTCTGTGATGGTCTTTCCACTGCCCTTTTTGTCATGGGTCCGGAAAAAGCGGCTGAACACTGGCGCAGCCACCAGAATTACGAGGCAGTCTTAGAAGATGATAAAGCCAGATCTATATTACAGAAGGCCTGGAAAACACCTTCAAACCGGTAGATCTTGGCACAGAGCAGGAGATCCAGGTGATCCGCAGATAAAGACGGCTTGTAAAGACAAATGCAGCATGGTATCATGAGTGAAGATATGAATAAAAACACAGATTTTCAGGAAAAAGGCGGACATATTTTATGAACATCCAGATCTTCGGCACAAAAAAGTGCAATGATACAAAGAAAGCAGAACGCTTTTTCAAAGAGCGTGGCATCAAATACCAGTTCATTGACATGAAGGAAAAAGGCATGTCAAAAGGCGAGTTTAACTCCGTTGCCCAGGCAAACGGAGGCCTGGAAAATATGATCAACTGGGATGGGAAAGACAAAGATATTTTGTCCCTGATCAAATATATCGCAGAGGAAGATAAGCTGCAAAAAGTCCTGGAAAATCCCCAGGTGATCAAAACACCGGTGGTCAGAAACGGAAAGCAGTCTACCTTAGGCTATCAGCCGGATGTGTGGAAAAATGGGAATAGATAGGTAATAAGATAAAATAAGCAGAAAATGCGTATAATAAAAGCAGGTCGCAGATATCACATTTTATGGAAATATCCGCGACCTGTTTTATATTTGCTGTGAGAACCAATAATAGGAATAGATCTTACGCGTTCTTCTGTGCGCAGACTGATCCATTACTTCCACCAGATTTCTGTGGTCTTCCAGATGAGGCAGACCGGAGATCATGGCAACACCGCGAACTCATCATTTACAATAATTGGAAATCCACCGCCGCAGAATGCATAGTGGGACTCGTCCTGCTGCCAGTTTTCCTTTACACCGTTTAATTCCCGCTCAACAGCTGCACGCAGAGAAGAAGTATGGCAGCGCTCAACCGTGTGCTGCTTGCGGTTCATCCACTGGTTATTGCTTTCGTCTGTTCCCGGAAGGAAGGACTGATACAGGATAATATCATCAAAACAATACGGATGGCGATTGGCTTTGGAGTGGTCAGACCACGCTCGCGAAGCATGGTTCCAGTGTTGTAAGCATACATTGTAATCAAAGAAGAAAAGTGGATACGCTCTTCCTGGCTTTTGATCTCTTCTAACATTTTTAAATCGTACATAAGAATACCCTCTCTATACTCATATTTTTCCAGAATTATTATAGCCTTTAAATAGAAATGTGTATAGTAAAAAAATAAAGTCCCCAAAACTGTTTCTAAAACTAACCCTTAGTTAATATTTTCCCTGAAGGAACAGCTGTATAGTTCAGATATACAGAACAATAGGATCAGTTTCATAATTTGTAAGAAAGAGGGAAAATGGATGTTTGGATTGGAAATAGCCACATTGCTATTGGGAATTAGTTTTATTGCAGCAGGCATGATCCAGAGCAGAAAGACGGGGCAGAAAAAATGGCGTATTTTAATGATCATTGGGATCATCCCGGTTCTGGTCAGTGTATTTTTATTGGTCTGCACATTCTGGCTCTTATATGGGATCCAGGTCCAGGAGCCAGTTGCAGGTCCAACAGAAAACGGAAAGATCATTACGGAAAACACAGATGCAGAGCCAGAACCAGGTTCCGGTTCAGATTCCAACATCCCTGGCAGCGACTGGCGCACTTACAGGGCTTATTCCGAAGACCTGCACCTGGACGATAAAGGCGCTCTCATTTTCTGCCTTTCCCCGTTAGATAATAAGAACGGCTATGCTGTATATGACAGCGCAAATGGGGCCAGAGTAGGAACTCTTTTATGGGGATCAGAAAAAGAAGCGGACTGGCAGGCTAAAGCACAGATGGAAGACTTAGATCATGACGGGATAAAAGAAATCGGCATATCCATGGCAGATGGAGAAATCCTGTGGTACCATTACCGGGAAGGTTTGGAGGATACCTGGCCGGAGAATAAATGTGGTTGTTTTGAAAAAGTTGATTAAAAAATTAACAAAAGAAAAGCCTGTAATTATGGGAAAAACTGTAAAAACTTAAGATTATAAACATTGACATTTCCATACAGAGTGATAAAATATTAACAGAGTTAAACAGAACATATATCTGGAAAGGGGATTTTGGTTATGGCAATGAATATTGATTTTACTGGAAAGACAGTCCTTGTTACAGGTGGTGGACGTGGACTGGGTAAAGAGATGGCACTTCAGTTTGCAGGATGTGGCGCAAACGTATATATTGCAAACCGTAAAGAAGATCAGGGCCTTGCTACTGTAAAGAGATCGAGGCACTTGGCGTAAAGGGCGGCTTTACAAAATGTGATGTAGCTGTGGAAGAAGACGTTAAGAAGCTGATCGCTGACGCAGCAGCATTTGGCGGCGGAAAGATCGATGTGATCGTAAATGCAGCAGGCGTAATTTCCCTTCAGGATATGATGCATACAACTACAGAAGAGGTTCAGAGACTGTTCAATATCAATGTAGTGGGAACCGTACATATGATCAAACATGGTCTGGCACATCTGGAAGCAAATAAGGGCGGAAACATGATCCTTGTATCCTCTATTGCAGGCAGAGACGGTATGGGAATGCTCCAGACTTACAGCGCATCCAAGGCAGCTGTAACAAGCCTGATGCAGTCCGCAGCAAAACATGCAGCTCCTTACGGAGTCCGTGTAAATGCTATTCTCCCGGGAATTATCCGTACAGCAATGTGGGAAGAGATCCTGGAAGGCATGAACAATGGCTGGGATCCAGAAGTTCATAATGAACTGACTCCTGAGAAACGTGAAGAACTGTGGAATGCTTCCGTTAAGAGCATGATCGCTGGGACATGATCAGAAGGAAGAAGATATTGCCTGGGCAACCGTATTCCTTGCAAGTGACTTCGCCCGCGAGATCACAAGCCAGGCACTGTGCATTGATGGTGGTACTACCTCCGGAAGATAATCATATGACATGAATTGAAAAATTTAAATTAAAGAAATAAAGAGATAAAAAGAGCAGCCGCTTTTGGAAAATGAATTCCATTAGCGGCTATTTTTTTAATTCCATTCCTCTGCCAGTAGGAAATCCCGTATGTTGCGGTGTTTAATTCCGTTTCTGCTCATGTCGAATTCATCCAGAGAGACAACATATTTCGGGTAGTTATCACGGATGTTATCATATGCTCCAAACTCACGCTGGATGGTTTCATCGGATGCCAGCAAATAGGTAACCTGAACATACAGTTTTTCCCCGCGTTGTCGCATACAAAGTCAATTTCCTTGTTTCCGGTTTTGCCTACTGTAACTTTATAGTCCCGGCGCAAAAGTTCCAGATAAAAGATACTTTTGAAAGCATTTCTGGATCGGTTCATCTGGCGCAATGGGGCGATACAGTTCCAGGAACTCTGCAAAGGAGAATGGATAAATAATAAACTCCACATAACGTCCGCCAAGATAAGTGGAAAGCTCACTGGAAAGAAGCTTTGCGTTTGAACCGGTGATATAGATGTCGCAGTCAAGGGATACACGCAGGGAGTTGATACACTTCTCCCAGTCTTTTACTTCCGGGATTTCATCAAAGACAGATAGGCTTTACCGTTGATTTCTGTGGCTCGTTTTGTGATTTCATTATGCAGTGCCTTTGCAGTTTGCAGATATGCGTAGTTTAAATCCTCAAAATTAATAGAGATGAACTGAGCGGGACTGACACCGGACTCCATACCCGCTTTCAAAAATTGAAGTTTTTTCATTTCTCGAAACCGCTTCGCTGTACGTATTATACTGTCTGCTAATAGTATATGCAAGATTGATCGCATTTTCAAAAACGCAAATTTTTTTAATTTTTTG
>ENA-OQJH01000736-OQJH01000736.1-human-gut-metagenome-genome-assembly--contig:-NODE-736-length-16395-cov-1.992992_pt1 | contig 16395 bp, 21 predicted proteins | sample MGYA00242597_ERZ504763 | MGnify/ENA primary metagenome ERZ504763 (study PRJEB26092, sample SAMD00036359) | human gut metagenome | host: Homo sapiens | study: EMG produced TPA metagenomics assembly of... | reverse complement strand
GTGATAGGAGATCACTATAATGCAAAGGAAGACTGGATCTATTGCGTTTAAGTGCAGATATGGATCTGATTTCAGATACTTGGATATCTTAAATGGGAAAATGATGGGACTATAGACGATATTTTACCAAAATTTGATGAAGAACTGACGGTTTATGCTTATGAAAAATATGGAGTGAGTTATCAGAACTGGATCGCAAAATCGTTTATATTATTTCTCAGGGAGTAAATAAAACAGGTGACATACGGGAAAGTTTGGGAGTATCACCGCAACTTTTAAATACGTATCGGAAACGTCTTATGGAGAGAGGTGTAGTTGATGGTTCAAGACATGGGGAACTGACTTTGCGTTGCCAAGATTTGAAGAGTATATCAATATGTATTGTGAAGTGACTATCTGAATGTTTTAACAATCCAGGGGATTTTGCTGTATTTTGAACTGAGGAGAGAGTATACGAAAAGGCGATCCGGTTATCGAAACCGGACCGCCTTTTTAACGTCTCTGCGTTTGTGGATTTATCCTTCTACAACTTCCACAATACTAAAGCCCTTCTCTTTCAACATATCCTCACAGGGACTGTCAAGTGCATACAGTATACTCTGTGGCGTTCTTCCCGGGGGATCCATTTCTCCATCTTGCCGTAGTAGCAGTGGGATGGATTTGGTGAATCGTGGGTGCTGGTGTCGTGGTAGATGCGGCCGATCTCTCCTGCAAGGAAGCGGGTTCTGATATCTTCCGGCAGTTCTGAGGAGTCGCCGCTGTAGTAAATAGTTTCTGTTCCATCACTTAAAACATAGCCGTAGCATTTCATATCCAGTGCATGTTTCACTTCCACGGGAACTGCAGTCAGTCCGGCCGGGTTTTCGGGAAGTGTTTCATGGTAATGGTAGCCTAAAGGTGTGATCCCTTCTAATGTAAGAAGCTGCTTAATGGTCTCCTGTGGATAAACTACATGAATGGCTTTGTTAAAGAGACAGTAAAAATAGGAGATCAGGTTCCAAGACTTCCTACGTGGTCGGCATGCATATGAGTCAGGATAACATAAACATCTTCAATGGAAGCCAGGTCCAGTTTGTGATAAAGCACATCAAACATGGTCTCTCCGCAGTCAATAAGATAAAGCGCTTTTCCGGAAAGCATGTATGCTCCCGTATTCTTAAAGGGAGGATAAAAAGCGCTGCCTTTTCCGGTAAAATTTAATTCCATGCCTTTCCTCCTTAATGGGTATTATTGTTACAGTTCAGCCATGATATTTTATTCCTTGATACCGGCGCTTACAAAGCTGCTCATAAACTGTTTTTGAGCGACTAAGAAGGCCAGAAGAAGCGGAACAATGATGATAAAGGCTGCAGCACACACATTGGCCCACTGCATGTTAGCCTCTTTGGATTTTGCGAAAATAGCAAGTCCTACGGTCAGTGTACGGTTGGTAGGAGAGTTGGTCACGATCAGAGGCCACAGGTAGTTGTTCCAGTGGTAGCTGACAGAGATAACGGCAAAGGAAAGATATGCCGGTTTTGCACATGGCATGTATACACCCCAGATGGTCTGCCAGGTATTGGCACCGTCGATCTTTGCTGCCTCAGCCAGTGCCTTTGGAATGGATTTAAAGTGCTGACGGAGTAAGAAGATAGCCATGCACTGCCGTAGAATGGAAGCATCATACCGATCTTGGTGTCGATGAGCTTCAGATCAGACAGAGTCATGAAGTTTGGTGTGATCAAAACGTCATTTGGGATAATGATCTGCATAAAGATCACAGCAAATACCAGCGCCTGTCCCTTGAAATCCAGAACTGCCAGTGCATAGGCAGCCAGGGTGGAAGTAAAGAACTGTACGGCAAAGGTGCATACTACCAGTGTCAGTGTGTTGATGTAATAGGTGCCAAATGGAATGGCATTCCATACATATTTAATATTATCCAGTGTGAACGCTGTTGTCGGGAACAGTGTCATATGGAGGATGGAACGGAAAATGCGGTTCCGATCAGCCAGATAAGTGGGATCAGCCAAAGCAGGCCTAAAATAACGGAAAATGCGGTGATCCCGGCACCGATCAAATGTTTTTTCTGCATGGTGTAAGGCCTCCTTTAGTTGTACTGGATCTTCTTGTCCTGGCTTAAGAAACGAGGAAGTGCTACTACCATGAGCAGAAGCAGCATAACCGTTGTCAGTGCAGAAGATACGCCGTAGTTGAAGTTTGTAAATCCCTGCTGGTAAATGTAGTACAGAAGCAGTGTGGAAGCGTTGTTTGGAGCGCCCTCTGTCATAATGACTACATGGTCCACCAGCTTGAAGCTGTTGGTCAGAGCAATGGTGGATACAAACAGGAAGGTTGGTGCAAGAAGAGGTAAAGTGATCTTGCGGAAAATGGTCCAGGAGTTAGCGCCGTCAATGCGGGCTGCCTCATTTACATCGGTGGAAATACTCTGGATACCGGAAAGGAAGAATACCATCAGGTATCCGGCTTCTTTCCAGACGTACATAAAGGCCATAGCCGGAAGAACGGTCTTCTTGCTGGATAAGATATTCATAGGCTGAAGGCCCATGCTGATGAGCATCTGGTCAAGTAAGCCGTTTTTTGCCATGTAAATAAACATCCAGATACTTGCAATAGCGATCATAGGCATAACTACCGGATAGAAATAGGAAGTACGGACAAAACCGATGAGACGGCTTTTACGGTTGACTAAGGTTGCTAAAAACAGGCCAACGACCATACTGGAACAATGGTGATCAACGCAAAAAACAGCGTATTTCCCATTACTTTCCAGAAAAGAGAAGATCCGGCCAGACTGATATAGTTTTTCAGACCGATAAATTCCGGTGCGCTCATACCGAGCTTATATTTTGTAAGGCTGAGCCAGATGCTCCGAAAGACCGGCCATACAGTAAAGGCTGCCATAAAGATCAGGGAAGGCATTACCAACAGCCATCCTATGAGAGTGTTTCGCAGTTCACGCTGCTTTTTTGTATGTGTTTTCATCTTTTATTCCCCATTTATCAGATTTCGAGAGAACAGTAAAAATATGAAACAAATTGGCGCTGCCGTGAAGCACGACAGCACCAACTTCATTTCAAAAGTATCATTTTATCCTACTGATACTCAGACAGAACTTCTGTTGCCTGTTCCTGAGCTGCGCTTAATGCTTCTTCAGCAGTTGCGTCACCAGTTACTGCAGACTGGATATTGTCATTTAAGACTCTCCAGATCTCTGCTGCGTTGTAAGTAGTAAGCTCTGGCTTAGAGATCGGGATCTGCTCGTAAGCGATCTTAGCCTGAGGCAGTTTGTCGTAGTATTCTTTCATAATGTCCAGATCAAAGCAGGACTGTCTGGTTGCTACATAACCTGTATCCAGTGCCACTGTGCTGCGCGCTCTGGCTCAGTAGCGAACTTGATGAACTTCCAAGCTGCCTGTACACGGTCTTCAGAGATACCATTGGAGATGTAGAAGTTTCCGCCGCCGGTAGGAGCTGCCTGACGAGCATTTCCTGGAAGGAATGCGGTACCGAAATCAAAGGTAGCGTTCTTGCTGATGTTTGCCAGGTTTCCTGTGGTGTGATAGATCATAGCTACTTCGCCAGCTAAGAACTGAGTAGGAAGATCGGTCCACTGTACGATGCCAGGAGCCATTACTTCGTACTTGTTCTGAAGGTCAAGCCAGACTGAAGTGCTTCTACGTTCTCTGGAGTATCGAACATAACGGATTTTCCGTCTTCAGCCATCAGGTTCTCACCATTCTTGCTGTTCTGTAAGCAGAAGCCTGTGAAGGTCCACTGTGCAGAACCGGAGTTTAATGCGATACCAACACCGTAACGGTTTTCGTTGGTGAGCAGTTTTGCGTCTTCAACCAGTTCGTCCCAGGTTGCAGGTGCTTTCTCAGGATCAAGGCCAACTTCCTTGAATGCATCCTTATTATAGAAAAGGATCTCTGTACTTCTCTGGAATGGGATGGAGTAGATCTTGCCGTCTACGTAGAGTCCTCCATGAAGCCGCTTAAGAAATCGTCGATGTAAGCTTTTCCTTCGTCTCCGTCTGCTGCGATCAGGTCATCTAATGGCATTGCCATACCGGTGGAAGCCATTGTGAAACGCTGGGTAGCAAGGCTTACGAATACATCTGGTGGTGTGCCTCCCTGGATAGCAGTCTGGATCTTTGTAACGGTATCATCGTAGTTTCCGGTATAAACAGGATCTACAACGATGTCAGGATTTTCAGCATTGAAGTCTGCGCAGATCTTCTCAATCAGCTTTGCAGCATCGCCGCCTACGTTTACTGGGTAGTAGAATGACAGGTGCATTGCGTCAGATGAACCGCCTTCAGCTGCTGCCTCAGATTTTTCAGCTGCTGCCTCAGATTTTTCAGCTGCTGCGCTGGTTTCGGCTGGTTTGGAACCGCCGGAGCAGCCGCCTAATGCCATAGCAGAGGCTACTAAACAGGCAGATGATGCAAGTACGAGTTTCTTTTTCATGATACTCCTCCTTTTTGTTCGCATTGATAGACTTTTTAAGGTCTGTGATTTGCTCTTAAGTTCACTATAGCATCATTATTGAAACGTGTCAAATATTATTTTGTTTTTTTGCACAATAAATATTTTGAATTTACATGTTACTTTAACAATTTTACCTATGCTATACATTTTTTACATTTTCTTTACAGGGAATACGATTGAACAAGGTTCAATTTCTGGGGCAGAATTGTGATTTCTTAAGATATATGTTATAGTTAATACAAGTGAGAGCAGCAACGAAGGTCCGGTCATAGAGTGGACCTGACAGTAAAATGCAGACCACACCAGCACCGTATATCAGGAGGAACACATATGGCAACCATTAAAGATATTGCAAAGAAGGCCGGCGTGGCCCAGGGAACGGTTTCCAATGTATTAAATGGTAAAGGAACGTAAGCAGTGACAAAATACGCCGGGTAATGGAAGCTGCAAGGCAATTGGCTATGTTCCAAATGAAAGAGCAGCTTTGCTGCGCAAGGGAACCAATGACTGCCTGGCTCTGATCATGCCGGATTCCCGGGCAAGGCAGTACGAAGATTTTTATTTCAGTTTTAAAGACTATGCCCAGGAACATGGTTATCTTGTATCCCGCCATCTGACTAATGAAAATTCACCGGAAAGTGAAGCGACTGCATTTTCAGAGGCAAAAGTGAAGCAGGTAAAGGGGATCGCCTGCATTTCCGCAGTAGCGGGAACTGCCAGCGAGGCGGCGATCTATAAAAATAATGGGATCTTTGGGGAAATGGAACCGGCCCAGAATAATGGCTCGGATATTCCGGTACTTTTTGTAGACCGGAAAACAGGTTTCCCTTCTGATTTTATTGGGTTTGATTATGAAAAAGCGGGACAGGCTATGGCAGAGAAAGCACTGCAGGCGGGGTATCGCAGCATCTGCCTGCTTACAGGAAATCCGGATTATTCCAGTGAAAAGGATTTTTGCAGGGGCTTTCTGACCATGATGGAAGGTTCTACCTGCCAGGTGATCCAGATCTGGACAGACTCATTTAGAAAATACCAGAATATCATGCAGATATTTAACGGAACACTGCCCCAGGCATTCTTTATATCCAATTATGGATTTGCAGAAAGTGCCAAGGATATGTGTACCACTTTTTATGGAAAAGAAGAGGGCTCACCGGATATCTATACGGTGGCGCCGCTGTTTACCATTCCGGAAAATGACTTTATTAAATATGAAATGAATTACCGCCAGCTAGGAAAAAGGGCGGCAAAGATGCTGATCAGAAAGGCAGAGGAGTCCGGTGCGGAAGAAAGCACAGCACAGGAAAGTGCAACGGAAGAAAATACGGCATCAGAAAAAATACCGGATAATGTCGGGACAGAGGGACATGCCAATTGGATGATCCCGGGAGACGGATTTCAGAACTGGTTCGTGAATATCCGAAAGCCGGAAAGTACCCAGCCATTAAATATTGTAACTCTGGACAGCCCGGAAGCTTATATTATGAAAACGTTTTCCAGACTGTTTACCCAGAAAACGGGAATTGATGTAAATGTGTGCATTCTCTCTTATGATGAAATCTATGAGGCATTTAACTCGTTAGATGAAACCTCCCGTTTTGATATCCTGCGACTGGATGTGACCTGGCTTTCCTGGTTTGCCCAGAAGCTTCTCCGGCCATTGTCAGAGATCGATGAAAATATTGAAAACAGCCTGGGACAGTACGTGGAAGGAGTTCCGGAGCATTACTGCCGGGTACATGGTCAGATCTATGCGCTGCCGGTTACGCCCAGCGTGCAGATTCTTTATTATAGGAAGGACCTGTTTGAAAGCCCTATCTGCAAGCGGACCTATTTTGAGCAGTTCCATGAAGAACTGCAGCCGCCGAAGACATTTGAGGAATATAACAGGATCGCTGCATTTTTCACAAGAGATCTGACACCCTCATCACCGGTTCCTTATGGATCGACGATTACATTGGCTCTACCGGTGTGGCTGGTTCTGAGTTTCTGGCAAGATTATTTGCCATTCAGGAAAATCTGTACGGTGCGGACGGACAGATTCATTTAGACTCCCCGCAGTGCCAGCAGGCTCTTGCGGAGTTAGTACAGCTGCGGCGTTGTACATCGCCGGAGTACTGTGGCTGGTGGACCCAGACTGCAAGGCGGTTTGCAGAAGGAAATTTTGCCATGTCCATTTTGTACAGCAACTATGCCAGTGACCTGTCGGCTCACAGTTCCCATGTAGTAGGAAATGTAGGGTACTCTATGATGCCGGGAAATAACCCGGTGCTTGGCGGCGGCAGTTTAGGTGTTTCTAAATATTGTAAGCGGCCGAAGGATGCCCTTTCTTTTATTAAATGGATGTGCAGTGAGCCGCTTTGTTCAGCGTCGGCTTTACTGGGAAGTACATCCCCATGCCGCAGGACCTATGATAATTATGAGGTTTTACATAACTATCCATGGCTGAAGCTTACCAGACACTGCTTCCCCATTGCAAAAGGGAACCGGCTTCCGGCGGAGCTTTCTGTACCCTTTGATGAGCGTAAGTTTTTGAGCATCCTGGGACTGGCAGTTAAGAATGCTTATACCGGAATTGTGACCCCAAAAGAGGCCCTTTCCGATGCCCAGATGCAGTTTTCAAATTATTTCCATACTTCTTTAGAAAAACGTTAGAAATAGTCAGATTTTAGTCAGAGTTCTTTAAGGGAGCCTCAAAGACTTGCTTATACTGATGTGCTATACTATAACCAGTGAAGAGAAAAACAAGCGGCTGCGAAGCAGACATTTGTTTTTCACGAGCGGTTAACGAAGACCCCGCCTGCGATAGCAGGCAGTAGAGCGCATAAGCGCGTGAGTCTGAGCATAGGAGAGAAACCCGCTTGCATAATTGCGTGGGCCTGAGTATATAGCACAGGAGAGAAGGTGAGCAGATGAGGACGAAAGACAATGGAAAAATGGTACAGCAGAGAATACTGGGAAAAGAAACATGCAGCGTTTAACTGGCTTAAAGGAGTAACAGCTGTGCTCTGTGCAGTGGCTATGTATTTTGCAGTGACTACCGGTATCCGCGGCTATGATATGTATAAGGATGCCATTGCCCAGGTCAGCCTGAAAGATAAGGTAAGCGAGATACGGTCCAAGGAAAGCTATACTGTATTTTCTGATCTTCCGGAAACGTATACGGATGCAGTCCTCTCTGTGGAAGATCACCGATTTTACGGACATATTGGTATTGATCCCATTGCCATTACAAGAGCCATGGTCAATGATGTAAAGGCCGGACGCTTTGTAGAAGGCGGCAGTACCATTACCCAGCAGCTGCAAAAAATCTGTATTTCACCCAGGAAAAGAAGATGGAGCGTAAGGTAGCAGAGGTATTTATGGCTTTTGCACTGGAGCGGGATTACAGTAAAATGAGATTTTAGAGCTTTATGTAAATACCATTTATTTCGGAAACGGATATTATTGTATCAAAGATGCCAGCGAAGGCTATTTCGGAAAAGAGCCGGAAGACCTGACAGATTACGAAAGCACACTTCTTGCAGGCGTCCCTAATGCACCGTCTAAATATTCCCCCACTGTCAATCTGGAGCTGGCGGAAAAACGCCAGGAGCAGGTGGTAGAACGTCTGGTAGCCTGCGGACTGTTTACAAAAGAGCGGGCATTGGAGACGCTGGCCGGAAGTGAAATGTAAGTATGAAAATAGGATGTAAAGAGATGTGAAATATCACGGCTTGTAAAAGAAAGCTAATATCTGCTAGAATAAGTGAACGACTAATTAAAATGAGCGTTAGATACCCCCTATAGGGTGGAATCTAGCGCTTTCAGGCGTGTTTTGGAAAGGAAAATATTTATGTATATCATAGCAGGATTGGGAAACCTACAAGGAGTATGAGAAGACAAGACATAATGTGGGATTTGATACCATTGATGTGCTGGCGGACAAGTTAAATACATCTGTGGATGAGAAGAAATTTAAGGGACTTTATGGAAGGGGCATCATTGCAGGGGAAAAGGTGATCCTTTTAAAGCCTCAGACTTTTATGAATTTAAGCGGTGAGAGCGTAAGAGAAGCGGCAGATTTCGTAATAAAGTGGACCCGGAGCATATCATTGTTATATATGATGATATCAGTCTGGATGTAGGTCAGCTGCGGATCCGCAAGAAAGGCAGTGCAGGCGGCCATAATGGTATTAAAAATATCATTGCCCATCTGGGAACCCAGGAGTTTCCGAGAATTAAGGTAGGCGTAGGCGATAAGCCACCGAGAATGGATCTGGCAGATTATGTACTCAGCCGTTTCTCTAAGGAAGACCGTGAAAAAATGGAACAAGGCATTTAAGGATGCGGCAGAAGCAGTAGAGGTTATGATCACAGAAGGGGCAGATGCAGCTATGAACCAGTTTAATGGACACAAATAGATATCTTGTGCATAATTGAACACAGAAACGTTGAAACAGATACAACACAGACTGAAATGATAATGGAACAGGATATAAGGGGAAAACATGGAAAATCCGTTATTGGAATTACAGGAATATGAAAATCTACAGGAAGCGTTAAAAAAGGCAAAAGGACCGGTCCAGGCAACGGGAACTTGATTCCCAGAAGGTACACCTGATGTACTGGCTGGGAAAAGACGGGGGTTTTCCCTGGAAACTGGTGGTGACTTATGATGACCAGAGAGCCAGGGAGTCTACGATGATTTTCGCAGCTTTACGGAAAACGTATGGCTTTACCCGGCAAAGGATCTGCTGTTTTACAGTGCGGATATCCACGGAAACCTGATGACCCGCCAGCGCATTGCAGTGTGGCGGCACCTGATGGAAGAGAAGGAAGGCGTAGTAGTCACTACGTTAGACGGCCTTATGGATCATCTGCTGCCGCTGGTATTTTTAAAGCAGCAGGCGGTGACTGTGGAAAACGGCCAGATCATGGATCTGGATGAATGGAAAGAACGCCTTACAGCACTGGGGTATGAGCGTACAGCCCAGGTAGACGGCATGGGCCAGTTTTCCATCCGTGGCGGTATCGTGGACATTTTCCCGCTGACAGAGGAAGTGCCGGTGCGTATTGAACTGTGGATGATGAGGTGGACTCCATCCGCAGTTTCGACCCGGAAAGCCAGCGGTCTGTGGAACAGCTGGAAAAAATTACCATTTATCCTTCAGCCGAGACCATTTTAACAAAAAAGCAGTTAGAAGCAGGGATTGAACGTCTGGAAAGGAAGAAAAGAATATGAAGCAGCCTTAAGGCCAAACATCAGATTGAAGAAGCATCCCGTATCCGGGGTATTATCAAAGAACTGACAGAAGGGATCCGGCAAGGCTGGAAACGGGATGGACTGGATGCCTATATCCGGTATTTCTGCCCGGAGACTGTGTCATTTCTGGACTATTTCCCGGCAGGAGATACTCTGATCTGTCTGGATGAACCGGCAAGATTAAAGGAAAAAGGCGAGACGGTAGAGCAGGAATTTCGTGAAAGCATGATCCACCGACTGGAAAAGGGCTATCTGCTGCCGGGGCAGACAGAGCTTCTCTATGCAGGCACCCAGGTCCTTGCAAAGCTTCAAAGTTCTTATACTGTAATGCTTACCGGTCTTGACCAGAAGCTGCCGGGCATGAAGGTAAAGGAAAAATTCAGTTTTGATGTGCGAAACGTCAACTCCTATCAGAACAGCTTTGACATGCTTATAAGCGATCTGACCCGGTGGAAAAAAGAAGGTTACCGGGTAGTCTTGCTGTCTGCTTCCAGGACAAGAGCCAGCCGTTTAGCCAGTGACCTGCGTGAATATGATCTGCGGGCGTATTGTCCGGACGGAACAGGGGAAGAACATAAAGCGGCGCCAGGTGAGATCCTGGTTACCTACGGAAATATCCACAGGGGTTTTGAATATCCCCTGATCAAATATGTCATCATTACAGAAGGTGACATGTTTGGCACGGAAAAGAAGAAAAAACGGCGGAAAAAGAGCAATTACCAGGGAAAAGCTATTCAGAGTTTCTCTGAGCTGGCAGTAGGAGATTATGTAGTCCATGAGGAACATGGTCTTGGCATTTACAAAGGAATTGAAAAAGTAGAGCGGGACAAGGTCATTAAGGACTATATTAAGATCGAGTATGGAGATGGAGCAATCTGTATCTTCCTGCCACCAGACTGGAAAGCATCCAGAAATATGCCGGAGCAGATGCCAAAAAGCCGAAACTGAACAAGTTAGGCGGTACGGAGTGGAACAAGACCAAGACCCGTGTAAAAGGTGCAGTCCAGGAGATCGCAAGGGACCTGGTAAAGCTGTATGCAGCCCGTCAGGCGCAAAATGGCTACCAGTACGGGGGAGATACTGTGTGGCAGAAGGAATTTGAGGAACTGTTCCCATATGAAGAAACAGATGACCAGTTAGATGCCATTGAGGCAGTGAAAAAGGACATGGAAAGCCGAAAGATCATGGACCGGCTGATCTGTGGTGACGTTGGTTACGGCAAAACAGAAATCGCCCTTCGGGCTGCTTTTAAGGCAGTTCAGGACAGCAAACAGGTGGTATATCTGGTACCTACTACCATTTTGGCCCAGCAGCATTACAATACCTTTGTCCAGAGAATGAAGGATTTTCCGGTGCGCATTGACATGTTAAGCCGTTTCTGCACCCCGTCCCAGCAGAAAAAAACGCTGGAAGACCTGCGAAAAGGCATGGTGGACATTGTGATCGGTACTCACAGAGTGCTTTCTAAGGATTTAAAGTTTAAAAATCTGGGACTTCTGATCATCGATGAGGAGCAGCGTTTTGGCGTAGCCCATAAAGAGAAGATCAAGCAGTTAAAAGAAAATGTAGACGTTATGACTCTGACTGCAACCCCTATTCCAAGAACACTGCATATGAGCCTTGCAGGGATCCGTGACATGAGCGTACTGGAAGAGCCGCCGGTAGACCGTACACCTATCCAGACTTATGTAATGGAATACAACGAGGAAATGGTCCGGGAAGCTATTAACAGGGAGCTGGCGCGAAAAGGCCAGGTGTATTATGTATACAACCGTGTGACGGATATTGATGAAGTGGCTGCAAAGATACAGAAACTGGTGCCGGATGCAGTAGTTACCTTCGCCCATGGTCAGATGCATGAGCATCAGTTAGAGCGGATCATGACGGACTTTATCAATGGGGAGATCGATGTTTTAGTATCCACTACCATTATTGAGACAGGTCTTGATATTCCAAATGCCAACACCATGATCATCCATGATGCAGACAGACTGGGACTTTCCCAGTTGTACCAGCTTCGCGGCCGTGTAGGCCGTTCCAACCGCACATCCTTTGCATTTTTAATGTATAAGCGGGATAAGCTTTTAAAAGAAGAGGCGGAAAAACGTCTTCAGGCTATCCGTGAGTTTACAGAATTAGGCTCCGGTATCAAGATCGCCATGCGTGACCTGGAGATCCGGGGTGCCGGAAATGTTCTTGGAGCAGAGCAGCATGGACATATGGAAGCAGTGGGATATGACCTTTACTGCAAAATGTTAAATCAGGCGGTTCTGGCATTAAAGGGCGAGGAAACAGAGGAAGAGTCCTATGCTACCAGTGTGGAATGTGACATTGATGCCTATATTCCGGCTGCTTATATTAAAAATGAGTATCAGAAACTGGATATTTATAAGAGGATCTCTGCCATTGAGACAGAAGATGAATACATGGATATGCAGGATGAGCTGCTGGACCGCTTTGGATATACCAAAAAGTGTGGAAAATCTTCTGGTCATCGCCAGAGTCCGTGCGCTGGCCCATAAGTGCTATGTGACCGAGGTTTTAGTAAAAGAAAAAGAAGTAAAGCTGACCATGTACCAGAAGGCCAAGATCAACGTAGGAGGAATACCGGATCTGGTAAATTCCTATGGCGGCGCCTTAAAACTGGTACCGGGAGAAGTGCCTGTGTTCCACTATGTGGAGAGAAAGCCTAAGGGCATTACCATTGAAGATATGCTGTTTAAGGCAGAAGAGATATTAAAGGGATTAAGAAAGCTGCGGATGTGAGAGTCCGCAGCTTTTTTAATCAGATGTACTGTTTACCGGCACCTGAATGGATTTTACCTTTACCCCTTTTACCTTTCCAAGGTCTCCGGCAAAGGAGCTGATCTCATTCTGGGTACCATGGAGCACAACACTGACTACGGATACACCGTATTCCCTACAGGGAACTCCCAGTCTGGCAATGATCATAGAGGCGTGGAGATGAAGTTTTTCATTCATAACGGAAACAGATTGTGGGTCACTTATAATGCAGCTGATAACAGCTAAACGGTCTTCCATGGGTGGGAACTCCTTTCGGTTTGTACATGTTGCGGTGCTTCTTAAAAAAGTATAACACATGTTTAACTGTAAATAAATGGTAAGTGTCTTGCGCAACAGTAGTCCTGAGGCTATAATGAGCATAAGCAAAAATAACTTACTATAATGCATGAATATACATCAGGGAAACGGGGAGGTAGCTATGTCGGATACAGAATATGGAGCAGCGTTAAAACTTGGTAAAAAACAATATCAGGATGCAGTGGCAAAGGGAGAATACCCGTATCTGCCGGTGTTGGATGATGTTTTATCCTATACGGATATTGTATCCACAGTAAGCCTTGGAACGATGGACATTCCGCTGGCAAAACTGGTGGGAACCAAGACTGCGGAACGGTCCAATTCCTTTGCCAACAACTTTATGCCTCTTTTGCCGGAACGGTCTGAATTTGGGATCAAATGGTTAAATCTTTACAATCATCAGGTAGAGGACGGAATTCAGGATCCTATTGTGGCCTATGAATTTATGAACCGGTTCTATGTCCAGGAGGGAAATAAGAGAGTCAGTGTTATGAAATACCTGGGTGCTTACAGTATTCCCGGAACGGTGACCCGTCTGATCCCTAAAAGGACGGATGATCTGGAAAACCGTCTGTATTATGAATTTCTGGATTTTTATAAGGTTTCTTCTAACTGTGATGTGTGGTTCAGCAAGGAAGGAAGATACAAAGAACTTCTGAAACTGATGGGAATGAAGCCGGATCAGGTGTGGGAAGAAGAGGACCGTGTATATTTCAGATCTGCCTATGGACGCTTTGCCAAAGCCTTTTCCATGGCTCATGGAGACCGCTTAAAGCTTACAGAGGGAGATGCCTTTCTGGTTTATATTGAAGTTTATGGATATGACAATGTAAAAGGCCAGACAGAAAGAGAAATGTACCGGGCGTTGATGCGTATCTGGGAAGAGATCCAGCTGGCCAACAGAGGAAATAAGATCGAACTGATCCAAGATCCCCAGGAAGTAGAGGAAGATAAAAAACCGGCCATCTTAAAATGGTTCCTGCCTCAGGAAGAGATACCAAGCGGTCTGAAAGTGGGATTTATCTATGGAAGAACAGCAGAAACTTCCCGGTGGATCTATGGCCATGAACTGGAAGAATGTATCTGGAACAGGCATTCCCCGGAAAACTGACGACTATGGTAGTAGATCAGGCAGATACAGAGGAAGCGGTGGCGGAGGCTATTGAAAAAGAGGCAAAAGCCGGCTGTACCATTATTTTTACTATTACTTCCAGGATGTTAGGACAGAGCGTCCGTTCGGCGGCTCTTTATCCGGATATTAAATTTTACAACTGTTCCATTAATATGTCCTATTCTTCCGTAAGCAATTACTATGCAAGAATGTATGAGGCAAAATTCCTTATGGGAGCGATCGCGGCAGCACTGTCCAGGGAAGACAGGCTGGGATATATTGCAGAGCAGCCTACCTATGGAATGTTAGCTGATATCAATGCCTTTGCCCTTGGTGCAAGAATGGTTAATCCTTATGTGGAAGTACATCTGGAATGGGCCAGAAGGAAAAAGGCGCAGCATACAGAAGATATTTTACATGAAAAAGGGATCCATTATATTTCCGGCCATGACATGATCAATCCGGACCATCCGTCCAGGGAATATGGTCTGTATCGGAAAAATGAAGATGGAACAGTGACAAACCTTGCTATGCCGGTATGGCACTGGGGTAAATTCTATGAGCAGATCATCCGTCTTGCATTTAAGAGTACAGAAGAGATCGAAGCCATGAAAGGCAAGAAAGCAGTAAACTACTGGTGGGGTATGTCAGCGGATGTGATCGATGTGATCTGTTCTGAAAATATGCCAAATGGTACCAGGCGGCTGATCGAGTTTTTGAAAAATTCCATTCGTGCCGGCAGCTTCCATCCATTTGACGGACTGATCTATGCCAGGATGGAAGCGCAAATGCACCCAGGGCAAGAGCTTAAATGCAGAGGAGATCATTACTATGAACTGGCTGGCGCAAAATGTAGTTGGCTATATTCCAAAGATCGGGGAAATGAATGAGCGCGCCCAGGAACTGATGCAGCTTCAGGGCATTAAGGCAACGGAGCAGACAGAGATGGAGAATGAATAAATGAACATAATGATATTTGCTGATCAGGAATCAAAGCTGTTGTATGAATACTATGACCCGGAGCAGATGAAAGATATTGATCTGATCATTTCCTGTGGAGATCTTGAACCTGAATATCTTACTTTTTTTTTGCAACTCTGTGCCATGCCCCTTTATTGTATGTAAAGGGAAATCATGATACAAAATATGAATACAAACCGCCGGAAGGCTGCATTTGTATTGATGATGATATTTTTGTATACAAGGGAGTCCGTATTCTGGGACTGGGAGGTTCCATGGAATATATACCGGACTCACCTAATCAGTACACAGAGAAGATGATGAGGAAACGTATTCATAAACTTTGGTGGAAGCTGTGGCACCACAAAGGCTTTGATATCCTTGTGACCCATGCCCCGGCATATAAGTTAAATGATATGGAAGATCTGCCCCATCGCGGATTTAAGGCATTTTAGACTGATGGATAAATATCATCCAAAGTACTTTTTACATGGTCATGTTCATGCTAACTATGGAAGCGGTTTCAAACGAAAAGATGTATATGGTACTACCAGGGTGATCAATGGATATGAATTTTATGTAATCGAATATCCGGGAGAACCGGTAGTGCCTGCTGAAAAAACAGAGGATACAAATGCATAAAATAAAAAGTGGTTTCCTTGTAATTTTATAATTGGTAAGTTATAATTTATTTATAAAATGATATGACATACGTGACGAGACAGGAAGAGGAGTTTATATATCATGTATAAATATGAGATGATCGCGGAAGAGATACAGAAGAAAATTAAAGATGGAACTTACCCGCCGGATACAAGACTGCCACAGGAAATGGAAATGTGTAAGATCTATGATGCCAGCCGTATTACCATAAGAGAGGCAATGGAGCTTCTGGTAGCAAAAGGTCTGATCACAAAACGACGGGGTGCAGGAACCTTTGTAAAAGCCGTGGCTCCGGGCATGACGGACCAGGTGGGCTTTTCAAAATCCGGTCAGTTCAGTGGATTTAGTAAAGACCAGGCAGGACGGAAGGTATCTTCGGATGTCCATGAATTTGGACTGAAAAAAGCAAGTAAAGAAGTGGCAGAAAAACTGCAGGTGGCAGAAAATGCTTTTGTCTGCTATATATGCCGTACCAGATTGGTGGATGGGAAACCTTATGTAGTAGAATACACCTACATGCTACGGATTTTATTACAGGTATTACGGAAGATGTAGTAAAAAGTTCTATTTATTCCTATTTGGAAAATGATCTGGGCTTAAAGATACAAAGTGCCCATCGGATCGCCAGGGCAGACATGCCTACAGAACAGGAAAAAAAGTGGCTGGATATAGGTGATCAGGTCCTGCCTGTCCTGGAAGTGGAACAGGTAGCATATCTGGATGATGGACGTATTTTTGAGTACTCTATTTCCCGTCACAGGGCAGATCGATTTGAACTTAAAAGCGTAAGTATTCATTAAATTTTCAGAAAAATATCAAAA
>ENA-OQJH01000734-OQJH01000734.1-human-gut-metagenome-genome-assembly--contig:-NODE-734-length-16397-cov-13.751014_pt1 | contig 16397 bp, 19 predicted proteins | sample MGYA00242597_ERZ504763 | MGnify/ENA primary metagenome ERZ504763 (study PRJEB26092, sample SAMD00036359) | human gut metagenome | host: Homo sapiens | study: EMG produced TPA metagenomics assembly of... | reverse complement strand
TAACTCCTTTTTGGTAAGAATTCAGATATGACAATTCTTATCGAAAAGGAGTATTTTTTATGGCAGTTGCAAAAGAACAAATTCGACAGATCATCTCAGAAAACAACATTAATAGCGTTGCAGATATATACACGCTTCTGAAAGACAGTTTCAAGGATATCCCGCAGGAGCTGATGGAGGCAGAACTGGATGCAACTCCTGGCTACGAGAAAAACCAGAGGGTCGACATCGTGGTCTGGATGGAAGACAACATATGCATTTATCGTTATGGTGAGATTTTACATACCTCTTCGGAGTTGGTTGGAACTATTCATGTTATACAGGGAAGATATATCAACTGGAGAGAACCTGCATTTTCTTCTGTAGTGTGTAAATAGGAAGTATGCCTGACAACCAAAAGAAGGATGGCAAGTAACCTAAATGTTTGCTACTGGTCTCTCAGTTCTGCTTTTAAAATTTCTATAATAAAACTTTAAATTGTATTTTCATAGTAATCCGTTATACTAAAGACAATGTATAGCGGATTTTTATTAGTGGATTTATTGAAATTTCCAGATTCACTAGTGTTCAGGAAGGCGGCATATTGTATGTGTGAATTTAATATCCAGGAAATAGAACTTTTTAATTACAGGCAGTTTGAAGATAAGAAATTTGTGTTAAATTCAAGAATGAATGTTTTTGCAGGAAAGAATGGCTCTGGTAAAACAACAGTATTGGAAGCAGTTAATGTCGTGCTGGGGGCATATCTTGCAGCGTTTAAGACATATGTACCTTCCAGGTTTGTGTTTAATATCAAATCAACTGATGCAAGACGAAAGACTCAGATTTCAGATGATAGCAGAATTCTTACTGCTGGTGCAATCCCACAGTATCCTTGCAAGGTTAGTTGTAAGGCTGCATGGAATATTGATTATGAGTCTATTGGTTTTCAGCGTGTTCTTTTGAAACAGGATGGCAGAACTAAGTTTGGTGGAAAAAATCCAATGCAGCAGACTGTAATTGAATGGGAAAGCAAAATCGCAAATGCAGATCACTCTGATGAAGATGTTATTCTGCCACTGGTATTATACCTTAGTTCAGCACGACTTTGGAAAGATGGAAATAAAAGAACAGTAAAGACAGGCGTATTGAGCAGAACAGACGCATATAGCCACTGCCTTGATGCGCAGCATGGATTGGATATTGCATTTCGATATATAGATACGCTTAAAGCTGTTGCAGTTGAAGAAAATGATGGAAAAATTTTCCCGGCTTATGAGGTCATTTTGTGGGCGGTTAATGAGGCGTTTAGAGATGAGTTAAAATCAGGTGAAAAAATTATATTTTCTACAAAATATGAGGATGATATTATTGCACTTAGAACATCTGAAGGAACCGTTCTTCCATTTCAGATGTTGAGTGACGGTTATAGAAACGTTATCAAGATAATCTTGGATATTGCAGCAAGAATGTGTATATTAAATCCATATTTGAAGGAGAAAGCCTTACAGGAAACACCGGGTATTGTTCTTATTGATGAAATTGATTTAAGTTTGCATCCAACCTGGCAGAAAAGAATTATTGGGATTTTAAAACAACTGTTTCCTAAAATTCAGTTTATCTGTGCAACACATTCGCCTTTTATTATTCAATCACTTGAAGAGGGTGAGCTGATCACATTAGACCAGCCTCTGGAATCTGAATATTCAGGAGAGAGTATTGAAGATATTTCGGAGGATATTATGGGGGTTGTGTTACCTCAATATAGTGAAAAAAAGAGAAAAATATATGAAGCTTCAAAGCTGTATTTTGAAGCACTTACACAGGCAAAATCGCAGGAAGACATAGACAGGCTGGGAAAAAGACTGGCGGAACTGGAGGCTGAATACAGCGAAAATCCTGCTTATATGGCGTGGGTACATCAGCAGTATCTGGAACAGAAATGGAAAGTGAAAAAGAATGAGACCAATAAATAAGGGGGAGTCTCCATATAAAAAAATAAATGAATATAAGGACGCATTGCCATATTTAGAGAGACGGATAGGAATGTATTGTTCTTATTGTGAATTTTCTATACCACATGTTCCTGAGGTAGAACATGTGGTTTCAAATCCAAAGGTGGAGATTTAACAGACTGGAATAATCTTAACCTGGGATGTAAATATTGTAATACACGAAAAAAGGCACAGACAATGCCGGAAAATAAAAAAAACTATTTGTGGCCAGATGAAGATAATACTGCTATCGCATATTCGTACATTAATGGTATCCCAAAGGTGAATGAAGAGTTATTGATAAAACTGGATTCAACAGGGGATTACCTGAAAAGAGCACGTAATACATATAACCTTGTAGGTTTAGGCAATCTTCCTATGGGAAAAGATAGAGATAGACGATTTGGACAAAGAAATACAGCTTATCAAAAAGCATTAAACTCGCTGGAACACTGGAATCATATGAAAGACCTGTCAAAAGAATATCAGAATGATATGAAAAATCAGATTATTATGACGGCATTGGGAGATGGATTTTTTCGATATGGATGGAAGTGTTTTGCGACGAACCGGAAATACGACTAGCACTCATAGAGGCTTTTCCAGGAACCAATCTGAATTATTATGATGAGAAGGATGCGTTAAAGAAATTATATGACAAGGATTCAGTATAATCTGGATGAGGTAATGGTTATCAAGTCTACGATCCCGGTTGGCTTTACAGCAGTGTGAGAGCGAAATATCACTGTGACAATATTATTTAAAGTCAGCACATTGAGATCAGACGTGCGTCCAGTAAAGGGAGAAAGCCCCATCAATAATCACAGCATTGAATGTGAACTTCCAGTAATTTTTCCGCCTAAAGAAAAAAGAACAAAAATAAAATCATAAAAAATCCCGGTTTTCTGCGCTTTTCCATTGCAGACAGCCGGGAAATATAGTACACCTATTTTTAGGTGGATAACCGCCTAAAAGGAGGGCGCTATGTATCTGGATTTTTTAGTGAAAGTACCAACTGTAAAAGGCAAAATCACACGGAGAAAAAAGTCAAATGTTGTATATATAGAGTATGAGTATGACCGGGTTTATGATCCATCCCGGAAGTATACTTTTCTCAAAAGAGTAACGATCGGAAAACTGTCAGATACGGATCCGGAACTCATGAAACCGAATCAAAATTTCCTGAAATATTTCCCCGATGCAGAGCTTCCGGAAAGCAAAAACAGGACTTCCAGAAGTAGCTGTCTCAGGGTAGGAACATATTTTGTACTGCGTAAGATCATAGAAGAATGCAGCTTGAACGATATCCTTGGAAAGTATTTTGGATCGCGTGATATGGGGCTGTTTTTAGATCTGGCTGTTTATTCGATCATAGCGGAAAACAATGCAGCGCAGTACTATCCGGATTATACATACAACCATCCACTTTTTACGGAAAAGATGAAACAATACAGTGATTCAACCGTATTAGATTTCCTGAATTCAGTAACAGATGATCAGAGTACAGGATTTCTGAATACATGGAATGAGTCACGGAATTACCATGAAAAGATTTATATTTCTTATGATTCAACGAATAAAAACTGTCAGGCCGGGGATATAAAAATGGTTGAATTTGGGCATCCGAAAGTAGATATGGGAGAGCCGGTATTTAATTATGCAGTTGCGTATGATACTCATAATCAGGAACCATTATTTTATGAAAAATATCCAGGAAGTCTGAATGATATCTCCCAGCTTCAGTTCATGCTGGATAAAGCATCCGGATATGGTTATAAGAAGATCGGATTCATTCTGGACAGGGGATATTTCAGCTGCGAGAATATACAATATATGGATAAATGTGGGTATAGTTTTGTTATCATGGTGAAAGGGATGTCTGCCCTTGTGAATGAACTGATCCTGGAAAATAAAGGGACATTCGAAAATAAGCGGGTAAACAATATCTATGAATATGGAGTTTACGGAAAGACAATACGGCACAAACTGTATGCAAGTGATAAAAAAGAGCGTTATTTTCATCTGTATCATAGTATTTCCAAAGAAAGCGCAGAACGGATAGAGATTGAAAATCGGATCAACCAGATGACGCAGTATCTGAAAAAGTACCAGAATAAAGTAAAGGAATTCGGTCCTGGATTTGAGAAGTATTTTAACCTTTATTATGATGAAAAGAGCCAGGCTTTTATACTACCAGAAGAACGGTGCAGTGTGGTAGAAAGAGAACTGGATCTGGCAGGATATTTTTGTATCGTTACATCGGAAAAGATGAGTGCGAAGGAAGCAATCGAACTGTATAAGAGCAGGGATGTATCGGAGAAACTATTCCGCGGAGACAAATCATATCTGGGGAATAAGAGCATCCGGGTGTATTCAGAAGAATCAGCAAGAGCGAAGATATTTGTTGAATTTGTAGCCATGATAGTGCGCTGCAAGATGTATATAAAACTAAAAGAAGAAATGAAAAAACTGGATAAGAAACTGAACTATATGACTGTACCGGCGGCAATAAAAGAGCTGGAAAAAATAGAAATGGTACGTCAGTTAGACAATATATACCGTCTGGATCATGCAGTAACAGCGAACCAGAAAGTAATATTGAAAGCCTTTGGACTGGATGCGAATAGTATAAAATACTTTGCGTCAGAACTGAGTAAGGAACTGAAAGAAGCAGAATAAGGAAGGAAAATAAAGATGGCAAGAACAAGAAAAACAAGTAAGGAAGCATTGGAAGAAAAGATTGAAAAAGCAGAGGCTGATGTGATCGCAGCGAAGAAAAAGTATGATCAGGCAACAGCAAATCTGAAAGAACTGTTAGACAAGCGGGATGCCATAAGAAAAGAAGAGATCCTGTCAGCAGTTGTAAAAAGTGGGCGGTCATATGAGGAGATCATGAACTTTTTAAATGCAGGATCAGATGGAGAAAAGACGGAAAAATAGAATTGTTTTGAGTCGCAGATATAGCGACACTTGATTTAGGCGGAAAAAAACTGGAAGTTCACAATGAGCTGAAGGATTTTTAGACGAGCACAAAAAAAGGGTAAAAATGGTAATTTACAGAAAATTCAGTTAATTACTTGTAAAAATAGCTCTAGGAAAGCAGTAAAATCAAGGGTTCCGAGAAGCTACCGTAGAAACGAAAGTAAGCCCGAAATTCCGAAAAGAAAAAGAGAGCATCAGATATATCCAAGAGAAGAATCTCCGGATATGCTGATGCTTGACTTGTTTTTAGCTCATTTAAAGACAATGAGGAGCTGTCAGAAGAATATGGGGCTATCGTATAGATGTTTTGAGTTAAGAAGGGATACGTGGAATGAATAAGTAGAATTCTGTAGTTGCTATGTTCCCTCAAAAGATATATACTTAAATTACAAATAAAAGCTGGTCAAGGGAGAGACTTATGGATGTGAAAGACAGTATTTCTGTAACACTAAAGACGATAGATGGAAAAGAAACGAAAGATCAGTCAGCAAAGAATATTTTTTTCATATAAACCAATTATAAGTAATATTCTAAAATATACTGTAGAAGAATATAGAGACTGCTCCCTGGAAGAAATTATGAATTGTATAGAAGGTGATACGATTCAGATAGGAACCGCGTTGGTAGAAGAGGATATGGCAAAAACCATACGTGGAGAGGATACAGAATTTCATACGACAGATGAAGCACCAGCAGCATTTGATATTCTGTTCCGTTCTTTAAATCCAAAAGCAGAAGGAAAGCTTCTGGTAAATCTTCATATTGATTTTTAGATACAGCAAAATTACACACCGGGTTATCCGGTTGTAAAAAGAAGTATATATTATGGCTGCCGTAAATTGTCTGCACAATTAGATAAGATAGGGGAAAATGGAAAAGGATATGGTCATTTAGAAAAAGTGTACAGTATCTGGATCTGCCTCGATAATATTCCCAGGAAACTGGAAAATACCATATCATATTATAAGATGCAGAATTACAAAAATGAGGGAATCAAAGACAAAGAGTTCCGAATTGATTCCTGGGAATCAGATCTTTTGGAGATTATAATAGTACGGCTCGGTGGAGAAGGACAGGAAGAAAAGGGACTTTTGGATCTCTTATATGGATTATTTTCCGGAAACCAGAAAAAAGTATTATCATATATTCCAGATTCGGATAATCAAGTTCGTCAGAAGGAGGTGTCTGATATGTTAAGTATGATTTCTTATGCAGAGGAAAATGGAATAAAAAAGGGCGAAAAAAAAGGTGAAAAAAAGGGTGAAAATCGATTAGGAGCACTTATAAATATTCTATTAAAGAATAAACGTTATTCAGATGCTGAGAAAGCATCTGAGGACGAGGTGTATCGTGAACAACTATATAAAGAATATAAATTATAGAAATGGGTGGTTATTTTGAAAACTCCGGGGACTTAAATTTTCGACGACTGGTGATGCTCGAAAGGGTGCTCGTTTCAATCGGAATTGGAGTCTGCATCCTATGAAGTCCAGGTTTTAGTTTTTGCCATTCTAAAGATAGTCTCAGCATATTGTGCTTTTGTCAAGGACATTGAGGTCAGACCGTGCGTCCAGCAAAGAGCATGCAGTCCGACAGGTGGAAATTATAATATAATAAGATTTAGGTAATTAAACAATATCGCATACATAATACAGAAAATGTACTATTTAATCGGAGAAAAATATGTATAGAGAAAGAGTGAACGAAAAACTACCGACAGAATATTTGTTGCATGAATTTGATGAATTGATTTCCTGTAAGAGCCTTGGTAGTTATAATTGTTGTGAAATGGTTTCGATATATCTATGCCAAAGAGAAAAGGAAATGCCGGATAATGTATATACAATTTTTGTATTTGAAACAAGACCGAACGTAGAAAAGAGCTCGGAGAGACTTTTAAAAAAGCTTAAAAGTATTACTGATACATATTCATTAGGAATACAGAGAAAGGTGCTGGATGTATCAGAAGTTCGAAGTATTTTTGAATTGTTATGCAACAGTAGAGATAAGAAGGAAGTAGACATCGGAGATGGAAGGTTAGAAACAGGATATCTGGAAGGGGTATCGAAAGTTTTTATTCAGCAGGACAGTACAAAAGAGATGCTTTTAAACAAAGTATTAAAAAATAATTTTATTAATGGAAGTTATATTTTGGAATTTTTTGACTGTGATAAAAAGATTGTAAATGTGTTGAACACAGTGCAGTTCAGAAAGATGACAGATACAATATTCGATGCAATTCCAATTGATTTGTTTTCTGTATCAGATCGTATTGGGAATTTTGTGTTTCAATTTCCGTCAACGAATGTAAGGGTTTCTTATAAAAAAGATGATATGGAGAGACAGTTAACGTATGATGTGTCATTTGATAAAGAATGTGAGTCAGATGATCAATTTCTGGTATTGTCAGAAGGCGTTTTGATGATTCGATTATTTCATTTGGTACCAGGACATTTAAACAGGAAGGATGTAATACTACATTTGAAGTTGGTGATGCTTCCCGATTTTGCAGGACAACGATAATTGATGTAAAACGGCAATTGATTTTGTCGCGTCAGGAAACAAGCTTTATAAGAAGAATGACGTATGTGCTGCAGATGGGTGCACAGTATGGAGAACAGCGTATCATTTATGATGAAACAGGACAGGTTGTTGACATTATTGAACCCATATCAGCGGAGAATGTTAATATTATAGAACAACCTGTTATTCGGACGCGAGATAGTCATATACATAAGCGTCAGTATAGCAGACGAGTTGATGAGTTATATGCCAGAGCTGAGTTTAGACGGTATGGAAGAGATTCAGAACCGCAGAAAGCTTTGAAAGATGTGATTGCATTGATGAATCGTGCACAAACAGGGAAGGTGTATCTGTGGGATCCTTATCTGACAGTTGAGGATATTTTACATACTTGGTATTTTACGAAAAGTATGAATGTAACGTTATATGCAATTACATCTGGTGAAATTGCCGAAAAAAGTAAAATGAGTGTATGTGATTGGATAGAACAGCAGCAGGAAATTATGGAGAAAAGGAGTAATCATTATGGTATACATGTAGAGCTTAGATGCCAGTGGGCTGATTATGGTTACAGTTTTCATGATCGTTTTCTCATGGTGCTTAATTTAGATCAGGATACCTCTTCTGTCTGGTCACTGGGTACATCTGTGAATAGCCTTGGAAATAAACATCATATTATTCAAAGTGTGGAACATCCACAGATGATGATAGACGCATTTGAAGAATTATGGAATGAGTTGGATGCTCCGGAATGCCTGGTATGGAAGAAAGGAGTATGATGGAGAAGACAATAAAAAAAGATATTTGGGAAATGATCAGTTCGGTGAGTTATAGTACTCATATTGCTGGTAACGCAGGAAGGCTGATCAGAAATTTTTTGAACATTTGCAGGAAGGTATTGCTGATAATGATTTGGATAAGATATATGAATTCATTGATGCGTATGAGAGGGGAAAAAGTATAAAACCTGATGAATTAGTCTGCAGATTGTTTCAAAAAGCATATAGGGAGGACTCTGCACGTTTATGCCAGCTTTTGGCAGAGAAAAATAACATTGTAGATTATTGGATATTTCTTTCAACTTGCTGTGAAACAGATATGCTTGTGGATTTTGCAAAGATGGATGTAGCATATCCTTGTTTCTATTATGAATGTGCCAGGATTTTGTTGAAACGGACATCGGGTATAGATGAAAAATGCAAAGAGGCAATAATTGCAGCGGTCAAGAGAATTGCTGACAGGGATTTGGCGTTGTGGGAGCGCTGGGTACAAAGAAAGGAACATAATACAAATTGGCAGCAGCTTCTTTTTAGCGTTCTTTCTAAAGTCAGCAGAGAAGCGCTGAAGCGTTTTGCACAGACAATCAATCTGGATATGATGCTGCAGAATCATAAAGAGGATATTGTGGCTTGGGAATTTGAAAGGTTATCGGATACATCAAAAAAATATATCTTAGAAAATATAAGTAAAGATATTTTGGAGAATTGGAATTTATTGTTCGAGAAAAAGAAGAAAAAACATGAGAATTTAAGAGAAATATGGTTTTCTGGTTACTTTAGTTTAATTTTGAATTCTCTTCAATATGATTTGAAAAATAAGGAGGAGTGGAAACTTAGTTTTTTAAATTACGAAAAAATATTAGAAAAAGATATGTATGCATGGTATGAGAAAACGACACATATGTGTTGCGCTTTTTTCTATGATATAACGCAGATATTTTATATTGTACTGGCAGGGCAGGAAAAGCAGATTATAGAGGCGGATGAAAGCGTGACTCAAAGTATCAGGAAGATACAGTTATTTATACGGCGGCATGAGGATTACTGGAAGGATCATGTTAAACAAAAAATAGAACTGGAACATAGACTAGAGGCGATGTTGTAGATTTAAGTGGAAATTCATAACCAGTAAAGGACAAAGGATGAATATTTTAATAGTAGGAAATGGATTTGATTTGGCACATGGTTTGCCCACGAAATATGCGGATTTTCTGAAGTTTATAGATTTTTTTTACAAGCATAAGGCACAAGAAAGTTCAGGATTAGAATTGATTGCGGGAGAGGATATCAATTGCTATAAGTATTTTACAGACTTATTTAACAGTAAACAAGATTCTGAATTTGATCAGTATTTATATGATCAATCAAGAAAAACAATTCATGAGTTAAGTGATTTGTGCAAGGATAATGCATGGATTAAATATTTTTCAGAGGTGTATAAAAGCAGAGAGCAAAAAGGAAAAGACGGGTGGATTGACTTTGAAAGTGAAATTTCCCTGATTATACAGACATTCAACAGTGTAAGCAGGGATATACAAGAGACCATACAAAAGGGAGGCGTAGGAACGGTGCTTTCACAAAGGCAATTAAACGTTCTTGCACTATTTTTGGAAAAGATGGATAGTTCATCAGGAATGGCGACCCATGTCTGGAAAAAAGAAGAAATTGACTTTTGGAAACAGAAACTTCTGGAAGATCTGAATAAACTTACACGTGCACTTGAAATTTATCTCTCAGATTATATTAGCAATTTTATGCTGGGAAATGGACTGCCAGATATAAAAAACTTGCCATATTTGGACAAAATTTTATCGTTCAACTATACATGTACATATCAGAGGATATACGGAGAACATCCGTTTTTGGAGTTTGATTATGTGCATGGAAAAGCTGATTTAAGGAATGATATCCAATCTACAAATATGGTGCTTGGAATTGATGAATATCTGGAAGGAGATGCGAGAGATAAAGACCTCGAATTTATAGAATTTAAGAAATTTTTTCAAAGAATACATAAGGAAACAGGGGGCTTATATGAAGGCTGGCTTGAGGAAATTCAGTCTGAGAAAAAATATATGAAATATCAGCAATCGTTAAAGAGAATGGAATAGTTAAAAAGCATCACAGAGTAGTTAAGTACCATAAAGTTTTTATATTTGGACATTCATTAGACATTACGGATAAGGATATATTAAGAAAATTTATTTTAAACGAAAATGTTAAGATAATAATTTTTTTACACCGATAAAGAGGATTATAAAAAGAAGATTATCAATCTGATAAAAATTATAGGGCAGGATGAATTGGTAAAGAGAACGGGTGGGAAAAATAAAACAATAGTGTTTCAAAAGATAAATACGTGCACATTGGAATCTGATTCCATGAGGGAAAAATAAAAAAGAATAAAGCAGGGGAAGATTTGTGAATCCAGACAATAGTGCATTTCAGTTTGCTCTGAATTCCAGAATATATGTGGATAAGACAGATCTTATTAGTATGCACGATGGAGAAAGAGATGAAGAAATGTCTTGTCAATGATTGACAATCGGTAGTATATCTGCTATATATGAGACATATATCTGAGAAAAATCGTTAACCGTTCGGTTATTTAATTTCCCTGTGTGACAATATGATAGAAATGATATACAGAAAAACATGACATATTAAAAGTAAAGGGTGATAAGATGCTTACAATTGTAAATGGAGTTACATCTAAACAGGTGCTTGCAAATGAAATTATAAATCTTTTGGAAACAATGGGATTAGACGGATATTTTTATTTGGGCTACCCTGTTTTAGGGGGAATTGATGGAAAAATTAAAGTTGATGCATTGTTAGTGAGCGAACAGACGGGTATTGTACTTTTTGATCTGGAAACATTAGCAGAAGAAAATATGGAAGATAAAATTCAGTTATTGGATGAACTATATAATAATATGGAAGCCAAGCTGAAAAGATATGGATATCTGTCAAAAAGACGAGTTTTACAAGTGCCGATTAATGTACTGTCTTATGCACCCCTTTATAAAACGAAGAGTGATGAAATTTGTACATCAATAGAAGAAGTAAAGGAATATTTAGAAAGTCTGGAATGGAAACAGGGCGAAGAATATTATAAGAAATTATTGGAAGCGATTCAGATGATTTCACAACTGAAAAAAAGAGGTGGCAGAAAAAATCTTCAGAAGGCTTCGTCAAGGGGATCAAAATTAAAAGCAATTGAAGACCAGATTTCCTGCCTGGACAAGTATCAAAGTAAGGCAGTCATTGAAACGGTAGAAGGTGTTCAACGAATCCGGGGTCTGGCAGGATCGGGAAAAACAATTGTTCTGGCATTAAAGGTAGCATATCTGTATACTATGTATGAAAATAAGATGATAGCAGTTACATTTAACAGCCGGGCATTAAAGGTCAATTTATTCAACTGATCACAAACTTTATTGTTGAAAATACAAATGAGGAACCTGATTGGAGCAGAATTAAAATAATTCATGCATGGGGAAGTAAAAATTCAGAAGGTCTGTATTTCAATTTTTGTAAGGCAAATAATCTAGTTTGTTATGATTATATGGATGCGTGCCAGAAATATGGAAGAAATTCATCTGCTTTTGACAGAGTATGTGAAGAAGCCGTAGAATCAGTAACGAATCCCCAGCCATTGTATGATGTGATTTTAGTAGACGAAGCACAGGATTTTTCAAAATATTTTCTTCAGATGTGTTATATGTCACTCCCACATGAAAGCCGTATGCTTGTATATGCATATGATGAACTCCAAAGCCTGGATAACAAAAACGTTGAATCTCCGGAAGACATTTTTGGATACAGTAATGGACGGCCGAATGTAGTGCTTGATAACAGTAATGGTAAGGCGGAGGATATTGTCTTATCAAAATGTTATCGTAATTCAAGACCAGTTCTTATTACAGCACACAGCCTGGGATTTGGAATTTACAGAAAAAAAGAGGCACGGGAGGAAACATCGTTAGTTCAATTATTTGAAGATAAACAGTTATGGGAAGATATTGGATATACAGTGAAAGAAGGTGTGATCAGAGATGGAGAATTTGTAACGCTATATAGAACAGAAGAAACAAGTCCTGCATTTTTAGAGGATCATTCGTCAATTGACGATCTTATACAATTTAGAAGATTTGAAAATAATGTACAGGAAGCGGATTGGATAGTTGAAGATATCGAAAAAAATCTGCATGATGAAGAATTAAGATATCAGGACATTATGATCATTCACCCTGATCCCAAAATTACGAAGAGTTACGTGTCACATATCCGTGTTAAATTAATGGAAAAGGGAATTAAATCGCATATTGTTGGGGTACAGACAACACCAGATGATTTTTTCAGGAGGATTCTATTGCAATCTCTCAGATTTACAGAGCAAAAGGAAATGAAGCAGCAATTGTTTATCTGATAAATGCGGATCTTTGCGCAAGAGGCATCAACTTATCAAGAAAACGAAATATTATATTTACTGCTATGACAAGATCGAAGGCATGGGTACGGGTTAGCGGAATCGGAGATGATATGGATCTGTTAATACAGGAGTTTAACAGCGTTAAGGAAAGGAATTTTCAATTAGAGTTCACGTACCCGGACAAATCACAACGAAAGAATATGAGAATTATTCATAGAGACATGACTCAAAATGAATTAAGAGATATCAGAAAAAGCAATTCTAATCTGGCGGATATTACCAGTAAACTTGCAAATGGAGAAATTCGAAAAGAAGATTTAGATGAAGATACTGTGAATCGCTTAAAGGATGTGCTGTATAATTGAAAGAACAAGAAAAAGTATTTCGAGAGTTAAAGAAAGTTACAAGGGAATTGATCAGATGTGGACTGGCAGAAGAATATAACTATCCTGTAATTCAACAAATGGATATTGTATGGGAAAAATATCAAAATATTTCGTTATATTTAAGGAATATGGATTACAGTACAATTTATGATGAAATAGAAAAAAATCATAATTATAATGTTAAATTGCCAGATGGCGGTATCATACAGTTGATGTATCGCTTTAATAGAACGGGAAAAGAATTGATTTCGCACAGATTGGGGTATTATCCATCACCGTCGTATGAACTTTATCAGAATGATCCGGAATTATACGATGTTGACTATATTTACGGAGATATTTTAAATAAATCTGTATTGCCTGTGATTATTCGAGCTGATTACAATCGAGATCCGGAGGAGAGCGAACTGCATCATCCATATTCACATATTACTTTAGGGGGATATAAAAATTGTAGAATTCCTGTAGATCGTCCAATATCACCGATGAAATTTGTGAAATTTATTATGGAACATTTTTATTATGTTCCGAGTTCACAGTTGGAATTCAATTTTGAAATTGAGGGTATAGTAGCTTTCGAAGAACATATTGCAGAAAAAGACATAAATAAGAGCAGAATAATAGTATGAAAATGGAGAATGAAATATGGAAATTGTTAGAGAATCTATATTCATACAAACAGCTATAAAATTATAGTGTAAATTATAGTAGAAAAGTAATTGACATATTCATGGTGGCAAGTTAATATAATATTAACAACAGGCAACAGGAGTGTCTGTCAAGCGTTGAAGTAAGGTGTTGTGCCAGGAGGCAGTGCCTTACCAGCTTTATAAGGGTTTAGCATTTACCACAATCTGGCTAGGGAGCAAAAGCTCTCAAAAGAAAATGCTGGGAGGCTCTGCCAAGTGCAGGGCCTTTCTTAATTTTATTATGAAAATAAAGGGAGTTGCGGAAAATATAGATGAGAACAGTTGTTGATTGTGTATCATCATTTATTCCTCTCTTATCAACAATCAACAGAGTATGAAATTGTTCTGGGAAGAAAAAATGTTGCGGTTAAACTTATAATAGCGTTTGATAAGAAGGACTGTTTTCATTTGATGGGATTACAGGATTACATATATTATACGACAGATTGAAAAAAGATGTAAAATAGCAAGATTGCCTGATGGAAAATATTTATTCCATCAGGCAATCCTATGTAAACATTTCTTTAGTTTTGATTATTCTGCAGATTCTTTAGAAACAGAATTTTTCTTTTTTCTGGATTTACCAGAAATCATTTTATGACCGGAGTAGATAGCCATAATCATGCAGAGAAGAGAGCTGCAAGCAAAATATTTGTGAGCAGTTTTCATGTTTTATAGCCGGTATAAAAGGTTCCAATCATGGCTGCCAATGCACCAAGTGACCAATATTTATGTGCTTTCATTTGAATATACCTCCTGCGTTTTTTTATATAATACCTCTTTTTAGAAAGCATGAAAACAGGAAATTTATAAATTCTGTTCTTTCTCAATCTGCTGTTCCTGTTCGTAGCTCTTCCCAAGGATCATATCAATATTGGCAGACACGGTACGAAACTCCCGTTCATAATTCCGGCGGTTAGAAAAATCTTCCCGTTGCATATTTCGCAATTCAATAAGTCGGTCTTTTTCAGCATAGAGGGATTTCGTGGAAGGCAGCTTATTTCCGACAGATTTTTCTTTCAGTGTTCGGAGAGCTGTATCATAAAGAGAAACTTTTTATTTTTATGGTAATAGCTGTTTAGTTTCTGACATTCAGATTACAAACCTGTTTGCGGCAGAGTTATTGATGCCGTATGAAGTCTTTCGGAAAAATTTCTTTGCACATATGAACGAATTGGAAATAACTCCCGGGAAGGTACGGTTGGATGAGGCTATCCGTCTGATTGTTTGTCAGATGAGTGATTTTTTGGTTCCTTATGTGATTAGCATAAATTAAGTCTGCGAAGCAAACGATACTCCTTGGGCTTTGCACAAGGAGATTCATATTTATTGTATTTCGCAGTGTATTACTGGACGCGGAGTGAACAGTAACCAGTAAATAAACAATTTATTGACAAATAACTGACCAGATGTAATAATACCACTCAGAGATAGTATTTGGACTCAAAACTATACTCTGGCTGAAATCACTGGAATCTTATATAAAAGCAGCCAGCCGGAATCCGGAAACGGGAACGGAGGGATGTATGTAATTTTAAAAGATACGAGCCGGTATTTATGATACAAAAAATCAGATTTCCAATAATCTATGGAATAGTAAAACATATTTTATGTATCAGAAACAGGACTCAATATACAGGGAATCAATCAGAAGCGTTTCAGGGTCAAAGTGTATCCTGATGCGCTTTTTTTGCAGATCATAAAGGTATATTTCCTTTTTATGGTGCTGCTTGACTCTGATTTTTCCCGCAGGAAAGGACTATATAAGATGACAATAGAAATGTTAAAAGGAAAAATCCACAGAGCAACTGTTATCCAGGCTGAACTGGATTATGTGGGAAGCATTACTGTGGATGAAGAACTGCTGGAAGCTGCCGGAATACTGGAATATGAGAAAGTTCAGATTGTAGATGTGAACAATGGCAGTCGATTCGAGACATACACAATCTGCGGAAAACGCGGAAGCGGTATGATCTGTCTGAACGGAGCAGCAGCAAGATGTGTAAGCACAGGTGACAAGATTATCATCATGGCTTACGCAGGATATGAGCCTGAAGAGGCACGCACTCATAAGCCTGCAGTTGTATTTGTAGATGAAGAGAATAAGATCAGCAGAGTGACCAATTATGAGAAACATGGTCTGCTGAAAGACATGGCCTGAAAACGTTGATATCAGATTAGAGGCTATCATAAGATGAAAGTGAATTCAGAAAAGAGGCTATCTCAAAATCTATGATACCGGTCCATTGACCGAGAAAGAGGAGATAACAATGCAGGTAACAAAAACAGTAGAAGAAACAAGAAAACAGATCAAAGCATGGAAAAAAGAAGGTAAAACTATAGGTCTTGTTCCAACAATGGGATTTCTTCATGAGGGACATGCAAGTCTGATCAAAAAATGCAGAGAACAGAACGACATTGTAGTTGTGTCTGACTTTGTCAATCCAACACAGTTTGTCCGACAGAGGATCTTGAGGCATATCCAAGAGATTTCGAACGCGACAGCAAACTCTGTGAAAGTCTTGGCACAGACCTGATCTTCTGCCCTGAACCTTCTGAAATGTATCATGATCCCCATGCATTTGTAAGTATCGATACATTATCTGAGACACTTTGTGGAAAAACACGTC
>ENA-OQJH01000733-OQJH01000733.1-human-gut-metagenome-genome-assembly--contig:-NODE-733-length-16456-cov-6.731337_pt1 | contig 16456 bp, 21 predicted proteins | sample MGYA00242597_ERZ504763 | MGnify/ENA primary metagenome ERZ504763 (study PRJEB26092, sample SAMD00036359) | human gut metagenome | host: Homo sapiens | study: EMG produced TPA metagenomics assembly of... | reverse complement strand
CGAACGGGTTGAAATCGGTGAAGTTTGAAATACGCGGGAGACGGATGACCGCAAGGTCAATGAGACCGATCTCCTCTTTCTGGTGAATCGCTCGGTCAGACTGTCCTCGTCTTCCACTTCGATGTGAGATACGGCGCCACGCCGACCACCGGGATGTGTGTTTTTTCTTCCAGCATCACAACGCCCGGGTCCAGGATGGTTTTGTCCCCGCGGAATTTGTTGATAATCAGACCCTTGATGCGGTCGCGCTCATCCGGCTCTAAAAGCTCTACGGTACCGTAAAGCTGAGCAAAAACGCCGCCGCGGTCAATATCTCCGACGAGGAGCACCGGTGCATCCACAAGCTTTGCCATTCCCATATTGACGATATCATCGGCTTTCAGGTTGATCTCCGCCGGACTTCCGGCTCCCTCGATCACAATGATATCATACTGTTCTTCCAGTGCATGGTACGCTTTCATGATGTCCGGGATCAGCTCTTTTTTGTGGGAAAATATTCCCGCGCACTCATGTTTCCCAGTACCTCACCGTTTACAATCACCTGCGAACCGGTGTCATTCGTCGGCTTTAACAGAATCGGGTTCATCAAAACGGACGGTTCGATCCCGGCCGCTTCCGCCTGCATGACCTGTGCACGTCCCATCTCAAGACCTTCTCTCGTAATAAACGAATTCAGCGCCATATTCTGTGATTTGAACGGCGCTACACGGTATCCGTCCTGATGGAAAATCCGGCATAAGCCCGCCGCAAGCAGACTCTTTCCCGCATTTGACATCGTTCCCTGTATCATAATTACTTTCGCCATCGTTTTTCCTCCTAAAACCACTGCAGAATCTGTGAAACGGCTTCTGTCAGAATCTGGTTTTCTTCATGTGTGCGTACGGCTGCACGGTAATATCCATCGGCAAGGCCGGTAGTTGGAACAGTCGCGGATCAGAATGCCGCCTTTTTCCAGCCGTGCGGCAAGTCCTTTCGGTCCCTCAAAGAACAGATAATTTGCACAGGAATCCCATACGGTAAGACCTGCTTTTTCCAGTTCTGCTTTCATCCAGGCGCGTTCTTTTCCGATCAGTTCCCGTGCTTCTTTGACGTAAGCATCCTCGTTCAGGCGGCAAGGCCTGCCATCTGCGCCGGAGTCGAAACATTCCACGACTGCATGCTGCGGCTGATCCGATCCAGCAGATCCTCGTCGCTGCAGAGCAGATAGCCAAGACGCAGACCCGGCATTGCGTAAATCTTTGTGAACGCACGCAGAATCAGCAGATTCGGATATTCGTCCAGTTTTCCCTGCATCGTCACTTTTTCCGGCTCCGGCAGAAATTCTATGAAACACTCATCCAGCACCAGATAGATGTTACGCTCCCGGCAGTTATCCAGGATCTTTAAAAGAAGCTCCTGCGGAATCGTAAGGCCGGTTGGATTATTTGGATTACATAAAAAAACAAGATCCAGATCGTCGGTCAGATCATCGCAGAAATCGTCCTGTAAAAGAAAGCCTTTTTCCTTTTGCAGCGGATACATACGGATAAAACACCCTGCCGCTGAAAGTGCTGCTTCATACTCTGCAAATCCCGGCGCTGCAATCAGCGCTTTTTTCGGGCGGAGAGCCTGTGTCAGGGCAAAAATAAGCTCCGCGGCGCCGTTTGCAAACAGGATATTTTCTTCTGGAAGCTGCTCCTTTTCCGACAGTGCCCGGGTCAGGTCCCGGCACAGTGCGTCAGGATACTGTTCCACCGATTCCGCGCTCTTTCTCACCGCCTCTTTCACACTTTCCGGAACTCCAAGAGGATTGACATTCACAGAAAAATCGACTCTGCATTTTTTCGTGTAAATGTCTCCTCCATGTGGATTTTGTCTCATACCATATGCCTTCCTTTCTCTTTTCCGTTGTGTTTCTATCTTCTCTTTTTACAGAAATAAAAAGAGCGCGCGGATTCCCGCAAAGAACACCAGTCCGAGGAACGAGGTCAGATACATCAGATGATTTGCTCTTTTGATATCTTCCGCCTCGACCGGGCGGATGTCATCGCCGATCGTTGGTTTCTTTACGACTTTGCCGAAATACACGGCATCTCCGGCAAGCTGTACTTCCAGCGCCCCTGCCATAACTGCTTCTGTCTGCGCAGAATTTGGGCTGGCGTGGCAGTAACGGTCGCGTTTGTAAATTTTTTCTGCATTTTTCCAGTTCATGCGCTCGCATGCAGACGCAAGAATCATCAGCCATGCGCTGATTCTCGCCGGTATGTAATTGACGACATCGTCCAGCTTTGCCGCACACCGTCCAAAATACAGATATTTGTCATTTTTGTATCCCACCATGGAATCCATGGTATTGATGGACTTATACAGAAAGCCCAATGCCGGTCCGCCGAGGGCAAGAAAGAGGAGCGGTGCAATGACACCGTCCGACGTATTCTCCGCGATCGTTTCCACGGCAGCTTTCGTCACTCCTGTTTCCGAAAGATTTTCCGTATCACGTCCTACGATCATGGAAACCGCATAGCGCGCCCCCGGAAGATCGTTTTCTTTTAATTTCTGATAGACCTTCATGCTCTCATCCTTCAGGCATTTCGTTGCCGGAATCTGCCAGCACCAGAGAACCTCCAAAAGGAAGCCGATGACCGGATGAATTTTAAATGCCGCAAAGAGCAACAGTGCCGGAACACCGTATCCCGCCAGACAGACGAGGATCACGAGAAAAACTCCTCCGGCAAGCTCTCCATTTGGCGTTTTCGGAAATACCTTCCGCAGCCATTTTTCCAGCAGGGCAATGAGATTTCCGATCACACGGATCGGATGGTACAAAAAGGAGGGATCTCCAAGCAGCAGGTCCAATCCATAGCCCACAATCAGGGCTGCTAATGCTGTTTTCATCTTGTTTTCTCCTGTTCTTTCCGGTAAGAGACACACTGCTCCAGAAATTCCAGTGCGAGGTGCGGACTTGCCATATAGTAAAGATGCGGGAATCCCGCCATCATCCGTTTTGTCGCATGAATGCATTCCCAGTTCCGCTTCCGCAGCGGTTTTGCCGCATGCCATGCACTTCCGCAGTCTGTGCTGTCAAAGTAATGGAACTCATGGCCGCGCACCGGATTTCCGCCGTTCCGAAAGGTATCCTTCGTGTTTGGCGTGAGGGTGATATAGCCGAATCTTCCCAGCTTTTTTGTCCGGTAAACATTTCCCGGAACAGCCTGTACCATAGGATACACATTTCCATCCATATCCTCCATGGATTCTGACAGGTACATATAACCGCCGCATTCTGCAAGAACCGGCATTCCCTGACGGATGTTATCGCGGATCTTCGTTCTCATGGTCTGGTTTTCCGAAAGCTCTTCTGCGTGCAGCTCCGGGTAGCCGCCGCAGAACAGAAATCCGTCTGTATTCTTTGGCGGCTCCGCATCGGAAAGCGGCGAAAAATATTCGATTTTGGCTCCAAGTGACGCGAGAAGCTCCAGATTATCCCGATAAAAGAAACAGAATGCTTCATCCTTTGCAACGGCAAGAATCGGCTTCGCAGCACGCACCTTGGCGGCTGCTTCGCTTTCTGTCACCTTACGCAGGACTTCCGGCATTTTTCCCGAGAGCTCTTCTGCCCCTTCTGCAATCGCAAGAATTTTTTCAAAATCCAGTGTCTTCTGCAGTGTTTCTGCAAGCAGATTGACCTGCTCCTGCAGATTTTCCACCTCATCCGGCATCACAAGGCCGAGGTGGCGGCTTTCTAAGTGGCATTCCTTCAGTTCCGGCACAAAGCCGGCACAGGAAATGCCAAGTTCTTTTTCCGCCATCGGCGCGATCTCCCGGTACAGCATCTCTGACATCCGGTTAAAGATTACACCGGCGATCCGGCTGTCCTCTTTGTACTGCAGGTATCCCTTGATAAAGGCAAGCGCTGAAACGCTCATGCCTTTGGCATCGACAACCAGAAGAACCGGCGTTTTTGTCATACCGGCGAGATCGTAGGCGCTGCCTTTGGTAGAAATTCCGCCAAGACCGTCGTAATACCCCATAACGCCTTCCAATACGGAAATGTCATGACCCGCTGCATGTTTGCAGAACAGATACTGTGTTGTTTCTTCCTCTGTGAAAAATGGATCCAGATTACACGACGGGGCGCCGATTACCTGTTCGTGAAACATCGGATCGATATAATCCGGGCCGCATTTAAACGCTGCGGGCTGCTTTCCCATCTGCTGCAGTGCACGGAGCAGTCCGCAGGTGATCATCGTTTTCCCGCTTCCGCTCCTTCCTGCTGCCAGCATGATTCTTGGTGCTTTCATTCTTTGGCACCTCCCTGGGCTGTAAAGATATAAACCGGATTCTGGGCAATCATCAGATGGCTTCTTCCGGCCTTTTTCGCATTGGAAGCCTGCAGGCAGACGATTTCCGGCTCTTCAAACGCAAGTTTTTTGAAACACGATGCTGCCTCCGCTAATGTTTCCACGGTTACTGTATTTAATACCACGCGGATGTTCGGATTCTTCCGCAGGAGCAGTTCCAGAATCTCTTTTAAGTTTCCGGCAGACCCGCCGATAAATGCATGCGTCGGAACCGGAAGTGCTTCGAGTGCTTCCGGTGCAGTTCCCTCAATAATTTCCAGATGATCCACTGCAAATTTCTTTTTATTTTCCTGCAGAAGTGCAACGGCTGCCGGATTTTTTTCTATCGCATATACTTTCCCTGTGCTGCACGAAGCGCCATCTCAATCGAAACAGAACCTGTGCCCGATCCAATATCATAGACAACAGAATTCAAAGAAAGCTGCAGATGAGAAAGAGACGCATTGCGCACTTCCCGCTTGGTCATCGGTACTTTGTCACGCAGAAATACTTCATCTGCCATGCCGGCTGTAAACTCCGGTTCCGGATTCGGGTTTTCAAACAGAAGAACCGCAAGCGGGGCAAACTCCATTTTAGCAAGTTCGAATGGGGTTCCTGTCACAATCTGTTCTTCCGGATACGACAGATCCGTTCCCACATGCAGCACAATCTGCTCCCAGCCGTACGAACTTAACGTCTGGCAGATTTCCCTGACACTGCCCTTTCCGCCGGCGATCGCCAGAGTTTTCCGGTTTCGGCGGACCGTCTCCAGAAGTTGCAGTGCTGTCCGTGCAGGCTCACAAATGCTGCATCCTCCCAGGACACTCCGATTTTGGCACAGAAATAAACCAGCGAAGAAATTCCCGGCTCTACACGGACAGAAAAATCCGCATCTTCCGCAAGGACGGCCTGAAGTTTCTTTGCTCCGCTGTAAAAGCCGACATCACCCGACTGCAGAAGAACAATCTTTTCATATTCCGGGTGCGCCTTCAGATACTCGTAAATCTTTTCCGGGCTGTATTCTGCAAGCATTGGCTTCTGATATTTTTCTACTGCTTTTGTCATGCGTCCCGCACCGATCAGCACATCCGCCTGCTCACACGCGTCTACGAGCGCCAGCGTCATCTGTGCTTCTGCACCAGGTCCGATTCCGGCGATCACGACGTCCCGTTTCACGGACAGATCAAATTTTTCAACGAGATACCGCTTGACCTCGTCCTCCGAGAGTCCTTCTTCCTCTTTCGGACGGCCGATCAGAACGACACGGACACCGGCCTTTTTTGCTGCCTCAATTTTTTCTTCAAAGCCGCCGTTTCTTCCGGATTCCTTCGTTACCATCCATTCGGCATGGAACGACTGCAGCATTGCAACGTTCATGTCCATAGAAAACGGTCCCTGCATGCCTATGGTATGTGCGGCATCAAATCCAAGTTCCGCGCAGGATGCAATTACGCCTGGCAACGGCAGCACCCGGGCATACACACGGTTTTTATAATCCGGAAGCTCTGCAAATTTTGCGAGTTCCTTGCTTCCTGTTGTCACCAGAATCTTTCCCTCTGTGCCCGCCAGATACGATACCGCTTCTTCTGTCGTATCGACCATGACGCAGGATGGATCTGCCGCAAGCGACGGCCGCAGCAGCCGAAGATACGTTTTTCCTGCTTTTTCACATGCAGACCGGATATTTTCCGACACAAGATCGGCATACGGATGGGTTGCATCGATAACCATTTCCGGCTGTTCTTCGCCAAAAAGCTGTTCCATCTCTTCTTCTGTCAGTCTTCCGCTTCGAACCGTCAGGGCACCGCCCTCCTCGATCCGGCACTTGCCGTATTCTGTCGCCGTACAGGCAAGGGATGCAATCTCATATTTCTTCAGAAAACTGCAGATTTCCCGGCCTTCCGTCGTTCCGGCAAAGACGATTACTTTATTCATAGCGATATCCCCTCGGCGTTACCATGTGATCCCGGATTTCCTTTGTCTGACTGTTTCCGATAAATACCGTCGTAAACATATCCACTTTTGTATTGCGAAGTTCTGCAAGCGTCATGGTCCGGCTCGTCTCCCCGTCTCTTCCGATTTGGCTTACGATTCCGCAGACGGTTTCCGGCGCTTTGTAACGAAGCATCAGATCACACGCTTTTTCCAGATAATCCGCTCTCTTATGGCTTCCCGGGTTATAAAGACAGATGACAAAATCCGCTTCCGATGCCAGCAGAAGACGTTTTTCAATTTTCTCCCACGGTGTCAGAAGATCGCTCAGGCTGATCAGGGCGAAATCGTGGATCAACGGTGCACCAAGAACGGCAGCGCCTCCCGTTGCGGCGGTCACGCCTGGAATTACCTTAATTTCAATATCAGGCCATTCTTCCGAAAGCTCATACATCAGACCTGCCATACCGTAAACGCCGGCATCTCCGCTGCAGATCATAGCAACCTGTTTTCCCTCTGCCGCAGTTTCAAATGCTAGACGCAGCGCTCCACCTCTTTCCGCATCGGCGTCGTCAGAAATTCTTTTCCTTCAAAATGTTCTTTTACCAGATCCACATAGACGGTATAGCCGATGATCACATCGCAGTTCCGCAGCGCATCCGCCGCCTCGATCGTCATTTTTTCATATGCTCCGGGGCCGATGCCCACGACAAAAATTGTACTCAAAATACTGCCCTCCAGTCCGCCGCAGCCAGTGCAACTGTTACACCGTCCGCTGCCTTTTTTTTCTTTATCAGTCTGCCGCCGGCGAGAACTGCGCTGCGCTCACAGACATTGTCAATTCCTGTAATCTTCCTCACAAACGGAGACGGCGTAAATTCCCCCTCCGCCGTTTCCAGTTCTTCTGCAGAAAAGGTCCGGTACTGCCAGCCATACTTTTCCACCAGCTGCAGAATTCCCGGCTCCTGCGCTTTCAGATCAATACTTGCCGCCTGTCGAACTGCTTTTGGAGAAATCCCGGCCGCCGCAAGTGCCGCAAGAACCTTTTCTTCAATCCGGCCGGCCGGTGTATTCTTCTTACAGCCGATGCCGACGGTGATCACCTTCGGGATCAGGTGAAGTGTTCTCTCATATGGCGAATCCTCTTCCGATGTGGTAATGCAGATTCCCATCGACGGTTTTGCCGCCTCTTCCGGGATCAGTTCCTCCGGTTTTGTTCCCTCCACCGGAAAACGGCTGCAGAATCCAACCGTTTTTCCGTCCACCAGAAGCGCCGCTGCCTCTTTTGCCAGCTCCATCTCACAAATTTCACAATGATTTTTTACAGCAAAGACATCGACCGCAAACTTGTGATTGACATCCGTTGCCGTTGTAATGACCGGAACCGCACCCGTTACAGCTGCAACTTCTTCCGTCAGCTCGTTTGCTCCGCCGATATGGCCGGAAAGTAATGAAATCACAAACTTTCCCTGTTCATCCATACACAGAACCGCCGGATCTGTCTTTTTACTTTTCACGTACGGTGCAATACTGCGCACCGCAATCCCGCACGCCCCGATAAACAAAATCGCATCCATTTTCTGAAACATGCGCTCTGTCCATGCAGGAAGCGACGGTGCAATCGCAGGAATTCCCGCTTCTTTCCCGTACTTTTCCAGTGCATATCCTTCACAGCTGTGTTTTTTCAGTGCCGCACAGAGTTTTTGATTCCAGGCGCATCCGTTTCTTGTAAAACTTGCTATGGCTATTTTCATCTTATTTTTCTGCCTCTCGGAATTCGGTGGTAAACGCCGGATTGTACAGATCACTTCTGCGGTAATTTCCCTGGGAAACGGCATTTCCGATGATCATCAGCGCTGTCTTGGTGATCTGGTTCTTTTTCGCCGTCTCGGCAAGTGTTCCAACGGTGCAGACGAACGTCTTCTCCTCCGGCCAGGTTGCTTTGTAAACGATCGCTGCCGGAGTATCTGCCGTATAGCCGCCTGCAATCAGCTCACGGGAAAGTTCCTCTAAGAGTCCCGTGCTTAAGAATACAACCATCGTTGCTGATGTGCCGCAAAAGACGCAATGCTCTCCCGCTCCGGAACCGGTGTTCTTCCGGCCATTCTGGTGATGACAACACTCTGGGAGATATCCGGCAGCGTATATTCCATTTCAAGGGCAGCAGCCGCTCCGCAGAAAGAGCTGACACCCGGACAGTCATCGTGAGCGATTCCAAGGGCATCGAGCGCATCAATCTGTTCGCGGATTGCACCGTACAGGCACGGATCTCCCGTGTGGAGTCTTGCCACAGTCTGGCCTTTGCTTTCGGCCTCTTTCATAACATCAATCACCTGCTCCAGCGTCATGGTTGCACTGTTATATACCACACAGCCCTCTTTTTTCAGATCCAGCAGTGCCGGATTGACAAGAGAACCTGCATAAATGATAATGTCCGCCTCACCAAGCAGCTTCTGTCCTCTTACCGTAATCAGATCCGGGGCTCCAGGGCCCGCTCCAATAAAATGTACCATCTATTTTTTCCTCTTTTCTTTTACAATAATCAGTGAATAGTAACTTGCCTGGTCCGGGATTTCTTCCGCGCTGAAATACTTCTGTTCCGTATCCATGCCGCAGTTTTCTACCATCACCGCCCGGCAGTTCTTTTCCTTCAGGAACTGTTTCACAGCCGGCATCTTTTTACCCGCTTTCATCAGAACCTTTGTTCCTGAAAGTTCCAGTGCATCTTCAATCTGATAAGACGCCGGAATCACATGCAGTTCTTCGGAATTTTCCACCAGTCCCTCGGAAAGAGATGCTGCTGCCGCGCAGAACGATGTAACACCGCTTACAATTCTCGCATCGTAACCGTCTTCCAGTACCCGTCTGTGTACATAAAGTAGGTAGAATACACGGTTGGATCTCCGAGTGTCAGAAATACTACGTTTTTTCCTGCATCCAGCAGCTCCTCTATTTTTTCTGCACCGCGCCGGTGATTTTCCTTCAGTTCTTTGGCATTCTTTGTCATCGGCATTGGAATAGCAACAAGCTCTTTTTCTGCCAGTTCCGGCACTGCCTGAACAGCAATCTGGTAGGCAATGCTCTCTTCCGGTTTCTCTCCTGGTACTGCAATCGTATCATTTCCCGGATCAGACGGACGGCCTTTAACGTCATAAGCTCCGGGTCTCCCGGTCCGATTCCTGTTCCAAATAAAATTCCTGTCATTTTGTTTTTACTCTTTTCTGTTTTCTTTTTCTTCCTGCTCCCGCAGCGCTCCAGAAGTTCTCCCGCTCCCGGGGTTTCCCCGAGCAGGCCCTCATTGCTTGAAAAAACAATCGCCTCCGTCTGCACTCTGCCCTCAATATGGTAATTCATGTAAAAAGCAATTTTTTCTGTCACTTTTTCCATGGTCTCTTTCAGGCATCCTGCTTCCTTTAAAATCTGCACCGCTTCTTCCGTCGTTCCAGTCTCCAGCAGTTTTTTTGCCAGTGCAAGATCCGCCCCTGCACGCACCGCCTGCGCCGTAAGAAGTTCCGCACGGCAGTCTGCCTCGTGGGAATGGGTATTCATAATTCCGCCGGACACCTTGACAAATTTTCCAAGATGGGCCACAAAAAGGATGGCGTCAAAGCCGAGCTCAGCTGCAAATTCCAGTGTTTTTCCGACGTAATTACTGCACTTAACGGAATGGTCTGCACGGACCCACGGATACGTTTTTAAGAAATCCTGTCCGTAATTTCCCGGTGTCACCAGAAGGACGCGGTCACCCTGTGCTTTCCGCATTTCCATCTCGACGCGGATCGTGGAAATCAGCGCCTCCTCGCTCATCGGCACTACAATCCCGCTCGTTCCAAGGATTGAAATGCCGCCGGTGATGCCAAGTCTCGGATTGAATGTATGCTTTGCCAGTTCTTCCCCTTCCGGTACGGAGATGATAACCTGCAGTGCGCGGAAATCATCGAGTTTTTTCTGAATCTCCTCCACATTCTCGCGGATCATCTGGCGCGGTACATGGTTGATCGCCGCGTTTCCGACCGGCTGATCCAGCCCCGGCTTTGTCACACGCCCGACGCCGAATCCTCCATCGATTACAATTCCCTCTTCTGTTCCAAACGTCACTTCCGCGTAAATCAATGCTTTATCTGTCACATCCGGATCATCCCCGCCGTCTTTTCGGACGGCACAGCTTACTTTTTCGGCACTTCTCCGGATATCCAGCAATTCCAGATTCAGAACAATGCCCTTTGGCGTATGGATTTTCACTTCCTGTATTTCTTTCCCGGAAAGCAGCATAAACGCCGCTCCCCGCGCTGCCGCTGCAGCGCAGGAACCCGTCGTATATCCCATGCGGAGTTTCTTGCTGCCGCGCATAATATATGCATCTTCCAAGCCTGTCCTGCTCATGTTTTTCTCCTTAACAGATCCGGCGGTTTTTCTGCCGGATCACGCGATCTATTTTATCATAACACACAATGAAAAAATGCTGAACCATTTTCGCATATTTTTTCAAAAAAGATCAATTTTTCCCGGCTGTTTTTCTATCTCAGAAACTTATTCTTTTCCCAGCTTCCTGTTGTTTCAAACTCCGCAGCTCTTCTTTCTGCCTGTTTCACAATTTTTCATCAATTCCCATATTTCCAAGCAGTGCAATCGCATTCTTTCCTCTTGCCGGCCCCTGTTCCAGGCGATACGGGAAGGAAATACTCTGCGCGGTAATCTGCTCTTCAAAATGATAATTGGTGTAGAGATCTTCCAGCAGATACGTCAGTTCAGTATCATGTGTTGCTGCAAGACAGAGCACATTTGCACGGCGCAGGGCAGCAAGCACACTCTCTGACGCTGCAATCCGCTCCGTCGTGTTTGTTCCCCGCAGCACCTCATCAATGACGCACAGAAGCGGTGTTTTTTCACGGCTTGCCTCCAGAATCCGTTTTAAAGATTTTACTTCCACAACAAAGTAACTCTCTCCCTGTGCCAGATTATCGCGGAGTGCCATGGATGTCATGATCCGGCACACAACACCGCGGTACCGCTTCGAAAGACTCGTGTTCAGTGCCTGTGCCAGAATCGCATTCACTGCCATGTTTTTCATAAATGTGGATTTTCCCGACGCATTCGAGCCGGTCAGCAGAATTCCGCCCTCCGCATACAGACTGTTTGCCACCGGATGTGTCAGAAGCGGATGATAAAGCTCCTCCACATCGATCCGACAGCCCGCCTTTTTCTCATCCAGGAATTCCGGCCGGCAGTAATACGAAAGGCTCTCCCGGTACGATGCTGCAGACAGTGCAAAGTCCAGGAGTCCAAGATCCTCTGCCATCTGCAGAATCGCTTTTTCATACGATTTCACTCTGGAAACAACCGAAGAATACTCGATCAGATCCAGCAGAAAGAACGTGTGAAAGTATGCAAAATCATGTTTGCTGCACCGCCCTGCGATTCTTTCGTATTCACAAGTGTTCTGCATTTTCTTGTAATCGGACGGAGTTGTTTTTCCTGTTCTTCCAGACGCTTCTGATACATTTCCAGTCCGGAAATTTTTTCTTTTCCAAGTTCCCTGCTGTCCGCTGCAGCCGCAGGATACAGCCAAACGCTTTTAATGCACTCTCCAGCTTTTTGCTCTCCCTTCCATGCATCAGTCCGTTGCCGACCATAGAAGCAAACAGAACAGACACACCCAGCGGAGGCAGTACAAACAGCAGTCCAATTCCAAGCACAGCAATACCGGCCATCAGAAGATATTTCCCCTTCTCTCCCGGCTCCGCCTCTATCAGTACGGCTATTTCTTCTGTCGGCGGATTCATCTTTTCTTTTCCCATCAAAAGAAGTGCTTTCTGCACTGCTTCTCTGGCTTTTTGGTTCTCTGCAAAAAGCTTCATCAGCCGTTCCCGCTCTTCCCTGATTTCTGTTGTTGTGACCGGCATCCGAAGCGCCGTGTACAGATATTCTTCCCCGCACACCGACACTGTGTGGTCGACTGTGTCAAAAACCGCATCGAGATCCAGGTCATTCCAGGTAATCGCGTCCACGCAGAAGTTTTCCCCTGCTTTTCGTCTCAGACACGCTTCCAGTTTTTCTTTCTTTTCCCGTTCTGTCCGTTTCCCCTGCTTTTTTCCCCATTTCTTCCGCAGTTGTACCAGCTTCTTTTCCTGTTCATTTCTGTTATTCTGTACCATCCAAACTCCCAGCAGTATCAGAACCACAAAAATTCCTGCTGCCGTGTACAGTTCTTTCATGTCTTATCGCCATCCTTTTTCCTGCTCTGTATCATAAGTCTTTTGATTCTGTCTTATTCTAGCACAGAACCCTCTTCCCTTCCAGATTTTGTTGCAAAAATCATCTCCACCGCCGCATGTACAGCCAGTCTCCGTGAACTGCTGCCGTCACCAATGCAGGTGGAAAGGGTAAGTATCTTTTGAACTTCCTTTTCCTCACCGCTGCCAAAGATAATGCTGTTTTCTTTTCTTTCCTGTACCCATGCATTCCAGTCCGCATCGCTCCATGCTCCCAGCCGGTAAACATCACTTTTGGCATCCGTCTCCTCCACACTCCAAATACGGCACTGCCATGCTTCACCCGGCAAATACAGGTACAGATACGGAAATTCCTGTTTCCACGACGCTTCACGATACTTTTTCAATCCTCCGAACATCGTTCCATCCCGCATATTATGCCCATATAAAATCGTGTGACGTTCAGAAAAATCCTCCGGTGTATCACACGGTGCAAAAATACTGCCGTAAATCCGCTCCCTGCAAAACGCATCGTGTGTCAGATAATATGCGTTATCCTGCCCGTGCGCAACCGGAACATCTAAGGCGCAGCCCGGAATCCAGAGCCACGCGCAGATTTCTCTATTTTTGATCGAAGTCCTGTAAAATCAATTGTCCGAAACAGATTTTGATCTGTACTGCCCGGTTCCTGCTCCTGCACTTCTTCGCTTTTTTCGTTTTCCTCTTTGTTCTCTTCTTTTTCTTCTCTGACATACATCTCCACCGCTTCTTCCTGTTCTTTTCGAATCTGCCGGCTTACCTGAATCTGCGGCAGATACCAGAAAAAAAGCGCCGCCAATGTCAGAACTGCAATCCCTCTTCTTTTTCTGCTGATTTTTTCTCTCTCCATTTTGTTTTCATTCCACCACCCGAACCGATGGTGGAATGTTTTTCCGTTTTGTTATTCAACCGGAATCCGGTTTTTTACAATACTGTTGTGTCCATAATCATCCCAGCGGTATTTCTGATTTTCAAATACAACCTCACTTTCTTTGGGATGTCCGCAAAGATTTACCGATACCGAAAAGACGCGCGCAGGATCTTTTCCATATGCCGGCTCTTCTAGTTTTTTCACGGTAACATTCTTCGTACCTGTCACCTGCATAAGCGAATACCGCAGCACCTTCTTCTCCTGTACCCGGTAATCGTTTCCTGCCGGAATTCCCCGGATCTGTACCGACTGTTCCGTGTAGCCGTCCTGATCTGTCGTTTTCTCCACCTGTGTTTTTGTAAACGTAAGATAGCATTGGTATGTATGTTCTTTTCCATACAGATCCTTTCCCTTCACGGAAAACAGAAACGTTGGATTTCCATGCGCCCATGTAATCTCATCCGCCTTAATCTTCTTTGTAATCGTCAAGGTTTCACATGCAAGATCCTTCATCGTCACGGTCTGCACTTCCTGTTTTGCCTCCAGCACAAACGAAACCGGTTCTGCCGCAAGGTATCCATCCGGCGCGGCCTCCTCCACAAGGACATAAGAACCCGGCTTTAATTTTTCCAGTTCATGCGGGCCGCTTCCTCCTGAAATCCAGCTGTCCACACGGTTTCCATCCATATCTTTTAATACCAGCTTTGCGCCGGAAATTCGTTTTCCGCTCTCTGCATCTATTTTTTCAATTGTCAGATGTGTTCCATCATTTTCGACCGCCACCGACAGTTCCGATTTACCGTCAATTTTTCCGTTTTCTACCACAAATTCCCGGCATGTGCTGTCCAGCAGATAGCCCTCCGGAGATGCTGTCTCCTGATAGTACCAGACACCGTCCAAAAGTCCCGTCAGCTCAATTTTTCCATTTGCATCCGTCTTTTTTGTCTCATCAAAACTTCCATCTTTCGTCCAGATATGAAAGGCTGCTCCCTGAAGCACTTTTCCGTCTCCCTGACTTACTTTCTGCAGAACAAAACGGTTCTTCCAGTTTGTAAACGTCAGTGTGATCTGTGCGTTTTGTTCCCCGATCGTTATTTTCTTTTCCGTCGGATCCAGCACATATCCATTTGGAGCCGCCGTTTCCCGCACAAGATACGTTCCGTACTCCAGCCCGTTTTTGAACGCCTCTCCATTTTCATCCGTTTTCAGCACAGCTGCTACCGCCTGATCCGGAAACAGCACTGTTCCGTTTACCGTTGTAATTGCTCCGCTCGCAATCACCTGATATGTTGCACCAGAAAGTGCTTTCCCTGAGTTTTCTTCCGTCTTTTTTATCTTCAGTGAGCCTGTTTTTCTTGTGTTTTCTGCCTCCAGATGGATCGTCTGCATGCCTTCCTTGTCAATGGAAAATTCCTGCTCCCAGCTTCCTGCATAACCAGCTGGATTCTTTGTCTCCACAACACGGAATTTTCATTTTCACTGTCTGTATCCCGAATTCCCTCCAGCAGATAAGAACCCGTTTTTTTCACCCAGTTCATCTTTTTGAATTCACTCCAGGTGTTGTTTTTCCAGCGGTACACGGTAAATTCTGCACCCGAAAGAGCTTCTTTTGTCTCTGCATCCATTTTTTTCACTACAAGATCTCCTACTTCGACAGATGACAGGGAACGTTCGCTGTGTAACCAAATTCCGAAGTATTCCACGGCACAACAGTTATTCCCGTTTCCCGGGATGCTCCATGCCAGTTGTTGTACGTACTGGAAGTATCGTTTACAAAATTATCCGGCCATTTTTTCGGTGCTTTCACTCCGCCGCCGGGACCAGTTACCGCGTCGTTAGTGCCTCCATCATAGAAAATCATCGTCTGGGAATTTCCTTCAAAGGTAAATGTAACCCAGCCTTCCGAATTTTCCGGAGTTGTTCCACCGTCCGGCTCAGAGCCGCGTCTTGCCGACCAGATCGCTTCTGTTCTGGCATCGTAGACGATTCTGGCATCTGCTCCTTCGTCAGATAGATATGTTCTGTCTCATCAGCCAGATAAAAGCCCTGCTTAAAGTCCAGATCTGAAAGTGTAAAATATCCTTTCACATTCAGCGGATTTCCTTTACTGTCGTAATAAGCAAACCGTACCTTGATCCAGAGCAGACCTTTAATATCAATGACCGGCTTATTGTGGTCAATCGCCACGACTACCGCATCCACGTCCTCATACCCTGATGGTACAACCGTGTTCTGCCAGTCTTCCAGCCAGATCCGCATCGTTACATTTTCCCCGTGGCACTCTCCAACATTCGTATATTCCGCATACATTTTTCCTTTTTTCGACTCCAGCGGCGTGAAGGAACGGAGATTACTCCATCCCTTTACATCGGCCGCCGGCCACCATGTGGAACAGCATTTCGAATGGCTCTCTCCGTTTTGCAGAACAGATTGTCCCAGGTACTTCCATCTGTACTTCCAAAACGGATTTTTGTCTCACTTCCGATCAGTGGGGTAAAATCATATCGGCCGTCAATAACAGAGTCCGATGATACAACTTCTCCGATTCCGGCTTTCGAAAGAGAAGGAAGACTCGTAAGACTCGAAGCCAGAACATCTTCCCGAAAACAAAATCCCAACAACAGCAGAATTCCTGCGATAAACCAGAAGCTTTTCTTTGCTCTTTTCATTCTTTCCTCCTTTCAGACCGGCCCGCGGTAAGAAACAGGAAGGCTCCTGTCACGGCAATTCCAATGGGGACCGCTGCTGACGGATCGCGCAGACCTGTTTTTGGCGCGCTGTGCCAGATAGAGGGGCCTTCTTCCTGCGGCAGATCTTCTCCTTCGACAGAAAAAATCCATTTTACCCCGCTTTTCCGAAGTGCCCATTCATCTCCAAGTTCTGACGGCACACGGATTGAAAAACAGATTTCTTTCCGTTCATCTGACTGCATATTCCAAGACTTTTTTGCTGCCCATAGTCCCTCACTCTCTAATCACCTTCATAAATCACCGCTGTCTCCCTCTCGTATTCCAGTTTCACCTTCGGAAAGCAGTTCTTTTTCTTGTTCTACTGAGTTTCTTCCGGTACGTCCGATCCGCATG
>ENA-OQJH01000732-OQJH01000732.1-human-gut-metagenome-genome-assembly--contig:-NODE-732-length-16466-cov-15.983108_pt1 | contig 16466 bp, 17 predicted proteins | sample MGYA00242597_ERZ504763 | MGnify/ENA primary metagenome ERZ504763 (study PRJEB26092, sample SAMD00036359) | human gut metagenome | host: Homo sapiens | study: EMG produced TPA metagenomics assembly of... | reverse complement strand
AAAATTATATTTAATATAATTGATTTTGTCAAGCTTTTTTCATATTTTTGTAACATTTTAGCTTGCAAAAAAGAAAAAAAGGAAGCTCCATCAATGAAATCTCCCTTTAATATATGCTTCATTTTTCTCAATTATTACATTTATTTTTTCGCCGCAGATCAGGAACATAGGGGTTGGATTATAAAACTCATCTTTCTTTGTATAAATTCTGCTGCTGATACCCAGATCAATGGAGAATCTGTTGATACCCAGTTTTCCCAGTGTCTCCAGATCCCAGGCAGGGCGTACATAGGAACTGATAGGAAGCTGACGTTTAATTTCCTCGCATTCCTGCATCATGCATCGCCTACTGTAAAATGAGCATGATTGGCAGGCAAATCAGCAGTATCTGAGAAATCATCTGCACCATAATTGGCATCTGCGTTGATCAGGATTCCTCCCGTTTTCAGCACACGAATCCATTCTTTATATGCTCTTGCTGCATCCGGAAGTGTCCAGGTAAGATTTCTGGACACGATCACATCAAAGGTACCATCAGGAAAATCCGGATTTCCGCATCCATTACTTCAAACGTACAGGAGGCGTTCTCTTCTTTTGCCAGTTCCCTGGAATGAATGATCATATCCGGTGTCAGATCGATTCCTGTAACTTCATGTCCCAGTTTTGCTAAAAGAATGGAAAAGAAGCCTGCACCGCATCCCACATCCAGAATCCTTAATTTTCCATCAGGAAGAAAAGTCCCGATCTCTTTCAGCCATTTATCAGCCATATCACTGTGAAGCTCAGCTCTTCTCTGTTCCATAAAACTGTCGCTTCTTTTCGCCCAGTAATTTGTGATCTTTTTCTTGCGTTCATCCTTTCTTCTGCTGAAACTGCCATATGCGATCATCGGACCATCCTTAATAACCTGAAGACTTCCCGTCTGATATAGAACCACTCCATTTAAATCGGATAAACTTGTCTCCAGAATATTTCTCTCATAATCCTTAACACAGCCAAGATACTCTCCAACCTTAATGATATCTCCCGGTTTTTGGCAGGATACCACAGCCGGATACACTGGCAGACTGATAACGCACATCTTCAATTTCCATGGGATAATAATTACTGTAACTTCTCATGCCATCGTAAACACCCAGCGCACACAGAATATTACGCACATCTTTTCTTGTAGAATGAACCTCCTCCGGACTCCAGCCTCCCATCTGGCCACGTTCGATCAGAACACTGGGAATGCCACATGCGGCAGCATAATTGTAAGAACCACCGGATGCCACATTAGACTTTACCATATAGGGAACATCTGCCTGCTCTGCCATCTTCCTTGACATCTGAACCACATCTTCATCTGCACATCCGGCATAGTAAATATAAGGCGTAAGCTGCTCATAATCATCCCCGCTGTGAAGATCAATATAATAATCTGCTGCACTGTGAAGCTTCTGAACCACCTCATACGCCAGACGGTCCATCCTGGTTCCCTGCGGATTCCCCGGAAATACACGATTCAGATTCTTCTCATCCTCCGGGCAGACACTGCCGCTCCTCTCCTCAAATTCCTTCCTGCACACAGTCTTAACCAAGATTACTCTTCCATGGATCTTCTCAGGCTTCAGTTTATCTGCAAGCTCAACAGCAGCCTGGATTCCCACATATTCTCCTCCATGGACCGCAGCGGTGATTAGAACTGTCTTTCCGGGATGAGAACCGCAGATTACTGTATAAGGAAGCGAAAACTCACCTCCGCCCAGTCTCAGAAATCCATTCTTTTTCATACCCGGAGCAGCACACAGCATGGCATCCTCCAAATCTCTTTTCCTGTCATATCCGCTATCAGAATCACCCATTCCATCATTCTCGGACCAGACGTTTTTCTCTTCCTTCACAGCGCTGATCATAAACATCGGCGTAGAATGATAATTCAGCTTCTCTTCCTGACTCCACACCCGCTGCCAGATTCCGGTATCCACTGCCACAGATTCAAACCCGTTCTCCTTCAGAAACTTCCTGTCCCAGGACGGTCTGTTAATAGAAGAAAGAGGCATCTGCAGTGCAATCTTCTCCATTCTGTCAATATCCGTACAGAGGTAATGATCATCCAGATGCTCACTCTCCACACTCTTTCGGTCTTCCTCATAAGACAGGCGTTTCTCCTCATCATAAAGATAACCGTACCAGTTGCATCGAAATTAAGAAGCTTTCCGCCCGGTTTCAGTACACGACACCACTCTTCATAAGCTCTCTTAGGATCCTTCAGATTCCATGTCAGATTCCTGCTGATCACAACATCAAACACATCATCCTCAAATTCCAGATTCTGAGCATCCATCTTATAAAAAGAAATCCGCTCACAAAGATTACCGGCATTCCTCTTCGCGGTATCCAACATCTCCTGCGTATAATCAACAGCAGTCACCTTATATCCCGCCTCAGCCAGAATAACAGGAAAAATCCAGGTCCTGTTCCGATATCCAAAATCTTAATCTCATCCTTCGCTTTCTCCGGGAACTGCCCTTTCAACACCTCAAGCCATGCCCCCTTCTGCATCCCATTCAATTCCTTATGATTAACTTCAGAATACCCCTCAGCCCGGGTAGTCCAGTAACTCTCAATCTCCGATAATAAATCCTTCACCTTATGCCAACCTCCATGCACGCAATTTATAATCATATATAGCCAAAATTATATCAAATCCCTCCCCTTTCCAACAAGCCCTCCCGGGGGATATATTTCACATCTCAATTCATTTTTGCATAAACAAAGTCCTTCTTAAAACTTTTTCACACTTCGCCTTGTATTTATATATTAACCAAAACCAGCGAAGCAGGCGTATAGTTGTACCGGATGCATTTGCAGGCATCTTAGAGATTCTTAGTCCTCGGAAATCTGCGTTATGAGACGAAAAGTCCCTTGTCTGAGCGACAGCGAGTAATTCCGGACTTTTCGTCTCATGCTTTTAGCGGATTTTCGAGGGCTTAGAATCTCTTAGATGCCGAAACCGTATCCGGTACAACTATACGCCTGCTTCGCGTCCCTTTTTTAAACAAATAAAGCTGCCATACCCCAAAAAGAGGATATGACAGCTATATATTTTTACTCAGATAGCTCCAAGAATCTTCCGGGCATTATCAATCCTTTCCTGCGTCGGAGGATTAACCCCCTCCAGTGGATAAGAAAGCCCCAGATTCTCCCATTTAAACTTACCAAGCGTATGATAAGGGAGCACCTCCACTCTCTCCACATTGGAAAGAGTATGGATAAAATCAGCTAACCGGTGCAGATATTCATCCTTATCACTTCCGTCCGGCACAAGCACATGACGGATCCATACAGGTTTTTTCATATCAGAAAGTTCCCGCGCCATCGCAAGAATATTCTTATTGGAATGACCGGTAAGCTTAATATGCTCCTGCTCGTCAATCTGCTTGATATCAAGCATTACAAGATCTGTATACTTCATAAGCTCCAGCCATCCGGAATGCCATGGTTCCTGATCAGTGAAGGGATTTCCACTGGTATCAAGATTCGTATGCACACCCTCTGCCTTTGCCTTCTTAAAAAATTCTGTAAGAAAATCCATCTGAAGCAATGGCTCACCACCGCTTACAGTGATACCGCCTTTGCTGCCCCAGTAGCCCTTATAACGTAAAGCTTTCTTAAGAAGCTCATCTGCCGTATAAAGCTCTCCCTGCTTCATCTTCCAGGTATCCGGATTATGACAGAACTGACATCTCATAGCACAGCCGCTTAAAAAAATCACATATCTTACTCCGGGTCCGTCAACGGACCCGAAGCTTTCTAAAGAATGAACATAGCCTTTTATCTGTTTATTATCCATTATATCATCATCCATTAATTACATTCTGTCGTGGCAGGTTCTGGCAATAACGTCTAACTGCTGCTCTCTTGTAAGGTCGATGAACTTAACAGCATATCCGGATACACGGATTGTGAAGTTTGCATACTCTTCTTTTTCCGGATGTTCCATAGCGTCGATCAGTTTCTCTTTACCAAATACGTTTACATTGAGGTGATGAGCACCCTGATCAAAGTATCCGTCAAGTACATGTACCAGATTCTCTGAACGCTCGTCATCACTGTGTCCCAGAGCATCAGGATTGATTGTCTGAGTATTGGAGATACCGTCAAGAGCATCTTCATAGTCAAGCTTGGCAACAGAGTTCAGGGAAGCAAGAAGACCGTTCTGCTCTGCACCGTAAGATGGGTTTGCGCCAGGTGCAAGAGGTTCCCCTGCTTTTCTTCCATCCGGAAGAGATCCAGTAGCCTTACCATAAACAACGTTGGAAGTAATAGTAAGGATAGATGTGGTTGGCTTGGAATCACGGTAAGTATGGATGTGTTTCAGTTTCTCAAGGAATGTAGACAGAAGAGTTGTTGCAATCTCGTCTGCTCTGTCATCATCATTACCATAACGTGGGAAGTCACCCTCAACCTGGAAATCTGTTGTAATACCGTCTTCATCGCGGATAGCTTTAACTTTTGCATATTTGATAGCGGACAGGGAGTCTACTACATGAGAGAATCCTGCGATACCTGTTGCGAAAGAACGCTCAACCTTTGTATCGATCAGAGCCATCTCTGCTGCTTCGTAGTAGTATTTGTCATGCATGTAGTGGATCATGTTCAGTGTTCCGACATACAGATGAGCCAGCCAGTCCATCATTTTATCATATTTTGCAATTACTTCATCATAGTCAAGATATTCAGAAGTGATCGGCTGATAGTTTGGTCCTACCTGCTGTTTTGTCTTCTCATCAACACCGCCGTTGATCGCATAAAGAAGGCATTTTGCAAGGTTTGCACGAGCGCCGAAGAACTGCATCTCTTTACCTGTCTCTGTAGCAGATACACAGCAGCAGATGCTGTAGTCATCGCCCCATACCGGACGCATAACATCATCATTCTCATACTGAACAGAACTTGTTGTAACAGAAATATTTGCAGCATATTTCTTGAAGTTCTCAGGCAGTCTTGAAGAATAAAGTACTGTAAGGTTTGGTTCCGGAGCCGGTCCCATATCTTCCAGTGTGTGCAGGAAACGATAGTCGTTCTTTGTTACCATGGAACGTCCGTCCTGTCCCATACCTGCTACTTCCAGAGTTGCCCATACCGGGTCACCGGAGAATAACTGGTTGTAAGAAGGGATACGTGCAAATTTAACCATACGGAATTTCATTACCATGTGGTCAACAAGCTCCTGAGCTTCTTTCTCTGTAAGAGTTCCGTTCTGAAGATCTCTTTCAATATAAATATCAAGGAATGTGGAAATACGTCCGACACTCATTGCAGCACCGTTCTGAGTTTTGATGGCTGCAAGATATCCGAAGTACAGCCACTGGAAAGCTTCTCTTGCATCTTTGGCCGGTTTGGAGATATCATATCCATAAGATTCAGCCATAACTTTCATGCCTTTCAGAGCACGGATCTGATCAGCGATCTCTTCACGAAGCTGGAAGTCATAACGTCTCATACCCTGACGGTCGCATGCTGCGAAGTCTTTCTGTTTTCCTTCGATCAGAGCGTCGATTCCGTACAGAGCCACACGTCTGTAGTCGCCAACGATACGTCCACGTCCGTAAGTATCCGGAAGACCTGTAAGGATCTTGTTGTGACGTGCTACTTTCATCTCAGGTGTGTAGATATCAAATACACCCTGGTTGTGAGTTTTAAATTCATAGTTGTGGAAAACATCTTTAATCTTGTCACTTACTTTATATCCGTAAGTTTCACAAGCCTGCTCTGCCATTTTGATACCGCCGTATGGCATGAAAGCACGTTTCAGAGGTTTATCTGTCTGAAGACCAACAACTTTTTCAAGGTCTTTTGTTTCTTCATCAATATATCCGGGACCATATGCTGTCAGAGATGTAACTACCTCTGTCTCCATATCAAGAACTCCGCCTTTAGCACGTTCTTCTTTCTGAAGTGCCTGGAGCTTGCCCCACAGTTTGTTTGTAGCTTCTGTAGGTCCTTCCAGGAAAGAAGCATCACCGTCATATGGTGTATAGTTCATTCCAATAAAGTTACGTACATCGATTTTTTCTTTCCAACGGTTGCCCTTAAAGCCATTCCACTGTTCGAAATTTTTCATTCTTTTACCTCTTTCTCTAAAATATTTCCGCGCATTTCTCACTGGCCTGGAGTGAGATAATAAAATGTAAATTGTACTTATTTAGGACACTTTTCTGTCCACGCTGTCAGTATACGTAAACATGAGTGTTATGTCAATTAATTTCCCTTATGATTTTAATTAAATACAATTCTGATAGCTTTTCATCGGAGTTTGCTTCTTTATTGTACTTTATCGCGTACATTAAGACTTTCTTGTATTTTTATAAATACAAAAAAAATACCGGTCAGGAAGTCCTCTGGACAATCTGACCGGTATCTGATTTTTGATATTTTATGTAAACTATATTATTCCCTGCCAAGCGGATATTAGCCTGACCTGCAGAAGTCAAAAAACAGCAGGAAAAAATCGGGCGTGTCGGAACAATCTAACGGTTATTGATCGCTGTTACAAGTGCATCAATAGATGCGCGAATGATATCCGCGTCTACGCCTGCACCCCAGGCAAGGGTTCCATCCGGCTTTTTGATACCGACATAAGCAATAGCTTTGGAACTTGAACTGCGCTCCAGCGCATGTTCCTGATATGTTTCCAGGGAATATTTCAGCTCATATGCCTTCTTCAGTGCATTGCTGACTGCATCAAGACGTCCGTTACCGGATGCCTCTGTAGTGATTGTCTTTCCGCGAAGTAGAGGTAACTTTTGTTATAATACCACCATCTTTCTGCTGGAAATGTACTTCATTGATGCTGTACGGTTCTGTGATATTCTCAAAGGTCTGTTTAAACAGATTGAAAATTTCGTCAGGATGAAGCTCTTTATGTTTGTGGTCTGAAACAGCTTTTGTGGCATATCCCATTGCTTCACGCATTTTCGGAGGAAGATTAAGCCCGAATTTGGTCTCAAGAATATATCCTACGCCGCCTTTGCCGGACTGGCTGTTGATGCGGATAACATCTGCGTCATAATTTCTTCCCACATCTGTCGTCGATCGGAAGATACGGAACATTCCAGTGATCCGGATCCTTGTCATCTCTCCAGTGCATACCCTTGGCAATTGCATCCTGATGAGAGCCGGAAAATGCGGCAAATACAAGTGCACCACTGTACGGACTTCTTTCGCCTACTTTCATTCCGGTACATTCTTCATATATTTCACAGATATGCGGCATATCAGAGAAGTCAAGTTTTGGATCTACACCCTGAGAATACATATTCATACCAAGTGTAACAATATCTACATTTCCGGTACGCTCACCGTTTCCGAACAGAGTACCCTCGATTCTGTCTGCACCTGCAAGTAATCCCATTTCAGAATCTGCAACACCGCATCCTCTGTCATTGTGCGGATGGAGAGATACGATTACATTCTCGCGGTATTTCAGATTTTCACACATATATTCTACCTGGCTTGCATATACATGCGGCATGGAATGCTGTACAGTTACAGGCAGATTGATGATGCATTTGTTATCTGCTGTAGGCTGCCATACATCAAGAACTGCATTGCATACTTCCAGAGCGTATTCCGGTTCTGTGCCTGTAAAGCTTTCAGGCTGTACTCAAACTGGAAATTTCCTTCTGTTTCATCAGCCAGTTTCTTTAATAATGCGGCACCATCCACTGCAATCTTTAAGATTTCTTCTTTGGATTTCTTAAATACCTGTTCTCTCTGAGCTACAGAGGTGGAATTGTACACATGTACAATTGCCTTCGGTGCGCCTTTGACAGCTTCAAAAGTTTTGCGGATGATATGCTCTCTGGCCTGAGTCAGAACCTGAATAGTTACATCCTGTGGGATCAGATTCTGCTCGATCAGGGTACGCAGAAATTCATATTCTGTTTCAGAAGCAGCCGGGAAACCTACTTCAATTTCTTTGAAACCGATTTTTACAAGAAGTTTAAAGAATTCAATTTTCTGTTCCAGACTCATCGGAATCACCAGTGCCTGATTACCGTCACGAAGGTCTACAGAACACCAGACAGGTGCTTTGTCCACATATTCTTTTTCTGCCCATTTCATGCATTTAACAGGCGGCATAAAATACTGTCTCTGATATTTGCTTGGATTCATCATTTTTTCTTCCTCCGTTATGTAAATATTATGTTTGGACTGTGGGGATTGACTGTAAAAAGACATAAAAAAATCTTCCATCTCCACAGACTTATCTGCAAGAGACGAAAGATATTATCATCTTACGCGGTACCACTCTTATTTATGAACAATGTCATACACTCATGGGATACGGAATCTCCGGATATCCGGTATTCTTATATCCTCTCCATATAACGGTGGAAACCGTCTGCACCTACTCTTGTATAATTTCAGGCAGCTGCTCAAAGGCGAGTTCCACAATTTCCTTCCACTGCTTCTCAGCAACCAGCAGTTCTCTGTGCTCCGGTCCGAGTGTACTATTCCCTATCATTGCATTTTACTTATAACTTTATTTGGCTTTTTTGAAATGAAATGAACATACGTCTGAATCATTCATTGTAAAAATATACTACAAACGATTTAACCATATGTCAGTCGGGGCAACAGGATTTGAACCTGCGACCTCACGGCCCCCAGCCGTGCGCGCTACCAAGCTACGCCATACCCCGTAACGCAAGTTAGTATAACAAATTATTTCTGTGATTTCAACTGTTTTTTGAAAAATTTACAAAAATTATACAAATTTAGCAGGAAGAAATTTCATGTACTTTTTTATGTTATAAAATTTCTTCCTGTTTATCCTATGTACAAGCCTTACAATCATCTGTTACAGTTACGCTGGCATGATGGCTTTTTCCAAATTGTCTACACGCATATCCAGTTCAAAAACTTTCTCTCGAGTTTCCTTATTCTCCTTTCTATAGCGAAGCTCATCCATACGTGAATCAAATAGGGCAGATATTTTTCTGTCAATTTCATTTTCCAGTTTAAGTTCTATAGTTTTTACGCTTCCCTTGAGTTGCACAATATCTGATTTCATGTTCGTGATATCCGTCTTCATGTTTGTAATATCTGCCTTCATGTTCGTGATATCTGTCTTCATGTTTGCAATATCTGTCCTCATATCTGCGATATCGTTCTTTACATCGGACATATCATTTTGAAAACCGGCAATGCTTCCCTGTATAGAAAAAAGGATATTTCTCAATTCCGCATCTTCCACATTCTTCCCTCCTTTCGTTATAGTACGTTTCGTTCTCTTTTGTATAGAACCAATTGTACCATTGAAGGAAGAAAAAGTCTACAGCGAAATTATTATAATATTTTTATAAGACATCTTCGGCAAATTATAACTTATGTATAAACAGCCCACTCCGAAGTTTTGGCTCAAACCAGGTGGATTTTGGAGGCATTAATTTGTTCTCGTCTGCAATCTTCATCAGGTCTTCCATAGATGTCGGGTACATGACAAAGGCTACACCGCCGGTTCTGTCCGCAATCTCTGCCAGCTCTGCTGCCTTATGGCTTCCGCCCACAAAGGAGATTCTCTGGTCTGTGCGCGGATCTTCGATTCCAAGGACTGGTCTGAGGACTTTTTCCTGAAGAATGGATACATCCAGCTGTCCGACCACGTCCTTCTTCTCATAGATATCCGGCCATGCTTTCAGGTGATACCACTGTCCGTCCACATACATTCCCATACAATGCTTCTCTACAGGCTTGCATGGAAATCCCGGCATCAGCATCAGTTCAAAGTTGAACTTCAGGCGCCCAGAAATGCCTTTACAGTCAGGCCGTTCAAATCTTTTACAATCCTGTTATAAGGAAGAATGCAGAGCTGATCATAGGGAAATACAACAGACAGGAAATAATTAAACTCTTCCTCCCCTGTATATCCCGGATTCTGTTCTCTTCTCTTTAAACCTACTTTTACAGCGGAAGCTGCGCGGTGATGTCCATCTGCGATGTACAGAGAATCAATCCCTGCAAATTCCTTATTTATTTCAGAAATAACCTCATCTTCATCAATCACCCATACTCTGTGTGTGATCTGATCCTCTTCTGTAAAATCATATGCTGCTTCATGATGATCTTTCCAGTTATTCATCAGTGTAAGCAGAGAATCCGGATATCTGCATGCCAGAAAAATAGGACCGGTATTTGCATTACAGGAATCTACATGGTGGATCCTGTCCTGTTCCTTATCTTCTCTGGTAAGCTCATGTTTCTTCACTACACCATTCATATAATCATCAATGGAACTGCATCCTACGATACCGGTCTGTGTCTTTCCTTTTCTTACAAGTTCATATATATAGTAACAGGCCTTCTGATCCTGAACAAGAATTCCCTTTTCTTCCATATTGTCAAGATTTTCTTTTGCTTTTTCATAAACCCGATCATCATACAGATCTGTCTCAGGTTCCAGATCCATTTCCGGTCTGTCAATATGAAGAAAGGACAGGGGATTCTCATCTCCGATTGATTTTGCTTCTTCCCGGTTTACCACATCATATGGAAGTGCTGCCACATCAGCAGCCTTTTCCGGTGTAGGTCGAAGTGCCCGGAATGCATGAAATACTGCCATAATATTTTCTCCTCTTCTGTATCTTTTGTATTGCTCTTTTATACCCACTTTACTGTCTATCCTGTAAAAATAAAACGAACATTACTCATTATTTTATCATATCCAAATCCTTATATCAATGTACAAATTATGAAACCTAATTTTTTTTGAAAAATCCTAAAAATTTTGTATTTTCTATTGCAATTTTTAAAATATATGGTATGATAGAATCACAAGTTAAGGAAACCAAATGATAATTTTTAAGGGAGGTCATTTTATGACAGAAGGATTAAAATGGACTGTAAACGAGGTTCCGAAATCAGATGATAAACACCTGGAACTGATGTCCGAAGAAAATGTAAAGAAAGCAAATGAGTTCCACAGAAGTTTCCCACAGTACAGTGTGACGCCTCTTCAGAACCTTTCATCCCTTGCGAAATATTTAGGAGTAAAAAATATTTTCTGTAAGGATGAATCCTATCGCTTTGGCTTAAATGCTTTCAAAGTACTTGGAGGTTCTTATGCAATGGGCCGCTATATCGCAAAAGAACTTGGACGTGATATCAGCGAGCTGCCATACAATGTTCTCTCTTCTGATAAATTAAGAGAAGAATTCGGACAGGCTACATTCTTTACTGCAACAGACGGTAATCATGGACGTGGAGTTGCATGGGCAGCTAACCGCCTTGGACAGAAAGCAGTTGTAAGAATGCCTAAGGGAACAACAAAGACTCGTTTCGATAACATTGCCAAAGAAGGTGCTACTGTTACGATCGAAGAAGTAAACTATGATGACTGCGTAAGAATGGCTGCAGCAGAAGCTGCCAAAACAGAACATGGTATCATCGTTCAGGATACCGCATGGGACGGATATGAAGAAATTCCATCCTGGATCATGCAGGGATACGGAACACTGGTTCTTGAGGCTGACCAGCAGTTAAAAGAAATGGGTGTTGAACGTCCGACACATGTATTTGTTCAGGCCGGTGTTGGTTCTTTAGCAGGTGCCGTAGTCGGTTATTTCGCTCATAAATATAAAGATAACCCGCCGGTTATGGCTGTCTGTGAAGCAAGTGCTGCTGACTGCCTGTACCGCTCCGCTGTTGCAAAGACAGGAAATCTGGTAAATGTTACAGGTGATCTTCAGACAATTATGGCCGGTCTTGCATGCGGTGAGGGAAATATGATCGGATGGGATATCCTGAAAAATCACGTAGATGTATTTGCATCCTGTCCTGACTGGATGAGCGCAAAGGCAACACGTATCTACGCTAATCCACTGGGAGATGATCCACACGTTGTCTCTGGTGAATCCGGTTCCGTTCCGCTTGGTTTCTGCTTCACTGCTCTTCACGATGAAGATGCAAAAGACTTAAAAGAAGCGCTGAAACTGGATGAGAATTCCGTAGTACTTGTTATTTCCACAGAAGGTGACACTGATCCTGTTCGCTACCGCGAGATCGTATGGGACGGATTATACGGAACAAACGAATCTTTAAGCAAATGATGTTTTTGGTGAACACAGACAGGTAAGTGGTATGGTTATCTCGAAAATGATATACCAGTAACTAATAATATGATATCAGATTAGGGGCAAAATACCTTTTGACCCTAACATCATAATATTTTATACATATTGGGAGGGTAAAAAAATGGATTACGCAAAAATTAACGAAGCTGCAATGGGTTATAAGGATGATATGACTAAGTTCCTTCGCGATCTGGTTCGCATCTGGCGAAAGCTGCGGAGAAAAAGGACATATCATGAGAATCAAAGAGGAAATGGAAAAAGTCGGATTCGACAAAGTTCAGATCGATCCGATGGGCAATATCCTCGGCTACATGGGAACAGGTAAAACTCTCATTGGTTTTGACGCTCATATTGATACAGTCGGTATCGGTAATATCAAGAACTGGGAATTTGATCCATACGAAGGTTTCGAATCTGATGAAGAAATTGGCGGACGTGGAACATCTGACCAGATGGGCGGTATTGTTTCTGCAGTATACGGTGCTAAGATCATGAAAGACCTTGGTCTTTTAAACGATAAATATCAGGTACTTGTGACAGGTACTGTACAGGAAGAAGACTGTGACGGTCTCTGCTGGCAGTACATCATCCATGAAGATGGTGTTCGTCTGAATTCGTTGTTTCCACAGAACCAACAGACGGCGGTATCTACAGAGGACAGCGTGGACGTATGGAAATCCGCGTAGATGTAAAGGGTGTTTCCTGCCATGGTTCCGCTCCGGAACGTGGTGACAATGCAATCTACAAAATGGCTGATATTCTCCAGGATATCCGCGCATTAAACGAAAACGATGCTGCTGATACCACAGAGATCAAAGGTCTTGTAAAAATGCTTGATGAGAAATACAACCCTGAATGGGAAGAAGCACGTTTCCTTGGACGTGGCACTGTTACTACTTCCGAAATCTTCTTCACATCCCCAAGCCGCTGTGCAGTAGCTGACTCCTGCTCTGTATCTCTTGACCGTCGTATGACAGCAGGCGAAACATGGGAAAGCTGCCTGGATGAGATCCGTGCTCTTCCGGCTGTACAGAAATATGGCGACGACGTAACAGTATCCATGTATGAATACAACCGTCCGTCCTATACAGACCTTGTATATCCGATCGAGTGCTACTTCCCGACATGGGTAATCCCGAAAGATCACAAAGTAACACAGGCTCTGGAAGAAGCATATAAAGGACTGTACGGCGAAGAGCGTCTCGGAAATGCTGAGACAGAAGGCATGAGAAAAGCTCGTCCGCTTACAGACAAATGGACATTCTCTACTAATGGTGTAACAATCATGGGACGTAACAGCATTCCTTGTATCGGATTCGGACCTGGTGCAGAAGCACAGGCTCATGCTCCGAACGAAAAAACATGGAAGATCGACCTTGTAAGATGCGCTGCTGTATACGCTGCTCTTCCAACTGCATACTGCAAATAATAAATAAATTTTCAAATTTTTTTAGGCGACGGATTTCCTATCATCCTAAAGGCTTAATATGTGTCCGGACAGAATCCCTGCTGTAACAGGCAGGGACACAAGATAAACAGATACAGCCGGATAACCGGTGTTCTGCCAAACGCAGAGATTCAATTATTTCATATCAGGAAAGGATAAGCTATCAAAGCATAGCAGGTATTGATTTTATGAAAACATTACAGGATTACATTGATAAATTAAACAGCTTAAACTTCAAAGAAATGTACAACAACGATTTCTTCTGGACATGGGACAAAACAGATGATGAACTGGAAGCTGTTTTCACAGTTGCTGATGCTCTCCGTTTCATGAGAGAGAACAATATCTCCACAAAAGTATTCGAGAGTGGTCTTGGAATCTCTATCTTCCGCGATAACTCCACACGTACACGTTTCTCTTTTGCTTCCGCATGTAACCTTCTTGGTCTGGAAGTACAGGATCTTGATGAAAAGAAATCTCAGATCGCTCATGGTGAAACTGTTCGTGAAACAGCAAACATGGTGTCTTTCATGGCTGATGTGATCGGTATCCGTGATGATATGTACATCGGAAAAGGACATGCTTACCAGAAAGAATTCATGGAAGCTGTTACAGAAGGAAACAAAGACGGTATCCTTGAGCAGAGACCTACTCTTGTAAACCTTCAGTGCGACGTTGACCATCCGACACAGTGTATGGCAGATATGCTGCACATCATCCATGAATTCGGCGGTGTTGAGAATCTGAAAGGCAAAAAGATCGCTATGACATGGGCTTACTCTCCATCCTATGGTAAACCACTCTCCGTTCCGCAGGGCGTTATCGGTCTGATGACACGTTTCGGCATGGACGTTGTTCTTGCTCATCCGGAAGGATATGATGTAATGCCGGAAGTTGAAGAGATCGCCAAAAAGAATGCTGAGAAAAACGGCGGATCCTTCACAAAGACAAACGATATGGCTGAAGCTTTCAAAGATGCTGATATCGTATATCCAAAGAGCTGGGCTCCATTTGCAGCTATGGAAAAACGTACAGACCTTTATGCAGAAGGCGACTTCGACGGAATCGATAAATTAGAGAAAGAACTTCTTGCACAGAATGCACAGCACAAAGACTGGGCCTGCACAGAAGAACTTATGAAAACAACAAAAGACGGAAAAGCTCTTTACCTGCACTGCCTGCCGGCTGATATTACAGGTGTAAGCTGCGAAACAGGTGAGGTTGACGCTTCTGTATTCGATCGTTACAGAATCCCGTTATACAAAGAAGCAAGCTTCAAACCATACATCATCGCTGCTATGATCATGCTTTCCAAATTTGAAAATCCACAGGATATCCTGAAGAAACTTGAAGTCAAAGCAGCTCCAAGAATCCTGAAATAATCAGGCGCAGATTAACAGTTGGATTGCAGTAATATTCCAGCTGCTTTCAAACAGATATTTAATTTTGAAAGCAGTTTCAGAATTTAAATATATTGAAAAATAGTACTCATCATATTGTATAGCAGGCGGGGCTGTCGCAGAAAGCACACAATCTTTATTGCGGCGGCCCTCTTTGCCTTTAAAATCAGGAGGTTTTTACAAATGTTTACAAGAAAAAGAATCGTTATTGCGCTCGGTGGGAACGCTCTGGGAAATACTCTCCCGGAACAGATGGTAGCTGTAAAAACTACTGCAAAAGCATTATGCGATCTGATCGAAGAAGGTCATCAGGTTGTTGTTGTACATGGAAACGGGCCACAGGTTGGCATGATCAACAATGCCATGTCTGCTCTCTCCAGAGAAGATGAGAATCAGCCAAACACTCCTCTCTCTGTCTGTGTTGCCATGAGTCAGGCTTACATCGGATATGATCTGCAGAATGCTTTGAGAGAGGAACTTCGAATCAGAGGATTTGTCCGCACACCTGTCGTCACTGTTGTCACTCAGGTTCGTGTAGATCCCAATGATCCTGCTTTTGAAAATCCATCCAAGCCGATCGGCAAATTCCTGACAAAAGAGGAAGCAGACCATCAGCCAAGGCATATGGACATATCATGAAAGAAGACGCAGGGCGTGGTTATCGTCGTGTAGTTGCATCTCCAAAGCCTGTTGAAATCGTTGAACAGGATGCGATCAACAGTCTTGTGGATGCAAATAAAATCGTTATCTGCTGCGGTGGCGGCGGAATTCCCGTTGTTCTTAACGGACATCATCTCAAAGGTGCATCAGCAGTTATTGATAAGGATTATGCAAGCTGTCTCCTGGCCAAAGAGCTGGATGCAGATATGCTTATCATTCTTACAGCAGTGGAGAAGGTTGCTGTAAACTTCGGCAAGGAAAACGAAGAATGGCTGGATGACATCACTGTAGATGACGCTAAGAAATATATTAATGAGGGACAGTTTGCCCCAGGTTCCATGCTCCCGAAAGTTCAGGCTGCCGTTGATTTTGCAAGCTCCAAAGAAGGAAGAACTGCCATGATCACTTTACTTCAGAAAGCCAAAGACGGTATCCAGGGAAAAACCGGAACCAAAATCCATCTTTAATCTGTTCAGCAGATATCTTATTATATATCAGCTGTTTAATACTGATATATATAACTGCCACATATTCAGGATATCTGCCATATAGCGAAATAATTGCGCAAAAAAAGTTCCGGTGACCTCGCCCGGAACTTTGTGATGAGTGGACCAGAGTGTCTGGAAAATCATTCCTGCAATCTGCACGCCCCACTTTTCGGTATATTTTGACATACATCTTGCGGAAAGCATTTTTCAGACACACTTTAGTACATCGTTTTCGAAATAACTATACCACTCACTTGTCTGCGAATCCGATTGCACAGGTCTAAAAGCCTCAGCGTAGCCCGCTACGCCTGCGTTTTTATACCAGCACACTCGAATCCGCATCCTA
>ENA-OQJH01000731-OQJH01000731.1-human-gut-metagenome-genome-assembly--contig:-NODE-731-length-16484-cov-25.656966_pt1 | contig 16484 bp, 18 predicted proteins | sample MGYA00242597_ERZ504763 | MGnify/ENA primary metagenome ERZ504763 (study PRJEB26092, sample SAMD00036359) | human gut metagenome | host: Homo sapiens | study: EMG produced TPA metagenomics assembly of... | reverse complement strand
TTTAATTTTTTTTACAGTATCATCAAAACGCACAATTTGTTACGTAGAAGTGTAAGCTTCTTCTGATAAACTGCGGAGCAGTTATCCGGTGTAGAGTTGCACAGAGAAGAGGATGATTTAAATTTTATAGAGGTATTTGGATGTGAGAAAGCAGTGAATGCATGTGATTGGATCTGCCTGAAATTACAAAAAAGTTTTTAATATCAACTTAATTATTTTTAGTACCTTATAAGGTTGAAAAAAGCACTTTGCTGTGATACAATCTTGAAGATTTAGGAAAAAATAAGTGATAGACACAATATAAAGATAAGAAAGGGAGATTGTATGAAAGCATTTCTGATATTAGAAGATGGCCATGTGTTCAAAGGTACAAGCATTGGTTCAACGAGAGACGTTATCAGCGAAATCGTCTTTAATACTTCCATGACCGGTTATCTGGAAGTAATGACCGACCCTTCCTATGCAGGACAGGCAGTATGTATGACTTATCCCTCATTGGGAATTACGGAATTTGTTATGATGACCAGGAGTCATCAAAGCCATGGGTGGACGGCTTTATTGTCCGCGAATTATCCCGTGTCCCAAGTAATTTCAGAAGCGTGGACACGATTCAGCATTTCTTAACAAAGCATGATATTCCAGGTATTGCCGGAATTGATACCAGAGCCTTAACGAAAATCCTTCGTGAGAAAGGTACCATGAACGGTATGATCACCGTCAATGAAAATTATGATTTAGATACAATTATCCCCCAGTTAAAAGCATATACAACAGGTAAGGTAGTAGAGAAGGTAACATGCCGCGAGAAAGAGATTTTAAAAGGCGACGGTCCGAAAGTAGCACTTCTTGACCTGGGAGCTAAGAGAAACATTGCACGTTCCCTGAATGAAAGAGGATGTGAGGTTACAATTTATCCGGCACTGACACCTGCGGAAGAGATTCTGGAGACAAATCCGGATGGCATTATGTTAAGTAACGGCCCTGGAGATCCAAAGGAATGTACTTCTATTATAAAGGAAATAAAAAAATTATATGATTCTGAAGTTCCGATCTTCGCAATCTGTCTTGGACATCAGCTTATGGCTCTTGCAACAGGTGGAGATACTCATAAGATGAAATACGGACACAGAGGCGGAAATCATCCGGTCAAAGACCTTGCAACAGGACGTGTTTACATTTCTTCCCAGAACCATGGTTATGTAGTAGATGCTGAGGGACTTGAAGAGAAAAACATTGCAAAACCTGCATTCGTTAACGTCAATGACGGCACAAACGAAGGTATGGCATACGAAGGAAAGAATATCTTTACTGTACAGTTCCATCCTGAAGCATGCCCGGGACCGCAGGATTCCAGTTACCTGTTTGACAGATTTATGGATATGATGGGAGGAAATAAATAATGCCAAGAAATAAAGACATTAAAAAAGTACTTGTAATTGGTTCCGGCCCGATTATCATCGGCCAGGCAGCAGAGTTTGACTATGCAGGAACACAGGCATGCCGTTCCCTGAAAGAAGAAGGCATTGAGGTTGTTCTTCTTAACTCCAACCCTGCAACCATCATGACAGATAAAGATATCGCTGACAGAGTTTATATCGAGCCTCTGACAGTAGAAGTAGTAGAACAGCTTATCCTGAAAGAGAAACCGGACAGCGTCCTTCCTACACTGGGCGGCCAGGCGGGATTAAACCTTGCCATGGAGCTGGATGAGAAAGGTTTCCTCAAAGAACACAATATAAGACTGATCGGTACAACTGCCCAGACAATCAAGAAAGCGGAGGACCGTCAGGAATTTAAAGATACCATGGAGAAGATCGGTGAGCCGATTGCAGCATCCAAGGTTGTTACAACAGTAGAAGATGGTCTTGCATTTACAAACATCATTGGTTATCCGGTAGTTCTCCGTCCTGCTTACACACTCGGTGGAAGCGGCGGCGGTATCGCTCATAATGAATATGAACTTCGTGAAATCCTAGAGAATGGTCTTCGTCTTTCACGTGTAGGTGAAGTTCTGGTAGAGCGCTGCATCGCAGGATGGAAAGAGATTGAATATGAAGTAATGCGTGACAGTGCAGGAAACTGTATCACAGTCTGCAACATGGAGAACATTGATCCGGTTGGTGTCCACACAGGTGACTCTATCGTAGTTGCTCCATCTCAGACACTGGGAGATAAAGAATATCAGATGCTCCGTACTTCAGCCCTGAACATCATCACAGAACTTGGAATCACAGGTGGATGTAACGTTCAGTACGCTCTGAAACCGGACAGCTTTGAATACTGTGTAATCGAGGTAAACCCGCGTGTAAGCCGTTCCTCTGCACTTGCAAGTAAGGCAACAGGTTACCCGATCGCAAAGGTTGCAGCAAAGATTGCTCTGGGTTACACACTGGATGAGATCCCGAATGCGATCACAGGAAAAACATATGCAAGTTTCGAGCCAATGCTTGACTACTGCGTAGTGAAGATTCCGAGACTTCCATTTGACAAATTTATTACTGCAAAGAGAACCCTTACGACTCAGATGAAAGCTACCGGTGAGGTTATGAGCATCTGCCATAACTTTGAAGGCGCTCTGATGAAAGCAATTCGTTCTCTGGAACAGCATGTAGACAGCCTTATGTCCTACGATTTTACACAGCTTACAGATGAAGAACTTCTGGCAGAACTGGAAATCGTAGATGACCGCAGAATCTGGAAAATCGCAGAAGCAATCCGCCGCGGTATGCCGCAGTCCATGCTTCATGACATTACCAAGATTGATATCTGGTTCATTGATAAGCTGGCAATCCTTGTTGGAATGGAAAATGCACTTAAAACCAGAAAGCTTACAAAAGAGCTTCTTCTGGAAGCAAAGCGCATGGAATTTCCGGATTATATCATTGCTCGTCTGACAGGTAAAACAGAAGAAGAAATCAAAGCTCTTCGTGAAGAATACCAGATCAAAGCAGCATACAAGATGGTTGATACCTGTGCTGCAGAGTTTGCGGCAGCAACACCATATTACTATTCTGTATACGGCGATGAAGGCACAGAGAATGAAGCAGTAGCAACACCGGATAAAAAGAAAATCCTGGTACTTGGTTCCGGTCCGATCCGTATCGGTCAGGGTATTGAGTTCGACTTCTGTTCCGTACACTGTACATGGGCATTTGCAAAAGAAGGCTATGAGACCATTATCATCAACAACAACCCGGAAACAGTAAGTACAGACTTTGATATTGCAGATAAACTGTATTTCGAGCCTCTGACACCGGAAGATGTTGAGAATGTAGTAAATATCGAGAAACCGGACGGAGCAGTTGTACAGTTCGGTGGTCAGACAGCTATCAAATTAACAGAAGCACTGACAAAGATGGGCGTTAAGATTCTCGGAACATCTGCGGAGAACGTAGATGCAGCAGAGGACCGTGAGCTCTTTGATGAGATTCTTGAAAAATGCGAGATCCCGAGACCAAAGGGACAGACAGTATTTACTGCTGAGGAAGCTAAGAAAGCAGCAAATGAGCTGGGTTATCCTGTTCTGGTTCGTCCTTCCTATGTACTTGGTGGTCAGGGCATGAGAATCGCTGTAAGCGATGAGGACGTAGAAGAGTATATTGGTGTGATTAACCAGATTGCACAGGAGCACCCGATCCTTGTTGATAAATACCTGATGGGTAAGGAAATCGAAGTAGATGCTGTATGCGATGGCGAGGATATCCTGATTCCTGGTATCATGGAACATATCGAGCGTGCCGGAATCCACTCCGGTGACAGTATCTCCGTATACCCGGCTAAGACCATCAGCGAGAAAGCAAAAGAGACAATTGCAGAATACACCAGGCGTCTTGCAAGAGCACTGCATGTTATCGGTATGATCAACATCCAGTTCATTGTTCTTGGAGATGATGTATATGTGATTGAGGTTAATCCTCGTTCCAGCCGTACTGTACCGTACATCAGCAAGGTAACAGGAATTCCGATCGTTCCTCTTGCAACGAAGGTAATCCTTGGATACAAGCTGAAAGACATGGGCTATGAACCGGGACTTCAGCCGGAAGCAAAACACTATGCGATCAAGATGCCTGTATTCTCATTTGAGAAGATCCGCGGCGCTGATATCAGTCTTGGACCGGAAATGAAGTCAACAGGTGAGTGCCTTGGTATTGCTGAGACATTCAATGAAGCGCTTTACAAAGCATTTATCGGAGCAGGTATCCGTCTTCCGAAACATAAAAACATGATTATCACTGTCAAAGACGAAGACAAACAGGATATCATCCCGATCGCAAGAAGATTCGAAGCACTTGGATACAGAATCTATGCTACACTGGGAACTGCAAAAGTCCTCAAAGAAAACGGAATCAAAGTTATCCGTACAAATAAGCTGGAGCAGCCTGCACCGAACCTTATGGACCTTATCCTTGGTCATAAGATCGACGTTGTCATCGATACTCCGCCACAGGGTGTAGAGCATCAGAAAGATGGTTTCGTCATCAGACGTAACGCCATCGAGACAGGTGTCAATGTCCTTACTTCTCTGGATACAGCAGAAGCACTGGCAACCAGCCTTGAGAATACAGACCTGAACAATTTATCTCTTATTGATATTGCTACGATTGCAAGAAGATAAAGAACTGATAAATAATATGAAATGATGAAAAGCAGCCGTAATTTCTCTGTCGGAGAAAAGGCGGCTGTTTTTATCTTATAGAATCAGCAGAAAAATACAGATTACAGTTGTATCAGTGGCATGGTGTGTAATATAATCATATGAGTATTTACAGTGAGTCAGATAGATATATGTGGGTCTTTTGCATTACTTATTATCTGGCAGAAACCTGTCTGATCCGGTTGAAAATCGTTGTAAATAAGAATAACAACAAAAAAGAAAACAGGAAGGGAAAGATTATGGATTTTATTGAACTGTTAAAGGTCATTTTCCTTGGGATTGTAGAGGGAATCACAGAATGGCTCCCGATCAGCAGTACCGGACATATGATCCTGGTGGATGAGTTCCTGAAACTGAATGTGACAGAGGATTTTAAGAATCTGTTTTTCGTAGTGATCCAGCTTGGCGCGATCCTCGCGGTTGTAGTTCTCTACTGGAACAAATTGTGGCCGTTTTATATCAGACCAATTTCAAAGAAACAGCAGGCAGTGCTTAACAGGCATGGTGCAGTATCCAGAGGAATTCTTACTTTTGTGGAGAAGTTCTGTGATAAAGAAAAATGGGTACTCTGGTTTAAAATTATAGTAGCCTGTATACCGACGATTGTTATCGCACTTCCGTTTAATGATGTCATTGAAGAGAAATTTAATAACTATGTAGTAGTTGCCATTGCACTGATCGTATATGGTATCCTCTTCATTGTCATTGAGAATTATAACAAGAGAAGAAGACCAACCTGTACAAATCTGGAAAATCTGTCATTTAAGACTGCACTCATCATCGGTCTGTTCCAGGTACTCTCCGTAGTTCCGGGTACATCCCGTTCAGGTTCCACCATTATCGGTGGTATCCTTGCAGGAACCTCCCGTACAGTAGCAGCAGAATTTACCTTCTTCCTGGGAATCCCGGTCATGTTCGGAGCCAGTCTTCTGAAAATCCTGAAATTCGGTTTCTCTTTCACAGGAACAGAGGTGATGATCCTGATCGTGGGAATGGTAGTGGCATTTGTAGTTTCCATTATCGCGATCAAATTCCTGATGGGATACATAAAGAAACATGACTTTAAGGCATTCGGATGGTACAGAATCGCACTTGGTATTCTGGTGCTTGGATACTTTATCGGAAAAACACTTCTTGGTTGTAAATAATGTATAAGAAAAGCCCTGCTGTATAAGCGGCATGTACGTCATAAGCGTATATCCCGGACAGCAGGGCTTTTTATTATGTTACAGGTTTCTTATATACAGATCATTTCGCCGGTATAAGAGGTATCATAACCTGTCAGATGATGAATCTCAGCTTTGAAATCTTCAGACTGTACAATTTCCACAAGAACAGAGAACCCCGGCTTTCTCACAGATTCCGCAGGAATTGCCAGATACATCTGCATATCAGTCACAGGGACGAAATCAAGTCCCGGAAAGTAACGTGCGATCATTTCTTCTCCAAAAGCAACATTCGCTCTGTGCTCAAAAACAGCAGATGCAGATGACATATCAGAGACAGCTTCATTTCTGTATCCGCTGATTTTTTCAGAAGAGATTCCCCGTTCTTTTAACAGACGGTCCAGATAAACCCTGCGGGCACTTCCCTTTTCACGATTCATAAAAACAACTTTCGGATCCGTCAGGTTCTCCACAGAAGAAATCTTTTCAGGATTTCCGGCCTGTACATAGAAGCCGACAGAGTATTTATATAAAGAAAGAAGTATCAGCGGGATTCCGGGAACCAGGTGACGGATATCATCTATATCCAGACTGGTAGCAGCGATATGTGCCTTTTCGAAATACAGGGAATAAAGTCCGTTATAGTCATTCATATGAGACTGCAGGACAGGAAGGCCATCAGGATGAGCGGACATTTTGCCGAGAAGAAGCTCCAGGGCGGCAGAAGTCTGGCCGCCTAAAATGATACCACTGGAATGAAGCAGATAATCTCTCTTCAGCAGAGAGCTCTCAGGTTCAAAATTAACAGAAGTGTATGGAATATCCTGCCCGCTTTCGGAATTGCCGGAACTGCTTCTGTTAAGATACTGTGTCAACTGATCTTCGCTGACCCTGAGTTGTTTTCCGATTTTGGAAGATTCCAGCTCACCGCGCTTGATAAGTTCATAGACCGTTGTCTTTTTGATCTTTAGACGGTCTGCGACCTCCTGAGCTGTGTAAAGTTTATTCATCAATACCTACCATGACATTAGTAGCCTTGATCACTGCATAAGCATCAGAACCTACTTTCAGGTTTAATTCTTCAACTGCTGCACAGGAGATGGTTGCTGTGATAATGTTTCCACCGCCGATATCAATAGAACGATGGAGTTTACAGCTCCGTTATTGATACTTACTACTTTCCCTTTTAACTGATTGCGTGCACTTAATTTCATGATAATTACCTCACTGTTTATTATTTTTTTTCTATAGATTTATCGTTACTGTTCACACTCCACTATCCCGCGAGGTGTTTGGCATGGATATGCCAAAATCCCGAGACATACAAGCCAAAATTCCATTGCCACAGGCAATCTGGAATGAATTTTGGCTGCGTTACTGAGAACGGAGTGAACAGTAACGATTTATCTGATACCCGATCAAAGGCCGGAAAGTTGTTTATGGCAGTAAAAATAAGGCTTTCGACCTTTTATCATTTACATGATAACATATACAAATAAAATTGACAAGAATACAAAAGTTGTACAATAGATACAAAAGGAAACAAAACTGAATAAAACAAAACGAAACTAAATGAAAGGCGGTAAAAATATGAGAAAGAAATTAATTGCAGCAATGATGGCAGGAGTACTGAGTGCAGGAATGTTCAGCACAGGAGTTTTCGCAGCGGGTACAGACTTAAAAGGTGAAGTCAACACATTCATCGCAGCAAGCTTAAGCAATGCAATGGAAGAAATCCAGAAAGACTTCAATGAGACATATCCTGATGTTGAAATCCTCTACAATGCAGACAGCTCAGGCACATTACAGACACAGATCGAAGAAGGCGCACGCTGCGATATCTTCTTCTCAGCAGCTGACAAGCAGATGGACGCTCTGGTAGACGAAGATCTGGCTAAGAAAGATACTGTAGAAGATATCCTTGAGAACAAAGTCGTTCTGATCAAACCTAAGGATGGAGAAACAAAAGTTACAGGATTCGAGAACATCACAGATGCGGCCAACATCGCACTTGCAGGTGACAGCGTTCCTGTTGGACAGTATTCCAGAGAAATTTTCGACAATCTTGGAATTACAGATGAAGTAAATAAGATGGAAATCAATGAAGGTAAAAATGTATCTGAAGTTCTTGCTGCAGTAAGTGAAGGAAGTAATGAGATCGGTATCGTTTATGCTACAGATGCAGCTTCCGTTGCAGATAAAGTAGACGTTATCGCAGAAGCTCCGGCAGATGCACTGAAGACACCTGTTCTCTATCCGGTAGGCCTTATCGAAGACAAAGAGGCATCTGAAGATGATACAGCAGCTACAGAAGCATTCCTTGAGTACATCAAATCTGACGACGCTATGAAAGTATTCGAGAAATACGGATTCACAGCATACAAAGCAGATGATGCTTCCGAAACAGATGATAAAGATGCAGAAGCAACAGAAGAAGCAGATGACACAGAAACAAATGCTGAGACAGAGACAACAGAGGAAGCTAAATAAGAATGAGTGAATTTCTGGCAGAAATAAACTGGAGTCCCTTGTGGATTTCATTGAAAACAGGTTTCACAGCGACTGTGATCGCATTCTTTCTGGGAATATTCTTTGCGAGACTGGTAATGAAGATGAAACCTTTTTCCAGAGGCATACTGGATGGTATTCTGACCATGCCTCTGGTACTTCCCCCGACAGTGGCCGGTTTCATTCTGCTTTTGCTGTTCAGTCTGAGACGTCCGTTCGGGGCATTTCTGCTGGATAATTTTGATATTAAGATCGTACAGACCTGGAAGGGCTGCGTGATCGCAGCATCTGTAATTGCGTTTCCACTGATGTACCGAAATGCACGCGCTGCATTTGAACAGGTGGATGTGAATTTAATCGCAGCAGGCAAGACACTTGGCATGAGTGACAGAAGAATCTTCTGGACAGTTGTCATGCCGACAGCAGGACCCGGAATCGCATCCGGTACAGTCCTTGCCTTTGCCAGAGCAATCGGAGAATACGGTGCTACATCCATGCTCGCAGGAAACATTCTTGGCAAGACCAGAACCGTTTCCGTTGCCATTGCTTCGGAGACTGCGGCAGGAAATTATGGCATGGCCGGTTTCTGGGTAGTTGTGATCTTGATCATTTCATTTGTGATCGTTGCGGCGATCAATATCGTTTCCGGTAAGGGAATGAAGATGGGCAGGTGGATGTAATGGCAGTCAGTGTGGATATTGAGAAGAAACTTCATGGCTTCACTCTGAAAGTAAAGCTGGAGAGTGATGGTTCTCCAATGGGGATCCTTGGAGCATCCGGAAGCGGAAAAAGTATGACTCTGCGCTGTATTGCAGGAATCCAGACACCGGACTCAGGAAGAATTGTTGTAAATGATAAAGTTCTTTTTGATTCAGAAAAGAAAATCAATCTTAAACCGCAGGAGAGGAAGGTCGGCTATCTTTTTCAGAACTATGCACTTTTTCCTACCATGACTGTAGAGAAGAATATCGCATGCGGATACAGAGGAGATAAGAAACATCTTAAGGCAAAAGTGGCAGATTACATAGAGCGCTATCAGCTTAACGGGCTGGAGAAACGTTATCCGGGACAGCTTTCCGGAGGTCAGCAGCAGCGTGTCGCACTGGCACGAATGATGATCGGAGAACCGGAAGCATCCTTCTGGATGAACCGTTCTCAGCACTGGATGGATATCTGAAAGATATCATGCAGCGTGATATGCAGAACTTTCTTAATGAGTACACAGGTGATATGATTCTGGTCACTCACAGCCGCGATGAGGCTTACAAGTTCTGCGGACATCTGACAATTCTGGACAGCGGTCAGGCACTTACTACAGGAGAAACCAAGAAACTCTTTGAACGACCCGGTATTCTGCAGGCAGCCAGACTGACAGGGTGTAAAAATTTCTCAACTGTACAGAAAATGGGAAAACACAGTATTTATGCAGTGGACTGGGATTTGATGCTGCAGACCAAAGATGTGGTGCCGGATGATGTTACGCATGTGGGAATCCGCGGTCACTGGATGAAAGGTGCATCTGAAGGCGGAGAGAACCACATGGAAGTGGAAGTTATGGAATATATTGAAACGACCTTTGAACATCAGTATTTACTGAAGAACAAGAAAGGTGGAGACTGTCAGCCGGTCTGGTGGATGTGCCCCAAAGGAAATTTTGAGGAAGATCCGCATGCAAAAGTTCCGAAATATATTCATTTTCCGGAAGAGCATCTGATGCTGCTGAAAGAAGCGAAATAGAATATATAAGAAATAATAAAAAGCGTTGTATTTTCAACAGAGATTTCTGGTGAAGATATAACGCTTTTTTAACCGAATCAAGTAAGTCCCTGCGGAGCCAGTTATTCGGTGTAGAATCGCGTAGCCACGTAGCTGTAAGAGTCTGCCGGTTTGATCACGCAGATGGATGTTATCAAATTGTCTGAGAAATCTATGACGGATGATTTTTAGAATATTTTATGTAGTCCACAACCATCATCGCCAGTTTAAATGTTAATGCATCCTCAAATGCACGGATATCCAGTCCGAATTTTCTCTGCAGCTTCTCAAAGCGGTACACCAGAGTATTTCTGTGTACATAAAGCTGTCTGGAGGTCTCGGAGAGATTCAGGTTATTTTCAAAGAAGGTACGGATGGTGATCAGGGTTTCTTCGTCAATAGAATCCAGAGTTTCCTCTTTGAAGATCTCGTCGATAAACATTTCACATATGGAAACAGGAAGCTGGTAGATCAGTCTGCCGATTCCAAGCTGGTTATATCCGAATACATTTTTATCTGCGTAGAAAATCTTGCCTACTTCAAGGGCTGTATGTGCTTCCTTGTATGCGTCTGGAAGCCTGGAAATATCCTCTGCCAGATTACTGTATGCAACCCATGCGGAAGTCATTGCTTCTGTATTTAACATATCTACAAGCATATATGCAATTGATTCCAGATCCTCATAAGTTTCTGTAGACTGTAATTCTCTGATGATGATAATCCCTGTATCATCAATAGCTGTGATGAAATCTCTGGTACGGGCAGAGAAAATATTCCGGATCGTAGCGAGAGCGTTCTCATCCTTGGTCTGTTTGGTTTCCACAAGAAATACGGCACGCTGAACAGAAGTTGCAATGTGCAGTTTCTTGGCGCGGTTAAAGGCATCTACATCGGAATAACTACCAAGGAGAAGATTCTGCATAAAGGTATTCTTGTCGCTTTTCTCTGCATAGGCAGCCAGGAGACTCTGTACCTGGCATACGGCCAGCTCTCCGATGGTAGCAGTACTTTCTGCTTTTCCCCATACGATCAGAATATAGGAGATGGAATGGTTCTCCATGATCTTATACAGGCAGCAGCTTGTATTGGAAACACACAGGGCACTGCTTTGGCGAAATTCTTCCAGTTTTGATTCTGCAGGAAGTTTTTTATCGCAGGTAGAGAGAAAGATATGGTTATCAGAATCCAGCAGACAGAAATCAATCTGGCTGATATTCTTCCAGTCTGTCAGGCATTTCTGTAAAATCTGTTGTATTTTCATTAGGTCAATCCTTTCTTTTGGGGTATGAATCAGCTTATAGCAATCCTTGCAAATTGTCTGATCGAAGTAATCAGGCAGCCAATTCTATATTATAACATAAAAACCCGGGGAAAACTCCCCGGGTTTATTAAAGATTCCTGAAAATTAGTTGCAGATTGTAAGTTCTGTTTCTTTATCAAAGAAATGAGATTTTTCCATATCGAATGCGAATTTGATCGGATCACCGGTCTTAGCTGTTGTACGAGGATCAACTCGTGCTGTAACCTGAGTTCCGTTTACGTCGAAGTATAAGAATACTTCAGCTCCGAGAAGCTCGTAAACTTTAACTACGGATGTCATCGGTGCGCTTGGAGAAGCTTCGATGAACATCTGGGAATCATGGATATCTTCCGGACGGATACCGAGAACAACTGTTTTACCTACATAGCCGCCATCTTTAAGAGCTTTTGCTTTAGCAGCCGGGATAGCCAGTTCATGATCGCCAACTTTAGCGATAAGGTTGCCGCCTTTTCGGAGATAACAGCGTCAAGGAAGTTCATCTGCGGAGATCCCATGAATCCTGCAACGAATAAGTTGCCTGGTTTCTGATACAGGTTCTGAGGTGTATCTACCTGCTGAACAACACCGTCTTTCATAACAACGATTCTGGTACCAAGAGTCATAGCCTCTGTCTGGTCATGTGTTACATAGATGATTGTAGCACCCAGTCTCTGGTGGATCTTGGAAATCTCGATACGCATCTGTACACGAAGTTTAGCATCCAGGTTGGAAAGAGGCTCATCCATAAGGAATACCTTAGGATTACGTACGATAGCACGTCCCATAGCAACACGCTGTCTCTGACCACCGGAAAGAGCCTTCGGTTTACGATCAAGAAGTTTCTCAAGGTCAAGGATTCTTGCAGCTTCACGAACTGCTTTATCAATCTGGTCTTTCGGAACTTTACGAAGTTTAAGTCCGAATGCCATGTTATCATATACTGTCATATGAGGATACAGAGCGTAGTTCTGGAATACCATTGCGATATCACGGTCTTTAGGCTCTACATCGTTCATAACTTTGTCACCAATCTTTAATGTACCGCCGGAAATTTCTTCCAGACCGGCAATCATACGAAGTGTAGTAGATTTACCACATCCTGAAGGTCCTACGAAAATGATGAATTCTTTATCTTCGATCTCCAGATTGAAATCTTTAACTGCCTGGAAACCATTTGGGTAAGTTTTGTTAATGTGCTGTAATGATAAGCTTGCCATGATTATTATTCCTCCAAAATTATTTCATATTGTTTTTGCTGATTGATTACTCGTTTCTTTCATCTGTAGATAGTATAGCGAAAAGGAGGGGGGATGGCTAGGGAAGAATCGTACAAAGATTTTTTTCGTTTCTTGTCATTCTGACGAAAAGCCGTAACCAGTATCTGGGGATTCCGTCAAACTGTCAAAAGACATAAGAAAAACGCAGGACAAAATGACGAAATTCTGTCTGCGTTTCTCGAAATTGGAGTTAAAATATGGTTCTTTTTTACTACCTGTTACTCAAAGTATATATAAGATTATGGTTTGGCTGAATCAAGTCAAAAATCTCTGACAATATGAAGGAACGGATGAGAAGAGACGAATATCGGGCTAAAATTACAGGAGGATCAGAAAAAGCAAATCATCAGGAAGCATTTGCGCAAATTCTGTGTTGACCAGTTCTGTATACGGTGTACGTTCTTTCAGTTCACCTGCATCTTCCAGGATATCCTGCAGCAGTTCAAAACCATCCTGCCCGAACACCAGATTTTCTTTCCAGGTGTCCTGATCGTAATAACGTTTTACAATGGCTGTGATGGTATCCAGATCTGTTTCAGGGAACTGTGGCTCGATTACTTCTGCAATCTCCTCTGGAGTATGGCTCTGAACGTAGTCCATACCTTTCTGCAGAGCATCAGTGAATTTCTGCATGATATCAGGATTTTTTTCCATATAGCTGGTTTTGGCACTGTAGGAGGTATAAGGCACATAGCCGGAGTCAACACCAAGGGATGCCACGACATACCCAGCGCCCTGCTTTTCAAGAGCAGTAGCAGACGGCTCAAATTCTACAGTGAAATCTGCCGAATCATCTCCTGTAAAAGCAGCCGCAGTAGCGCCGAAGTCAATGCTCTGGTCAATAGACAGATCTTTCTGAGGGTCAAGGCCATTCTGCTTCAGAATATATTCAAATACCATTTCCGGCATGCCACCTTTGCGTCCGCCCAAAACTTTCCTGCCTTTCAGATCTTCCCATTTAAAATCCGGCATTTCTTCTCTTGCCACAAGGAAATTTCCGGCCCGTTGGGTAAGCTGTGCAAAGTTTACAACAGGATCAGTAGCTCCTTCCTGATAGGCATAGATAGATGCTTCTGCTCCCATAAATCCGATGTCCGCCTCGCCGGATATGACGGCAGTCATAGTTTTATCTGCCCAAAGCCAGTTATAAGCGTCATATCAACCCCTCATCTTTAAAATATCCCTCTTCGATTGCCACATACTGCGGTGCATAAAAGATGGAATGGGCTACTTCATTTAAGGTAACTTTTGCAAGCTTCGCCTCATCTTTCTTTGCAGCAAACACTCCCAGCGGCAGTGCAGTCACCGCCAGAACGACTGCTGTCGCTAGTGAAATCCATTTTTTATTTTTCATGCAGACACTCCTTTACCGACTTCTTCTGTTAGAGTATGCATAATTAATTAATTGGTGACCAGGGGGGACATACAAAGTATCGCAAAACACAGCCTCCATGATTCCTTTTGTTAGGATATGCCCCCAAAATCAACTGCTAATCACGATCAACTTTCCCATTAGTTAAAAAATATGAATTTTATTTAACAACAATTCAATTGTGTCCAATTTCCAATCATGCTATGATTTAATCACAAAAGCTTTTGAAATTTCAATCAGGAGAGAATTAGGATGAATATTGGAAGTGTGATAAAAAAATATAGAAAAGTGTCTGGTTTCACCCAGGAGGAAATGGCAAACCGCTTAGGAGTAACTACCCCAGCGGTGAATAAATGGGAGAACGGGAACTCCAATCCAGATATTGAACTGTTAGCACCTATTGCAAGGCTGCTACATATTTCCCTTGATACCCTATTGTCTTTTCATGAAATCTGACAGACGTTGAAATTACAGAACTTATTCAAGAAATGGACAAAATGTTTTCGGTAGAAGGTTACGAAAAAACCTATCAATGGGCAGTAAATATCATAAAAGATTACCCTAACTGCAACATGCTAATCTGGCAGGTGGCGGTGATGCTTGACTCGCGAAGAATCATAGGTCAGTGTGAGCACCCCGATAAGTACGACGAACAGATTAATTTCTGGTACGAAATAGCACTAAATGACAAGGATGAAAAATCCAGCACCATGCGGCAGATTCTCTGTTCGGATTCTACTTGCGAAAAGGGAATTATGAAATGGCAGAAAAATATCTGAATTATTTTTCCGACTATGATCCCATGAAAAACTAAAACTTGGACAATTATACATGGAACAGGAAAAAACAGAAGAAGCATATGAAAAGCTGGAAAATGTCGATACAATCTGTGATTTTCAGAAATCAAGATTATATAAACATATAAAATTTCAAGACGCAGAAAATCCATATGCTGAAGAAATGAAAAAAGAACTGATTGCAGGCTTCCAAAATGAAGAAGACTTTGCTTATATGAAAGGCTATAAACCCTGGAAAAAACTATTAGCAAAGTATTGATTCTGATTATGTTTATTGCAAAATAAAAAGCTCTATCCATTCGGAACAGAGCATTTATAGATGAAAGAAATTATTTGGCAGGCGTCGCGGCTCCTGCATCTCTTTTAACACCTCAAATAATCTTAGATTTATAATAACCGGAACCTACCAACTTGTAAACAATAAATATACTATCATGTGAACAGTAACTTTCTTTGACAGAACACATTACAAAGATAAAAATAGATATTGACAAGGAGTAATTGAACCAGTATTATATAAGTACAAAGAAGTCTTTTTCCGGAGTGAGAAAGATATTATTACTTATTCAAAGGAAAGGGGCTCTGGACGAGTTCCTTTTTACATTTCATAAAACTTGATTGTAAAACATATACTATGAACACAAAGTAGCTCTGGATAGGATATTCAGAGTTGTAAAAACGGCGGAAATATCATTGCTGGTATTTCCGCCACTTCTTTTATAGATTCTCTGCGCTATTTAAAGTGGTTTTTGTAAGCATCTTATCATCTGTGCTGTCTTTTTTCTCTGCAAATGCTGTCACAGGAAGTGAAGTCACAGCAAGCACAACGCAGCTGCCAGCGTGATCCATTTTTTATTTTTCATGCAGATACTCCTTTAACAACCGTAGCAAGAATTCCCTCACCTCTATAGGACGCACTGAAAAGTCTTTATTTTGCATAAAGCAGTACAATATAAAGTGTTTTTATTTGTTTTAATCTACTATATAATGTGTATAAAAATAGTTTTTCAGTGGCGTCCTATAGGTGATGGGATGAATTGCACATTCGAGCATGTCTGCTCAAATTCATAAAAAATCACAAAAACACTTGTTCTGATACAATAAATATATTATAATAGAAAAAGAACAATATGCTCTTGAAAATTGGACGGTCGAAATAAACAATAAGTGAGTGTACATAATAATTCTCATTCTGTGTTGTTAGCTGATCATGGTTATGAAATATAGCAGAAAGATGCTGGACGATAAGATGTCAGAGAGAGCAAAAGAAATCTTTGAAATATAGCACCTGTTGGAACAATCCATCAGTATATAGAAAGTCAGGGTGAGAAAGATAAACCGGGCAGTAAAAATAAGGATTTATCCCAATAAAGAACAGATAACTCAGATAGAAAAAACGATCGGCTGCAGCCGTTTTCTCTATAACCGGATGCTTGCGGATAAGATCCGTTATTATCAGGAAGAAAAAAAGATGCTGAAAAATACGCCGGCCGGATATAAAAAAGAATATCCATGGCTGAAAGAAGTGGATTCTCTTGCGCTGGCGAATGTACAGTTAAATCTGGAAGGGGCTTTCCGGAAATTTTTCCGGGAACCGGGAGTGGGATTTCCGCATTATAAATCAAAAAAACATTCGCGGAAATCCTATACAACGA
>ENA-OQJH01000729-OQJH01000729.1-human-gut-metagenome-genome-assembly--contig:-NODE-729-length-16500-cov-10.569047_pt1 | contig 16500 bp, 17 predicted proteins | sample MGYA00242597_ERZ504763 | MGnify/ENA primary metagenome ERZ504763 (study PRJEB26092, sample SAMD00036359) | human gut metagenome | host: Homo sapiens | study: EMG produced TPA metagenomics assembly of... | reverse complement strand
CTGCTGTACCAAACTCAAGTGTGCGATAGAATCTGTCCTCTATCTCCTTATCATCACCTGCGATAGCCTTAAGCTCAGCCTTTGTAGCCTCATCAAAATATGGGTCTGTGCACCATTTCTCGTACTCCGCTCTAAAATCCATTTATATTAACCTCCTGTATCAGCTAGTAAATAAGCCTATTAATGTTAACTATACCGATTTTACCACATTAACGTGCATTTGAAAAGTTTAGTTCCTTAATATTTTTTTAAACACAAGGCTCCTCATCCAAAGTGGCATCATACAGACAACAAGCTGTGCCGAAATCGTAACAAAATAATCGGCTGCGCTTATGGTCCCTGTCTTTAAAATACGTTTTCTTCCGGCTTTGTATTTAAGGAAATAATCAAAGCCGCCACGCCTCCTTAGCATATCATCACCGGTTCTGGCATACACAAGAGTCTCACCTATATTTGCCATACGGCAGTGATTTCTGATCATATTCGCCCAAAGAAGAGAATCCTCCATAAGCAGACAATCCTGATAATTGCCTGCAGCAAGCACTGCAGACCTTTTGTACATAACAGTCATGTGATTGAACGCATCGCGCTTTCTCTGATACTGCTTTATCACATAATTCCCAAGAGGCACTGTCCTCTCTGATAAAATATTATGCGTATCATCGGAAAACTCGCTGATGTAGCCACCTATGATATCAAGCTTTGGATTTTCCGAAAAAGCATTCAGCTGTCTTTCAAACCGGTCAGGCACACATATATCATCCGTGTCCATCCTGGCCACAAGCTCATTAGAGCAATGCTTTATGCCTTCAGCAAGGGCAAGACCGAGCCCGCTGTTTTTTTCAAGCTTTACCGTAACAAAATTTATCTCCGAGGCCTGCATTCATACTCACTGATTGCCTCATAAAGCTCATCTGTCAGCCTGCCATCCTCCACCAGCACTATCTCGTCCGGTAAAACAGTCTGTGAATATACGCTTTCCATGCACTCCCTGAAATACTCAGGCTTTTCCTTGTAATAAATTGACAGTAATACTGAAAATTTAACTTTATTCATAAATATTATCCTCCCCGACAAGCAGCCTAATGTATCACCGCAAGCATAGTCTCTATGCACAGCCTGATGTCATTTGTCAGCGAAAACTTCTTTAAATACTTAAGATTGTACCTCATCTTGCCCGGCAGCACCTTGTGGATATATGTGTAATCCACATCATCCGAAGCCTCAAGAAGCCTGTCCTCATCCTTGTACCTGATGCTTGCCTCACTTGTGATTCCGGCTGGCATCAGAAGTGTTGCCATCATCGCAGGTGTATATGCCATGACATACTTCTCCACCTCCGGTCTTGTGCCAACAAAGCTCATATCACCACAGAGCACATTTATGAGCTGCGGAATCTCGTCAAGCCTGTATTTTCTGATGACAGCGCCAACCCTTGTGATTCTTGAATCCCCACCGACAGTCACCAGTGAGCCCTTTTTGTCAGCATCATTCACCATAGTTCTGAACTTGAATATGCGAAACTTCCTGCCATACTGTGTAATACGCTCCTGCCTGAAAAAACAGGTCCTTGGCTATCCACCTTTATCCAGACAGCAAGGACCAGTATAACAGGCGAAAGCAACACAAGAAGAACAGCGGACATAATCACATCAAAAATGCGTTTAAATACCATGCTTGTCCTCTTTCTGCTCAGATGCCTGTAATATTTAAGTGTAAAATCATTTTTCATGAATGTAGGAATCTCTCCCCATGTTCTCCATCTACTCATGTAAAATCTCCAATAAATTGTTAATTATATACTCCACATCCTCATCGCTAAGCTTTGTGTTTAGAGGAAGTGTAATCTCATTCTCATACTGATGATAAGCGTTTGGAAAATCGGCTATATCAAAGCCATATTCTTATATGCTGTCATCATCGGAAGCGGCTTGAAATGCACATTTGTGGCGATACCTCGCTCCGCCATCTGCACTATAAGTTCATTGCGCCTGTCCACACCGATGCCCGGTATGCGAAGCAGATACAGATGCCCGTTCGATGTATGCTTGTCTGTAAAATGAGGCACAGTCAAAAGTCCAAGTGGCTTAAATGCCGTATCATAGCGCTCTATAATATCACGGCGCCTCTTGAGAAGCCCATCATATCTGTCAAGCTGTACCAGACCAATGGCAGCCTGGATATCAGTCATATTGCACTTATACGAAGGAGCCACAATATCATACTCCCAGTTGCCCTGACCATTCTTGTGGAAAGCATCCTTCGTCTGTCCGTGGAGTGAAAGCAGCATAAACTGCTTGTAGATATACTCATCATCAAAGCCCTCTATAGGTCTCCAGGTGAGTGCTCCGCCCTCTGCAGTGGTCAGATTCTTGACCGCATGAAACGAAAAGCTTGTAAAATCAGCTACATTACCACACATAATCCGCTCACCGTCTCTCATGTATGAGGCGCCAAAAGCATGAGCTGAGTCAGCCGCCACAATCACACGTCCGATTGCCCTCTGCACATCGTTTGACGGATGAAAAAGAGCCTTTTTTCTTTCCACAATATCCAAAATCCTGTCATAGTCGCAAGGCACGCCTGCAATATCAACCGGCACGATAACCTTTGTCTTTTCTGTAATAGCAGCCTCCAAAGCCTCGTAATCCATCTCAAAGGAATCAGGTGCTACGTCTATAAACTTAAGTGTCGCACCGACATGCACAGCAGGGCTTGCAGATGCAGTATAAGTGTATGCACTTGTGATGACCTCATCACCTGCACCTATTCCTAAGAATCTGAGTATCGACTCAAGACACGCAGTAGCAGAGCCAGAGCCACAGCCTTATTCGTGCCGCATAGCTTAGCAATCCTCTTCTCAAATTCCTTAGTCCTTGGACCTGTTGTAATCCAGTCGCTTCGTAGCACATCAGCAACAGCTGACACCTCTGCTTCTGTTATATCAGGTGGTGAAAATGAAATCTGTCTTTTTTCCATAGTTATGTTCCTCACTTCCCGTGTAAACCATGCCAATCATCCGGCTTTTACAGTCTATATTATCAGAATCAAAAGATATTTTAGTTCTCAAGATCCGGATGATATGTCTTGACCACAGATGCAACTATCTGCTTGATATCCTTTGCTTCTGAGGTGCATGCCTTCTCGAGCATCTCAAGCTGCTTCTCAAAGAGCTCATCATCCATCTCAATAGGCTCACCCACATGAATCAGCTTGTTTGGAGTCTCCTTAAGACCCTCCTCACTCATCAGCATCTCCTCGTAGAGCTTCTCGCCCGGACGCAGTCCTGTGTATACAATCTGGATATCCACATCAGGCTCCAGTCCCGAAAGCCTGATAAGATTCCTTGCCATATCATCAATCTTGACAGGCTCGCCCATATCGAGTACGAAAATCTCTCCTCCATGAGCATAGAGCCCGGCCTGCAGTACAAGTGCCACCGCCTCCGGAATTGTCATAAAGTACCTAATAATACGCTTGTCCGTCACAGTAACCGGACCGCCATCCTCTATCTGCTTCTTAAATAGCGGGATAACACTTCCGTTACTTCCGAGCACATTTCCAAAACGTACCGCTACAAAATCAGTCCCAGTCTGCCTGTTCATCATCTGTATAACCATCTCGCACAGGCGCTTTGACGCGCCCATGATATTAGTCGGATTGACCGCCTTATCTGTAGAGATAAGTACAAACTTCTTCACATGGTACTCTGCTGCAAGCCTTGAGAGCTTTAATGTGCCAAGCACATTGTTTTTTATTGCCTCATTCGGGCTCTCCTCCATCAGCGGTACATGCTTATGTGCTGCCGCATGATAGATAATCTCAGGATGATATGTCTGAAATACATAGTGCAGCCTGTTGGTATTGCGCACAGAGCCAATCAGCGTCTCCACCCTTACATAAGGATACTTACGCTTCAGCTCCTGCTGTATATCGTATGCATTATTCTCGTAAATATCAAAAATGATAAGAAGCTTCGGGTCCTCTCTGGCTATCTGACGGCAAAGCTCACTACCTATGGAGCCACCGCCACCTGTAACCATAACCACCTTGCCCTGTAAAAATGAATGAATACCATCATTATCCACAACAACCGGATCCCTGCCAAGCAAATCCTCTATACTGACCGGACGCAGATTAGAAACCGAAACCCTGCCGTCCACCATCTGATATATTCCCGGAACCACAGACACATCACAGCCGGTATCCTTACAAATATTGAGTATATCCTTCCTGTCCTTACCCGATGTGGAAGGTACAGCATACACAATCTTTGTGATATCATACTTCTCAACCATCTCCGGAATGTCGTTTCGATTGCCGACAATAGGCACGCCGTCTATGAAGCGGCCGAGCTTCGCCGGATTGTCATCTATGATACAGCAGGCCTTTGTGTGCAGATGTGAGCTCATGATAAGCTCTCTGATAAGCATCCTGCCCGCATTTCCTGCTCCTATAATCATGACTCTCTCATCACCGTTTGCAAAGCCTCTCTGCTCAAGCATCTTCTGGCCTGTCCTGATAAATCTGTACGCAAACCGGCACGCTGTGCACAGTGCAAAGCTGAGCATCAGTCCGATAATCCAGAAGGCATACGGCATCTTAATCTCATACACCTCATGAATGATAACGCACAGAACCGTAAGCACCAGAAAGGCACCAATAATATGCATAAACTCATTGATGCTCGCAAAGCGCCATATACTGTGATACAGCCTGAAAATATAAAACACCACAAGTGAAATCACCATAAACAATGGCACAATGTGCAGATACCCCTCCAAAAATGAGAGCGGAATATGTGAATATGAAAACTCAAACCTGATCATCAAAGCGAAAAAGAATGAGATTGCAATAATACACATATCAACAAATGCAAGAACCAATGCCCTGAAAACCCATTGCTTGTCATTGCCCATGTATGAATCCGGCTTCTCCGGACCATCGCATTTTGTTTTGTCTTTTAGATTATTTGTATCTTTTTTCATGTCAATTCTATTACTCATATAGAATTTTCTCCTTTTGTCCTACACTGCAAAAAGCAGCTTCTATATCCCTATGCAAATCAACTTCTCATAAACTGCATTTAAATTTACGCTTTATTATACCATACACACACTATTATAGTTCTTATTATTTTATTAAATATACCACATTTAGCGATTTTTGAAAACAAACAGCTTGCTTATGACATAGTTGAGCACAACCACAACCACCTGTGCTGCAAGCTTCACCCACATGCTTGGATAGTCCAAAAGCGTGATAAAAATAAAGATAATAGCCTCTTCAATAACCAGTGTGATAAATCTGCCACTGAAAAAAGCAAACATCTGTACTAAAAACGCCGTCTTTGTCGGCGTAGCAACCTTAAACACCCACTTCTTGTTGGTAACATATGAGAAAAGTACAGCAAACACCCATGCCAGCGCATTCGCAATCAGCTCATTGATTCCAAACAAAACATTAAAAATAGCATATGCGCCTATGCTGATCACAAAGGTCATATTGCCAAAAACCGCGTATAAAACAAGCTCCTTAAACTCCTCTTTCCTGTTTCGTATTATAATATTATCCATTTCTCCACCTATGTGACAGGCTATATAACTCTGTCGTAATTTATACGTGTAAGTTGATAGTAATGTTAATTTGCGATTTTTATATAATAACTGCATAGCCAAAATAAGTCAATATGTGATATGATATCTGCATGAAAAAGAAAACACAAAAAAACAAGAGTATAAAACTAAACTACATATATAATGTGAGCTACCAGATACTCACACTGATCACACCGCTTATCACAGCGCCGTACCTCTCGAGGGTGCTTAAGGCAGACGGAATAGGTGCATACAGCTATACCTACTCACTGGTATCATACTTATCATGTTTGCCGCACTGGGCACTGTAAACTACGGAAACAGGGAAATATCATACCTGCAGGAGGACAGAGCAAAACGCACCAAAACCTTCTGGGAGATAGAGCTTCTATCCGTCATCAGCGTGATTGTGTGTCTGTGTGCATATATGGTATTCACACTTGCATTTGGGCACTCACCGCTCAAAAAGCACCTGCTATTGATTGAAGCCGTGTACCTGATATCAGTTGCTTCTGATATCTCCTGGCTGTTTCAGGGACTTGAGGAATTTGGCAAAATAGTCGGTCGAAACGTGATTTTTAAAATCATAAACATTGCTTTTATCTTCATCGCCGTACGCTCAGAGAGTGATTTGCTCATATATGTGGCAGGAATATGTCTATTAGAGCTTTTTGCCAATATATCCATCTGGTTTTACCTGCCTCAATATGTTGACAGACCAAAGCTTAAGGAGCTTAAGCCATTCTCTCATCTGGGGGCTACTCTCACACTATTTGTACCAACTATAGCGACAACCATATACACAGCGCTTGACAAAACCATGCTCAACAACATAACCGGCAGCATGACAGAAAACGGCTACTATGAGCAAGCCAATAAGATATCCAAAATGGTTCTCATGCTCGTAACCTCACTCGGTACTGTGATGCTTCCAAGAATAGGAAGAGCCTTCAGTGAAAATAAACCAGACGAAGTAAAAGCCCTCCTTTATAAGAGCTTTCAATTCGTCTGGTTTATAGGTCTTGCCCTGTGCTTTGGCCTGATAGCATCGCACGCAATTTCTCGCCATGGTTTTTCGGTCCTGGATATGAAAAGGTACCATATCTCATCATGATAATGGCTACACTGTTGCCGATTATAGGCTTAAGCAATGTAATCGGTATACAATATCTGGTAACTACCAAGCGTGAAAGCCTGCTGACACGCTCAGTATGTATCGGAGCCGCAGCCAATTTTGTCATGAATATGATTCTCATACATCAGCTCTATTCATACGGTGCAGCCATAGCCTCTGTCATCTCGGAGGTAATAATAACTGCCGTACAGCTTTACTTCATACGAAATGAGCTTAGCATCCCGAAAATATTTTCTCTATCGTGGAAATATCTCATATCAGCAGTCTGTATGCTTATAGTACTGCTGCTCATGGATGCAAGGCTGTCAGTCAGCTTCATGCACACAATGATTATGATTGTGACCGGATTTATAGTCTATATGGTGCTGCTTGTACTGATGCGTGACGAGATGGTGTGGGAAGGCATAAGGCTCATCAAAGCCCGAATCAATGCCACTAAATAATACCATTCTGCAACGCTTAATTACCCGGCAGCTTCACTTATTTGGCTGCCTCATACTCTCCAACCACCTGTGCCTCTCCTCTGTCAGTATATTCTCTTGCCATTTTCAGAGCTTTTTTAGTCCTCTTCACAGACTTTTCCATCTTGAAAGCTCTGATTTTGCCGTATCAGACTTTATACCATATTGATTCACAGCCATATCGCCAATATATGACGAAAGCTTTTGGACACCATAGGCATTCAGGTGTTCAAATCTGCGAAATCATGGGAATCATCTATCCCTACAGAACTCTCATAATCAGTACTCAGATCAAGAAAATCGTATCCATACTCCTTCGTTATACTTTCAATCTGCTCAAGACCCGACTTATCAGCCGCCTGTGTCTCATGAGGTGGCTGCAGCAAAAGTACATGCTCTATGCCAAGCTTATTGCAGTACGAAAGCAGCTCCTTAAGATATGCCCTGCACTCATCAGTCAGCACATAGGCTTCTTTAGTAGGCTGTCCGATATTTGCCAGATTATCTCTTCCTCCGGTGATGCCTGTCTTTGAATAAAAGCCCTTCAGATAGCCTCCACCGCTGAGCCTCATATAGGCGCGAGTGACAAATGAGGTATACACCGCCTCAGGGTCCTTCCAGTTGCCATGATACTTCTCCAATGGAAAATAAAGGGTATCCGATATGTTATCCTTCACCTTTTCATCATCCTTATTGATATTTTTAGGAATAGTCTTTACCGTGTCAAGCTTGTTCTGTGACATAGGCATATTGTCAATCCACTTTCTCAGATAAACCTCATCAGTCAGATTCCAATTGCCCTGACTAAATGCAGAAGCATTGATTACAAGAAGCTTCGGCTTCTGTCTCTTCACAATCTCCGTGACGATGGACTTGTACATATTGCATGGCACAGCTCCTATTGAAAGATTGCACGACTTAAGGCCATACTCCTCCCACGCCAGAGCCGGCGCATAGCCCGTGTATACCTCACTTGGTCCAATCATGACCATATCAAGGCTGTTCTCTGGCTCTGCGTAAAAGCCATATATATTTTCAATATCGCTGCTGTCAATGGCAATAAATGCCTTTGATACTATTTGCATGAGCAATAGGAGGACTATTGCAAATGCAGGGATTTTAATAAATTTCATGGTGTTTCCTTTTCTATTAAAACGCTTTATTTTGATATTTTTTCAGTAAACACTATATAGTATAGCGGATTAGTATTAAAAAACAACACCCTGATTCATATTTATCATTTTCTGATAGGAAGCTGTTTACCCGGGTAGAATATAAAATCGATAAGCCTGATTTTCTTTATGATACACTCATACAATATCCAGCATATAGCAGTGCTTCCTGCAAATCCGCATACGCACTGCAGCGCCATATTGGTTATACCGGCCCTGTTCAATATAATCCTGATTCCACCTACAAATATCACATTCATCGCATAAAACGGCATGCTGTCACGGCCGATAGTCTGTAACCATTTAAGGAAATCACAATACCCTGATAAAAAATAGCTTACTGCAAATATAAATACAGTCACTATACAGGCGGTAAGCCGCTCAAACAGACTGCTACACAGGGGATTGCTGCTCATGTCATCCTGTAATACTATGCCGGACGCCTCAACAAGCACACTCATAACGGCAAGGCTCAGCACAGCATACCTATTATACAGTTTATCAAGCCACTTCTTAATCAGGCATCCCAGATAAAAGTACATCTGAAAGCCGGCTATGTAGTTAAAGCCACATAGTGAAAGCTGCCATAGCATGTGAAAGCAATTATTAAAAACAGCACAAATAAAAGCTCCATTTTATAATTAAAATGTGGCAGAAGCCTCGCAAACACATAATCAGCCATATACGCAACACAATATAAGAGAAACAGTGCGTATAAATACCATAAAAACTCTATCGGCTTCCACGGTATGCTTATCAGGCTGCTAACGGCAACCGGCTCCCTTATCAAATTTGAAAGGGCAAATTTAATAATCCAGTAAATAACTGAAATCATCACGTAAGGCAGAAGGATATTAAATGCTTTATGACCTATCCGGCTAAAAATGCCTTGTGAAGCATTCCCTACATATTCACTGTATAAGAAGCCTGAAACTGCGATAAAGCAAGGCATGTGAAAGCTGTATATTACATTTGCAATACCATACATTGTATCATCAAATGAATACATGTCTGTCAGGCCCAATGTAGTGTGACCTAAAATCACAAATAAAATAAGGATGCCCTTTATGAAATCAATTGTTTTATCTCGTGTGGTGTTGGTTTGCATGTTATGACCTTTCCTTAAACACAACCAGCTTACTAATCACATAATTCAGCACAATAACAATAACCTGCGCAATCACCTTAATCAGCATACTATTAAACCCAAGCCATGTGATAAACACAAGCAATATAGCTTCCTCAACAACCAGTGTAATCACTCGTCCTGAATAAAACACAAACATCTGCTTTATAAATGCCTGCACACTATCAGTCGGTGACTGAAATACCCAGACACGGTTCGTCAGAAATGCAAACATAACTGTTATAATCCATGAAAGAATATTGGCAATAAGCTCATTTATTCCCATACCAACATTAAAACAAGCATATGTAGCTATGCTCACAATAAAGCTCAATCCACCAAAAAATAAATACAATAGCATCTCTTTGTACTTCTTGTAGAATGGATTAAAAATCCTAAGTATAGGTAATTCCATTAATTTATCAAATACTTTCATTCCACATAAAACCTAATAAATCACAACCTTTGTTCCATTTGGAATATTATCATACAGCCACTTTGCATTATTAATGTCCAATCTTACACAGCCATGAGAAACTTGTTTGCCAAGCGTTCCATCTTGTATCTGTGTCATACTACCACGATTATAAAGCACTGAATGGAACAAATAGTTTCCATAAAACTGCGTATAATACCACCATGTATAAGACCTGCTACCAAAAGATTTACCTCTTCCATAGATTGTAAACTCCCCTTTTACTGTAGGCGTAGAAGGCTTTCCCGGCCACATGACCACAATGCAACTCGACTCCAATTACCATAGCTTCCACTATAAACGCCTACCTGACATGCAGATGTGTCTGTCATAATAAGCCATCTTGTAGAACTGGCTCTTACCTGTGCGTTCTTAGACATTACATCTAATGCTGCCGGTTTCGGTGTATACACGGGCTTATTTTTATAATAATTTGCAACACTTCCAGGTGCAGGTGCCCCCTTTCTTACCAAATTAATCCTTAGAGCCTCTACTCTATAACTAATACCAGTTGAGCCTGATGTCTGCCCATTTGAAGCCCAACCTAACCATCCATAATTCTCTATATGTGAACTGTAGTATATATTATAAAATGTTGCTAACTGACCTGTAAGCTTTATCTCAATGGCTTCTACCTGCTTAGCCCTACCTGAGGTTCCAGAATATTGCCCCAAAGTTTTCCATCCAGTCCATCCTATATCCTGCACATGCGTTCTATACATGATAGTACCGGTTAATGAATGTACAGTATCCTGAGATAAATTGATATTAATTCCTTCAATTCTCAGTTTTCGTCCTGTCGTACCTGTAATGTTTCCCCCTGAAACCCACGGCATATTACCTATATCCTGTTTATAGTTCTATTTTATCACATATGCATTTTATTTAAAACAAAAAAGAAACTAATACAAATTATCTGTATCAGTTTCTTTTTTATTAATTTATCTGGCAATATATGCCATTGTATTTTTAGAAATTATTCCACCATAATTGTTGCCAGGTGCTGACTGTCCTTTCTTCACTAATACTATCTGCAATGCCTCTAAATGAAGATTTTGTCCGGATGTTCCTGCATTCTGTCCATTCTTTGCCCATCCAAGCCATCCGTAATTTTGTGCATGTACTCTGTAATAGATATCGTATTGATTTGCCATTTCTCCCGTCAGAGACATATTTATTGCCTCTACATTCAGAGCTCTGCCTGTCGTTCCTGCAAGTGCACCATCCATCACCGTATTCTGCCAGCCGATATTCTGTACATGTGTCTGGTATTTTATTCCTCCTGAACACGGCTGCCCGTCAAGATCTATCTTTATTGCTTCAAGTCCAAGATTTCTGCCTGTTGTTCCACTGAGACTTCCGTTTTCCACTGCACTCTGCCATCCGATATTACTTACGTGGCTCTGATATCTTACCGATGCATTTGTGTTGATTATCGGAACAGTACTGGTTTTTGATATATACGCTTTTGCGTTATTAGATGTGTATCCTCCATAAAATACTGTAGGAGCCATATCTCCCTTTGCCGTTACAACTATCTGGATTGCTTCAAGTCTATATGCATATCCTGAGGTTCCTGCTGCCTCTCCGTTTTTTGCCCAGGCTAACCAGCCGTAATTCTGTGCATGTACTCTGTAGTATATATCATACTTATCAGCATCTTTACCGGTAAGTTTTAGCATCAATGCTTCCACATGCTTATTCTGGCCGGTTGTTCCACTCTGTTCTCCATTGAACGAGTTTCCAAGCCATCCGTCATTTTTCACATGTGTTGTATAGATCACACCAATGTCTGCATCTGATTTTACATTTATTTTTATTGCCTCAAGCTGCAGTCCTCTACCTACGGTTCCCGCCATAGCTCCATTTGACACACCATTCTGCCATCCGATATTTGCTACATGTGTCTGGTATGATACTGATACACTGTTTAATACCCAATGTGCATACAGTACATGATCAGAAGCTGTTTTTACTACACTCTCAGCATTTATCTGTTCTCCACTGTCTACAGCCGTCCACCAGCCTGCAAATGTATATCCGCTTCTTGTCGGTGTAGGTAATTCACCATATGCATTTCCAAAAGTAACAGTTTTTGTATTAGCAGTAACTGTTCCACCATCAGCATTAAATGTAACTGCGTAGCTGTTTGCTGTCCAGTGTGCATAGATAGTCTGATCAGATGTAACCTCTACTTTGTATCTTTAGTAATCTGTGTTCCACCGTTAGCTGCTGTATACCAGCCGGTAAATGTATAACCATCTCTTTCAGGAGATTCCAAATCGCCATATGTGCCGCCATATGTAATATTCTTGCTTGTATTTGTAAGATTACCTCCTGCTGCATCATAATTTAATTTTACTGTAACCGGAGTCCATACCGCATTAACTGTAGTATCTGAAGCAATCTTATTATATGCCTTATCCCACGATAATACATACCCGGTCTTTGTTATTTCCGGAGCTTTCGCCCCTCTCATACACAAAACATTCTGTGACTCAACAATCTGACCATTATCAACAAAATCCACTTTATATCTAAGTGGTGACGCATCACGTTCTTCATTTATACCATATGATATGTAATGGTCTACATAACCCTCATAATCATCACCAAACGCACTTTGTAAGTCCCTATATCTTGTTTTGTAACTTATAACATCAAAATTCTCACTTGCCTGACGTCCCTCTCGTATTCCATTTTCTAGATAATGCTGATAATATAAATACCAATTATCTCCAAAAGCATTTTGCAAATCTATATTATTATCCTTATAAAAATGCACATCAAAAATTTCATTACCACGACGACCTTCAGCCATGCCATATTTAATAAAATGTTGCAGTGCAGCTTCTGCAGTATTTCCCCAATTATTCTTCACATCAGGATTATTATTCAAATAATATGATGCGTCAAATATAAGGTGATAGTCTTCTTGTTTTAATCCAAAATAATTAACAATTCCCTGTGCATCTGCGATGCCAAGTTTTTTTAAAGCTGTCTCCGATCCAAGGTAATTAGTCGCGTCACTTTGATTACTTATATACGCATGTTCAATAATAATTCCCGGGAAACCGGCCTTTTTACTATTTCTTATTACACTATAGTAATCACAAATAGATCCATCTGTATAGGTATCTCCACTCTCAGAATTTCTGATACGCGTTCCATCATTTGCCAGTCCTAATGCGACTAACTGTTTAAGAACCTCGTTTGCTAATGCTCCCCCCTGTGCACCAATATTTGCATTTAAGCTGGAATTAGGATAATAAACTGTTGCGCCATGAACACTCGAGCTGGTTGTCGAATTATTATGAATTGAAACAAATACACTTGCTCCTACTGACTTAGCATAGTTTACTCTATCTTCAAGAGTTACATAATGATCATCATTTCTTGTCATATATACGTTTACACGTTTGTATTTACTAAGTTCTTCCTTGCAATACTGTGCAATCTTCAAATTAAGTGTTTTTTCTAAATAGGTCTTTCCACCATAACTTGCCTGTGCTCCACCATCGTTGCCGCCATGCCCCGGATCAAGAACAACATTCACTGCCGAACTAGCTCTAAAGAGATTATTCTGCTGTACATCAGCCGCTGCTGCAATAGCCTCGCTAATTGTATTCCCCGCAGCTTGTGTTGATGTTTCATCCGGATTTATTACTACTGCATCATACACTTCACTGCCCGTATTTTCATTATCTGAATTGCTATTATCTGAATCCTCCGCATATGCATCAGCATTCAAATCCATTACAACAGTATCAATTCCAAACTGTGAATTAATTCCAATAGCTTCAAAGTCTACTGAATACCCGTCAGTTTCGAGAGACTTAACTGTATAACAGCCTGAAACCAGATCACTTGATTCAAATATCAGGTTTCCATCCTCCGTCATCTCTCCACTTATTTCAAATGACTGATTTAAATCGGTATTTTCAACTGTTAATCTAGCATTTGATTGATCAATGCCATCCGCTAATCCAACAATTATCCTTACAGCATCTCCCTTTTTAACAGATGGATCTGCAACAGATAAATATGTAACTATCTGATTTTCACTATTATCTTGTTGTTGATAGCTCTCCGTACTATTACCTGTCTCTGCAGAATCAGCAAAAACAAAAGTGTTTGCCGAAATCAGCATAGAAAGCGTCAACAACAGTGCTACTACTTTTTCATCTTAAAACGCCTTTCCTTTTGTAATAAATCTAAAATATAGTTTATCACATAAGAAAAGACGTTTAAAGAGTTACCTTTTTATATTTTCTTAAGATTTTTTATAATTCGACGGATTGCAACAAGTTAATTATCAACTCATAATATGTATCAGGAAATGCTAGTATTTCATATTTTATCACAACAAGAAAGACAACGTTTAAAGACTTTTTACCTATTTTATTTAGTTTTTACCATAAAGCAATTTCTTCCTATATAATTGAGAATCTTTCAATAATTCAACATTTATATAGTCCAGACCATATTTTTCAATCAAAGTATCCTCTCCAGAATAAAGGTTAGTTCCTAATCCAAGTCTATTTCCCTCTATTTGAACCCCTAAAGCTGCCAATGTTGTTGGATACAAGTCCAAAGTTGTATATTCTCTTTCAACACATGGTTTTTCATTAACCGCTGCGCCATTAACAATTGTAAAATATGTTCTTCTATTAAAATCTGTTGCATTTTGTCTTTCTATATAATCAGAATCCATTGTAAGATGATCTCCGGAAATAACAACTGTTGTATTATCATAAAAATCCTGTTGTTTAATCCAATCCAGGAATTCAGAAACTTGCCTGCTTGAACATGCAATAACATTACTATATTGTTCATCATATTGATTCTGACATAATTCACATACATAGCCATCTGTAAAATGCGTATCTACTGTTAACATTGTAAGATTAAACGGTTCATCTTTAGAAGCTAAATTATTTAATTCATTTTTTGCATATTCAAATAATTTTTCATCTTCATATCCCCACCAAACCATATAATCATCATCTATGTAGCCTCTATCAATTGCAGTATAATAATCAAAAATATCATAGTTTCCGTGTCCGTGAAAATACGATGAACGTCCAGCAAATTTCTTATCTGAACCAATCAAAAATTCCTGATTGTATCCTTCTCCTTTCAGGACATCTCCTATAGCCCAAACACCTGGAACATAATTATTATCTGATTCCCACTTTGAATTTAAGGTATCATTACTTATTAAGTTCTCATTAATTGGTACACCGGATGTCTGTGCAACCAATCCACCCATTGTAAAAGTCGCGCCCGAAGTCGTATACGCACCATTCAATTTTCCATATATTCCAAAATTCATTCTCCAATGAAATTTGTGTAAGCTCCGGAATATAATTTTCACTCATAGCACCACCAACGCTCTGATCTGAATATGTCATTTCCATAGATTCTAAAAAATATATATCAGATTTCTTTTTTCCTTTGGGAATGTAATTGCTACATCTCTTCCATCAACATAATTATCTTCATATATCGTTGAATCCTGCTTTGTATATTTTAAATACGATATGATATCAAAATGGAAACAACACAATATAATTGAATATCCAATTGCTATACACCCTAAAAGCGACATCCAAAATTTATATATCCACTTATTTTTCTTTTTTCTGAATATCAATAATCCAAATGTAACCATTAAAACGCATATTATAATAATCAAAATAATGGAAATAAATATCACACTGAATGATGAAGTATTTGTTCCTTCCAAAGGTGTATTTAAATGATATATTATCTGTCCTATTGGCACATCTTTAAAATTTTTCTGCATATACCAAAAACCATATAGCAATGCTCCACCTAATGCAGTTAATATATATGTTATGAAAGCAGACAGGAAATTAAAAATCCTACTATGTTTCTTATCATCATTATTCTGACACAATAATACAAATTGCAAAATACCAAATAGCAAATAACAAAACGTGCCTATATAAAACAATACTAATTGTCTATTCAAAAACAGTTTAACTACCTTATAATTTAGTTTTTGTGACAAAATAAACATATTATCCTGAGTAAGTGCAGTAATATACAAGCCATCATCATGTACCTCATACTCAACATCCTTACGAGATGATATGTATTTTTCTAGTTTCGAACCAGATACTTCTATGGAATTTCCCCAAAAATCAGAAAGTGTAATACTCTTAATTGAATATACCTCTAATGTATTTATAGGATCAACTCTAAATAAATTATTGTTGATTTCTGCCAGACCCATTTTTATTTTGAAATTCGCTTTTTTATTTTCAAAATATGCATTAATACTATCCTCTTCTGTCATTTTCTTAACACTGGGCGCATAATACATTTGGGCATAGTTTTATTTGAATGCTCTTCTCCATATTCAATCGAAAAATTATATGTATGTTTTCCGAATATTCCTATACATAATCCAATTAATAATAACGCAATAAAAGCCACGTCTATTATAACTAAAACTACACTTAACAAGCGTTCTATTATTACATAATTCGTTTTTTATCTTTCGCA
>ENA-OQJH01000728-OQJH01000728.1-human-gut-metagenome-genome-assembly--contig:-NODE-728-length-16523-cov-1.789400_pt1 | contig 16523 bp, 21 predicted proteins | sample MGYA00242597_ERZ504763 | MGnify/ENA primary metagenome ERZ504763 (study PRJEB26092, sample SAMD00036359) | human gut metagenome | host: Homo sapiens | study: EMG produced TPA metagenomics assembly of... | reverse complement strand
GGTTTTTAGTAGCTCTTGTCACTTTTCCATCAGCAGTTTCTTCTGTCGCGAACCAGTTTTCTGCTTCCCATGTCAGATTAATCGATTTCAGTTTATCGACTGTTTGTATATTATCTTTTTCTAACTCAGCCAAGTTACCCATATTTGCTACCGCATACATATAATAATAGCCGTAAGGAACTTGAGCTAACTTGAAGGTAAGCCCGTTTGGTTTTGGCTTCCGCCGTTTTGCCTCCTTCCGCATCTGTGTCTGCACGGTCAATATCATCAACATCGAATCTATCTGTAGTTTCCGTTGAAGCAGTACCTTTCGGAAGAAGATAGTACGATTTCACCAGATTTCCTTCCTCATCATACAGCAACACACAAAGATCATTGATGTCTTTGATTACATCTCCTGCCGTACGAGTGTTTACATCCAGAGCCGGCCGAAGAGGAAGAAACTCTACAGTAGCACTCACACTGACTTCTCCTTCCGGCATTCTTTCGCCTTCGTTGTTCAGCCAATCATCCGTACAGGCAGTCAAGACAAATATCAGCATACCTGTAAGACTATAAATAATGTTGCGTTTCATATTTTCCTGTATAAAGTTATTTAAGGAAATCTTTCCTTTCTTTTTTTATAACCCGAAATCGGGTTCTAGTGTGATTTCGGTATAAGGACGCACATCTACTATGCAATCCATTGCATGTTCATTAATTGTGATATTTACCACCACATGTGTATTTCGCGGCAACTGTGGCAGATTTGGCAAGTAACTTTTCAATTCAGTTCCGTTGACACCCAAAGTCAGCAGATAAGGATTTTCCTTATTGTTGTCATCACTATGCTTCCCCTCCAACAGGTAAATCGGTTGCTCATTGGTTTTCGTATTTTCATCTCCCGGAAGCAGTTGCCCTTTAAACAACGATGACGCATCGTATGTATAATACCCTTTCAAAGTAGGAACATCGAAACTATTTATGTCCCAGAACTTTGTTCCCTCCGTCGTTTCTCTCTCTATATATGTAGCATTGTGTGGCAAGTAATACTCCCTTTCTGCCATTTTATCAATAGTCAGTTTCGTGATTTCTATGGACCGACTGCTTTTATTCGTTATATTGAAAGTAAATTTAACAGCCGCTCTCATTATGGAAAGCTCACGTTCACAATCCTCGGCAGGCACATCTACCATATAAAGTCCACTCATCGGCAACGGACCGTCGATTCGCTCCATATTACTGCCTAACCGAATGGTCAGACTGGATATATAATCCGTAAAGAATAAGCTTCCGGGCTGAATTTTCTCAAAATCACACTCTACCAATTACGTTTCGGAAAAAATCCCGTTGTCTTTATTTCCGTAGCTTCATTTGCAAACAAATAAATTCGTTTCTTTTCGTTTCCGATAACTTTCATCGGCTCGCTATAACAATCGGTAGATGTAACCTCCAAATTGTAAATCCGGTTATGTTCCACTATATTATCATTGTTACGTACGACAATAATACGCAACGTTTTCATCTTTTCATTATCATTTACTGGAGCCTCTGGATAGATGTCACTGGCCCGTGTACCCGATTGCGATATGTCAGACAGGGCAACACTGATATTAAGATTCACTAACGGCACTTCCCTGTCAAACATTTCACTATCTGCATCATGAGCACACCCCCGAAAAAGGAGAGAAATAGCCCATGGTATAATGATATATGCGATTTTCTTCATTGTCTTATATCGTTGATTCTGACAGTCCAATCGTTTATCTTAATATAAGTTTTAATCCATTCAAGATTCGGGCTTAAGAAGAATATCATTGACCATTCACTTTCACGATCAAGGAACTCCTGCGAATCCATGCTTGCATACAGATCACTCTTAAGCATAAGCAAATAGTTAATAAGTGGAATATTGATAATTTCCACACCATCTGCTTTGCGACGCACCGTCAGCTTAGGCGAGTACCAATCACGCACCATCAACCGTGAAGTAGATAGTTCGGCATAAGCTACCACCACTTCTCTTCCCTCATCAGTGAATCCTGCCGAAGCTTGCCCTTGTGCCCATGGAGTGTATGTCACCATACCATTCTCAAGCAAATTATTATCGTAACTGAACAGTATATTATCATCGGTAATTTCAAATTCAAATTTCTTATCATCTACCGGCTCACCATTCATTTGTTGCAACACAACACGAATATTATTGGTGTTCTTCATCATCTCAACAGTGCCTTCACTGTAAAGGTCGGCAGTAGCGAGAGTAAGTTCACCCCAATACAAACCGTGCAAGTTCTTTCGTCTGGGATTTGTCAAGCATTCCGAATCTAGTTCCACTTGCAAATCGGTATATCCAGTTCCTTCTCCGGGGGTATACTTCATAAGGAAAGAGCTCTTATTACAAGCCAGACCACCATAAGCTACGAAATGATAATTTCCTTGTTTGAGGTCCAGCTTCATGCGATAGTTCTCGTCCTGCAACTCCGTACCCGTCACTATGCGAGTATCCACATAATTGCCATTTCATCATAGACCAGCAATGTCAGACAATCCACCTTCTTAGCAAATGCATTGGCATATTCCATATTGTAGTCGTAAATGAAGCGTAGTGACACGCCATGCGGACATGGAGCAAGATCTTCATAGATACGCTCACACGATGAAAAGGCAAAATTTATCAGTACGATGCCAAGCACCGTACTGATAAACCCTGAAATTATATTTCGTTTTTTATTATGCATCTTTGGTTTCTTAGAAATCGATATTATTGACACGAACTACCCAAGGCAATACATCTACCGAAACTGTCAGATAAATATCACCTCGCTCATCGGGAGTATCAGGACCTGGGTTATCAGGGTCATTATCTGAAATACGTGGATGCCCAAGACGGGAAATGTTAGTTACAGCAAGTTTATAAACATTGTTGCGAACTACAGCGAACTCCATCGGAGCCATTTCACCTTCCACACCATTGTCATTGTGGCGATTCCAATAATAATAGTAGCAATAATAGCCCCAACCACCGTCTTTGTCCTCGCTTGACTGATAGATGGTTATGCCGGCATCAGTAGCTGCTTGTCTGAAATCACTGAGATAAGAACCTTCAAGTGTTTTATCGTTTCTGTCCCAAGTGTTCCATTTTGAATTAGCACTACTTTCATCTTGAGGGCTAGCATCCCCTTCCTCACCTGTACACCGGTACCATATACAGCCACATAAAGCGGATGAGAACGACTCCATGTTTTGGTCTCTTCGTTGTATGCAACAGCTTTCACTGCTTTTCGCACATTTGGCCAACTTACATACAAATTGCCGCCGAACATATAAATAATCGGATCTTTATAAGAATCCTTCATTAAACCAGAAGCAGTGTAATTAATAACTTCTGCCAAGTGCCTGGTATCTTCGTCAGTGCTAGCGGCAGCAGCTTCAGTAGCTACCATTTTTCCTTTGAAAACAATACCGGTTGTTATACCGTTTACCTGCCTGTCAACCGGTCCCGGAATTGTATTTTCAGTTACATACCGCCATATACGATAGTCACCATATTTGTTACCAGTATTCCAGCTATTATCTGTATCTTCTTCACCCCCAAGAACCGTAGATAATAGATGCGTGTTCCATTGATCTTGCTTTGTATTGTCTATTGAGCCGTCAGGTTGAAAGAGAGGGTAATTAAAATACTCACTTAATTTCGTAGTCTCAATGCCTTGATTCTTCTCGGTTGCCCACACATCCACGACATAATTACCATTAAGATGAGTTTCCCCACCTCCCACAGCGGTAAACCAGGGCTTTTCCGGGCTGCAAAGACTAGCTTGTGCCGGAAGTCCATTATCAGATACACGACGCAAATAATAAAAACTATTATTCATATTCACCAAAGCCATTTTACCTAATTCAACGTTTACAATGTAAGCCCCAGGTGTTCCGTCCGGCGCAATATCTTGTACAACCGGATAAGTGTTGCCTTTCTGAGGACGTATATTTTCAGGCAAACTGCGACTACCATCTCTAAATCGAAACGTGCCATTGCGCGTTCTACTTTCACTGCACCACCTACACTGTTGTCTACTTGTGACAAGCTTCCCGCATTGTTTATTCCGGAAAGATTAAACGGAGTGGCTTCATTATATAACAACCAGTCATTCATCGTATTAGGGAGCAAGCGCTTAGCTATGGAATAGTTGGACATCAGAAAGCTGCCACCTTCATTCTTGCTCCATATCTTTCCTAATTCCTCATCGTCACCCTTGCAAATTGCATTATACCATGTCGTATTCTTATATTCAGTTTTACTAATAAGTTCTACCAATTCATCTGTCGGGTTACAAAATATAAATACATTCACTTCCTTTTTATCAGTTGGTGTTTCTGTATCATTATAGAACTGAGACAATTGCGTTTTAGTTATTTCGGAAGTCCCAATATAAGCCTGTTTATTTGCGGATTGTTTCATCTTGTCCGACATGTCACCAAAAGCAATGAATGCATTATCCGTGCTGTCGGGCAAGTACCACATACATTCTTTCACATTGTTCTCATAATCTTTACCGATTTCGACACCAACATTGCTGCCACCACCTTCAACCGTATTACTACGCGAACCAGGCACAGACGGCATAGTTACCTGTACTGTCATGTATGCCTTATCTCCCTCATAAACAGTAGGGTCAAATTCTGTTTCACCTAGTTTATCCTCAGCACAACCTGCTGTGAGAACTACGGCAAAAAGGCATAAAAAATACTTGCTAATTCTTTTCATAATCTGCAACTTTGAATGAATTAATAATTTCTATGTTTTTATATTTAGATCCTGTTAATGTTTTATCTCTTCTATTTGCTTTAACATCTCCTCTGCATCAGCCAGCCCCTATGTGCAGCTTCAGTAAACATTTTCTCTGCCATATCAAACTCCTTCTTCAAGGCAGCGTATGTCCCCCGACCATAAACAGCCTGCGGTGAGTTTCCAGCTTTCTTCAGATAATATTCCGCATTCTTCATATCCCCCTAGCCATTGCGGCATTTGCAGCATTCAGATTAGCCACTTCATCATCAGGAACATACGTACAGCGACTTCGAATGTTTCATTATATTCTTCACTCCCCAGTTTCATATCCTGTGCGGCAAGATACATCTCATTCAAACTTAACTTCTGTGGCTGTGTTTTAATCAGACGCTTGATTTCGTTGATATCAGTATAGGTACGCACTTCATATTTGACTGCATAGTCTGAATGACGAAGCCCCGGATAAACCTCTTTCAGTAAGAATGCATAATCTTTTGGAAAGGCAGTCTTGATGCTACGTTCTTTTGCATCCGGTTCCTGGTTACTGCGGATTAATGCCAGAATACCTGCTTTGTTTTCGAGATACGAGTTTTCCACATAACGTTCGAGTCCTGCCCAATCTTCCGGCTCGTTATCGGTAATGAATAGTGAATCGGCAAAATCGTACTGTTTGCGTACATACTCTTTCAATGTTTTCGTTCGTCCCATCGCCAGACGTTCATTATTCGAATAGGGACTTTCAGGCGAAGCATATCCTTTGATGCTGACAGAGATAATCCGTGTATCCACATCATTCTTCACCGCATCAATAGTATTAAGTATCTTTTGTAATTCAGCCGGATTACGACGATAATTCTCATGGATTTCTGTTCGGTTCACAGGAAAGTCAATATAAGCCGAACCTTCCAATACATTAATTTTTGGTTCTGCTTTCGGACGAATGTATACATAGGCAGGCACAAATTCTTTCGGCTCCAACTGAAGCACCAACAGAGGCTCGTTGCCATCAACAAGTGCCTCGCCGCAACAACCGCATGTTTCATTGCCCGTACTGAGCGTGGCACGTTTCATCCAATCGGCATAAGGTACCACTGTACGATATTTGACCACAGATACTTTGCTTTTTTGATAAAGCATCATATCATCCGTACACAAGCCATTGCGCAGATGATGATAATAGCGGTTGCGACCAGCTATCATCACCGAAGGTAAGTTCAGTTCATTACCTTCTCCTGACAGTCTAGGCGTAAGAATCACTTCACGGTTACTTTTTACACTCAATGCCGAAACATCAATATCCATTGATACGAACAATTTATCTTCCGAACGAGACACGGCAAGGTCAGATACTGTCACATTACCGCCCATTATTGTTTGAGCCTTTGCTCCTATCATCAAGAGTAGGAATAGCAAACTACTACAAAGTATTTTTGTTGTTCTATTCATATCCGTAATTTGTGTGATTTAAAAAGTATATATGAGATTGACTGCCGCTTTTGTGGGCCCAACATAATTATGCGATTTTCCATCGGCTATTTTTGTACCGCATTGGGCACAGGGATAACTGTCGTAGCGAGTATAAATCCAGCCCAAACCTAACTCCGCTTCCAAATTCCAACGTTTGTTCAATATCCACGCATAACCATACGCAATGCCACCACCGGCAAACCAACCTTGATAACGACGATCAGAAAGCACAGATAAATCTGTTCCAAGAAACGAAATATGATTGTTCAGATTACCAATGTTATACTGCCCACCCAAAGCATGAACACCAACAAAATGACCAGCGAAACGATCACAAAACCAATAACGTCCTTCTGGTTGCAGAAGCCAATGTTTCCACTTACGCTCATGTGAAAAGTCCAGCCATTATAGTTAGCGGAAAGATCAAATGTCCATTTCGGAGCAAGGCCAACTTCTATTCCTGCATTAACAGTTGCAGTAACATCATACAATAAATTGCTTTTGAATTGCTACTTTCTGACAATGTACTTCTGTGCAGAGAAGCACAAAAATCATAATTGCATACAAGTTTCAATTTGTTTTTTTCATATATATAAGTATTATATATTACTAAATTCACACATACACGCATATATCTCAAACCACATTCGTCCTATATATCGGAAATAGAAATATTTTAGACATGCGTTATATATCAAATCAATGTTACATATACCTTTTCAACACCCCTATATATATGAGTATAAATAAATGACATTTCAAATATATCTCTTCCTAAGAGAAGTTTCCAATCTGTAATATAATTGTAATTAATTGAATTTCAACGAATAATGAATTAACTAGAAATATGTATAGATTACAAAGTTTTGCAAATCCCCTAATTTTTAATAGTTTAGCTAAAAAAGTTTATAATTTTATATTGTCATTTACAATATTTTATATAATTTTGCAACAGGTTGGATACATCTCTTAGGAAGAAAGGTACTTAAATTGTATATATACTAGAACTAATATCCGTATATATTCAATTTTGCATATTGCCGGTATATCTAATAATGAATATTTCAGTTTCTCATTAGGAGATAAACTCTTTGTCTTAAAAGTCAGCACTAAAGAGAAGGACACGGGATATAGCTTTGTTCTTATCATTATAAAAGAATACATTATGAAGTTCCTTCCAAAAAATATTCCTATAGTATTTGGATAAATCGAACCTTTTCCATATCTTTGCACCGTCAAAAAAATAAGAGCAATATAAGTTAACATTTAACATATATACAATCTATTTATTTGATTATAATGTGATAGAAATTGTAATGTTAATCAGAGTTTTACGAATAAAAAACTTTCAAAGTTCAATTTTCAACAACATCACATCCAAGAGCGGAATGTAGCGCAGTTGGTAGCGCACTACGTTCGGGACGTAGGGGTCGGGCGTCGAGTCGCCTCATTCCGACAAAATAAAGGGTAGCTTTCTGGATTACAGTAAGTTACCCTTTAATTTTATTTAGTCACCGGGACGAAATCGGGACGGCAATGCAAGAAAATACCAACCTATTATATCATGAAAAACAGGATTTATCTCTTTACAGTAGCAGTAGCTTCTTTTATGTGCATCAGTTGTACAAAGACTCAAACCACTCTTTCGGAAAATGAAAAGGCAGTCAATCCTCCTATCATGGGATGGAGTTCATGGAATGCGTTTCGTGTAGACATCAGTGAAGACATTATCAAACACCAGGCTGACCTAATGGTGGAAAAGGTCTGAAAGATGTCGGATATCATTATGTCAATGTTGATGATGGCTATTTCGGAAAACGTGACGACAACGGAATAATGCTTGCAAATGAAAAACGCTTCCCGAACGGCATGAAACCGGTGGCGGATCATATTCACAGCCTGGGAATGAAAGCCGGCCTTTATACCGATGCGGGTAATAGTACGTGTGGTTCCATGTGGGACAATGACACTGCAGGTATAGGAGCAGGTATCTACGGGCATGAACCACAAGACGCCCAATTATACTTTGGCGACTGGGGTTTCGACTTTATCAAAATTGACTATTGCGGAGGAGATGCGCTGGGACTTAATGAAAAGGAACGCTACACTTCAATCCGGAACAGTATAGACAAAGTGAACAAAGATGCTTCCATCAATATCTGCCGATGGGCCTTCCCGGGTACTTGGGCCAAAGACGCAGCAACCTCCTGGCGTATCAGCGGTGATATTAACGCACATTGGGGCTCATTAAGATATGTAGTCGGCAAGAATCTTTACCTGTCTGCCTATGCCGGCAACGGACATTACAATGACATGGATATGATGGTTATCGGATTCCGTAACGACAGCAAAGTGGGCGGACAAGGTCTTACCCCGACAGAAGAAGAAGCTCATTTCGGTTTATGGTGTATCATGAGCTCTCCTTTGCTTATCGGATGTAACCTGGAAAACATACCGGAGTCTTCTCTCGAACTGCTGAAAAACAAAGAATTGATTGCCCTCAACCAAGACCCGCTAGGTTTGCAGGCATACGTAGCGCAACATGAAAATGAAGGTTATGTACTTGTGAAAGATATTGAGCAGAAACGTGGAAACGTACGTGCTGTGGCTCTCTACAATCCTTCCGATACCGTATGCAGTTTCTCCGTCCCGTTCTCTTCATTGGAATTTGGAGGAAACGTAAAAGTACGTGATCTCGTAAAACATAACGATTTAGGCAGCTTCTCCGGCACATTCGAACAAACGCTTCCGGCACACAGTGCCATGTTCCTCCGTATGGAAGGCGAAACCCGTCTGGAACCGACTCTATACGAAGCGGAATGGGCTTACTTGCCTCTTTTCAACGACCTAGGTAAAAATCCTAAAGGTATTCTTTATGCCAATGACAAAGAAGCTTCCGGCAAAATGAAAGTAGGTTTCCTGGGTGGACAACCGGAGAATTATGCCGAATGGAAGGAAGTGTATAGCGAAGATGGCGGACGCTACAACATGACTATCCATTACTCATACGGTAAAGGACGCCAGATAGAACTGGATGTCAACGGCATTATTACCAAAATAGATTCTCTGAGAGAGGATAATAACCATAACAAAATCACAGTTCCCGTTGAACTAAAAGCAGGATATAACACCATTCGCATGGGTAATAGTTACAACTGGGCACCGGATATCGATTGCTTCACTCTGACAAAAGCATTGTAATAACCATATAAAAGAGTAAAATATGATAAATACATCTTTACTCCTTTTTTAATCTATATGCCAGTTTATTCTATCATCGTCACACAGGCTTTTTCGGTCAAAGTTACCTGTAATTTGGCATCATCCTTTTCAGGAATCCAAACATACGTTTGCACTCTCCTTTTTGAAGTTTCACATTCCCATTGTGACCTGTCAAGTATTCCGTATCAATCCGACATTCTTGCACATTTACAGACCAATTATCCATCATATTCAGATTCAAATGCAGATTATTGATCTTACCACTCTGAAATTCCACATTCCTGCCACTCCTGGCAACATGCAAAGCTCTAAAATCGCACGAATCCACTTGCATAGAATTAGAAGTATTAATGGAAAGAGAATCCTTGTCAAATTTTTAAGAACAATCTTTTGCATATAAATATCATTACAACACATTCCACTTCTTGCGTCAGATTCAGTTGCATGTCTCCCGTTATCATCGCTACATATCTGGATTCCTTTAACTCTTGCAGGAGTTTATCCAGCGGATAGTCCAAAAGAATTTTCAACGTATCCCCCATGACAGTCATTTTCAGATAGTCATTTACTTTCTGCGAACAGGAAAATTCATTTTTCTCTCCTTTTGAAGGCAGCACTCGCAAAAAAGAATTTGCCAGCCAGACACTACATTCTTCTGTATGCATCTCCGTTTGAGCAAGCCATATTACCCGGCAAGCCGGGATTTCTTTGGTTAGCTGCTCTCCTTGCAGATTTATTTGATTGGAAAAGTGCGGCCTCCCCAGACAATACATCACAAACATTCCGCCTACCAGCACACAAAGTCCGGCTACAAAAAGCCCAATTAATATATAAGTTGTACGTTTCATAATATTTGTTTTACTTTTCTTTTTTACAAAATTCCCGGTACATATCGGTTATCTCTTTGATAGGAATATCCAGTGTCTTAATCTGCTTGAAGAAGTAATCCAGTTCTTCTTTCAAAAAAGTATTCTTCCGCAAAGAATGAATCAGTTCCCTTGCACCGGTAGAGACAAAATAACCAATGCCGCGTTTATTATAAATAATATTCTGTGACTGAAGATAATCAAATGAGCGCATCACTGTATTGGCATTTACTTCCACAATAGCGGCATATTCTCTGACAGAAGGGATGCGTTCCTCTTCCCCAAATTGCCCCAGAAGTATCTCATCACAGATCCTATCAGCGATCTGCAGATAAATAGCTTTACTTTCTTTAAAATTCATAGGCTAGAGTATTACATACGTTGAATAATCTCGGACTCCTTAAAACGAAAAAAGGCAAGTACCCAATTAACCAATGCAAAAAACATAAAGGCTATGGTTCCTAAGGTGAAAACTTGTTGCTCCGTGAAAGAAGAAAAAATATAGCCGTAATCTTTATTGTTGTTTCCATGAAATAGCATATTACCCGTCAACATTCCCATCAATACATAAATCAGAACAATGATTGTAACCGAAACAAAAGTTTTAAGAAAAGAGTTCTTCGGCCAAACAGAACTACCTAATACGAACAATGACTGCACAAAGCAATATATAGAAAGGACTAATATCACTGATACGTTTCATTGAATAAAAACCACCGTTTCCCGCTACCGACTAAATCTCCCAGATTGACAGGGAGTATCACCTCTTTTACCTCCGGATAGATAAGCGAATAAACCATTACTCTTGTATAATCAGCCAATTTAAAAGCAATCAAAAAAACAACTAAAAATACGATAGTTGATATCAGCCAACGGGAAAAAAACTTCTCGAAAGGAGTGGACGGTGTCATTAATGTGGATAGCCGACTAGTCTTATTCTTCATCTTCTCCATCACCAGCGATGCACTTAAGCACCCGAAAACAAATAGAAACCACAAAAAAGCCATCAATATAAATCCCCATGCAGGATCGGTATTTGCATGACGAATAAAATAAACCGAATCGTGATAATTATATTGAGTATATCCGTTCCAAACCAATACCACCGCCATCACTCCATACATCAACACCATACGAAGCACATTCGATCTCCAATTCTCTACCATCTCCTTACGGCAAAGATTCATAAAACGAGGCAAACTGAAAAAAGTATCTTTTATCATCGTCTTTTATTTTTGAGTGTGAAACAATCGGGCTATCTCTTCAGGAGCAGCAACGTAGCATTAAAAAGAAGTTCCAGATTTAATTCCGATTCTTCCTGTTCTTCGTTAGGAAGTATCAGGTAATTCCCCTGAATAGTAGGGATTGCGAAAAGAGCATTTTTCGCCAGTTCCCGATTGTCACTCTCCACAAAGAAAAGTTTGTCGCAAATATTACTTGTAGATTCATCCAGCAACACACGGCTGTCATCCATAATCAATACATGATCGAGCACCTTATCAATGTCACGAACCTGATGCGTAGAAATTACAATCGTCTTATCATCCGACATGCCCGATGCGATAAACTTACGGAACTGACTTTTACCGGGAATATCCAGCCCGTTGGTCGGCTCGTCCATCAACAAAAGAGAAGTGTTTGTAGCAAGCGCAAAGCTCATGAATACTTTCTTTTTCTGTCCCATAGAAAGTGATCCGAGATCAATATCTATATCCATTTCAAAATAATGGAGATATTTAATCATCTCCTCCTTGCTGAAACGAGGATAAAAAGGACTGTTCAACTCCACATAGCTAACCAGAGAGACTGAAGGTAATTCAAACTCTTCGGGAACTAAAAACATATCCTGTAAAGTAACCGGTAACCGACGGCGCACATCTGTATCGTGAAACACCACTTTGCCGTTTTTAGGAGTCAATAACCCGGACATCAGATAGAGAAGAGTAGACTTTCCCGCGCCATTCTTTCCCAACAGTCCATATACCCTGCCGGACTCGAACGAAAGCGAAAAATCATGTAATACCGCACGCTTCGATTTACGATAAGTAAATGAAAGATTTTCTACTGTAATCATAGCATTTCTGTTTAATGAACAATGTTTCTTAGTGTATTAGTGTAATAGTACACCGCAAATGTAGGCAATCTTTTGAATATTCCAATAGAAAAGGAGAAAAAAAAGTGCAAAAAAAGGAGGAGCTAAGATCACTCTCCACTCCTCCTGTCACGACAAACAACTAAAATTATTCACTATTTGATGCCGTCCAATGCCCTTTTAGCAGTAGCATTAGCGGGGTCTATAGCCAGAATTTTATTCCAGTATTCTATGGATTTATCTTTATTAGCCTTTGCTTCGGCCTTCAATGCCGGATTCTCGATCGCTAACAAATAGTAATATCCAAGATAACTGTAACATTCAACCAAAGCTGAATTGTAATGAGGATCATTTTTGCTTTCCAATAAAGCAGCCACTTCCTCATAGAAAGGTTTCGCAAGTCCTTGAGTGGTTTCAGGGTCCAGTGCTGAATTGGCACGAGCTCTCCAGAAGTTACCCAAGTAGCTATCCGGTGCTGCTTCTGCAATTGCATGGAAAACAGAATCGGCGGACATCAACGCCTGCTTGCGTTCTTCAACAGTGATTGTCAATGAATCAGGTTGCGTACCAGCACCGTAATAAAGTCTACCAACCTGAAACTGTAAGTCCGGAGTCTGTTTTTCTTTATCAAGGGATGAATAATATTTCTGGTAAGCACTGATTGCTTTTTTATAATCATTCTTCTGTTCGTAAGCAGAAGAGATATTTTTATATAAATCCGTCTTTTTCGGATCCATCTTTACCGCTTTCTCATATTGTATTACTGCATCATCATATTTTTTCAGACTTTCCAGCAAGTGCCCATAATACATATAATCCAAATAAGAATAATCGGCTTTTTCACATTCATTGAAGAAGATGTCCGCTGCCTTTATCGCTTCATCAAACGCTTCAGTCAGTATAGTTATACATTGCCAGACGGTTGAACGCAGCATGATGGGCATTCTTTTGTAATCCCATATTAGCCACTTCGAGCGATTTCTCAAAATCATGGTTCAAAAATAAAGCAAACGCATACTTCACCAAATCTTCTTCCGTAGCAGTAGGCCCCATTGCAAAATTCGCATAAGCTTCTGCCGCTTTACTAAAATCATTTTTTAAATAATAAATCTCGGCTAGTTTTTTGTCTACGGCTGTGTTGGACGGTTCCAGGGCTTTCAATTGGTTCAGCTTTTCAATAGCAAGACTTGCATTGGCTGATTTATAAACATCTGCATATTTCAGATAAGCTTCCGTACATTTCGGATCGAAATAAATCGCTTCTTCATATTTCTGAGAAGCGAGACCCGCATTTTTCTGCTTCATGGCAATATTTCCTTCCAATACAGAAGCAAGAGCCGATTTACCATTCGCTTTTCTGGCAAGAGTTGCATATTCTTGCGCTTCGGGAAGTTTGTCAGCATCCAGATACGTATTTCCAATAGCTACCAAAAGTTCCACATTCTTTTTATTCTTTCCTTTAATCAGATGCTCGGCTTCTTCAGCAGCCTGTGCCGGATTCGTCTGAATAGTTTCTTTCAATTTGGCAACTTCCGCCTGCCATTCGGCATCGGTTGATTGCGCACAGAGCGACCCTACTGCTATAAACGCTCCAGCTAAAAACATTTGTACTCGTTTCATGATAGTCTCTAATTTTAGTTATTATTCGTCTTTCACGTGGACAATACGCACCGGCTGTGTAGCCGGAACAAGTCCGGATTTTAATATAATCCGCTGCCCCTTGTCGGATGTCATAAAAGAAGCAAATCCCCAGGGCAGCCCACTGCGAGGATCGTTCAGTAATGCATAGATGGATCGTGCCAGCGGATAATTACCATAGAACAGATAGGCCTGATAAGGCTTATAGCTGTTCGCAGGAGTTGCCACATCTTCAGCACTGACTGCCATCACTCTGATCTCTTCACGAAAAGAAAGATTGGTCGTATCACTGCGGTTCCCCAGCCAGTTAACTCCAATAACTCCCATGGCATCAGGATTCTTCACTACATAGTCTATCACCTGCTGGTTGGTTTTCAAGGCACTGACGTTACCTTCAGCCAACGGTTTCCCACCACAGATTGAGTCCATTGCAAAACGTACGGTACTGGAATTCTTATTATCGAACACCACCTGAATTCCTTTCAACCGGGAATCCGGATTTACCTCTTTCCAGTTTTTCACCTCACCGGTGAGGATGCGGCGAAAATCACGTACACTCAACAAAGAATCCGGATTAGCACGATTCACGATCAATGCCAGACCATCCGTAGCCAATTTTATCTCGCGAGGGAAAATTTACGGCTGTGGAATGAATTCATTTCTTCCTTAGTCAGTGTCCGGGTTGTAATAGCCAACCGGACACTGTCTTTCAGAAGTAAATTTATCGCTTCCACTTCAGTTGTGTAGCGAGGAACAATCCCGGCCAAAGGGTAAAGGTTTTCAAACACCTCTATCTCTTCTTGTATGATAGGTTCGAAACTCTCATCCGCTGCAATAGATACCACACCGGAAGAATAAGTATCCGTCGGCCCTTTCGATTTTGAGTTACAAGCACTCAACACCACCAACGCTACGAGTCCTATCAGCCTAAATTGTCTCTTCATCATCTTTTATTGTAATCTAAACATTACCGGAACGGTGAACTTCACACGTACCGCTTTTCCATTCTGTTTACCAGGGAGCCATTTCGGCATGCTTTTTACCACACGCACAGCTTCCTTATCCAAATAAGGGTCTACACCACGAGCCACACGCACATCAGTGATAGAACCATCACGTTCCACAACAAACTGTATAATAACGCGACCTTGTGTTCCATTCTCCTGTGCAATAGTCGGATATTTGATGTTCTTACCCAAGTAAGCCATCAATTCCTGTTGACCACCAGGGAAAGTCGGCATCTGTTCGACCATATCGAAAACCTTTTCCGGTTCCGGTGCAGCCTGTGTCACCACCTGCTTAAGGTCAGCAATATCTTTACCATTCGCCTCGTCGTTACCTTTTACGTCGGCAATAGAGATGGATACTTTAGTAGCATTCAAATCCTCCTGGCTCTTGATCTCATCATCTTCATGCACCTCTTCATCTTTCTTGATGACAGGAGCAGTAAACTTGATAGAACTCTTCAGTGCAGGGGGAGGAGGCGCCACCGGCTCAACCCGTTTCATCTCTTCCTGTTTGATTTCCGGTTCTGCCAATTTCGACAAGGTAGTCACCTCTGTCATCACTTCTTTCTGCTCCGGAGTTGCCAACTTAAGCAGTGTAGGGATGCTAAATCCGACTGCCGCTATGATTACCACAATCAACATGGCGACATTGTGTCGTTTTGTTGAATTGGCACGCATTCTATATGCTCCGTATGCCTGGTTCTTGCCTTCAAAAATCAGTTGACACCATTCCGAAGAAGCTAAATCTAATTTTGCCATTTTACTTTTCTTTTTTGGGTGTTACATCAATTATCGGCTAAGTTCTGTGACAATCCACCTTTCGCATCGAAATTCTTGATTAAGAATTCATCAGCTTCCGCAATGTCTGTTATCACATATTTACCAATATTACATATCTGCATTTCGTCCAGCGCGTCAATCAGATTCATATAAGAAGCGTCATCCGTAGCTTAATAATTACGGTCGGGGTATCCTTTCCGCTCTTTATCTCGGAAACCTGCTTCTTAAATTCGTCATCCGTTATCTTAAGATCCAATTTCTGTTGTTTCAATTCTCTTACTTTATTGACAGCAACAGCATTTTTCTGAAGAAGTACGGCACGCAGTCCATTTGCACCGTAGCTAGTTTCTTTCAACGAGGTATAGTCCTTATAATTAGGTTCTCCCTCATAATAATAGAGTTTATTATCAGGCCCCAGCAATAGTGTAATTGCCTGTGAAGCCTTCACCATACTCTTCTGATTTTCAGTAATATCTTTGTCATTACTCGGCATGCTTATTTCCATCGTCTGAGGTTTGCTCAGTGTGGTACAAAGCATAAAGAAAGTAATCAGCAACATATTCATGTCCACCATCGGTGTAAGTCCACCCGGACAGTTATCTTTTTTGCTTGCTCTTCCTTCTTTTCCGCTGCTCTCTTGTACTTCAGCACTCATTGTATTTCCTCCTTTTTAATTTTCA
>ENA-OQJH01000727-OQJH01000727.1-human-gut-metagenome-genome-assembly--contig:-NODE-727-length-16541-cov-8.687888_pt1 | contig 16541 bp, 21 predicted proteins | sample MGYA00242597_ERZ504763 | MGnify/ENA primary metagenome ERZ504763 (study PRJEB26092, sample SAMD00036359) | human gut metagenome | host: Homo sapiens | study: EMG produced TPA metagenomics assembly of... | reverse complement strand
AAATACAGTCATGTAATGTAGAATATTATTTACAGATATATCTAATTTCTTTTTCAATAAGGCAAAGTGATTTTTTCACAATATAATGATTGATTCGATACAAAATCTATGATATTAATAAATCGAATTGGGAACAAGGATTTGAAAATGAGAAATTTGATATTATATTATGTGGAAATGTTTTGCATAATGCTGTTGATATTAAAAAAAGTCTCAATAATCTAAAAGAAATGCTTCATAATGAAGGTAGTTTATTTATTATAGAAGAAGTAAGAAAAAGATATGCACTGATGACATCTGTGGAGTTTGAGTTCGCAGAAGCGGCTGTTAAATATGAGGATGGGCGTAAAATAAGTGAAAGTATATTTATAAATTTTGATGAGTGGCAACGCATTATCAAAACTATGGAGGGTAATATTTTTATGTCATATCCTGAAAAAAACGACATTTTATATCCTGCTGGACAAGTATTGATGGGAATTCAATTTTCGTCGGAAAGTGAATTAAATATAAGAGAAATAAAAGAATATTTAAAAGGGAAAATTCCTACATATATGATTCCGAATAGAATAGTTCAGTTAAGAGAGTTGCCAATGACTAATAATGGCAAAATTGATAGGAAAAAATTGTATTTACAAAAAAACAATTCTAATCAAACAGAGAAAAAAGAAGAATGCATTGATGACTTGGAAAAGCGAATTGAGAGAATATGGTGTGAAGTTATCGGTTGTCAGAACATAGGACGAAATGATGATTTCTATTCGATAGGTGGTGATTCATTACTCATTGCACAAGCGATTAGTAAAATGATTCAAAACTTACCGGAAGCAAAAAACTGGAAATGGGATGCTTTAATGATGGAGATGATGAAAAATGCAACTATAAGAGGAATTGCCGAAAAATTACAAAATAATTTTGTGACAAAAAAGTGAAAAAAAGGAGAATGTCCCAGAAATTTCTCCATTTATTACGTTCAAAGATGCGGAGGGAGATTGTAAAAAGGCAAGAGTACTTTTTCATGCTGGAACAGGAACATTAAGTTCCTATAAAGAACTTCTTCCATATTTAGCAAATATCAGTGCTCCTTGTGATCTGCTATGTGGCTTCAATTTTGGGAGTTTTGATAAATATTTGGAGAGAGATACGGATAGTTTGATCATCGAAACTGCGAAGTATATGCAGACATTTTAGAAGAGCATCCAGCAGAAGAGTATATTTTAATTGGTTATTGTGTTGGCGGATGGTTGGCTTTGGAAACGGCAAGAATTCTGGTTGAGAAAGGGAAAAATGTAAGCAGAGTAATTACAATCAGCTCAAGTCTGTGCGGTCATAATTATGATAATGAACTGCTTCTTGAAAGGGCATTTGGACTGTCTATAGGAGCGGATATAGAAAAAGCCGGATATTTGGGGAGTAATGATTTGCTACAAAAAGCACTAGAGACATACAAAGAGGAAAATGGGGATAAAGGTATATCGATAGGAGATCTATGTGCATTACATGGAGAATATGAAATTTTGGGCATGAGTTTTAGAAAATTAAATAAATTATCACAAGAAGAAAGGCTAAAAAAAATATATGAGAATGTTTCTGGTGATGAGAAAATTGATGCGGATAATGTAAGTATGTTTAAAATGTTGTTTCTTCTGTTTCGACACAGTTTCAAAGGAATCATGCACTATGAACCTTCGGTATATGTAGGAGATGTACAAGCAATGTTTGTGGAAGATGATACGAAGCATTTTTTCCCTGTTAGAAATATTACCAATAAAAGTTTGTGGGAAAACATTGTGTTAGGACAATTAACTGTAGATTATATTCCAGGGGAACATATTAGCTGTCTTAAAGAACCATATGTGCGTGAAGTGGCCAAGTTAATAAAATAAACAAAAAAGAGAATAAAGTAAATACAACTATAGATGTTTACTTTATTCTCTTTGATTAAGATTATGAATTATATTAAACAAAGTAGATAGGATGAAATTAAATATGGAAAATAAATTTTATCGGGTTATAGTTTGTGGGACAAACTTTGGAAGAATATATATAGAAGGTATCACAAGAAAAACTACAAAATGTAAGTTGGTTGGGATATTATCAAAAGGGAGTCAACAATCTAGAAAGTGTGCAGAAAGTAATGGCGTTCCATTATATACAAATGTTTCACAAATAAGTAGCAGTGAAGTAGATATTGTATGTGTGGCTGTAAAATCATCTATTACTGGTGGAAAAGGAACGGAAATTGCTAAAGAGTGTTTAAAAAAAGGAATAAACGTGATTCAAGAGCAACCAGTTCATTTTACAGATGCGAAGGAATTGTATGCAATAGCAATAGCGAATAAATGCCATTATTATATTAATAATTTTTATTCAAAGCTACCGTCTGGTATGGCAGCTATTAGATATGCAAATAAAATTCTTCATTTGGCGGATCCGATTTTAGTAGAAGCAGAATGTAGTATACAAGTATTGTATCCTCTTTTGGACATTATAGGGAAAATGTTGGGAGGGATTACACCATGTAAAGTATATAAGACAGGAGAAAAAAATGGAATATTAACAATACTGGAAGGGAGCATAAACGAAATTCCGTTGATATTGAAAGTTGAAAATAGAATGGTTTCGCAAGACTCAGACAATTATGCATTATTATTTCATAGAATCGTAGTTTTTACAAAAAGCGGTCAATTAGTTATGGATAATTCCATAGGAGCTGTACTGTGGGAACCGCGATATTTTATCCCTAAGAAAGATAATATACTAGAGCTGTTTGGAGACAATGAGTATTCAAAACAAAAAGTAAGTGAAGTGTTAAACGAAGAATGCCTTCAATACACATATCAAGACATATATGAGAATATATGGCCGGAGGGAATAGCCAATGCCTTTGATGAATTTATTACTATAATTAAAGAAAAATGTGATCGACAGTTTATACAATACCAATTGAATTTATGTAAGTTATGGAATGATATTGGCACATGTATAGGACCTACACATGATATTTATCCCGATAAATTTCCGCCAATTTGTATTAAGGGGCTTTAAATTAAGGATTATTTATGTAGAACATATAATGATAATAGTAGGAGAAACAATATAAGCCATATGAGAAAAAACAAGTATACTGTATATGAATTACAAGATGAAATAAAAAAAATATGGAGCGAAGAACTGGGAAAGGATTTGAAAATAAATGAAAATTATTTTCTGATAGGAGGAAATAGTTTAAATGCAATTCGGATAGTTGGGGAAATAAAAAAATTATTTGATAATTCCATAGATATACCATTTTCATATATTTTTTCTTATCCCACAGTAGAAAAACTAAGTAATGCCATATATGAAATTTTAAATGGTTGCTTAAAAGCAGGGTTGACATCAAAAGAATTAGAGATGGAAGTAAAATTGGATATAGATTTAAAAGGAAAGAGTGTGCCAATAAAAAAAGAAGTATGTCTATTGACGGGAGCAACAGGAAATTTAGGAAACTATCTGTTGAAAGAAATATTAAGGCAAACTAATATGGAAATATATTGCTTGATAAGGGCGAAATCAATGGAAGCTGCACAGGACAGATAGAAGGAGTATTAAATAAAATTAATATGTCACTTTATGAAGAAGCAAGAGTTCATATCGTTTTAGGCGATTTGGGAGAACCTAATCTGGGAATGGACATGGATGTTTATGAGAAATTAGCTGAAAAAGTTGATTGTATTTATCATAATGGAGCAAAGGTACATTTTTTGAGCGATTACTATGAATTAAAGAATATAAATGTAAATGGAACAAAAGAAATAATACGGTTTGCAGGATATAAGAAAATAAAAGCAATATTTTATATTTCCACAATATCAATTTTTTCAAAATTTAGAACAAACGATAATATAATTATGGAAAATGATGATATTTCTGATCCGGGTATTTTACCTATTGGTTATACACAAAGTAAATGGGTTGCAGAGGGACTGATATGGAAAGCAAAAGAATGTGGAATCCCTGTAATGGTTTACAGATTGGGGCATGTTGTTGGGGATTCGGAAACAGGAGTATGTAATGATGGAGACTTTATTTTTAGAATAATAAAAAGTTGTTTAATTCTAGGAGTATATCCTGATATTAAAGGAAGCATAGCGCCGATTGCGATAGATGATGTCGCGAAAATTGTGGTAGGAATATCCCAAATAGAAGATCAATATGGCAAGACATATCATGTTATAAATACGAAAGAGATTAGCTTTCAAGATGCTGTAGATATTGTAGATAGGATAGGGATTTGCTTGCAACCTTTAGAAAAAAACGAATGGATAGAAATTGCGAATAATAGAGATGATTTGCCTATAACGTTATTTCTTGATTTTTTTGATGATAAATATTGGAAACAAGAAAGACAGATAGAATTTTCAACAGAAAACTTACGCTCTGAATTAAAAAAAATGAATCTAGAAATTAAACCCATGACATATGAACTTATATATAAATATTATGCGTATATTAAGAATAAAGAGCAATGGAAAGAAGAAACTATTGAAGAAGGAATAATTGATTAAAGCTTATGCAAAATTTATAGGTACTTTTATAAATTATAATAATCAGAGTCACTTCCTATAATATAAGAAATGACTCTGACTTCATTTGTCATGAGTTTCTAATAAAAATATTTATTGTGAAAAATGTTAGAACCCGTCAGTTGGAAGTATTTCTCTCTAAATTTTTGCGGCGCTTAAATTCTAATGGCGAAGCGTTGAACTGCTTCTTAAATGCCGAAGAAAACTTGCTTTGATTCAAATAACCAACTTGTTCTGCAATTTCCGATACAGATAAGTTTGTAGTAGTGAGTAATTCAGCAGCTCGTTGCATACGAATTTCACGTAAATAAATTGATATATTTTGACCATAAACTCCGCGAAAGTAGTTCTTCAGGCTGGTTTCACTGACGGAAAACTGTGCAGCCAGTTCCCACGCAGGATGGTGTTGGCGCAGATCAGAAGTGATGATTTTTCCACACGTTTGCAATGTCTACCTGTGTTCTGTGAAGAATGTGCAGGATTGGGAAGGTGGTATTTCTTTCAGATTTTGAAGCAGTGAAAACAGGGCAAGGGTATAGATTTTCATTTGTGGGATTGCCAGCGGAACAGAAATATCCAGTAATGACCACAGCTTTTTTAAGACTTCTTCTATCTCAGTCGTAACCGACGCAATATAAGTACCCCCATCCGGGAAGTAAAGATCTCTGAGTCTGTGGAAATCAATATCAAATTCAGCCTCTACCAGGAGCTTTGAGCATTTACGGTATCCATATCCACAAAAACTCAATTCCTTCATAGATTCGGCGGGGATAAACGTATTGCTGTCTGGCGAATCGTTCGGTTAAGGATATCTCCCCATCTTTCACATACACAAAGTTCCCGTTATTCAGGATGAGTTCGCATCGCCCTGTTACACAGTAATTTAAGAGTAATGGTCCTGTTTCCATGGAGCCATTATCGTGAAAGTCTGGGGCTGTCCAGGCAGGAGAGTTCACAAAAATATAAGCCAATGTAACTCCTGGGAACAGAGGGAAAAAAGTCATGGAACCTTTCCCGTCTCTCTCCTTTAGAATGAGTTCTGCGCTAAATTCGCCTCGTTTTATAGATATACCTGGAATTTCAATGCTTTTCTTGATAATTTCATCTATCTTCATTTTCTAACTCCTGTCATTTGGTCTGTTAACCGCTCTGTTTGAGCCTTGCACTTCTATTATAAGATCACAGTCAAAGTCAGTCAACAGAAAAACTCGGTGCTGTTTGGAGCTAAAAAGATGATTGGTTGTAGAGAATCAGCCGGTACTATGCTATTCTATAAAAAAGGTTAGAATATTCTAACTGGAAAATGAATGTGGAGGTATTCATCATGAATAACAAGTTACAAGCAAAAGACCTCATTAACCTTGGTCTGTTCACGGTTCTTTACTTTGTCATTGGCTGCTGTGTCGCCATTCCGATTGGGTTTGTCCCGATCTTTCTTCCTGTTCTCGGAAGCCTGTGGTCGCTGATTACCGGTATCCCTTTCATGCTGTTCCTCACAAGGGTTAAGAAATTTGGCATGGTTACAATCATGGGTGTTTTGAGCGGTCTGCTGATGGGACTTACCGGCATGGGATTTTGGGGTGTTCCTATGGGACTGATTTTCGGCCTGCTTGGGGATCTCATTTTGAAATCCGGCGACTATAAAAGCGCAAAGAAAAGCATCCTTGGTTATGCTGTATTTAGCCTGTGGATGGTAGGTACATATATTCCGATGTATTTTATGGTCGAGGACTCCTGGGCAAGCTTTGCCGCCAGCTTCGGGGAAAAATATGCCGATCGGGTAATGGCGGTTATGCCGATGTGGAGCATTATCCTTGTGGTTGCCGGGATTTTTGTCTTTGCCATTTTGGGCGGACTGCTTGGAAAAACGCTTCTGAAAAAACATTTTGCGAAAGCGGGCATCGCATAATGGAGGGGGTATCCTTTTCCGCCACAACGGACAAAAGGAAAGGAATCCGGCTCGACCCGCGTACGAAGTTGATTTTGCTGTTGACGGTTACTACATTGATGTTCAGCACCAGCAACGAAGGGATTATGAATTTTGTAAAACCTGTGTTAAGCTAATCCCCTTTGTGCTGATCCTGTCGGAACGCCGTTTCAAAACGGCAGGCAAGTACCTGCTTTTATATCTCGCCTGCTTTGCACTGGAACGCATAGCGCTGACGACATTAAGCGATCTGCTGTCCTTTGTGGTTTTGGCGATGACATCCATTATGACGCGGTTTGCCCCTGGTATTATGACGGGGGCCTGGCTGCTTTCCTCCACCTCAGTCAGTGAGTTTATCGGTTCGATGGAACGTATGCACCTGACAGAGAAAATCGTCATCCCTTTGTCTGTTATTTTTCGCTTTTTCCCTACGATCAGCGAAGAATACCAGGCAATCAGTGATGCAATGAAAATGAGGGGTATCCGGTTTGGAGGGAAAAATCCATTTTTGATGGTGGAATACCGTCTTGTACCGCTGATGGTGTCTGTTGTGAAAATTGGAGATGAACTTTCCGCCGCTGCACTGACGCGGGGGCTTGGCGCTCCGGTCAAACGGACTAACGTATGTCAGATTGGTTTTCATGTTCAGGACATGATTGCGATCCTGCTCTGTGCTATATGTTTCGCTCTGTTTTTGCTGGGACAGTATTTTTCTTTTTAAGGGGGTGAGCTTATGATAAAGATTGACCATATTTCATTTTCTTATGGAGAAGAGAATGAAAATACCGGCGGTGTTCGGGATATTGATCTAAATATAGAGGATGGTCAGTTTGTTGTCCTTTGCGGTGAAAGTGGGTGTGGAAAAACTACGGTCACCCGCCTGATTAATGGACTGATCCACATTATTATGAGGGAAAGATGACGGGAGAAGTATGGGTAAATGGAGCCAAGGTTTCCGAACAGCCTCTTTACGATACAGCTGCAGTTGTGGGCAGCGTGTTTCAAAACCCCCGGTCCCAGTTTTTCAATGTGGATACCACCAGTGAAATTACATTTGGCTGCGAAAATCTTGGACAGCCAGAAAAAGACATCCGGGAACGGCTGGCAAAAACGGTTCGGGACTTCCGGCTGGAGAAGCTGATGGACCGTAATATCTTCCACTTATCTGGCGGGGAGAAACAAAAGATTGCCTGTGCCGGGGTATCCATTATGGAACCGAATGTTCTCGTTATGGACGAACCCTCATCTAACCTGGATGCGGCTTCCATCCTTGATTTGAGAAAGATTCTTGCGTTTTGGAAATCGCAGGGGAAAACAATCATTGTATCGGAACATAGGCTTTATTATCTTCGCGGTCTAGCGGATCGGTTTATCTATCTGGCAGACGGCAGGTGAGTCATGATTATTCTGCGGCAGAATTTGAGCAGCTCACGGAGCAACAGCGTTCCGATATGGGACTGCGCACGTTTGCTTTGGAGCGTCTCCTGCCTCCGGTTTTACCGCAGCAAGCAAAGACCGCCCTTGCGCTTCGTAATTTCCACTTTGCCTATAAAAACGAACCGGAAACCTTACATATCATGGATTGTGAAATCCCTACGAACCGTATCGTTGGAATTATCGGGAATAACGGCGCCGGGAAATCCACTTTTTCACGCTGTTTCTGCGGCTTGGAGAAGCGCTGTGGGGAGATTGTCTGGAACGGAAAGAAATACCGTCCGAAAGACCGGCTGAATACCTGTTATATGGTCATGCAGGAGGTAAATCATCAGCTTTTCACCGAGTCGGTCCTTGATGAAGTGCTGATCAGTATGGAGGAAGCAAACCAGAAGCGGGCAGAAGAAATCCTAAGTCGGTTAGATTTACTGGATTTTAAGGACAGGCATCCCATGTCCCTGTCCGGTGGCCAGAAACAAAGGGTTGCGATTGCTTCGGTAATCGCTTCAAAACGCTCGATCCTGTTTTTTGATGAACCGACCAGCGGCCTTGATTACAGGCATATGAAAGAGGTTGCAAATGTATTGCGGCAGGTCAGGGATGCCGGAAACACTGTGTATGTCATTACCCATGACCTGGAACTGATTTTAGATTGCTGTACGGACATCATTCATCTTGAGGATGGTTCGATTATCGACCAGTACGGAATGGATGAAGATGGCCTCAGAAAAATAAGAGAATACTTCATAAAGGGGGGATCTGAAAAATGAAGGAAGAAAAGAAAGCGTCGCCAATAAGTGTTTTATTGGGATGGGGCAAACCGTATCACGGAAAATTCATCGGCAGTGTCGTCCTTGCGGTTTTGGGTGTTGCTTGTCAGATGGTGCCTTATTTCTGTGTGGCGCATATCGTCACAATGATGTTGGACGGGGAGCAGGATTTTTCCCTTTATGTGACAGCTTGCATGGTCGCACTTTGCGGCTACCTGGGGAAAGTGCTGTTTTCCAGTCTGTCAACGACCGTTTCCCATACAGCGGCCTATTACACGCTGCGGGATATCCGGGGGAGGCTGACAGGGAAACTGGCCCGCGTTCCGATGGGAACGATCCTGGATACTCCGTCCGGTCAGTATAAAACAACGATTGTTGACCGGGTAGAAGGGATGGAATCCACGTTTGCACATCTCATCCCGGAGATGACCGCAAACATCCTGGTTCCGGTGGTAATTGTCGTGTATCTTTTCATTATGGACTGGCGCATGGCGCTGTTGTCCCTTGTTACGCTGGTAGTCGGTCTTGCCGTAATGTCTGTCGGTATGATGAGTTACCCAAAGAAATGGGAGGGTGCGGTCAAAGCCGGAAAAGATATGGCGAATGCCATTGTGGAATATATCGGCGGGATTGAAGTCGTCAAGCGTTCAGCCAGTCAGCCGGTTCCTACAAGAAATATTCGGACGCCGTGAATTACAATGCGAATTACTATGTGGAATGGATGCGGGAAAACCAGAAAACCATGAGTGCCTACAATGCGATCCTTCCCTCAGTGCTGATCTGTGTGCTGCCCTGTGGGTTTGCCTTCTGGCTGTCCGACAGCCTGGAATTATCTGCGTTCCTCTCCATTGTGATTTTCTCCCTGGGGCTTGTGGGACCGATCATGTCCGTCTTTACCTTTACGGATGACCTGGCTGTACTGGGAACCAATGTGGAGGAAATCAGCCAGCTATTGAACGCGGAAGAACTGAACCATAAAGATACGCCAGTAAATCTGGCAGATACCAGTATCGGACTCGACCATGTTTCCTTTTCCTATGATGGGGAACTGAGGTGCTGCATGATGTGAGCCTTTCCATTCAGCCGGGAACCATGACCGCCCTTGTAGGACCGTCCGGTTCCGGAAAATCTACCGTGGCGAAGCTGATCGCTGGGTACTGGATGTTACGTCTGGTAGTATTACCCTGGGCGGCCATGAACTGAAGGAGATACCGCTGTCTGAAATTGTCGCCCAGATTTCCTATGTATCGCAGGATAATTACCTGTTTAACCGCAGCATCCGGGAAAATATCCGCATGGGCAGGCCGGACGCCACAGATGCGGAGGTGGAGCAGGCAGCAAAACAAAGTGGCTGTAACACCTTTATCCGCAAGTTGGATCAAGGGTATGATACCGTTGTCGGCAGCGCCGGTTCCCATCTTTCCGGCGGTGAGCGACAGAGAATCGCCATTGCCCGCGCCATGCTGAAGGACGCCCCTGTGGTCATTTTGGACGAGGCGACAGCATATATCGATCCAGAGAATGAGGCAGTTGTGCAGAAAGCAATCTCTGCCCTGACAGTGGGTAAAACGCTGATCGTGATTGCCCATCGCCTGTCTACCATTATCGGTGCGGACAATATTGTGGTGGTCAAGGATGGAACTATCCATGCCCGGGGAACGCATGATAAGTTACTGGAAACCTGTCCCCTTTACCGGGATATGTGGCAGGCGCATATCGGCGCAAAGGATCATATGTAAGGGGGTGTTGTCAAATGTATGGAACATTGAAAAAAATTTTTGCGTTTGCTGGTAGCAAAGAGGGACTGCTGAAAAAATCCCTGCTGTTTGCGTTCCTCTCCGGCCTGTTTGCGGCTTTACAGTTTGCCGCCCTCTTTATCGTGGTGGAGGCGTTGGTATCCGATAACCGGGACAGCCGGTTTATCTGGATTTCTTTGGGCATCATGGCTGTTTCCCTGGTTGGAAGGATCATCACGACCTATTTCTCCACGATGGAGCAGACGGAAACCGGCTACTGTATGGTGGCGGAAAAGCGTATCCACATCGGAGACCGGCTGCGTTACATCCCGATGGGATATTTTAACAAGAACAGTATCGGGAACATTACCGCTATCGTTACCACCACGTTAGGGGATGTGGAAAATTCGGCGGCGCGTGTGCTGGTATCTGTGTTGGGCGGATTTTTCAATTCGGTGGCGCTTGTCATCGTTTTGGTGGTTTTTGACTGGCGGATCGGTCTGATTGCCGCAGTCGGCGTCCTGCTTTATCTTGCAGCGGCGGAACTGGCGCTCCGCAAATCTGAGCGCTTAAGCGGAGTGCGGCAGCATACACAGGAAAGCCTTGTGGAATCCGTCCTGGAGTATATCCAGGGGATGGGGATCGTGAAAGCCTTCGGTATGGAGAAGGACAGCACACAGTCCATTGACAGCGCAATCAAGCAAGCTGCCGGGACAATTTGAAACTGACAAAAGCCAGTGTCCCCTATGATGCCCTGAAACAGGTTGTTGTCCGGGTGTTCAGTGTTTTGCTGCTCCTGGCCTCCATTTACTTCTGGCTGAACGGTTCCCTGTCATTGGCCTATGGCGTGATTTTGGTGATCGCTTCCTTTATGGTGTTCAATGATCTGGAAAACGCCGGAAACATGGCCTCCCTGCTGCAAATGCTGGCGGCTTCTATGGATACGGCAAACTCTATTGACGATACGCCGGTCATGGATGAAAAGGGCGCAGATGTGGTTCCGGCATCCTCGGAAATTATATTTGATAATGTGGACTTTTCCTATGCAGACCGAAAAATTCTGGATCATGTCAGCTTTACGATCCCTGCCGGAACGACCACTGCCATTGTCGGCCCGTCCGGTTCTGGCAAGACGACTATGTGCAACCTGATTGCCCGATTTTGGGATGTAGACGCGGGAGAATTACGGTTGGCGGCAAAGATGTCCGGGATTTTAAACTGGACAGCCTGATGAAGAATATCGGCATGGTATTTCAGAACGTGTATCTGTTTGCTGATTCGATTGAGAACAACATCAAATTCGGCTGCCCGGATGCCACGCACGAACAGGTGTAGAGGCGGCGAAAAAGGCTTGCTGCATGAATTTATTTCCGCCCTGACCGACGGGTATGATACGGTGATCGGGGAAGGCGGAGGAACCCTGTCCGGTGGTGAGAAGCAGCGTATTTCCATTGCCCGCGCCATATTGAAAGACGCCCCGATTATCATTCTGGATGAAGCCACAAGCAGCGTTGACCCGGAAAATGAAGAAGAATTGCAGCGGGCGATTGCGGAATTGACGCACGACAAGACTATTATTATGATCGCCCACCGCCTGAAAACCGTCCGGGGTGCGGATCAGATATTGGTATTGGATGATTCCCATATCGTTCAGCGCGGCACTCATGCAGAACTGATCCAGCAGAAGGGTCTGTATGCGGACTTCGTATCCGAAAGGCAGGAAGCTATCGGCTGGAAACTGGCACAGTAAAGGAGGCGGCAATGAAGATTTATGCGTCGGGCGAGGATTATTTGGAAGCAGTCCTTGTATTGCAAAAGGAAAAAGGCATGGTTCGCTCCGTTGACCTTGCCCGACACATGGGATTTAGTAAACCGAGTATCAGCCATGCAGTAGGTGTGTTAAAGAATGGCGGTTTTCTGACCGTGGATGAAGATGGATATCTCCATCTGACCGAAGACGGGCGGGAGGTTGCTGAGAAAATTTATGAACGGCATCAGTTCTTTACGGAGCAGCTTGTAGCTGTCGGGGTTGATCGGGAAACCGCAGAAAGGGATGCCTGTCGGATAGAACATGCAATCAGCGAAGAGACTTTTCAGAAATTGAAAGCTTCGGTTGAAAAACAGAGCAATGATACAGCATAACTTGAATGAATTATTTAGCACAGAAATTTGCATCTAATCAACAGATATTATCTATATATTGTGATTGAAATGTTGACGCAAACAAAATACAGTGCTATGATAATTGCGTAAATAGTTTTATTTGGGAAATATCCTGAATAAGAAATTTCATTCTGGAGAGGTCCGGGATTTGAAAGTAGATTGTGCGAAAAGTACAGGAGAAGTCTGTTCGGACTTCTGTAATATTGATTCGGGCATCAGCCTGAAAAGACAGAAAAGACATCAAAAAGCAAAGAATTGTTTTTTGGTGTCTTTTTTATGTTCAGGCTGGCAAAAGGAGGGAAGACAAGAACAACCTTTGATCGAATATATTTATATAATGGATTGGAATGTGGAAAAGTGGAGAACCCAAATACCTTTTACCCGAATTGTATTGTACGGTAAGGAACCTGGAAGAGAGATTTTTCAAAGAAGCGGCCGAAAGAATTACAAGGGATTGTAGGAAATAAAAGATTGGAGGAAACAGAAACGTATGGCAAATACCAGATTATTTGACAGCTGGCAGATTGGGATGGATCTGCCGGCACCTTTTGACAGGGCGATAGATGGAGGCGTGCGGTATTCAACGAAGGAAGAGGACTGTTCCTGCTACAACAAGGCGATAAGGGGGAAAAAGCAACACTCTTTCCCGTCGTGCTCCGTGCGGTGCTGAACCTGATGCGGGGAGGACTGGCCGATGGAAACATCGCTGCGGGAGCGCAGCTTGCCGCAGACCGGCAGGCTGCGTTCTACTGTATGGAGTACACGAAAGCATATCAGGGAAAAGCAGCTTTTGCGAAACAAAAGAAGCAGCAGAGGCGAGCAAGACAGAAAAAAGAAACAAGAGATAATCTGGCTAAAGAAGAAATCTTGCAAGATGACAGATTTTTCTTTATTGCCGGTTATACCTCCGGAGGTGCACCGTAAGGTGTCACCTGGGAGGAAATGGGTCTGAAACCTTGGGAAGAAAATGAGTGAGTTGCAGTGCAATCTTATTGACCTCTTGTGACAGAAACGGATTCCCGTTTTGCCGGAAGTAAGTCTGAATTGATTTCCGGAGCATCGAGCAGCACAGAGAAATTTTGCTGAATGATTTCCAAGGTTTTCTGCTTTTTCTGCAATTCCTGTTTTTCCCGGACAGTAGCAGCCTGTTCAGATTCAAGATTTTCAATCAGCTTTTGGACTTTATTAGGCTTGGGATTTTGGTAACGCCGAGATCCTGAAGCTCTTTTTTTAGTGAATCGTGGAGCTGGTATTCTGCCTGATGTTTGGTGCGGTATGCTTTTGGATTTTTAGCAGATTTACAATCTTCAATTACTTACGGCAAAGCCGATAAGAATCACAGTGTTTCTGAATGACTTTCTGCGTGCTCAGTTCACTGTTGATTTGTGCTATTCTTTGGTCGGCAACTTTCACAGAAGCTTCAATGTCAGATACATGCTGCCTGAAATCGTCATAATTCAGCAAGTTATTTTCGGAAAGATAGTTGAAGGTGCGGGCCGCCTCTTTCAAATTATTGAGCTTTGCCCATCGTTCAAATCCTTCTCGATTGCCGGTTGTAACATACGTGGAGATATTGATATACAGGCGGGCTTCTCTGGACAGATGCTTTGGAGCTTTTACTTTGCTACGATTTTTTGCCAGGCGGATGCGAACATTTTCTTCGGAATAATAGCTTCCGAGAGATTTCATATAAGTGAAGTTTTTCTGCTCTGGTGCACGGAAGGACAGGTGCTTTCCTTGGCGGATTTCATATCCGGCTAACTGCATCTTTTGCAGAAATTCCTCATAGTTGATGGAAACCCAGATTGCCTTATCAACCGCAACACGTAGCTTGGCTTTCCAACTGGTGCCACGATGATATTCCATGTTCTCTTTATAGCTTTTGCCTTTTTCTCCGATTGGCATACTGGTGGTAAGTCCGTTTTCATGGCAGATACGATTACTGATCCGGCAGAGTTTATGGTAGCTCCGCTTATTGGAAACATACTTGTGATGATCAACAAAGCTTGCAGCGTTGAAGATGATGTGATTGTGAATATGATTTTTGTCAACGTGGGTGCTGATCACATACTCATATTTTCCTTTTAGTACTTCATCTGCGAATTGCTGTCCTAAGCGATGGGCTGTTTCGGCATCAACTTCTCCAGGTTTGAACGACTGGATCAGATGAAATGCCAGGTTATCACCTTTATCCATTCCATTCTTTTTTGCCATTTCTCTAGTTATAGAAAATTCAAGATCTGCAGTTTCCGGGGAACAGCCAAAACTGGAAACTAACAGTTTTTCTTCTGTTTTATCTGGATTTGTGATGTAGTCCAGAGCTTTCTTGTCTGTTACTTTAATGGGGAAGATCTTAAGATACGCCATAATTCTTTCACCATCTCTTTCAATTCTTGCATTTCTTCCGGATATAGATCTCCGGTGGTATTTATCTTTTTTGCAATCTGGTTGATATTTACACCAATCTTGTGCATTTCCTCATACTGTTTCTTCAGTGGAGTGGTATCTGTGTTGACGATGTAACCGTCGATTGCCATTTTGCGAAGATAAGCTCCCATGTTTTTGGTCTTTGATTCAATCATCTTTCTGCGGATAAGCTTCCGTTCTTCTTCTGTGACATAGAAATGGATTTCTTTGCTTCTCTTTCTTTCAGCCATTGGCGTGTTCTCCTTTCTGAGAAGGTAGTAGTATCGTTGCTTTCAGCTTTTTTCAATTTAGGGCAGGGTTCCTATTGGGATTTCCCGGAAGTGTATCCTCACTTCCTGTCCTTGCTGTTTTACCCCTCTATTAGTTAAAGTCAGGAGAACCGGAAAAATGCAAAAGAATTTGGCAGGTAGTATGGGATACGAAAATGTGGTATGATTATGGGCAGGATATCAGAAAAATCAGGAGTTGAATAGATTGTGAAGAAAGAAGAAATTTTTGAATATGTGCAGAAACAGTATGGCACAATGCCGGAATATTTATGGAGTAAACTATCGGACAGTGCAGTACTTCGACATAAAAATGGGAAATGGTATGCAGTGATCATGACGGTTGAAAAATCGAAACTGGGATTAGAGGGAAATGATCTGGTTGAAATCATGGATGTAAAGTGCGATCCAGAAATGACCAGCATGATTATTCAGACTTATGGATTTTTACCAGGATACCATATGAATAAACAGCACTGGATCACGATTTTACTGGATGGTTCAGTCAGTGAAGCGAAGATATTGGACTTTTTGGATATGAGCTATGACCTGATTGACGGAGCAGACAGAAAGGAAGAAAAATGAGAACAGCGATAGTATACGCATCTGTGCATCATGGAAATACAGAAAAATTAGTAAAGAGGATCGCAGAAGAATGTCAGGTGGATTTGATTGATGCTGTGAAACAGCCAGATGCAGACCTGAGCAGTTATGATATGATTGGGTTTGCATCAGCAATCTATTTTTCAAAGTTTCATCAGTCGATATTGGAATTTGCAGAGAAGAATCTACCGGACGACAAAAAGATATTTCTGATCTGTACTTATGGCGGGAGTGCGAATTATAAAACCATAGAGCAGATTTTGGATAAAAGACATGCCAGTGTGGTTGGAAAATTTGGCTGTAAAGGGTATGACACATTCGGACCATTTAAACTGGTTGGAGGTATTGCTAAAGACCATCCGAATGAAGAAGATATGAAAAACGCAGCGGACTTCGTAAAAGGATTACACTGATTTTTGAGTAAAAGGAAAACCGGGGATTTTACTCCTCGGTTTTCTGGCAGTTGTGTTTCTAGTCTTCAACCTGAAAAATATCTTCTACAGGCACTTTCAGGTAATGTGCCAGCCGGATTGCAATCTCAAGAGAGGGATTACGTTCTCCACGTTCGATGCGGCCTATAGTCTGGCTGCAGGAACCTATGGCTTCAGCCAAATCTGCTTGAATGAGATTCCGTTCTTCACGAATAT
>ENA-OQJH01000726-OQJH01000726.1-human-gut-metagenome-genome-assembly--contig:-NODE-726-length-16553-cov-2.384391_pt1 | contig 16553 bp, 25 predicted proteins | sample MGYA00242597_ERZ504763 | MGnify/ENA primary metagenome ERZ504763 (study PRJEB26092, sample SAMD00036359) | human gut metagenome | host: Homo sapiens | study: EMG produced TPA metagenomics assembly of... | reverse complement strand
GAGGAACATACAGGAGGGATATAATGGAAGAAAATGAGAAGTTGAAGTTAGATGAAAAGTATATGCGGGCAGCCATTAAACAGGCGCAAAAAGCATATGCGATTAATGAAACACCGATCGATGCGTTATGTTTATGAAGGAAAGATCATAGGCGAGAGGTTATAACAGAAGGAATACAGATAAAGACCCGTTGGCACATGCGGAGATTAAGGCAATCAAAAAGGCAAGCAAAAAAATGGGAGACTGGAGGCTGGAGCAATGTACAATGTATGTGACGTTAGAGCATGTCAAATGTGCGCAGGAGCAATCATTCAGTCGAGGCTGACCCGCGTTGTTGTCGGATGCATGAATCCAAAAGCAGGATGTGCGGGATCGGTTTTGAATCTTTTGGATATAAAACAATTTAATCACCAGGCAGAATTGACAACCGGAGTGCTTGAGGAAGAGTGCAGTGCGCTTATGACCGGATTTTTCAGGGAACTGAGGGAAAAGAATCGCCGGAAGCGCTAAAGGCACATTCCGGATTGTAAGCGGTCGCCAAGGTCTCCGGCAAGTCCGGACTTTAGCTCGCTGCCATTACAAAAAGAAAGCCCGTGCAGACGTTACAGCAGTATAGCTGTTTCGGCACGGACTTTTCATTGAGATCATATAAACTTTATAAATACTTTTTCGTGCATTGTGCTTCGAGCTAGGCTAACAGACGTTACTTAGGCAGTTAACTCAGTTCAGGCGCCCTTACGGCACCCGGAAGGTTCTGCTTAGTGCTGCTCCGTTCCCGACCTGACACGATTCACAGATTCCCGTCGCGTAAGACCCAAACATCAACGCCACTTACCTAAGGCAGCTCTGCCGCTGTCGCCCTCTGCACAATATCACCCCTGCTATAGCGGATTGCAGGTACAAGGTACCGCTAACACCCCGGCTGCACGAGTCTTAATTTTACATGGTTTTAAGAGAAATGTCAATGAATAGAGCGCAAAATCACAGTAAAATGTAACAGTTCTTTGCGGCGGATTATTTTTAGTGTTATTATAGAGTATAAATTTTGTTGGAAAAAGAGATAGGAGAAATTATGAAGGTACTATTAGCGGCAGTAAATGCAAAATATATTCATTCAAATCTTGCCGTCCACAGCTTAAAAGCATATGCGCGAACTTATACGGAAGAAATCGAAGTTGCGGAATATACGATCAATCAGACGTTTGATGCGATCTTGCAGGATATATATAGGAGAAAACCGGACCTATTGGGAATTTCCTGCTATTTGTGGAATATTGAATATGTAGGACAGCTTTTGAGAGAACTGCCGAAGATTCTTCCGGATACAAAAATCTGGCTTGGAGGTCCTGAGGTATCTTACGATGCGAAGGCTGTGCTGGAACAGTATCCGAAAGTAGAAGGCGTGATGTGCGGAGAAGGGGAAGAGACGTTTGCGGAACTGCTCCGTGTTTATCATGAAGAAAAGGGGCGCTTTGTTCCGGAGTAAAAAGAGATGAACTCTTTTCTGATATTCCGGGAATTGCTTATAGAAATAAGGACAAAGCTGTAATCCAAAATGATTTTCGTCCTGTTATTGATTTGAGCACGATTCCGTTTGTCTATGATCATATTGAAGATTTTGAGAACAGGATCATCTATTATGAATCGAGCAGAGGATGTCCTTTTTCATGCAGTTACTGCCTTTCCTCTATCGACAAATGTTTACGTTTCCGGGAGATAGAGCTCGTAAAAAAGAACTTCAGTTTTTTATCGACAAGAAAGTACCTCAGGTGAAATTTGTGGATCGGACGTTTAATTGCCGGCATGATCATGCGATGGCGATCTGGACTTATATTCATGAGCATGATAACGGAATCACAAATTCATTTTGAAGTTTCCGCGGATTTATTGAATGAAAAAGAGATCGCGTTGATCAATCGTATGCGTCCGGGTCTGATCCAGCTTGAGATCGGTGTTCAATCGGCAAATGAGATTACGATCCGGGAAATCAACAGAACGATGAAAATCGATGTTTTGTCAACGATTGTTGACAAAATTAAAAAAGGAAACAATGTGCATCAGCATCTCGATCTTATCGCAGGATTGCCGTATGAAGGATATGAAAGCTTCGGAAAATCATTTGACCGTGTATATAAAATGAATCCGGAGCAGCTTCAGCTTGGTTTTCTGAAAGTTTTAAAAGGATCTGTTATGCATGACAGGGCGCAGGAATACGGGATTGTGTATCAGGATCGTGCGCCGTATGAAGTCCTTTCTACAAAATGGCTTACTTATGCGGAGGTCATCCGGTTAAAGCAGATAGAAGAGATGGTTGAAGTGTATTATAACAGCGGGCAGTTTTGCTGTACGATGGCGGCATTAGAGCAAGAATTTGCATCTCCGTTTTGTATGTATGAATGTCTGGCGGCATATTATGATGAAAAAATGCATTTGCCGTAAGTCATTCACGGATCGGAAGGTATGAGATCTTATATGATTTTATCGTGAAAACGTGTAAAGAAAGATCGGAACAATATATGGAAATGTTGACATTGGATATGTATTTGAGGGATAATGTGAAAAAACGTCCGGAATTTCTTAGAGAAAGCGGAGTTTCATCGGATGAAGCGGCGGCATTTTATAAAAAAGAAGAGAAAGAGCGGACCTATTTGAAAGCATATGAAGGATACGACAGACGTCAGATGAGAAAATGACTCATTTGGAACGAATTGACGGGAAAACAGTGTTGTTTGATTATAAAAACCGAGATCCGCTCACAGGAAACGCGGCGATTTATTATCTGTCAGAGTAAAGGACAGGCAGACATACTGAAAGCGGCGGAGCTGTCAATTTTTAAAATAACAATGGAAGGAAAAGCAAAGAAATATGAAGATCGGAAAGATCTCACCGACTATATGGAACCGGTCGGTGAAAAAGAAAGTTCATATGGATCAGACGGACGGAAGTTTTTCGTGGGCAGACGTATGTGTTTGCGGCGGCCATGCCGGGATAGGGTATTATGCGGTTTTGGGCGCGGCGGGAGAACTGGCAGCCCGCAAAATACAGGCAGAAGGGATATCGGTAAGAATTCTTTTTCCGGAAGAGACAGAGGAAGAGTTTCTTGCGGATGTTTGTGGGGAAATCCAAAAAGGCTGCGAGTGCATTAAAGCAAAGCTGACGTCTTTGTCGGCAGAGGGAACGGCGGCGGTGCAAACTCCGATCGTGTACGCATGTGCAGGCGGAACGAAAGTACAAGATCCGGGGATGCATGCATTAGAAGAGACTGCAGATAAAAAACGGGAAACAGACAGAAGTTTGTTAAAAATCGAGAATTGCTCTTATGCGGATATGCAGGTCTGGAAGGTTCTCTTCGCATTTTAGAAGCGGCGGAGGAAGAATTATCGCAAAGATTTATTAACACATTTTGATGCAGGCAAAAGCTTCGTGATCAGCTCATAACGCCGGAGCAGATTTTAGAGGCGGCAAAAGGAAGAGATATTTCGGTTTGGCAGATCGGAAGCGGAGGCATCTTGGCGGCCTTATGGGAAATGGCAGAGGAAGAAAAGATCGGTTTTGAAATTGCAATGGGATCGATCTCGCTGAAGCAGGAGACTGTAGAAATCTGCGAATATTATCGTCTGAATCCGTATCAGCTGACTTCTGCCGGAAGTTATCTGATCTTGACCGATGAAGCGGATCAGGTGATTGAAGTGCTGGAAAAGGCGGGGGCGCGAGCCGTCAGGCTTGGGGTTGCCAAAGCGCAGAATGCGCGGGTGATCACAAGCAAAGAAGAGATAAGATATCTGGACAGACCTGCGCCGGATGAACTGGCGAGATGGCAGAAGGATTATAAAAAGTGTGAAAAATAATAAAAATACATACAGATGAAAAGTTTTATCCATGATAAAATATTATTTTACAACAAGTAAAACGGAAATGATATATAAAGGTATAGGAGGCAGAAAATGAACGAGAAAAAAGAAGCGTTGAGAATGGAGATTTTGAAGTATATCGAAAAGCACAGCCGGGTAGAGCTTGGAGAACTGGCAGTGTTAGTCGGTGTGGAAGAAACAGATGTGGCAAATGAGATCGCAGATATGGAGAAAGAGAAGATCATCTGCGGATATCATACGCTGATCGACTGGGATAAAGCCGGCGTAGAGATGGTGACGGCGCTGATCGAAGTGCGTGTGACGCCGCAAAGAGACAGCGGATTCGATCGGATCGCGGAACGGTTATATAACTATCCGGAAGTATATGCGGTTTATCTTATTTCCGGAAGTTATGACCTGCTTGTAACTTGGAAGCAAGACGCTGAAAGAAGTATCGAGATTCGTATCTGAACGTCTGTCTACGATTGACGGCGTTTTGAGCACGGCAACTTATTTTATATTGAAAAAATATAAAGACCACGGAACGATCATGGGCGTGAAAAAAGGGTCGGAAAGGATACCGGTGACACTGTAATGAGAAATCCATTATCAAGAAAAATCGTTGAGATACAACCGTCCGGCATCCGTAAATTTTTTGATGTGGCGAACGAGATGGAAGACGCAATTTCCCTCGGAGTAGGAGAACCGGACTTTGATACGCCATGGCGCATAAGAGAAGAAGGAATGTTTTCCCTTGAAAAAGGAAGGACGTTTTATACTTCTAATGCCGGATTAAAAGAACTGAGAAAAGAGATCTGTAATTATCTTGAGAGAAAGATCCATGTAAAATACGATGCAGTACATGAAACACTTGTCACTGTAGGCGGAAGCGAGGCAATAGATGTCGGACTTCGCTGTATGCTCGACCCCGGAGATGAAGTGCTCATTCCGCAGCCGAGTTATGTGTCTTATCTGCCGTGTACGGTTATGGCAGACGGAGTTCCGGTGATCATTCCTCTTCAGGAAAAAAATGAATTTAAACTGACGGCAGAAGAACTTGAAAAATATACGACGCCTAAGACAAAGGTTCTCGTTCTTCCGTTTCCGAACAATCCGACAGGAGCGATCATGACGCGGGAAGATTTAGAACCGATCGCAAAATTTGTCGAAGAGCATGATCTGTATGTCATGTCTGAGAGATTTATTCGGAACTTACATATAAAGAAGAACATGTATCGATTGCGAGCCTTCCGGGAATGAGAGAGAGGACGCTTGTTATTAACGGATTTTCAAAAGGGTTTGCAATGACAGGCTGGAGACTCGGATATTGCTGCGGATCGGAAGTTATCATATCTCAGATGACGAAGCTTCATCAGTTTGCAATCATGTGTGCGCCTACAAACAGCCAGTATGCGGCTGTGCAAGGACTTAGAAACTGTGGGGATGAAGTAGAAGAAATGAGGAAATCCTATAATCAGAGACGGCGCTTCCTCATGCATGAGTTTAAAAAGATGGGACTGGAATGCTTTGAACCGTTCGGAGCGTTTTATGTTTTCCCGAGTATTAAACAATTTGGAATGACTTCAGAAGAATTTGCAACCAGGCTGTTAAATGAAGAGAAAGTCGCAGTTGTTCCGGGAACGGCGTTCGGCGAATGCGGCGAAGGATTTTTGAGAATATCCTACGCATATTCGTTGGAAGATCTAAAAGAAGCAATCGGCCGGCTGGAAAGATTTATCGGGCGATTGAGAAATGAGAGAAAATAATTATGCTGAATATTGTACTTTATGAGCCGGAGATTCCGGCCAATACCGGAAATATCGGAAGAACATGTGTGGCAACAGGGACGCGTCTTCATCTGATCGAGCCTCTTGGATTCAAATTATCCGAAAAGGCATTGAAACGCGCGGGGATGGATTACTGGAATGATCTGGATGTCACGACTTATATTGATTATGCGGATTTCCTTGAGAAAAATCCGGGTGCCAAAATCTATATGGCAACTACAAAAGCGAAAAAAGTATATACCGAAGCGGCGTATGAACCGGATTGTTACATTATGTTCGGAAAAGAGAGCGCAGGTATACCGGAGGAGATTCTTGTAGATCATGAAGATACTTGCGTGCGCATTCCGATGATGGGACAGATCAGATCTTTGAATCTTGGAAATTCTGTGGCGGTTGTTCTCTATGAAGCTCTGCGTCAAAACGGATTTGCGAAAATGGAGTTGGAAGGAGAGCTTCATGAATTAGAATGGCATGGGAATACCTGAACGAAATAAGTTGTGAAAATATGTGCAAAATGACGAAATAATGTAAAAAAATTCGGGAAAAGTGTAGTTCACTATTGAAGACTTTCGGTATATAATAGTGTCAATGTGCTAAGAAACTGCTAAGAAACGTTTGCGGTTACATCGGTTCGGATAAGGTGCGGGAGGGCGTTTTACATTCGTTTAACGTTGAATCTGTACACTGTGTTACGTCTGTTCAGATAGGGCACAGGAGGAGGGAATCGTTTCCCGAAAAGGGAACGTCCCGTATGAAGCGGGAAAGTATGGTAAAACTAAAAAGATAGAAAAGAAAGCGGAAGGTGGTGTTGCGGAAATGGTAGAAGAAACGATCAAATCTATCCGGGAAACAGAAAATAAGGCAGATCAGATCGTAAAAGAAGCGGAACAGGAAAGCAAGAGAATCCTCAAGACCGCGAAAGAAGAAGCAAAACAGGCTGCCGACAAGCTGATTGACGAAGCAAAGTCAGACGCTTTGAAAACAGCAAATCAGGCAAAGAAAGACGGAGAAGTTATGCTGGCACAGGCGGCGGAAGAAACGCGCAGAGAAGCAGAACAGATGAAAAAGGCGGCTCTTGAACGAAAGAAAGAGGCGGCTGCTCTTGTGTTGGAAAGATTGACATAACAGAAATAAGACTGTAAAGGAGGGATAGACAGATGGCGGTACTTAAGATGCAGAGAATCAGCATCTGCGCCTTAAAGAAAGACCGAAAAGCAATCCTCGAAAAATTACAGAGCCTCGGTGTTGTGGAGATCAATCATGTATCGAAGAAGATGAAGATTTTAAGAAGATGGACACTGCAGGGCAAAAGGCAGGTTTCGAGAAAGCGTCGACTCTGGCAGAACAGGCGATCGATATTCTTGATAAATATGTTCCTGAGAAGAAGTCGATGTTTGCATCTTTAGAAGGAAAGGCATTGATTGAGCGGGAAGAAGAAGAGCGGATTCGCAATGAGCGAAGAGATCTTCTGAAAACGGCAAAACAGATCGGAAGGCTGGATAAAGAGCGCTCTGAACAGATGGCGGAGATTACGAAACTGAACAACAGTATCGAGAGTCTCAATCCGTGGATCAGCCTGGACGTTCCGCTGACACCGGCAGAGACAGACCGGACGGCAGTATTTTTCGGAACGATGCCGGGAGGTACTGACGCGGAGACGGTATATGGGATTTTGGCAGAGAAAGCGCCGGATATAACCGGAGCAGATGTAAACATTGTTTCATCAGAACCGGGCATGGTATATCTAGCAGTCGTCTGCATGAAAGAAGATGTGCAGGCAGCGGAAGATGCGCTTAGAAGCGCCGGGTTTGCAAGACCTTCCCAGATGTGGGGAGACGTTCCGAAGTTTCAAAAAGAAGAGCTGGAAAGTGAGATCGCAGACTGCAGAGCGCGGATTGAACAGATCGAGAATGAGGTGAAAGACCTTTCGGATCAGAGAGAAAAATTAAAAATATTAGCGGATTACTACAGAGTACGCGCGGACAAATACGCAGTGCTCGGTCAGATCCCGCAGTCGGAGAGAACGTTTGTCATAAGCGGATACATTCCTCAGTGTGAGGCGGCGCATCTTTCCGGTTATCTGACAGAAAAATATGACTGTATGGTAGATGTTGAGGAACTGCAGGAAAACGAAGAAGCTCCGGTTATTTTAAAGAACAATCCGTTTTCGGCAAGTGTGGAGGGCGTTGTAGAGTCTTACGGACTTCCTCACAAAGGGGAGCTTGATCCAACGACGATCATGTCGTTTTTCTATGTATTCTTTTTCGGAATGATGCTTTCGGATGCGGCGTATGGAGCGATTGTGGCAATCGTCTGCGCTGTGCTTGTGAAGAAATTCCCGAGAATGTCTCAGGGAATGAAAAAATCGATGAAATTATTCTTCTATTGTGGATTATCCACTCTTGTGTGGGGAATTTTATTCGGAGGATATTTCGGAAATATCGTAGATGTTGTTTCGGAGAAGTTTTTCGGAACGACGATCACCGTTCCGGCGCTTTGGTTTGTGCCGTTGAACGACCCGATGAAACTGCTTGTGTTCTCACTGTTATTCGGTGTCATCCACCTGTTTGTGGGACTGGGGATCAAAGGATATCTCTGTCTGAAAGACGGAAAAGTGATGGACTTCTTCTGTGACGTTGTTCTTTGGTTTATGCTTTTGATCGGTCTTATATTGATGCTTTTGCCGAGCGATATTTTTGCATCTATCGCACAGATGAATATTGTATTTCCGGCATGGCTCAATACAGGAGCGAAGGCATTGGCGATAGCAGGAGCGGTGGGAATCGTGCTTATGTCGGGAAGAGAGAAGAAAAACCCGGCGCTTCGTCTGGCGCTTGGCGCATATGATCTTTACAATGTGAGCGGCTGGCTCAGCGACGTGTTGTCTTACTCTCGTCTGCTGGCGCTCGGACTTGCAACCGGAGTAATCGCATCGGTTATTAACCAGATGGGAAGCATGCTTCCGAATAATGTGATCGGCGTGATCGCATTTGTCGTAATTTTTATCGCAGGTCATACGCTCAATCTGGCGATCAATCTTTTGGGTGCGTATGTACACACAAACCGTTTGCAGTTTGTGGAGTTTTTCGGGAAATTTTACGAAGGCGGCGGAGAGCCGTTTAATCCTTTTAAAGAAAATACAAAATATGCAGATGTTAAGGAGGAAACTTTATCATGAATATTGCGGAAAATTTAGGAATTGTTTATGCACTGCTCGGAGCGGCAGTTGCGGTATTGTTTGCCGGAGCAGGATCGGCGATCGGAGTAGGTATTGCAGGACAGGCAGCGGCAGGCGTTGTGACAGAAGATCCGAGTAAGTTTGCAAAAGTGCTTATTATCCAGCTCCTTCCGGGTACACAGGGTCTGTATGGACTGCTTGTAGGATTTATCACACTTTCAAAGATCGGTATTCTCGGAGGCGGAGCATTGGATGTTTCCGTATCTTCAGGTCTTTTGATATTGGCAGCGTGTCTTCCGATCGGTATCGTAGGACTTCTTTCAGGAATTGCACAGGGAAAAACGGCGGCATCGTCTATCGGAATCGTCGCAAAGAAACCGGAGCAGTTCGGTAAAGCTATGTTGTTCCCGGCTATGGTTGAGACATACGCTATTCTGGCGCTGCTGATCTCATTCCTTGCCGTAAACGGAATTCAGATTTAAGGAAAAGACGTCTGGTTTGGAATTGATGAAAAGGAGACAGCGATAAATGAGCGGATTAGATAAAATGAAATCCCGGATTTTCGAGGAGGCAGAGCAGTCTGCGGCAGAACTTCTCGATCAGGCAAAAAAAGATGCGGAAAAGATCGTGAAAGATGCGGTTGAAAAAGCCGGGGCGGATGCAGAACATATCCGTGTAAAAGCTGCGGCTGACGCGAAAGAATATGCAAAACGGGCGGAATCGTCGGCTGATATGAACAGAAAACAGGCTCTTTTGGCGGCAAAACAGGATGTGATCCGCAGTGTGCTTGAGGATGCGTACAGTCAGGTGATGAACATGGATGACGCGGCATATTTTGAAATGCTTGGAAAAATGCTTGATAAATATATGCTTGCCCAGGATGGAGCAATTTGCTTCTCTAAAAGAGATCTCGACAGGATGCCGAAGTCATTTGCAGAGAAAATCGATGCATCGGCAAAGGCAAAAGGCGGAAAACTTGTGATTTCCGAAGAGGCGAGAAAGATTGACGGAGGATTTATCCTTGTATATGGCGGCATCGAAGAAAATTGTACGATAAAAGCAGTTTTTGATGCGAAAAGAGAAGAACTGGCAGATGTAGTGAAGAGACAGCTCTTTTCGTAAACAGTGATCTGCAATGAGCATAACAATCCGCATTTTTAATGCGGCGGATTGTTACAGCATAAGGAGGTTTAGAATTGGGGAATACAAAATATACTTACGCAGTCGCACGTATACGTGCGCTGGAAGTCGCCCTGTTCTCTGATGCAGTCATCGAGCAGCTTTTGTCCTGTAAAACGGCGGCGGAAGCGCTGCAGTTTGTTGTCGAGAAAGGCTGGGGTGATATGGCGGATCAGGATGATCCTGATGTCGTCCTGCGGCGTGAAGAAGAGAAAACATGGGAAGTGATCAAAGAGGTCGCTCCTGATGCGAGCGTATTTAATGTTCTCTCTTATCCGAAGTTGTATCATAATCTGAAAGCTGCGATCAAAGAGGTTTGTACGGAAGCGCGTAATCCGAATATTTTTTATGATGACTGCCCGATACCGGGAGAAGAGATGCTTCGGATCGTGGAGAACAGAGAGTTTTCGCGTTTGCCGTCTCATATGGGAAATGTTGCGCAGGAAGCTCTTGAAACGCTTCTTCATACAAGAGACGGTCAGTTGTGCGATATTATGATTGATAAGGCGGCGCTTGAAGCTATTCGCAAAGCGGGAAAAGAATCCGGTGAACCGATCATTGAAAATTATGCAGATACAATGGTTGCTATTGCGGATATCAAGATTGCCGTGCGTTCCGGAAAACGGGAAAAAGCGCTGATTTCATGCGAAGCGCTATGGCGGAGTGTGATGGGGTGAATGTTGAACAGCTCATCCGCGCGGCTCTTGCCGGAGAAGATGAGATCGCACAGTATCTGGAGGGAACAGCGTATGCAAAAGGCGCACAGGCGCTTCGAGAGTCAGCCTCCGCGTTTGAACGGTGGTGCGACAACCGTATGATCGAGATGTTGAAGCCGCAGAAGTACGAGGCGTTTTCGGTAGGACCTCTGCTTGGATATTTGATCGCAAGAGAGACGGAGATCAAGACCGTACGGATTATACTGACAGGAAAACAGAACGGTTTTTCGGACGAGGCGATCAGGGAAAGGATAAGGGAGATGTATGTATAAGATAGCAGTCATCGGCGATTACGACAGCATTTACGGATTCGCCACATTAGGTCTTAGCATCTGCCCTGTAAGACCCGGGAAGATGCCAGAAAAAAATTAAAACAGCTTGCAGACGGTCAGTACGGGATTATATATATTACCGAAGCCGTGGCTGCACAGATCGAAGAAGAGATAGAGCAGTACCGTGAAAATACGCTTCCGGCAATTATTCAGATACCGGGCGTGTCAGGCAATACGGGAGCGGGAGTAAACGGTGTAAAGAAGACCGTGGAACAGGCGGTCGGTTCGGATATTCTGTTTGGAGGAGTAAGCTAATGAGCACAGGAGTGATTAAGAAAGTCGCAGGACCACTTGTTATTGCAGAGGGAATGCGCGATGCAAATATGTTTGACGTAGTCCGCGTGTCGAATCAGCGTCTGATCGGAGAGATTATCGAGATGCACGGAGATGAAGCTTCGATTCAGGTATATGAAGAGACTTCGGGACTTGGACCGGGAGAGCCGGTAGAGTCAATGGAAGTGCCGATGTCCGTAGAACTCGGACCGGGACTGATTACAAGTATATATGACGGAATACAAAGACCGTTGGACGATATTATGAAAGTATCGGGAAACAGCTTAAAGCGCGGCGTGGAAGTTCCGTCTTTGAAACGAAACCTGAAATGGGAATTTGTTCCGACTGCAAAAGTCGGAGATGAAGTCGAGACGGGAGACGTGATCGGAACAGTGCAGGAGACGGTTCTCGTGCAGCAGAAGATCATGGTTCCTTATGGAGTAAAGGGAACAATTAAAGAAATCAAGCAGGAGAGTTTACAGTAGAAGAAGTTGTGGCTGTCGTTGAGACGGAAAACGGAGACAGAGAACTGACATTGATGCAGAAATGGCCGGTTCGCCGTGGACGTCCGTATAAAAAGAAACTTCCGCCAAAGATGCCGCTTGTAACAGGACAGCGAGTGATCGATACGTTTTTCCCGATTGCAAAAGGCGGTGTGGCAGCAGTGCCGGGACCGTTCGGAAGCGGTAAGACAGTGATCCAGCATCAGCTTGCAAAATGGCGGAAGCAGATATCGTTGTGTATATCGGATGCGGAGAGCGTGGAAATGAGATGACAGACGTTTTGAACGAGTTTCCGGAATTGAAAGACCCGAAGACAGGTCAGGCGCTGATGCAAAGAACAGTTCTGATCGCCAATACGTCTGATATGCCGGTTGCTGCCCGTGAAGCGTCGATTTATACGGGAATTACGATCGCGGAGTATTTCCGTGACATGGGTTATTCTGTAGCGCTGATGGCAGATTCTACATCTCGTTGGGCAGAGGCGCTTCGAGAGATGTCGGGACGTCTTGAAGAGATGCCGGGCGAGGAAGGATATCCGGCTTATCTGGGAAGCCGTCTGGCACAGTTTTATGAGCGTGCAGGACATGTGATCTCTCTCGGAAAAGACGGAAGGGAAGGAGCGCTTTCCGTAATCGGCGCAGTATCGCCTCCGGGTGCGATACGTCCGAGCCGGTATCGCAGGCAACGCTTCGTATCGTAAAAGTATTCTGGGGTCTTGACTCAGCTCTTGCGTATAAGAGACACTTCCCGGCGATCAACTGGCTGAACAGTTATTCTCTGTATCTTGACGATATGGAAAAATGGTTTAACGGAAATGTGGCGGAAGACTGGATGGAAGGACGTCAGAAAATGATGACACTTCTCCAGGAAGAGGCAGAGCTGGAAGAAATTGTAAAAATGGTCGGAATGGATGCACTTTCTCCGACAGACCGCCTGAAAATGGAAGCAGCCAGATCGATTCGAGAGGACTTCCTTCATCAGAACTCATTCCATGAAGTAGATACGTATACCTCTCTGAAGAAACAGCACATGATGATGAGATTAGTAAATGCATTTTATGAAAGATCTGTTGCCGCGCTTGGCGAAGGAGCGTCTCTCCGGAAACTGATCTCTATGCCGGTTCGTGAGCAGATCGGACGTTTTAAATATGTGAAAGAAGATGCATTAGATGCGGAATTTGTGAAAGTAGACGAGGAATTAAGCGCTCAGATTGCAAATGCATTTGTAAAGGAGGACCGCTAAATGCCGAAAGAGTATAGAACCATACAGGAAGTAGCCGGACCGCTGATGCTTGTGCGCGGCGTAGAAGGCGTGACTTATGATGAGCTCGGAGAAATCGAGCTTGCAAGCGGAGAAACAAGAAGATGTAAAGTGTTGGAAGTCAACGGAAGCGACGTGCTCGTCCAGTTGTTCGAGAGCGCGACGGGAATCAACCTTTCCAACAGTAAGTCCGTTTTCTTGGAAGAAGCATGGAGCTTGGCGTGTCGGAAGATATGCTTGGAAGAGTATTTGACGGTCTCGGAAGACCGATTGACGATGGCCCGGAAATTTTGCCGGATGCCGTATGGATATTAACGGACTGCCGATGAATCCGGCGGCCAGATGCTATCCGGAAGAGTTTATCCAGACAGGAGTTTCCGCTATTGACGGACTGAATACACTTGTCCGCGGTCAGAAACTGCCGATCTTCTCGGCGTCAGGGCTGCCTCACGCGCAGCTTGCGGCTCAGATCGCAAGACAGGCTAAGGTGCTTGGAACAGATGAAAACTTTGCCGTAGTGTTTGCCGCTATGGGTATTACGTTTGAAGAGTCGAACTTCTTCGTGGAAAGTTTCCGCGAGACAGGAGCGCTTGACAGAACAGTTTTGTTTATTAACCTTGCAAATGATCCGGCGATCGAACGTATCGCAACTCCGAAGATGGCGCTTACAGCAGCAGAGTATCTTGCCTTTGAAAAAGAGATGCATGTACTCGTTATTCTGACAGACATTACAAATTATGCGGATGCTCTCCGTGAAGTGTCGGCTGCTCGTAAGGAAGTTCCGGGACGCGCGGATATCCGGGATATATGTATACAGATTGGCTTCTATTTATGAAAGAGCAGGAAGACAAAACGGTAAGAACGGAAGTATTACGATGATCCCGATTCTGACGATGCCGGAAGATGATAAAACACACCCGATTCCTGACTTGACAGGGTATATTACGGAAGGTCAGATCATCTTGAGCCGTGATCTTTACAGAAAAGGAGTCACGCCTCCGATCGATGTTCTTCCGTCCCTTTCCCGTCTGAAAGACAAAGGAATCGGAGAAGGCAAAACAAGAGCCGATCACTCGAATACGATGAACCAGCTTTTCTCAGCTTATGCACGAGGAAAAGATGCAAAAGAGCTGATGGTCATTCTGGGTGAAGCAGCGTTGACAGAGATCGACTTGATGTACGCCAAATTTGCGGACGCTTTTGAAGCGGAATATGTATCGCAGGGATATAACGCAGACAGAAGTATTGAAGAAACTCTTGATATCGGATGGAAATTGCTTAGAATGCTGCCGAGAACCGAATTGAAACGTATTGATGATAAATATTTAGATCAGTATTACGCAGAGTAAGAGAATGTATCATAGTTGCCGCAAGGCAATCTGCGATACTTACAAATCAGCCGCAGAGATACAGCGCGCAAAAGAAAGTGGAGAAATATCTTCAAAAAACTGAGAGGAAGCATGCTGCGATCATCTGCGGCAGCAGGAAAAGGAGGTAGAATTTTGGCGGCAAAACAAGTGAATCCGACCAGAATGGAGCTGACGCGGCTTAAAAAGAAGCGGATCACGGCGATTCGTGGTCATAAGCTTTTGAAAGATAAACGTGACGAGCTGATGCGTCAGTACCTTGATCTCGTGCGGGAAAACATGGAAGTTCGTAAAAAAGTAGAAGCGGGAATCCGCTCTGCAAATAAAAACTTCGTAATCGCAAAAGCAGGCATGTCAGAGGCGGCTCTGAATACGGCGCTTATGGCTCCGAAGCAGGAAGTGAATCTGGAAGCCGGAGAAAAAAACGTCATGAGCGTGGATATTCCGACATTTCAGTATAAAACAAGAACGGCGGATGAAAATGATATTTATTCTTATGGTTTTGCTTTTACGTCAGGAGACTTGGACGGAGCAGTAAAATCGCTTGCAGATGTTCTTCCGGATATGATCCGTCTTGCTGAATGTGAGAAAGCCTGCCAGCTTATGGCGGCGGAGATCGAGAAGACGAGACGCCGTGTCAATGCACTTGAGCATGTGATCATTCCGGAGACGGAACAAAGTATAAAATATATTACGATGAAGCTGGATGAGAATGAAAGAAGTACACAGATTCGCTTAATGAAAGTGAAAGATATGATGTTGGAAGAAACTCATCATTACAGCGAAAAATAGGATGATAAAAAGAGAGACCAAATGCGAGGCGCAATCGGTTTCTCTTTTTGCATTTCGTAAAGTAAGGCATTGTTTTTAAATGACATGTATGCTATAGTAACTCTACTTACAGAAATTCTTTCTGTGGAAGATACCGGCAGCTTCGCCGGTCTGAGGAATTCCCTCGAAATTACCCGATACAATACAACAACAGTTTTTGCGTGGATAGTCTTGTAGAACAGTTCTTTTTTTCGTATACTGATTTTAAGAGAAGGTCTTAAAAAAGAGAAAAAGTTTTCTTTTTCAGAGGAAAACTTTGGCAAAAGCAAACCTAAAAGCAGCAAGTTTGAAAACAGTAAGCTTAAAAGTATTTTCCCGCCTGTACTGCAGGACTTATTCATGCACATGAAAGGAGAGCCTATGGCAGGAAAAGAAAACAGAGAAATTAAAAACAGTGTCTTTGTAGATCTGTTCTATGAGGACGAATCAGCAGAAGCGAACGAGATCGCGCTTTTTAATGCAATCCATGATGAGCCGTTGCCGGAAGGAACGAAGATTCGGAAATTCCGTGTAGACAATACGATCTATATGAATTTTCAAAACGATATTTCTTTTGACGCAGGAGGAAAAGTGATCGTATTCGGCGAGCATCCGTCTACGGTCAACGAAAACATGCTCCTTCGGAGTCTGCTATACATCGGGCGTGCATATGAAAGACTTGTGCCGCCTAGAAGCCTTTATAAGAAGAAAATCGTTTCCCTTCCGACACCGGAATTTTACACATTCTATAACGGAAAAGAAAAATGGGAAAAGGAAAAAGAACTGCGCTTGTCAGATGCCTATATCGTAAAGGACGGTGAGCCGAGTCTGGAATTAAAAGTAAAGGTCATCAATATCCGGCCGAAGAACATCATGAAATCTTAGAAAGGTGTCAGGTACTGAAAGAATATAGCCAGTTTATGGAAACTGTACAGAACTATCAGATCTCCGGGGAGGAAGAGCCTTATAAAAAAGCGATAAAAGAGTGCATTGAAAAAGGGATTCTTGCTGATTATTTAATGCGAAAAGGAAGCGAGGTTGTCAATATGTTATTAGACGAATACGACTATGAGACAGATATCGAAGTACAGAGAGAAGAGGCAAGAGAAGAAGGAAGAAAGCAGGGAAGAGAAGAAGGGCAGAAGAAGGGAAGAGAAGAAGGACGAATAGAAAGAAAAAAGTGCTCTCATCCGGAAAAAACTTGAAAAGGAAAACAATTTCCGAAATTGACAGATGATCTTGAAGATACAGAAGAAAATATTGCTCATCTGATTGAACAGTTTTCATCTCCATATAA
>ENA-OQJH01000725-OQJH01000725.1-human-gut-metagenome-genome-assembly--contig:-NODE-725-length-16565-cov-6.477917_pt1 | contig 16565 bp, 23 predicted proteins | sample MGYA00242597_ERZ504763 | MGnify/ENA primary metagenome ERZ504763 (study PRJEB26092, sample SAMD00036359) | human gut metagenome | host: Homo sapiens | study: EMG produced TPA metagenomics assembly of... | reverse complement strand
TACCATTTTAAGTGTGGACGTTTTACTGTACAAGCCAGTTTTTCTGCTGAAGGTGCTACCCTGGAAGAATGTATCAAGGGTATTTTGCGATAGCTGCAATTTTAAGAAAGGGGCTGACTTTCCGTAAAAGCATGGTAGAATAAGAATCGGAAAAGGAATTGAATATGGAATAACCACACTTCTTGAATTGCGGGGATTTTTCTGTGCAACGAAAGGAGTGTTTTTTTATGCAGGTTTACAAAGCGATTAAGTACATCCGTCTTTCTTATACGGATGATAAAACAGTAGAAAGTGACAGCGTTGCTAACCAGCGGCGCCTGATCGATGACTACATAGCCCGACACCCGGAAATTGAGGTTGTGGCAGAAAAAATTGACGATGGTTATAGTGGTGTTTTGTTTGATCGCCCGGCATTTCAGGAAATGATGCGGATGATCGAACAAGGCGAAGCTAACTGCGTGATTGTCAAAGACCTCTCCCGCTTAGGTCGTGAGTACATAGAAACAGGCCGTTATATGCGCAGGGTATTTCCAGCCTATGGAGTGCGTTTTATCGCAATTAACGATAATGTGGACACGGAAAATGACGCTGCCGATGATCTCACGGTTTCTGTCAAAAACATTATGAATGAGGCTTACTGTCGGGATATTTCCGTTAAGACACGGAGCGCCCTGGAAGTAAAACGGCGCAGCGGGGATTTTGTAGGTGCTTTTACCATCTATGGTTATGTGAAAGTCGGCGATAAACACAAGAGCCTGGAAGTGGACGAATATGCTGCTAATGTTGTGAGGGATATTTTCAGAAAACGGCTGGAGGGATTCAGCGCTTCCCATATAGCGGATGAACTGAACCGATTAGGAATTCTTTCGCCTTTAGCGTATAAGCGCAATCACGGAATGCCTCATGCAAAAGGTGGCTATACAGACCGAAAGGATTGCAAATGGTCTGCAACTACAATCATCCGCATTTTGCAGGATGAAACTTACACCGGAACACTGGTCCAGGGCAAACAGACAACGCCCCATTTCAAATTAAAAGAGCGTGAGGACAAACCTTCTTCGGAATGGATTCGTGTGGAGGGAACCCATGAAGCGATCATACAAAAGCACGATTTTGATCTGGTGCAACGGCTCCGCAGGATTGACACAAGGACTTCTCCCAAATCGGATAAGGTTTACCTGTTTTCCGGTATTTTGATCTGCGGCTGCTGTGGCTGCCGTATGACCCGCAAGACGAACCGCTATAAAGATAAAGAGTATCACTATTATTACTGCCCGACCGGCAAAAAGAATGGATGCACATCGTCGGTCATGCTGAAAGAGTCGGATCTGATTGAATGTGTGCAGGACAGTTTGAAAGGACATATTGAAAATGTTGCTTCTCTGGATGCCCTGCTGTCCAGTATCAGTCAGGAACGGATCAACCGGGAATTGGCGCAGGAATATGCCGCACAGATCAGAGTAAATGAAAAGCGTGTGGCACAGACCGAGGGCTTTAAGGCAAAACTCTATGAAAATCTGGTGAGTGGAATTCTGACAAAGGAAGAATTTCTCTCTTATAAGCGAAAATACAATGCAGATATTGAACTGTTCCAAAAGGCAATCGTTGAATGGAACGATAAACTTACAGATGTATTGGAAAACCGAAGCGAACGAAACCGTTGGATCAACCATTTTATGAAATTTTCTACTATGGAGGATATTGACCGCCGGGCAGTCATGCAGCTTATCCGAAGCATACGTGTAATGGGTAAAGATGAACTGCATATTGAATTTAATTACCAGGATGAATATCAGAAAGCAATCTCTTTGGCAGAACAGATTGCTACAAAAAATGAAGAAAGGATGGTGGGCTAAATGGCAAGAAAAAGCAGAAAACAGACGGCAGCGCCTATGCCGGCACCATCTTTATATGTACATGTGGCTCTGTATATCCGTCTTTCTGTGGAGGATAACAAAAAGCGGGGCTGCTCAGTAGAAAATCAAAAGCTGGTACTGAATGACTTTCTTTCAGATAAACCGGACTTTGTTGTGTATGATACCTATATCGACAACGGGGCGACAGGGACAAATTTTCACCGCCCTGGATTTCAGCAAATGCTATCTGATATTGAAGCAGGCCACATTAACTGTGTGATTGTTAAGGATCTTTCCCGATTAGGGCGAAATTCTATTGACACAGGTTATTATATCGAACAGTATTTCCATGCTCATAATGTTCGCTTCATTGCTGTTACGGATCAGTTTGATACAGAGGATTCCGGAAATCTTCATGGCGGTATCATGCTGCCTTTGAAAAATATGATCAATGAAGCCTATGCTCTGGACATTGGACGAAAAATCAAAGCACAAGCGCGGCAGGCTATGAAAGATGGCGACTATATTGGTGCACGGGCACCTTACGGTTACAGGAAAGACCCTGATAATTGCCATAAACTTCTGATTGATGAAAATACTGCCCCTGTGGTAAAACAGATTTTTGAATGGGCACATGAGCATGTGTCTCTGAACCGGATTGTCCGCAATCTAAATGAGATGGGGATTCCGGCACCGAGCCATTATAAAAAGGACACTGGCGAGATTACCAGTCCGGGCCTGATTGGAAGCGGCAAATGGCAGACCCGTACAGTGATGAAAATTTTAGAAAGCGAAGTCTATACAGGCGATCTGGTGCAAGGAAAAACAAAGATTGTAGATCATCAGCAGGTCAAGGCTGGAGAAGATAATCTGATTATTGCCAAATGCACCCATGAACCGATCATTAGCTATGAATTGTTTAATGCAGTTCAGGAATACAGAAAACAGATCTGTGAAGAAAGCAAAGCAACTCCAAAACGCCCCTACACGCCAAACATTTTCAAAGGCAAAGTGTTCTGTGCTGATTGTGGCAGAAGCCTTCACCGGCAACGTGCCGAGCGCCGGAAAGGCCCCGATACTTATTGGTTCCACTGCCTTACAAACAGCCGGATAGAAAAAGATAGCTGCAAAGGCGCAACGATGCAGGAAAAGGAACTGATTTCTACTGTTACGGCTATTCTTGAAAAAGAGCTGACAGTTGCGCTGGGAATGTCGCTGCCACTCTTTCAGTTGGAGGCAAGACAAAAACAGGAAAAAGATAAGCTGAAAATTCAGATGTCGGCCAAACGGCAGGAAATTGAAAAAACACGCCGGCTGATCCGTGGTCTATATGAAAATTTTGTGCAAGGTATTTTGACAAATGATGAATACTTTGAATTGAAGGCGGATTATGAATATGCTATCAATGCTCTGTCTGGTGAGATTGAAGTATTTGAAAAATCTATGGACTCCCTGGACAACCAGCTTGCCCGATACCGTGCAATGGAAAAGGATGCAAAAACACTGGCACAGGATCATGTGCTGACTGCAGAACTGATCGAACGGCTCATTGAACGAATTGAGATTGACCACGAGCGGAATATTCATGTAACCTTCCGTTTCAAAAATGAATTTCAGGGAAAGGCGGTGGAACTGTGCGCAACTATGTGATTGCCCTTTATATCCGTCTTTCTGTGGAAGATTTCAAAACCGAAAGTTTGAGCATACCAAATCAAAAACTGATTCTTCGTGAAAAAGCTATGTCTCTGCCGGAATGGGATAACAGTGAGATTTTGGAATTTATTGACAACGGTCATACAGGGACAAACTTTGAGCGTCCGGCGGTGCAGGAACTTTTAACAATGGTTCAGGCCGGAAAGATCAACTGTATTATTGTAAAAGACCTTTCCCGATTTGGACGTAACAGCATTGAAACCGGCTATTTTATTGAGCGGGTATTTCCTCTTTACCACACCCGTTTTATTTCCGTCAGTGATGATTTTGACACAGCTAATTTCAAAGGTGATACCGGAGGGATTGATATTGCTTTCAAGTATCTTATTAGCGAGTGTTATAGCCGGGATATGTCCATGAAAACCAAAAGTGCAAAATACGCAAAGATGCGTCGTGGGGAATATCAGAGTGTCATCTGTCCTTACGGCTATCGCAAGAGTGCAGACGGACGTATGGAACCGGACGAGGATGTTGCCCCGAATGTGCAGATGATATTTCAATGGGCGTCTGAAGGCAACACCGCAGCCGAGATCACAAGAAAACTGTATGCCATGAATATCCCCACCCCTGGGGAATATCGCAAACTTAAAGGCAAGGACTATTACAATGTTTCCCGAACAAACGGCGTTTGGAGTACATCAACGGTCCTGCGTATTTTAGAAGATCAAAGATATATCGGTACCTATGTAATTGGCAAGAGAAAGGTAAAAGAAATTGGCAGCGACATACACAGTTAAAGGATGAAAGTGAGTGGTTCAAAATACCGAACCATCATCCGGCTATTGTAAGTGTGGATCTATTTGAGAAAGCCAATGCTTCAATTAAGCGTTTCTCTCTGTCAAATAAAAAGCCGCGTGATTATCTGCTCCGTGGTAAGGTGTTCTGTGGATGCTGCGATCATGCAATGTCTCTACGAAATGGTGCGTGGTTTTATTGCCGTCATTCCGAGGTGGCTGAAACGCTTCCTTGTCATGGTGTGCGTATAAAGATGGCAGATCTGGAGCAGGTTGTATTTGAAACAATTCGGGCTCAAATGTGTCCGGCATTGGGAATTGATAGCAATAAGGATAAATTGGATTTGCAGACAGTTCAGCAGGCCGAACATGAAGAAAAACTCCGTTCTATTCAAGACAGCAAGCGGCATCTTTATGAGCAGTATGCACTCGGAGAGATTGATTTGGAAACCTATCGAACACGAAAAGCGGTTTATGACACGGAGCTGGTACAAGCCAAAAATGTTCATGCTGTCATTACTGCACAGACAAAGCAGATAAAAAGTGATTATGAGATTAAGCTGAAACAACAGGAAATTGTTCAGGAAGTCGGAAACGCCAACATGCTGACAAAAGCTCTGATTGACCGGCTTATCAACAAAGTTTACGTCTTTCCAGGAGATCGGATTGAGATTGAATATGCAACACAGGATTTCTTAGAAACAAAGCAATCTGAAAAGGAGGTATAACCGTGAACACCCATTTGAAACAGCTATGGGCAGCTATGAAGCTGCCCGAAAAACTTCAAAAAAAGTTATAAATTTTTTTGTCGTGGGCTTGACATACGGGTGCCTTAAAACATGAAAATTCCTTTTTTCCAATCCACAGGCATCCAAAATCTTGTGAAATCTTCGCTGAATGCACCGCGGTTCGATAAACTTCGAAGGAGAACCGCTCAAAAAGAATCCGGTGTGACTCAGGGAATAGCGCTCCAGAAAACCGAACAGCAAATTTGAGATTGGGATATTCCGATTAGCGGAGCTGCTTTTGGGAGATGCAATCTCGATATGTGTTTTTTTGCTCCCAGGTACCCGATTCTGGATACGTTGCATCGTCTGACAGATATAGATATTCCTTTCCGAAATCGAGATCTTTTCCCACGTCAACGCACACAGCTCCCCGATACGTATTCCTGTCAGTAGACAAAGAAGAATCCCCAGATTCAGAGCATCGGGATGTTCCTCTAGATATTGCTGCAAAATCATCTGCTCTGGGAGGCTTAAAATGGGCAACGACTTTTGCGTCTGCTTGACCCTGATATCAAGAACCTTCGAATCTACGAATATACCGAGTGTTCCTGCATAATTCAGAATGCGACGCAGAACAGAGAGCACATCCGAGATTGTCTTGGGAGAAAGACCGGTTTTATCCTTTTTTCCGTGCAGTTCAAGGTGTTTGCAAAGCTTCCTTACCATTTCTTTTGTGATCTTCTCGATTTTTACTGTCTGGAATGATGGCATGAGATAGCATTCGATTAGCGTCCGATAACGAATGTAGGTAGATTCCTTAAAGTTAATGGAAAAGGCGTCAAGCCACTCCATGGAAACAAGTTCAAATGTACTGTTTCTGGTTCTTTCCTCGCTTCCGGATGGTTTACCTTGGAGCTGGAGCGTGTGCTGTAGATCACATCGCACTTCGCGGTAGGAGGAAGCATACAGATAACCATATTTGGGCTTTCCCAGCGCATTTCGCGACTTTATGTAGCGTGCTTCCCAGCGGCCATCCTTCCTTTTATAAATGTTCAATCCTTTTCTTGACACAAAAACCTTCCTTTCGCTGACGGCTTATTTGACGGAGTATACAATCGGATTGTATCGGATTTGTTGAAATTGTCGAGTAAGTACGACATTATTTTCTTTTTTTCAGAATTTCAGATTGCTTTCTCTTGACCATCCGTGTAATCGGCGGTAGAATTCAATTGAATCATCCTGTCGCAGAGTGGGCTACTCTGCGACAGGAAACATAAACCATGAATGTAAAAATTCATGGTTTTTATTTTTTCCATTTTCTTTTAGTCTATCACAGGTAGTTGATTATATCAATTAAAAATAATAGATTTAACCATTCGGTTTCAGCTATGCTCTCGACTACAATAGAGTTGAGAAGGATGGTGGTGGCCATGTACGAAGAACAGTTTTCTAAGAGGCTTACTGAGCTGCGCACACAGAAGGGTGTGTCTGCAAGAGACATGAGCCTCTCAATCGGGCAGAATCCCGGCTATATTCGTGCAATCGAAAGTGGTACTGCCTTTCCGACGATGGCAAATTTCTTTTACATCTGCGAATATTTCAACATTACTCCACAAGAATTTTTTAATTTCGGCGAGGAAACCTCCAATGGAATGAATGCACTTGTTGACCAGCTAAAACAGTTCGATGCCGAGCAGATCAATGCACTTACGGCTTTTATAAAAACAATCGTAAAAAAGTAAATTATCAAAGAACTTAATACTTGGTAAACCTACCGAAAGATAGGAACACAAAGCCAAATGGGTCTAAAATCTCATATACGAGGTCATGACAGCCGATTGCTTTTTGAATGGGATAATTTTATCCCTCTACCATGTTAGAACCCGTCTGTGAAGATTTCAACTCACAGGCGGTTTTTGTTTTTGAAAGCAAAATGATGGGGCGTTCTTCAGCTTATGCGGTGGAGAGATGGCTTTTATATAGACAGCATCAGGGATTCACCGTATCGAATGGAGAAGGCCCGGATGCTGCTTTTTGTTTAGGAGGTATTGTTATGCGGCAACTTGATCAGGTGTGCGAAAGTCCTGATTCCGAGAGTATCCAGTGCGCTCTTGATTTTGAAAACACAATGAACAATCTGGAAACGCAGCTGTATTATCGCCACCTGCCGCCAAAAGAGGTGGCACTTCGCGTCATGGAAGCGGCCTGTAAATTCTATGATGCCGACTGGTGCGGTCTGATTCAGGTTGATCTGGATTTGGGGCTGTGGAAGCCACTCTGGTGGCACAATGAATGCCAAGAAGATAAAACTACTATCCTTACAAATGAGTTTGAATCGTCTGAATTTCTCGACCGCTGGGTAAAGGCAGTGCGCAGAGGAACTCCCATGGTTGTGCCCGATGCCGAAGAAGTTAAAGACCTCTATCCAGATGAGTACCAACTCTATGAGCGTCTGGGAATCAAGTCTGTCCTTGCAATTCCTTTGGAGCCTCGGCAAATCGCCTGATTGCTGTTCGCAATCCTCAGCGGTACATCCATCAGACCAGTATGCTTAAACTTCTGGCCTATGTGTTACTGGCGGCATACAACGATAAGCGAATGGCTGACAGTCTGAGCATGGCAATCTCGCCAGAAAATATCAAGAGCAGCATGATGTCTTCATCAGCTTGTTCGGAGAATTGAAAATCCACACTTCCCACGGTGTCCTGCCGGAGTCCGACCTGAAATCTCCTAAAATCAGCCGTCTGCTGACCTTTATGCTGCTTTCCAATAAGAAAGCCCTTTCATCGTTGGAAATCGTACAGGAAATCTGGCCAGAAGAACTGGAGGATAAGGACGAACCCGGAAAAAAGGTCAAACAGCTCGTTTACCGGCTGCGGCAGGCATTCAGTATTATCTCGGATGAACAGCTGATTCTCTCCACGCCGTCTGGCTACCAATTCAACCCCGACCTCCATATCACGACCGACTTCAGCGGTTCGATGAGTTGTGCATTGCGGCCGCAAAAGCCACTTCTGCTATAAATAAGGTGAGATTGCTCGAAAAAGCGGCATCATTGTATCAGGGCAAACTTCTTTCTGCTGCCAATGGCGAACACTGGCTGGTTCACTACGCAAACCGATACCACCTCGCATTTATGAGTACAGTTAATGAACTGCTGAAGCAGTTGATGGACTTCCACGCATACGATCTGCTTCATCGGGATGCTGCACTGGCCCTGACCATCGCGCCGGAAAACACAAAAGCCTACTATTGGCTTATTCGCTCGTACCAGAAGCAGCACATGGACGAGATGGCAACGGGCGAGCTTGCGGCTGCGAAGCAAAAGCTGCCCGAAGATGAATACCAGAAACTACTCAACTCACTCGAACGATAAAATAACGTAGTTGCGTCATGCGACTTTCGTGTGACCTTCATACAACTTCTGTGTGACCTTATTTTTTCTAAAATCGTTCCATGTGACTTTCATAAGACCGTCATGTGACTTCTATAAGACCCTCGTGTGCTATGATAACAAGGCAAGTCAAAGCCTTGTTGTCTGGCTGCGAGGGCTTTATTTTTTTGTCCTTTTTTAGCCGGATAAACCGCTTTTGATCTGTAACGAAGAAAAATATATCGAAAGCCTGAGATGCATTAAAGGCTGAGGATACTCATATTGCTTTCCATCTACGGATGGAAAACAGTGTCTGTACCCTTTTCTTTAATGCGTCTTATTTTTTGCGCCAAAGAAAAGTTGGCATCCTGTCCAGCAGTGAAGTATCCTCATCCTCCGCATCCAGCGGAAAGGACACTTCATGTTTCTTTTTGCCCTCTTTTCGTGGCTGGAGCTGGCCGCAAAGTATCCCTAGAATCTCCAAATTTTCAATTTTTTACGCCTTATCGAAAATTTGGAGGTCAACAATGGAATTTAATAACGGCAACGAACGTCGAAAACTGAACAAAAAGTGGGAACGGCTGCGTGTGCAGTACCAACAGGCGGGAATGAGTGAAGATGCAATCCAAGCCATGTATGATTTTGATTTGGGCGTTCTCAATAGTGAGCGTTCCTACGTTGCAAACACACTGGCAATCGTTGACGATGGTGATGACAGCACGGGAAGGAAATCTTCTGACTTTAAGCAGTATGAAAAGGCAATTGCTGTAACCGATACTTACCACGAGACCCGGACTCGGTTTGCATGGGTAGGCGAAATCAAAGACAAGCGTTTGCAAGAAGGGTTAGAAAAACTCTCCGATGAAGAACTTCGGCTTATCACGCTGTATTTCCGCGACGAATATAGTACCGTAGAATTATCTAAAGTTTATGGCATTGCACAGCAAAATATTAGCAAGCGAATCTTGAAAATCACTAAATTTTTGAAGAAGTTTGGATTTTTGGGTGTAGATTGAGGCTTCTCGATGGCTCGTAAGTGAGGGGACAATTCACCAGACGGCTCTCGCCGCTGGTGATATGTCCACACTCACGGACCTTGAAAGCTGAATAGTTCAGTCGTCTGGTACTCAGAACAATGATACTTCCGTAATTCGCGGCCCGGTCAGAAAGTAGACGGGGTGGTTGAGATGCCAATGGAGCGGTACAAGCCCGCCGCCAGATGATTCCCCACTCTCAGGGAGCCGAGGGCGAATATGAGAGACCTAAACATATTTTATCAGGAGCAGCCGGATGCTGTTTTCAGTCTTCGGTTGCTCCTGTTCTTTACATAACTACCCGCTTATTTTTAATTACACATAGGAGGTAAGCCTATGGATGAACTGAATCCTACCATCAAAGAGCGTCAGATCTACCATGAGATGAAGCTGACTCCTGCGATGGTCAAGTCCATCCGTACCCTCTGCGGTGTCTGCCTCCGGCACTACGTTGAAACCAAGGCGTTCAAGATCGCCATTGTGCCGAATAAGGACAGATGCATGGAAACCTGCACGGTCTGCCAGACCCGGCGTGGCTACGACTACGTTGTCATGCCGCGCTGAATCCGGTTTTCATTCACCCGCAGGATGCGATAGAATCCCTAAAATCAATTACCACCATGAATTGAGCAAAGCCCGCTGCAAAAAAGCAGCGGCTTTTGCATATCAGAATGGAGGCTCGCACTTGGAATCGAATTGGAAGTTCCAACGCGGAGACATCTATTTTGTAAAACTGGAGGCAGGCGTTGGCTCCGAACAAAACGGTGCCCGCCCAGCAGTCATTCTTCAAAATGATGTCGGCAACATCTACTCTCCGACTTTGATTGTCGCGGCTTTGACAAGTAAGACAGATAAGAAAGTAACACAGGCAACGCATTGTCAAGTAGAAGAAGATGGCCTGAAGCCGTCCATTGTTCAGGCAGAACAGATTTTCACCATTGATAAAAGCCGTGTCCTGAAGTTTGTCGGACACCTTTCCCCGGAGAATATGCGCCGGGTCGATGATGCAGTGAAGATCAGTCTTGCCCTGAATCCGATGGGCAGCATTCAAAAACTCAAACCGATCATCCGCTCTCAGGCGGCTTATGCGCCTCCTGAAGTGGTGGATGGAAAGCCACCCATCTATCCCTACACACCCATCAAATCGTCCTTTGAGGACGCTGGGAGCGTAGAGGAGATGATGGTGTATACCGAACTGCAATCCGCTGTTCATGCCATGATTCAGCGGCTCGAATACAGCTTTACCTTTAATCCCACCTTGCTCACCATCCCGAAGCGTAAGCAGCAGGTCGCTGAGATTCTGGAAGAAGCTGAAAAATACATCTGGCGAATCAAGGAGGAAATGAGATGCGCCTGAAAAACACTGCGGATAACTTCTCCGCTTCCTTTCATATCACACCGCCGTACCAGATGGTGGTCATTCACAGCAGTAAGCTGATCTACCCTCGTGAGCTGTACCAGCGGGGCATCCAGCGCAAGCGCGTTGAGCTGATTGCCAAAGACTTTAACGAATATACGGCGAACGAGCCGAAGGTCAGCTTTCGCAATGGCCGGTATTATGTAACGGACGGCCAGCATACCATTGAAGCGCGTATCCTGCGCAACGGCGGTAAGGATCTGCCGATTCTGTGCAAGATCTACACCGGCCTGACGATGCAGCAGGAAGCTCTGTTCTTCGCAGAGCAGAACGGTCACGCCGCACCTCTGACGGCGGGCATCAAGCTCCGTGCCAAGGTCGTGGGAGAGGATGCGCCCTCCGTTGCATTTCTCGCAGCCACCAATCGGGTGGGTCTGGACTTCAACTACGACAGCTTGCAGTTGAGCGACTACCGCATCAGCTGCGTGGGCACCGCACTCAAGCTGTACAACCAGATGGGCGAGAAAATCTACTGCGAGGCCCTGCGGCTGATCGTGGCTGCATGGGAGGGCAAGCCTGATTCGTTCCGGGCATCTGTCCTGCGGGGCATGATGCACTTTGTGGAACTGTATCACGGTGAGTTCAGCGAGGAACGGCTGATCCGTGCTCTGCGCAGCGTTCACCCCATGGAGATTTATCGCAGCGGCATGGACAATCCTGCCAAACTGCCCGGATGGAAGAAATACGTTTTTCCCATCTATATGGCCTACAACGCAAGTGCCGCAAGGATGCCCTGCCGATGAAATTCTGATAAATCAAAGGAAAGGGCACTACGATGATCGACAAGTTTTCTCAGGTCGCAGAGAACCTTCCTGCGGCTGACCGTGATGCCGACCGGCAATATCATGTAATCAACGGTTATCCTGTCGTTTTTAGCTTTTCCAAGGAACCCAACCCGGAAGCGTTTGAGCGCATTCGGAACATCCTGCTTGCCACCAGCTATACGAAGAAGGTAGGTTGACATCATGGACGAATGCAGAACCAAACGCTATACTGAGTGCGGTAACGGGCGGTGCTACAAGCCGAACCATTGCCGGACGTTCTTTGACAACGGAATAAAGTCTGTCCCCACTTTTGTTATGAAAGTGAGGAATTTGTAATGACAGAAAACAACAACCGTGTCTGTTGCTTGTACCGCGTTTCCACCGATAAGCAGGTGGATTTCAATTCCAACCATGAAGCTGACCTGCCCATGCAGCGAAAGGCTTGCCACAAATTCGCTGAGTCGAAGGGCTGGGTCATCGTCCATGAAGAACAGGAAGAAGGCGTGTCCGGTCACAAAGTCCGCGCCGCCGCCCGCGACAAGCTGCAAATCATCAAGGACTATGCACGGAAGGGCAAGTTCGACATTCTGCTGGTGTTCATGTTCGACCGTATCGGTCGTATCGCAGATGAAACTCCCTTTGTTGTGGAATGGTTTGTACGGAACGGCATCCGGGTATGGAGTACCCAAGAGGGTGAGCAGCGTTTCGACAACCACACCGACAAACTGCTGAACTACATCCGCTTCTGGCAGGCAGACGGCGAGAGCGAAAAAACTTCCGTCCGAACCCGCACCAGTCTGCGCCAGCTTGTGGAAGAAGGTCACTTCAAGGGCGGAAATGCGCCTTATGGCTATGACCTTGTACGGAGTGGGCGTATCAACAAGCGCAAACACGAACTCTACGAACTGCACATCAACGAACAGGAAGCTGCCGTAGTGCGGATCGTCTTTGACAAGTATGTGTATGAGGGCTATGGTCCGCAGCACATCGCCACCTATCTGAACAATTCTGGCTATCGTGCAAGGTCTGGTAAATGCTGGCACCCGTCAAGTATTCGGGGATGGTACAAAACCTGACCTACACCGGCGTTCTCCGTTGTGGGGATGCACGGTCAGAATTGATGCCGGATTTGCAGATTGTCCCGCAGGAACAGTTTGAAAACGCACAGCGCATTCGGAATGAACGTTCTGTACGCTCAACTGCGGAAGCCGAAAATCGCCTTCCTTTGAACATCCATGGGAAGTCGCTGCTTGCCGGCAACGCTTACTGCGGACACTGCGGTGCAAAGCTGGAACTGACCAGCAGCCGTAAATGGCGAAAATGGCAGATGGTTCGTTAGACGATACGCTGCGTATTCGCTATACCTGTTACGGAAGCTCCGCAAGCAGACCAACTGCACCGGGCAGACGGGATATACCGTCCACATTCTGGATGAGATCATTGATAAGGCGGTGCGCCAGATTTTTTTTCCAAAATGAGGGGTATCCCGAAAGAGCAGATCGTTACAAAACGCTACGAAAAAGAAACTACGGAGCGCAAAAACCATCTGCAAGACCTGCAAACGCAGCGAGACAAGGCCGAGAAAGACCTGCTTTCTCTGAAAGCCGAAATTTTAGCCTGCATCAAAGGCGAAAGTGTGTTGCCGAGAGAAACCCTTGCCGAAATGATTACAGAGCAAGAAGAGAAACTCAAGGAACTGGAAGACCTTTGTGAATCTGCCAGTGAGGAACTGGAGAGAACAGCAGAGCTGATGGATAAAGTGTCGAGGCTCTATGATGAGCTGATTTCCTATGCTGACCTGTACGACAGTGCCAACTTTGAAGCGAAGAAGATGGTTGTCAACCAGCTGATCCGCAGGGTAGACGTTTATCGTGGCTATCAGATCAACATCTCGTTTAACTTCGATCTCACTCCTTACATTGAGGGGGAGTGATACGTCCGCCTGCAAAACAGTCGGGCATCGAACAAGCATTTTCAGAAACAACGAAACAGCAAGAATTGGGGGTTGCCGTCCATGTGCCTGCAAAATCAGGCATTTGGATGATTTTCAGTGCGACCTCCAAGAAAGCAAAAAGAAAAGCACCGTACTTCAAACGAAGTACAGTGCTTTTTGGTGGAGAATAGCGGGATCGAACCGCTGACCTCTTGCATGCCATGCAAGCGCTCTCCCAGCTGAGCTAATCCCCCATAAAATCCAAGAAGCGAACCTCTTGGATGGAGTTTTTTGTTGGGAATTTGATTGTCGCAGGACTATCTGACTGGGAGTGTGTTTTGATACCAACCGGGCTCCCAGCTGAGCTAATCCCCCACATATTCGGTTGGTGTCCTGCGACGTGAGTTATTATACCAGCCGGGCGGGCGGTTGTCAACACCCAATTTGAAAAAGTTTGCAAAAACAAAAAAGCCCTGCCGGGCACGGAGCCGGGCAGGGCGCGGAACAAAGTGAGGATGGGTTAGGCCTTTGCGTGCTGGCGGTCAAAAATCTGCGGAGCTACACGGCAGAGCAGAACGGCGGCCACCATGGTCAGCAGGGTCTCGGGCAGCATGTAGCTGCCGTTGTACACCAGGCTGTAAGTCCAGGCGGACAGGCCTTCGTTCAGGTTGCCCCAGACCAGCACACCGGACAGGAAGCTGCACATAAAGCGCAGGAAGCCTGCCATAAAGGTGCCCACGGCCACGCCGACCATCCGGTTCTTGAAGGGGCGGGCAAAGAACTCGGCAGTACCCAGCGCCATAAAGGCCACCAGGTAGTCCAGCAGGACTTCACCCAGGAAATACAGGAAGGTCGGGGTCGGGGGTGCCAGAAGCCAGCAGCATCTGCAGGCAGCCGTTGACAAAGCCGGTGAACAGGCCCCACTTCACGCCGTGGCGGAAGGAGACCAGCACAAAGGGCAGCATGCTCAGCAGGGTAACGCTGCCGCCGTTGGGCAGGGTGAAGAACTTGATGTTGCTCAGCACGGTGCCAATGGCGATCATCAGGGCGCACTCCACAAGAATGCGGGTCTTGGAATAGGTTTTTGACATGGGAGATTCCTCTTCTCAGATAATAGTACACAAAAACAAATGCACCCGCACAAAAAGGCAGGCGCATGGGCTTCGTTTGTGAAGAGGGTGGACCTTTCCGCAAACTACCTACGCCGGCATTACCCGGATCAGGTTCGAGGGTACTCCGCTCAGGTGCGGATCTCAGCTTTTCAGCGCCCCTGTTTTTATGTCCAGCTCCCAGTATAGCGGCCAGCGCCCAAATGTCAAGCCCCGGCGGGCATATTGGCGGCCGATGGCTCATATTTTTTAGGGAGACCGCAAACAGGGGAGGCGTGACCGGATGAACGTGGAGCCGGAGCAGCGGGCGGCGCTGCTGGGAGAGTACATTGCAGAGCACAGTGCCACGGTGCGGGCAGCCGCCCGGGCGTTCGGGTGCAGCAAATCAACGGTGCACAAGGATGTGTCCACCCGCCTGCGGGCCGTGGATGCGGCCCTGTTTGCCCGGGTGCAGGCCGTGCTGGCCCGCAACAAGGCCGAGCGCCATCTGCGGGGCGGGGCGGCGACCAGGCGCAAATACAAAAGTAGGAGAGCGGTGCAGGGAGGCCTGTGCCGCTCTCCTGTTTATTTGTGCCGGAACTGCTCCAGCGCGGCCTTTTCCAGCCGGGAGACTTGCGCCTGGCTGATGCCGATCTCCCGCGCCACCTCCATCTGGGTCTCGCCCTTGAGGTAGCGCAGCTCCATGATCCGCTTTTCGCGCGGGGTCAGCCCGGCCACGGTCTGCCGGAACTCCAACCCGCTGATCCAGCTGTCCTCGCTGTCCGGGTCGCGCACCTGATCGATGACATACATGGCATCGCCGCCATCGGTGTAAAGAGGCTCTTCCAGGCTGATGGCTCCACCACCGATTCCAGCGCTGCGTTCACCTCCCGGCGGGAGAGCCCTGCCTGCCGGGCCACCTCGTCCACGGTGGGCTCCCGGCCCAGCTGCTTTCCAGTGCCTCCCGGGCCTGCATGGCCTTGTAGGCGGCATCGCGCAGGCTGCGGCTGACCCGCAGGGCGTTGTTGTCCCGCAGGAAGCGCCGGATCTCCCCGATGATCATGGGCACGCCGTAGGTGGAAAACCGCACCGGCTGGGCCGGGTCAAAGTTGTCGATGGCTTGATGAGCCCGATGCACCCCACCTGAAACAGGTCGTCCAGATTCTCCCCCCGCTGCGCGAACCGCTGCACCACGCTCAGGACAAGCCGCAGGTTGCCCTCGATCATGGCCTGCCGGGCGGCGGCATCGCCTGCCCGCGCCCGGGTGAGCAGCTGCCGCTTTTCCGCTTCGGAAAGCACCGGCAGCTGGGCCGTGTCCACCCCGCATAATTCCACTTTGTTGTACATCCCCCGAACCTCCGGTTACGTTGATACCGGAAGTATGGGGTAAGAGGGCAGGGAAGATACATGGGAATTGTTAGCAGCTACTCCCGCTCCAGCACCTCTTTCAGCTGACGGATGATCCGCTTTTCCAGCCGGGAGATGTAGCTCTGGCTGATGCCAAGGGCATCGGCGGCTTCCTTCTGGGTGTGCTCCACGCCGTCCACAAGGCCGAAGCGCAGCTCCATGATCTGCCGCTCCCGGGGGGCCAGCTGCTCCACGGAGCGCCGGAGGGTGGCACGCTCGGCGCTGCTCCAATTGCAGGCCCACAAGGTTTTCGTCGCTGCCCAGCACGTCCGAGAGCAGCAGCTCGTTGCCGTCGCCGTCGGTGTTCAGGGGCTCATCGATGCTGGCCTCCTGCCGCCGGTTGGAGCTTTTGCGCAGGTACATCAGGATCTCGTTGCCGATGCACCGGCTGGCGTAGGTGGCCAGCTTGATGTTCCGCGCGGGTGTAAAGGTGTTCACCGCCTTGATCAGCGATGGTGCCAATGGAGATCATGTCCTCCTGCGGCACGCCGCCTGTTCTCGTACTTTTGGCAAGATAG
>ENA-OQJH01000724-OQJH01000724.1-human-gut-metagenome-genome-assembly--contig:-NODE-724-length-16584-cov-1.790363_pt1 | contig 16584 bp, 17 predicted proteins | sample MGYA00242597_ERZ504763 | MGnify/ENA primary metagenome ERZ504763 (study PRJEB26092, sample SAMD00036359) | human gut metagenome | host: Homo sapiens | study: EMG produced TPA metagenomics assembly of... | reverse complement strand
CCGTAAAATTGCAGTTGGCTACTCATTTCATGAATACAACGGATGGTAAACTTTATGTTTATGAATTGAATAACCTGCCGTTGGGGGATGCTACGGTAGCGGCGCTCGATCTGAATAATCAGGAGTGGAAACAGACCGGAGTAGCAGCCTTGCCGGTACAGTTGCACCATCATGACGGCTTTTGGGATGAAACAACCGGAAGTATCTCGTTTTTGGCGGTTTTGGTAATAAGCGTTTTAATAATACATTCCTCGAATATGATATCGAGGCCGACCGTTGGGATACCCTTTCTTATTCCGGCGACCGGATTATCCCCCGTTATTTCTCGGGTATGGTAGTCAATAAGAACCGGGAGCGTATCTATGTCTTTGGCGGGATGGGAAATGAATCGGGTGAGCAGAGTGTAGGCCGAAATTATCTTCACGATCTTTATCTGCTTGACAGAAAGCAGCAGTCTGTGCGACGTTTGTGGCAGAACGCTTCGGATCATCGTTTGGTCGTCGCCCGTGATATGATACTGACACCTGATGAGAAGTATATCTATGCCCTGTGTTATCCGGAATATCTTTCGGATACCTATCTGCAACTTTATCGCTTGACGGTTGATGATGGAACGATGAAGGCTTTGGGAGATTCCATCCCGATGCGTTCGGAAGAGATTATGACGAATGCTAACCTTTACTATAATTCATTGACGCATGAGTATTACTGTACAACCACAGAATTTGACAAGAAGGGGCATACGGTGATTCGGACTTATGTGTTGTCCGCCCCTCCGGTTTCTCTGGATGAAATCCGTTCTTACGGCTCCAGGTCTTCTCTGGAGATTCGTTGGTTATGGATAATGGCAGGAATAGGAGTATTATTGCTTGTCGGAGGTGTGCTGTTTGTCAGGAGAAAGAGGGGAAAACAAAGAAATGCGGTTCCGGAATCATCTTCTGTGCTCATGTCACCACCTGTCGGAAGAGAACCGGATAAAAGTGTACTGGGAAAAGAAATGCCTGCAAAAGAAGATTTTGAATCATCCATCGTTCGTCCGAATGCAGTTTATTTATTCGGTCCTTTTACGGTAATTGACCGGAATGGGCGGGATATTACTCATTTGTTCAGTTCCCGTTTACGGCAGGTTTTCATCTATATCTTGCTTCATAGTACCCATAATGGAGTATTATCTGCCTCCTTGAATGAGGTTTTCTGGGCCGATAAACCCGACGACAAGGTGAAAAACCTGAAAGGGGTAACGATCAATCAGATTCGTAAAAATCTGGCTGAACTGGATGGAGTGGAACTTGTACACGACAAGGGATATTTCAGACTGGTGTTTACTGACTGTTATTGTGATTATTTCCGTTTCCGCACCTTGAAGAATGCTGAAGAGGTGGAGAATGAACTCGGCATTTTATTAATGCGTGGCAAATTCCTTGATGGTATGGATGCAGGGATGATGGATCACTTCAAGCAAAAAGTAGAAGAGTTCTTGTCTTCCTTCCTGCCACTGGAAATCGAACGTCTGTATCAGCAGCATAAGTATGATGCCGTCATTCGTTTCTGTAATGTGCTTTTCCGGGTTGATCCGGTTAATGAGCTGGCACTGGCCTATGGTATGCATGCCCTTAACCATACAGGTTCGTCACAAGAAGCGATTCTGCAATATTCCCTGTTTGTGCGTGAGTACAGGCAAATGATGAATGAAGAATATTCTACTTCTTATGCAGAGCTGATGAGCAAAAATCCTCCTTTTCATCGATAAAAACATATCGGTTAATGATATTTATTCGCTTATTAATCCGTTATTAACCCATCACTAATAAGTTGCTTAACCTCGCTACATTATGTTTGCAGCGATGTTATTTACTTATTGTTTTATTTAAAAACCTAATACGTATGAAAACAAGATTCTTTATGAAACTTTGTTTATTCAGTTTGTTGGTTTGGTGTATCAGCTCGTGCAAGAGCGATAACGGCGATTCGGTGCGGCCTATTGCACTTGAATGTATGTACACGCATCTGACCGACATGACAAACATGCTTGATACCGCAAAGATCGGTACAAGTGACGGTACTTTCCCATTGGCAAATGCCAGAACCTGCAAAAAGCTGTCGAAGAATTGCAAACAGGTATTTCTAAAGGTATGGCAGGCTACTTTGTTCTACAGTATGAAATAGATAACTACTGTATAGCCGCCGAAAAAGCGATTGCCGAATTTCAGGATTCCTATCAACAGACATTGCAACCGGGTACGCCTGCCGAATTAAAGGTATTCGGTATTGACGGTAAAGGGCGTATTGAATTTGGTTCCGATCCTGCTTATGGTGGTGGTAATACTTTCACCGTAGAAAGCTGGGTGAAGTATGATGCCGGTTTCTTTGAGTCGGGAATTGGCAGTTTCCTCTCTACTTTTGACGGTAAGCAGCCGAATGAAGGATGGATGATCAACTTCTTAGGTTCAAATCTTCGTACAACGATCGGTATGGGACCACAGGAAGGCCGCGTATTGGAAGAAGGCCGCGCTTATCCTGATAATTTTGGTAAATGGAATCATGTCGTGACGGTGTGGGATAACACCTTGTCTGAAGGACAGTTGAAGATGTATGTCAATGGTGAATTATTCTTCAGTAAGACAAATGATGTGAAGAATGATGCAGGAGTATTACAGAATTATATGCCTAATACCCGTAACCAGAATATGTGGGCATTCCAGGAACCGACTGACAACTCACGCTGTATGACCGGATTTATTAAGAAATTCCGTATGTGGAGTACTGCGAAATCGGCGAATGAAGTAAAAACGCTGATGAACTCGGATGTGACGGGAACAGAAAGCGGACTGGTATGTGCATGGATTTCACGACAGTGGCCGAAGACGTTACCAACATTCCGGATAAGACAGGAAAACACGTTGCGAAAATTGTAGGTAACTACAAATGGTTTAAAGTTGAGAACTAACCTTAATAAACAGACGAAGAGTATGAAAAATAATACGATAAAAATAAAGGCTTTCCTCTGCCTGCTGCTTCTGATGTGCGGATGGGTAAGTGTGCAGGCACAGCAGGTGCTTACAGTAAAAGGTGTGGTAGTAGACGCTTTAAAAGAACCGTTGCCCGGAGCCAGCGTTCAGGTGGTAGGAATGTCTACCGGTACGGTGACTGACTTGGATGGTAATTTTAGTCTTCAGGTTCCGAAAGGAAAAACGATTGCTGTTTCTTTTATAGGATACGTGACGCAAGAACTGACTGTAAATCAGAATCAGTCGAACCTTACCATTCAGTTGAAAGATGATTCCAAGCAGTTGAATGAAGTAGTCGTTATTGGTTATGGTACGGTAGAAAAGAAAGATTTGACAGGTTCTATCCAATCCGTTACCAGCAAGGAGTTAAGTAAACTGGTGACTACCGATGTCACTGAAACACTGAACGGACGTGTCGGTGGTGTACTTGTGAACAAGACTTCCAATCGTCCCGGTTCGGATACGAAAATAGAGATTCGCGGTATCAACTCGTTCAATTTCTCGAATGAACCTTTGTATGTGATCGACGGAGTACCTTCTCAAACGGGAATGCGTCATCTGAACTCTGCCGATATTGAATCTATCGACATCTTGAAAGATGCCTCTTCCAGTGCAATCTACGGTTCGCGGGGTGCAAACGGGGTGGTGATTATCACTACCAAAGGGGCTAACAAGCGTCAGGGCTTTAATATTGACTATTCGGGTTACGTTGGTTTCAAGACTCCTACCCGTATTCCTGAAATGATTGGTAACATGGGCAATGGACTGGAATATGTAGACTATCGCACCGCTTTGTGGAAAAAGAAGTATGGTGATGCTTCACTGAGCCGTCCGGACTTCCTGACTGATGATGAGAAACGCCGTATCAAACATGGTGAATACTATGACTGGTTGCGTGAACTGTCGCAGAATGCATTGACTACCAGTCATTCTGTTTCCGCTACCGGAGGTACGGACAAACTCTCTTTCTCATTCGGCTTGGGATACTTGAAAGACGACGGTATGGTAGGCGATGAAAGTTGAACGTATTACTGCCAATATCGGATTGGAATATCGCTTCTCTGATAAGTTCAAAACAGGAATCAACAGTTATGTTTCTTTGAATAACACGAATGAAGGAGCCAATGATGCTTTGATTAATGCATACTTCCTGCCTCCTACGGTCAGCCCGTACGATAAGGACGGAAGCTACCTGTTTAATTGTCAGCCGACTTCCAGCAAGATCAATCCATTTGTTCAGATTGAAAATAATAAAAGAGAGAAAGAAGCAAACTATACCAACTTCTCCGGTTATCTGGAATATCAGCGATCAAAGGACTGAGCTTTAAATCGCAGATTGCGGTTCAGTATGATTCGGACGTTTACGGAGAATGGGTAGGTACGATGACACAAGCCAAAGGAGGTCTCAATGCACCGGAAGCTTACCGGAAAGAAGGACGGAATATGAACTGGGTATGGGACAATATCATTACTTATGATAAAACCTGGAAGAATATTCATCGTCTGAATGCTATCGGTTTGTATAGCGTACAGAAAGAAACTCATAAGGGTTCGGAAATGCGCGGTGACGGTCTGCCTTACAACTCGGACTGGCATGCGATCGAAACAGCCGAAGAAATTCGTGATGTGAAGAGTTACTATTGGGAGTCATCCATGCTTTCTTTCATGGGACGTGTCAACTATACGTTGATGGATCGGTACTTGTTTACTGTAACAGGACGATATGACGGAACTTCCCGTCTGGCTACCGGCAATCAGTGGGGATTTATGCCGTCGGCAGCTGTCGGCTGGCAGATGAAGAATGAGAATTTCCTGAAAAACGTAGACTGGCTGAATAGTCTGAAACTCCGCGTCAGCTGGGGTAAATCGGGAAATAACAGTATTGACCATGATATTACCTGGACAAAGCTGGACCTGACTCATTATATCTATGGAGGTAAAGGTGAAAATGCTTTCGGATTAGGCGACCGCAAAGGTAACAAAGACCTTCGTTGGGAGATGACTTCGGAGTGGAACTACGGTATTGATTTCGGTTTCCTGAATAACCGTATCAACGGTACGATTGATGTGTATAACCGTACAACAAAAGATTTGATTTTCGCCCGTTCGGTAGGTAACCTCAACGGTTATGGCTCTATCCTTGAGAATATAGGAACGTCCTCCAATAAAGGGGTGGAAATAGGTCTGAACACGGTGAACGTCTCAAAGAAGGACTTCACATGGAAGACAAATCTGACTTTCTCTCTGAACCGTAATAAGATTGTAGACCTCTACGGTGATAAAAGGATGACTTGGCTAACCGCTGGTTCATCGGTCAGCCGATGAAGGTGATCTATGATCTGGAAAAGGTAGGAATCTGGCAGACGGAAGATAAGGAACTGGCTGCTAAATACGGACAAGTGCCGGGACATATCCGTGTAGCCGATCTGGACGAGAACTATGTGATTGATGAACGTGACTATAAAGTACTCGGTTCTCCGTCACCCGACTGGACAGCAGGTATGACCAATACCTTTACTTACAAGAACTGGGATTTGTCTTTCTATATGTATGCACGTATCGGTGGTGTCTACAATGATGACTTCACTTATATGTTTACCGCATGGGATAATGAACACTGGAACAAACTGAATGTGAAGTACTGGACTCCGGAAAACCACAGTAATGAGTACCAGCAGATCGGTGCGCAATCCTACCATACTCAGGTATTAGGTAAGATCTCCGGTTCGTTCCTGAAAATACAGAATATCACGTTGGGATATACCTTCCGGAAAACTGGATGAAGAAGATGAAGATGAAAAATGCACGTGCTTACATCAATGTGCAGAATCCGTTTACTTTCACCGACTATCTCGGTCCGGATCCCGAAACGATTGGTGAAGACGTATATAAGTCTTTGTCGCTTTATCCGATGACATTTACTTTTGGAGTGAATTTAACCTTCTAAATGCTTGAAACCTTATGAAACGAGTAAAAGAACAAATTAAATATTTGGCACTGTTAGCAATCTGTTTGCTAAGCGGATGCTCCGATTTTCTGGATAGTTATAACCCCTCGGCAGTAACGGACGATTTCTATAATACTAAAGAAGGACAAAAGAAATTGTTGACAGATATCAATGCCCGTTACCGCAATGTTTTCAATACAGGCGAATTGCAGTATTACGGAACTGATATCTACATGGCTATTTCCGAAGAACCTGCCGAACGTATGTTTAACGGCTATGACAAGACTTTCAACTCCACTGCTCCGATTGTAGGCGATTATTGGAAAGTACTCTATAAGATTGTGCAGGAAAGTAACATCTTGCTGAATCGTTGCACACCGGATATTGCAGGAAACGATTATACTTCGCTGACCGCACAAGCCCGCTTTTTCCGGGCGATGGCTTACTATTATCTGGTAGAAACATTCGGTCCCGTACCTTTGCTCACCGAAGAGAATACAAGCGTTATCCAGCAGGCGGAACGTACCGGTGAACAGGCTATTTACACTTTCATCATTACCGAACTGAATGATATAAAGGATAAACTGGACATGACCACGATTTCTGCCGGAAAGGTAACGAACGCCGCAGTCATTCACTTTTTAGGGAAAATGTATCTGACACGTGCTTACAAATCCTTTGCTGAAACAGACGACTTCTCCAATGCAGCAACGACATTTGATTTGCTGGTAGAGAATCCGGCCTCCGGTTATGCTTTGCAGGAAAACTATGCTGCTTTGTTCGATGAAAACAATCAGGCTAATTCGGAAGTAATCTGGGCGATTCAATATGGACTGGATAAGAACTATCGGGGTGATGGAAATCCGCAACAGGCACAGTTCGGATTTAATATTGTAGCATTGGAGCCGGATCTGTTCATTAAGAATCAGAATGATTACTCTAGTGTTTCCCGTAAATACTGGGTGAATCCGAAAGCGCACGAGCTTTATACAGACCCGGAAGCGGATACCCGTTATGATGCGACGTTCAAACGTGAATATTACATAAACAATCCGGATAATGCTGATTACGGTAAGCTGGGATCTATTTCCCCCGTTGGAACCGATAAATCGGGTATGAGTAATAATGCGAAAAGGTTTTATCCGTTCAAGCAGGACGATGAATATGTGTGGTATCCGCAATCTACGGCACTTCCTGTATTAGAAACTGCTTCAGATCGTATGCCGATGGTACGTAAGTTCAGCGATACCAAGATACAATGGGGCGAAGGCGGTTCTCGTGAAGATGTCATTTTTCGTTTGGGCGATACCTATCTGTTGTGTGCTGAGGCTTATCTGGGTGCCGGAAACAAGAAACTGGCATTGGAACGCATCAACAGTATACGTAAGCGTGCCGCTAAAGATGCGACCGCTTATGAAGCAATGAAGTTGACGGATCTGGATATAAATGTTATCATGGATGAACGTGCCCGTGAATTGATGGGAGAGCATGACCGCTGGTTTGACTTGAAACGTACTCAGACACTGCTGACACGTGTACCCGCATACAATCCGTTTGTGGTGAAATATGATAATTTGAACAAGAACCATCTGGTACGACCCATTCCACAAGATGAACGGAACAAGGTAGATGGATTATCTCAGAATGAAGGTTATTGATTAATGGTTAACTAACAAATGAAAGAAGTAATTATGAAAACGACTATATGTGGCGCTGCACTGTTGCTCAGCTTGACAATGGCTAGCTGTGAAGTGTACGAATCGCCGGAAATCAATCAAGGATTGAACGAAGAAAACAACACGTCCCTTTATACAGATGCTTATGATCCGATCAGTAATGTGGGTCAATACTATATGCCGGAAATGAAGGTGAAACCGAAGAAATACTGGAATTGTGTGGAAGTCGTAACGGTAGGCAGCCGTAATGAGCTGGGACAAACAGAGAAAGTACGCGGATTACAGTACACCTGATGTGTCAGTCATTGGCCGGTCTGGCTAATCGTGCCGTAGAACAGGGAACAAGTGAAATAGCTGTTTGGCTGCACGATCACGGTGGTAGTGATTCCTATAAACTGTCTAAGCAGGCACTCGAAGATATGGTATCCACGAACAGGGGATGCAGAGCGGACTGGAACTGGCACGTAATGATTATGGTCCGTCCGATGGAGTGACTATTCAGCTGAAGGAATGTTCGACGGATATGTATTGACGGATATTGAGCATAATCCGGAGAGCGGTGTCGTAGCATCTGTTGCTTCTCATGTTTATAATTCTATTATTGTGGATGTCCGTGACAAGGAATATTATGAAGAAGCAGGATATACCATGAAATATGATGCAAGAAGCAAAACTACTGCACAGGCATGGGCGGAGTTCAAAGACAAGTGCAGCAACAAAGCATTGGTGATTATGCCTGTACAAACCGGTGAATTGCGTGAGTTTGCTATTAAGAATGAACTTTTCGTATTGAACTTGAATAAGCGTCAGGGAACTTCGATAGCCGGACAAAACACAGCTTTGCTGAAAGAAATCCTTGCCTGGCTGGAACCGAATGCACCTGTCTACGGATGGGAACAGGGAGTAAGTGAAGATGCTTTTGTCGATTTGGTTTCCAAAAGCGGTCATCCGATGATCCTTGTGACTGGAGTTACAATCATTCCTTGACTTCATGCTTTATTCTCAACGTCAGAAATCGACATTGGCTCGCGTGAAGAATCCGCAGTTTCTGGATTATACAAAGAAAAAAGATTTCGTTTCTTTCTTCCCTTTCCGATGGTGACAATATTCAGTGGATGATGAATGACTTAAAGATTTCTATAATGCGGCGGAGTCGGAAGAAGTACGGATGACGTATGGTATTGCTGCTTCAGTGCTTCCGATGATGGCACCGGCACAATTCGATAATCTGTTGAGTCAGCAAAAACCGAATTGCTCTATTTTGGAAATGCTGGGAGGCGGTTACTATTACGTAGACAATTATAGCGAGAATGGCGACCGGGCGAAGAATCTGAAAGTCGTGGCAGAACGCCTTTCGGCTCATATGCGTCAACATCGTGTGAAACTGTTGGGTGTAATGGCTATGAACGTAAAATCAGAGGCTGCCAAAGAAGCATTTCAGGCTTATGTAGATGCCAATGACCAGTTGGAAGGTATCGTAGCGCTTCAGTATAGCCCTTATGCAGGAGGTGAAGGAGACGTTATTTGGGTAACGAATAAAGCAGGGTATGATATCCCGGTCATTACGGTGAAATACTCTTTGTGGAATTTTGGAAACCGGAATGCAGAACGTGAAGGTACCCCTGCCTATATTGCCGGAAGATTGAAACAGGAAGCACAGCAGGAAAGTTTTTCTGTCGTATGTGTGCATGCATGGAGTAATTTCTCCGATCACGGACAGACGGAAGATCCGCTGATTGAGAACCAGTCCGGGGATATTCGTGGAGCCGGAGCGGCAAAGCTTTGTGCAGGACATCTGAACGATAGTTTGAAGTAGTAAATATGCAGGAATTAGTCTGGCGTTTGCGTATGAGCCAGCGTCCGGAACAGACGAAGAAGTATCTGAGTGAGGTATTTTAATTAACCTGAGTTTCACAGGCTTTCTGCATGGTTTTCTCTGTTTTAACGTGGCAGGAGAAGTGATACAGAAGGCTTGTGAAACTTAAGCAAATAATAATAGATATGGTTACAAGATTGTTTTTCTTATCAATCTGTTTTCCTTTTCTGCTCACTTCGTGTCAGCAGTCAAAGAAGACGGTAGAGTTTGTAGACTACGTGAATCCTTTGATGGGTACCGAGTCTACTTTTGCGTTTTCGCATGGTAATACTTATCCTGCTGTGGCGGTACCTTGGGGGATGAACTTCTGGAGTCCGCAGACGGGGGAGAATGGCAGCGGATGGATGTATACGTATACTGACAGTCTGATGCGCGGTTTCCGGCAGACACATCAGCTAGTCCCTGGATAAATGACTATGGTACATTTTCCATTATGCCGCTTGCCGGAGAACTGAAAATGAGTCACAAAGAACGTCTGGTTCCGTTCTCACATCAACAGGAGAAAGCGACTCCTTATAACTACAGTGTTACATTCAATAACGGATTGCAGACGTCTCTTTCTGCTACTTCCCGCGGAGCTGTATTCGAGGTCTCTTTCCCCGAAAAGGAAGATCAGTATGTAGTGGTAGATGCATACAACGGAGGAAGTTCAATAACGATTGAACCGGAAAAACGGTTGGTAAAAGGTGCGACACGTTATAATAACGGAGGTGTGCCGGATAACTTCGCTAATTACTTTATGATGGAATTCAGTCATCCCGTCATAGAATACGGTACTTACAATGGAGATACTTTGTTGCACCATCAAACCGATGTAGCGGCCGATTATACCTGTGCCTATCTGAAATTTGATGTTCCGGCAGGTGAAAAGCTGACCATACGTACAGCCTCTTCTTTTATCAGTCCCGAACAGGCTGCCATCAACTTTAATCGTGAAGTAGCTGATGCGGATGTACAACTGATCAGCGGGAAAGCCCGTGAACAGTGGAATAACTATCTCGGACGTGTAGAAGCGGAAGGAGGAACAGACGAACAACTTCGTACCTTCTATTCCTGCCTGTATCGTACATTACTTTTTCCACGTGAGTTCTATGAGTTTGATTCACAAGGAAATCCTGTTTATTACAGTCCTTATGACGGTAACGTGCATGATGGTTATATGTATACTGACAATGGTTTCTGGGATACGTTCCGTGCGGTTCATCCGTTATTCACATTGCTATATCCGGAAGTTTCGGAACGTGTGACGCAATCTATCATTAATGCTTATAATGAAAGTGGCTTTATGCCGAATGGGCGAGTCCCGGTCATCGTGGTTGTATGATTGGCAATAACTCTGTTTCCTTATTAGTCGATGCATGGATGAAGGGGATACAAACGGTAGATGCCGAAAAAGCTCTGGAAGCGATGATTCATCAGACACAAGCCCGTCATGCGGAAATAGCTTCTGTAGGGCGTGACGGCTTCGAGTATTATGATAAGCTCGGTTATGTACCTTATCCGGAAGTTCCCGAAGCTACAGCCAAAACACTCGAAATATGCTTATGCTGACTGGTGTATCGCCCGCTTTGCGCAATCGCTGGGTAAACAGGATATCGCAGACCAGTATTATCAGAAAGCCCAGAATTACCGCAATCTGTATTATCCGGAACATGGTTTTATGTGGACTAAGGATGCCAAAGGCAATTGGCGTGATCGTTTTGATGCTACGGAATGGGGCGGTCCTTTCACAGAAGGAAGTTCCTGGCACTGGACTTGGAGTGTATTTCACGATCCGGAAGGTTTATCTGACTGATGGGCGGACATGAACCGATGGTAGCCCGTCTCGACTCTATGTTTGTGGCCCCGAACACTTATAATTATGGAACCTATGGTTTCGTTATCCACGAAATAGCTGAGATGGTTGCCTTAAACATGGGACAATATGCGCATGGCAATCAACCGGTGCAGCATGCCATTTACTTGTATGATTATATCGGTCAGCCTTGGAAAACACAGTACCATCTCCGTAATGTTATGGATAAACTCTACAATTCCGGAAGTAAAGGATACTGTGGCGACGAGGACAACGGGCAGACATCTGCTTGGTATGTATTTTCTGCTATGGGTTTCTATCCGGTTTGTCCGGGAATGCCTGAATATGCGGTAGGTTCTCCGTTATTTAAAAAGGTAACTCTGCATCTTCCCGAAGGAAAAACTTCGTCGTTTCAGCAGCAGATAATGCGGCAGACCGTCCATACATAAGGAAAGCTCTGTTGAATGGACAAGAATTCACACGCAACTATCTGACGCATGATGAACTGAAACAGGGCGGAGAACTGAATCTGTCAATGGACAGCGTACCGAATCAGCAAAGAGGTACCCAACCGGCAGACTTCCCATATTCTTATTCCAAGTAGTTTCAATAGGTTTTAGTATACTTTTCATTGACCGATACGGAGAGAATCTTAATTGATTTGATCTGTATCGGTCATACAATAGGAATTTAAGTCAGGCTTTGTCTTTGCTGTTTCTTTTGTTACCTTTGTGCATCTAATATGAGGTTTATGATACATTCTCTTCCATCTTCCGAACCTTGACGGCACAAAAGCTTTTCTCAAAGCTTTATGTTTCCTACTATGCCCGTTTGGTTCGTTTCGCTTCCCTTTATGTAGGAGCTATGGGAGACGCAGAGAATATAGTACAAGATTTTTCCTCTATTTATGGGAACGTAAAGAGATACTTCCGGAACTGCAACAGCCCGATGCATATCTTTTCTCCGCTGTCAAGCATCGCTGTCTGAACTTCCTTCGTTCACAACTTTCTATAGTAGACCGCAGGCAGCCGCTTTCTGATATTATGGAGCAGGAGTTTAAACTGAAACTTTATAGCCTGCAACTACTTGATGACTCTCAAATGTCGATAGATGAAGTAGAAAAACAGATCTGCCGTGCAATTGATAGCTTACCGGAACGTTGCCGGGAAATATTTGTCATGAGTAAGCTGAAGGGTATGAAATATCGTGAAATAGCCGAATCCCTTGGCATTTCGCAGAATACGGTAGAAGGTCAAATGGCTATCGCATTAAAAAAACTTAGGGAAGAGTTGCGTCATTGTCTGCCTTTGCTGCTTCTATTGAGCGTATAAGGATAAATCGCCTATGTATTGTCTTTGCTTCAGTCCATTCCATATACTTTAGTCAAGCTGAGTACTAATTTGCAGCTTATAATGAATGAATTTAGTTCCGGTTGCTTATAAATCTATTCGTCTGACAGTTGTTGAATTCTCTGACAATTGTTATCTTTCGTCTAACAACTGTCAGACGAAAGTTCAACAACTGTCAGACGATTAAATTTAAGTATAATGAATACTAAATCTGTGTACATCAAGAATTAAATCTTAGAGTAAATCCGAACAGATTAGTTCGTTTCAAAACAGTTCTTAGCTTAAACTTATTGGATTTTACTTCCCTTCCTTGATTTTTTTTCATTTTCCTTTGGTGGTAAATGTAAGTTGCTGTGTCTTCTTATTAAAAGCGCGCAATATGATGAATGAGAAATGGAATCAATACTTTTCGGAGAACCGACCGAAGAGGAAAAACGGGAGCTTTTCAGGAACTGGAAAGAACGAAGATATGAAACGGGAATTTGCAGAAATGCAATATCGTAGGTCTGTCCGGATTATTACCCAGAGAAGATGATTCTTTGAAAGGCGAACGGAATCTGGAAGCAATGATGAACCGTCAGGAGAAAAAGCTGAGGCGGAAACGGGTGTTGCAAATCGTGCGGTATACTACTTCGGCAGCCGCTATGATTGCTCTGACGTGGATGCTCGCCTGGTATATGTTTGTTGGCTCGGAGATCTTCTTCTACGTACGATTACAGTTCCGAAAGGGCAACGGGTACATTTAACCCTTCCGGATGGTAGTGAGGCATGGTTGAGTTCGCTTTCTACGTTGAAGTGGCCTTCTGTTTTTTCGTCCGATGCCCGTACGGTAGAACTGGATGGAGAGGGGTTTTTCACTGTGACAAAGGATGCTTCCCGTCCTTTTACAGTGCAGACGCAGAAGTATGATGTAAGAGTGCTTGGTACGGAATTTAATGTGTATGCTTATAGTAACAGTGAGAAGTTTGAGACAGACTTGCTCTCGGGTAAAGTGAGGGTTAGCTCTACCGGATTTCCAGAAGAATCGGTGAATTTATTGCCTGACGAGAAAGTATCTTTGGTAGATGGAAACTGGTAAAGTCTTCTTCTCATTTTGGAGGAAAGGAATATCGTGAACAAGGAATTTATGACTTTGAAGAATTACCGTTGGGCGAAGTGCTGGAAAGATTGGAGCAATGGTATGATATTCATTTTACTGTAGATGATCCATCTCTGTTGAGTAAGATTATTTCGGGTAAGTTCCGGCAAAGCGATCAGATTGAAACGATTCTGAAAGCAATTAGCCGTGCGGACTTATTTGAGTACAAAATACTGTCACAGCGAGAGATAACGATATATTAATAATCTGATTAAAATTTAATGCCTATGTAACACAACGGAGTAGAATAAAACGAAAGTAAATAGACATCAAAATGAGGAATAAAAAGGGGGAAGTGGTGCAACACTCTCCCCAATTCCTCAGCTATTAATACTTTCTCTGTTTCACGTTTTTGTGAACCTAAAATAAAGTACTAACAAAACCACTTAGCAAAGTTATGAAAAAAATCTTTTCACTGCTCGCTTTGGTCCTGTTTATTAACCTTTTTACATACCAGGCCCAGGCACAGACAGCAGTTGTGAATATTAATAAAACTTCGGTTTCGCTAAAAGAACTGATTCAAGAAGTCGAAAAACAGGCCGGATATTTGTTTGTCTACGGAAAAGACATCAATATCGAACAGAAAGTAAAAATCAATGCCCGGAATAAACAGGTAAAAGCATTGCTTGAAAATGTATTGCCGCAAATAGGGCTGACGTATGAATACGCCGACAACTACATCTCATTGAAGAAAACGCAGGTAGAGAAAAAATCAATAGGTAAAAAAATAATAGTCAAAGGAACCGTAGTAGACAAAAGTGGCGAGCTATTATCGGAGCTAACATCATGGAGCAGGGAAGTGCTTCTAATGGTACGATCACAGATTATCGATGGTAAATTCACGTTATCCTTGCCTTCCAATTCGGTATTAGCGGTTACGTATGTGGGTTTTTCCACAAAGAATATTCCGGTGAACAATCAGAATGCCATTCAGATTGTGATGGAAGAAGATTCTGAAATTCTGGAAGAAGTAGTGGTTGTGGCTTACGGTACGCAGAAGAAGATTTCTTCTACAGCTGCTGTATCAAGCATGAAGACTAAAGATGTAGCGCAAAAGCCGGTTATCAATATTTCTAATAGTTTGGCAGGTCGTATGGCGGGAGTCATTGCAAAACAAGGATCGGGAGAACCGGGAGCTGATGGTTCTGATTTGAGAATCCGTGGTGTGGCTACATTAGGGAACCAATCTCCATTGGTCGTAGTGGATGGAGTTCCCCGTGACTTTTCACGTATCGATCCGAATATGATCGAGGATATTACTATCCTGAAAGATGCAGCTGCCGTAGCTCCTTATGGTATGGCCGGTGCCAATGGGGTAGTATTGGTAACAACAAAAAAGGGAAAAGCGGTGCTCCGGTACTTTCATACAATGGATATATCGGTTTTCAGAACCCGACCCGCATCACTGACCAGGTTAATTCGTATGAATATGCTTTGATGAAAACGAAGCGGCTATGAATGCAGGTTATCCCAATTATTATGCCTACTCACAGCATGATCTGGAAATGTACCGGAAAACCTGTGCCGGAGACCCCGATGCCGATCCTGACCGTTATCCTAATAGCAACGGTCTGCGTGACTTGGTACAAAACAATTCTGTGATTACGAATCACAACTTGCAATTATCCGGTGGTAGCGATAAATTCCAGTACTACGTATCTTTAGGATATTCTTATCAGGAAGGAATGTGGAGTACTACCGATTACCAGCGTTTTAATCTGCTGGCTAATTTAAGCGTGGATGCCACCAAATATACGAAAATCAGTTAAGTCTGGGTGGATGGCACGAAAAGAAGAATTATCCGGGTGCCGATACAGGCGACATCATGTATCAGGCATATCGTACACCTCCTATCTCTGCTATACAGTACTCGAATGTCTGTGGGGACAATATGTAGGTAAGTCACTTTTCGGGCTGACCTATCGTAGCGGATATCGTCAGGAGCCGGCCGACCAACTGAATACTTCTCTCTCCATAGAGCAACAGCTTCCCTTCATTCAAGGGTTAAGCATCAAAGGAGTAATCAACTACGATCCGTATCGTGTGAAGAAAAAGAAATATCTGACACCGATACCTGTATACACACTGGATGCATCACAAACTCCGTATCAATTCGTGGAAGGATTCCAGGGACCGGAGAAACCGAATCTGGAACAATCGTTTGAAGAAAGCGTGAGCATGACTTATCAGGGAATGATTAATTACTCACGGACTTTCGGCAAGCATACGGTTACTGGACTCGGAGTTATTGAAGCACGCGAAAGAAACGTATGGAATATGAGTGCCAAACGTCTGAATTATAATATTAACATAGATGAAATCAATGCGGGAAGCAGTGACCCTGCCGATATCAGCAACGGTGGTACGTCTTGGAAAGAACGTCAGGTAGGTTATGCATTCCGTTTGGGATATAATTATGATAACCGTTATATGGCGGAAGTTTCCGGTCGTTATGACGGACACTACTATTTTGCTCCAGGCACGTTTTGGTTTCTTCCCTGCTTTCTCACTGGGATGGAACTTGCGGGAAGAATCCTTTATGAAAGATGTCGAATGGATGGATAAACTGAAATTGCGTCTTTCTTATGGTGAGTCCGGAAATTTGGCTGGTAGTTCCTATCAATATATGAGTGATTACGGATTCGGAAACGCTGTAAACTTTGGCGGTGTACCTATGATGGGTATGTGGGAGAACTTGCAGGGGAACCCGAACATTACTTGGGAGAAAGCTAAGAAGTTTGACTTCGGTGTGGAGTTTTCCGTATTGAACGGTATGTTTTCTCTGGAAGCTGACT
>ENA-OQJH01000723-OQJH01000723.1-human-gut-metagenome-genome-assembly--contig:-NODE-723-length-16599-cov-4.041464_pt1 | contig 16599 bp, 20 predicted proteins | sample MGYA00242597_ERZ504763 | MGnify/ENA primary metagenome ERZ504763 (study PRJEB26092, sample SAMD00036359) | human gut metagenome | host: Homo sapiens | study: EMG produced TPA metagenomics assembly of... | reverse complement strand
CCTATTTCAAGGCTTTGTGGTACTTTTTTTTTGGATTTCAATGTGTCAAACTCCGTGACGGGATGTAAATATTTTATAATGGATGTTTTCAGGCTTGTTTTAATGTGTTAAAATATAGACTATAAATCCATGCATGATAGTTAGTGCAAAAAGCGGGAGGTTCTGTTATGGCAAAAGACGATTCATTAAAGAAACCAAAGAAGATAGATGTCAATCGTATTATGATTTTATATCATCGATATTGATACCATTTTTGTGGATTGATCTGTATTTAGTTTTGAAAAATGCATCAAAAATGATGGTTGTTGGTATTATTGCAGCGCTTATTTTAGTGTGGACAGGTTTGCTTGTCACATATATCCATAGGATGAAAAATGAGGAAAAAGCCCATTCGGATGAACAGGTAGAAGAACTGCTGCGTACAGGAAAAGCCAATTATCTGATGCAGAAAAAGTTAGCGGAAAAGATAGATAATATCGGAGAAAAAGATGCAGTTCCAGCGGATGAGATCATTACGGCACAGAAGGCAATTGCAAAGCTGATGCTTGCACGAAACAAAGAAAATACAGATGCTCTTATGCATTCGAATGAGCAGGTGATTGAAAAAACGTTGGAAGTAGAAGAAAAGCTTTCTGAAAACAGTCAGCAGATCATGGACATGCAGAAAAACCAGATGGATGAAAAATTACAGGAATTGATGCAAAGTCAGAAATTAGTTCTTGATAATTTAAATGATGTCAAAGAATCACTGCAGAGTGACATGCAGGATGTTTTGTCAAATATGATTCATGACACATTGGAGAAAGAACTTGCATCTGCCATAGAGCAGATACATACTTAATGTGAAAGAGGCGGCAAGTCAGGCTGTTGATTCCGTAAAGGAGAATCTTGCTGCGGAAGTGCCGGTTATGGCAGCTGTTTCCCCGGCAATGGATGAACAATTACCAGACATGGGAATGCCGGAAATAGATGAAGAATTACCGGATCTAGGAATGCCGACAGAAGATGAAGAATTACCGGATCTAGGAATGCCGACAGAAGATGAAGAGTTGCCGGATCATGGAATGCCGACAGAAAGTGAAGAGTTGCCGGATTCAGGAATGCCGACAGAAGATGAAGAGTTGCCGGATCTGGGAATGCCGGCAATGGATGAAGATCTGTCTAATATGGAACTGCCAACATTGGGAGAAGAATTATCAGAAACAGAACTCCCGGATTTAACTGACGGCGGAGATCTGGATGAGGAACCATCAATCGGCGAGATGCCGTTAATGGAAGAGGAAGAGCCGGAAGCAGCCGATACATCCCTGATAGATGAGGAACCGTCAATCGGCGAGATGCCGTTTAATGGAAGAGGAAGAGCCGGAAGCAGCCGATACATCCCTGATAGATGAGGAACCGTCAATCGGCGAGATGCCGGTTTTTGATGATTTGAACGATGCTGCATCAGCCGTGGAGGAGGTGCAGGCAGAACCGGTAGAAGAAGTGGAAGCGGAAGAAGTTCCGATTACGGAGGAAGCAACAGTAGAGCCGGATACGGATGCAGTAACTTTGACAGAAGAAATTCCGGTATCTGCGGATGAGTCAGTGATTGAAGAAGTAAAAATTCCGGAAGAGACAACCGTTACGGAAGAAATCCCGGTATCTGCAGATGAGTCAGTCATCGAAGAAGTACCGGCACAGGAAGCGTCTTCATCCATGGCAGATATGAGCAATCCAAATAAGATCATGACACCGGATGAAATTGCAGCGTTGATCGCAAATTTATAGAAATGCATCATAAGTAAAACGCAATTAAAGATGTATTTGAAAGGGCGTGTGAAAAAATGATTCTTACTTTTTCACACGCCCTTTTTGGCATTTGGTCATCAAAGCTCTGCGGTAATGCGCACGATCTCTTTGATCACAGCTACAGCAGTTTCCATTCCTTCCACACTGATGTGTTCGAATGGACCGTGGAAACCGTAACCGCCTGTGCCAAGATTCGGGCACGGAAGTCCCATAAAGCTTAAACGCGCGCCGTCGGTACCGCCGCGTACCGGACGTGAGACTGGTTCAAGACCAACAGAAGAAATAGCTTTCTTTGCGATATCCACAACATAAGTATTTTTCTCAATGATTTCCAACATATTTGCGTAGGAATCGTGGATAGTCAGTGTAACAGTTCCGACACCGTATTTTTGGTTCATGGAATCTGCGATTTCCTGCATTTTTTTCTGACGTGTTTCAAACATCACTTTATCGTGATCACGAATGATGTAGGAAAGAGTTGCTGCGGCAACGTCGCCGGACATATCGGTCAGATGATAGAAACCTTCTCTTCCCTCGGTGTGGGCAGGCGTTTCCATTGGAGGAAGCTGAGACTGGATCTCACATGCAACGAGAGCGGCATTGACCATGATATCTTTCGCCTCACCAGGGTGGACATTCACGCCTTTGACAGCGAAAACTGCGCTTGCGGCATTAAGTTTCATAGGCAACTTCACCCTCGTAATCGCCATCTACCGTGTAAGCAAAATCTGCTTTAAAGTAGTCAAGATCAAACAGATCCGCACCACGTCCGACTTCTTCGTCCGGTGTAAACCCGATCCAGATATCGCCGTGTGGAATGTCAGAGGAGATGAGCTGTTCAGCAGCAGTCATGATCTCAGCAACGCCTGCCTTATCGTCTGCACCAAGCAGAGTTGTGCCGTCTGTCGTGATCAGGGTTCTGCCCTTTAAAGTTTTCAATTCCGGAAAATCAGATGTTTTTAAAACGTCACCGGTTCCTTTTAAAATAACATCCTCACCGTTGTAATCCGGAATGATCTGGGGTTTGACATTTTCACCGGAAAAATCAGGTGCCGTATCCATATGGGAAATAAAGCCGACCGCTTTTTTGTCTTCGTATCCAGGGGTAGCCGGGATCAGGCCGTAGATGTAACAGTGGTCTGTCAGTGTTACTTTCTGCAAACCAAGATCAAGTAATTCTTTTTCTAATTCTTTTGCCAGGTTAAATTGTCTGTCCGTAGAAGGAATCGTATCGGAATCTTCACTCGAAGTAGTCCAATAGGAAACATATTTTAATAGTCTTTCATCAACACGCATGATAAATGAGTGACCTCCTTTAAATTTGATAGACTAAAAAAAAGTGCGTTTTTCAGTCCATGAATAAAATACCACAGAATAGAAAATCCGCCAATGAAAAAAATGAAGATTTTCTAAAAAAAAAACGCTTGCAATTTAAAAAAAAATAATATATAATATCATTTGTGTTCACGAGAGATAAACATATGCGCCACTAGCTCAGCTGGCAGAGCACCTGACTCTTAATCAGGGTGTCCAGGGTTCGAACCCTGGTGGCGCATTACGAAGTACCGATTTTATAGCAGATGGCTATGGGGTTGGTGCTTTTTTTTGTTCAATCTTTACTGTGTGATCTCCAATATAAAATTACCCATAAGAAACAGAGCCGCCATAATTTTGAAAACAAGATCAAAATTACGACGACTCTGTTTTTTTGTCAATAAATTGTATACAACATGCAATTAGCGGGAGGCAATGAGTTTACAGATCGGATTTCCTTTTGAGGAGAATTTTTCTTCGTACTCTGTCATAATATTTCCTTCATTTAAAACAGAATCATGATGGAGATCTCGGGTGGAGGCATCTAAATGCCATCCGGCTTCCGGGATTTCTTCTAAGGAAAAGGTAAAAAGATCCTGATTATCGGTCTTAAACTCCAGTCTGCCATCCGGTTTTAAAATGGCATCGTAACGCGCAAAAAACTGACGGGAGGTAAGACGGCGTTTTGCATGACGGTCTTTCGGCCAGGGATCTGAAAAGTTCAGATAAATGCGGGAAACTTCATCTTTGGCAAAAACCTCTGTGACATCAGCGGCGTCCATGCAGATGAATCTTAAGTTTGGCATAGGAGTTTCTTCCATTTTCTGAAGCGCACGTAAAAGTACACTCGAATAGCGTTCGATACCGAGGTAATTGATGTCCGGGTGCGCCGCAGCCATATCCATGATAAAACGGCCTTTTCCCATTCCAATTTCAATATGGAGAGGCTGGGTGGAAGAAAAACTGACTGCCAGTTCCCTTTTTTTGACTCTGGTTCCTTGATGCAGTATTCACTGTTTAAAATTGCTTCATCAGCACCTGGGATATTTCTTAATCGCATATAAGTTATAATCCTGCCTTTCGTTGTAAAGTGTACAGAAATCGTTGTCCGAAAAAATTATTTTCATACAGAAAAGTGTGCAAAAAGCACACAGAGGTATTTTACAATAAAACAATGAAAAAAGTAGCATTATTTTAAGAAAACCTTAAAAGAAAATTTGCGCATAAAGGTTGCATGTATTTTTTTCAAAGTTATACTGATACTAGCAAAGATGTACTTATAAATCAGGAGATTACTTATTAAAAAATGAGATATAAAATAGATAGAAATCATAAAATAACCCGCTTCTTATGTTTACTGCTTGGAATGATACTGCTGACCGGAAGTATGTGTATCCCGGTCTATGCGGCAGAATACTGGCCGGAAGGTCCTGAGGTCGTATCCCCGAATGTGATCGTGATGGAGGCTTCTACAGGGACAGTCCTTTATGATCGTGATAGTTTAGAGGCGCATTATCCGGCAAGTATCACAAAGATCATGACAACGCTGATCGCACTGGAAAATTCAGACTTGAATGATATTGTGACTTTTTCAGATGCCGCGATCGATAATACGGAAGGATCCGGTATTGCAAGGGACTATGGCGAACAGATGACGATGGAACAGTGTCTCTATGCGGTTATGCTTGCGTCGGCAAATGAGTGTGCATATGCGGTTGCAGAGCATGTAGGGGGCACCATTGAAAATTTTGTTGCGATGATGAATGAAAAAGCCAAAGAACTTGGCTGTCAGAATACACATTTTGCCAATCCACATGGTCTGCATGATGAAAACCATTATACCTGCTGCTATGATATGGCATTGATCGCAAGGGCAGCATATCAGAATGAGACATTTCGGATTATTGTGGGAACCGCACGTTATACGATCCCGCCGACGAACAAACACGCAGAGCAGACAGATCTGCAGAATCATAACGAGATGCTTTATCCATTCCAGACCAACAAGTATGTGTATGATGGCTGTACCGGTGGAAAGACGGGGTATACCAATGCGGCAAACAGTACGCTGGTAACTTATGCAGAACGTGATGGAATGACACTGATCTGCGTAGTCATGAATACGCAGTCACCAAATCAATGGCTTGACAGCAGAAATCTGTTTGATTACTGTTTTGACAATTTCCAGCTTTTTAATATTGCGGAAAACGAGACAAATTATACGTCGGCGGAACAAAAAAATGCAGGCACACTCAATACAAATGAACCGTTTGTGGATATTGACAAAGATGCAGGTATTGTACTTCCAAAGACAGCGGAGTTTTCCGATGCGACGTCAAAAATTGTCTATGACGATGTGACGAATGATACGGTTGGAACAATTGAATATACTTATGCGGGGCACGAGGTTGGAAAGGCAGATATTGTAAAAACAAACGTGCAGGTGCCGGAATATAAATTCAGCAATCAGACAGACGTAAGCGAAGAGGCACAGACGGAAGAAACAGAGCATGTTTCAAAAATACAGATCAGGATGAGTACGATCATAACCGTGGTGGTTGTAGTTCTTGTCTTACTTGTTCTTGGGATTATTATAAAGAAAGTTGCAGATAACTTTTATATCATAAAACATAATTTTGAAGTGCGAAAAGAACATAAAAGATTATTTAAGCGTGAAAAGAAACGCAATAAAAGACGTAGAAGACGCAGATAATAAAAATTTAAAAGAAAATCGTCTGGAACATAAAAGTTGCAGGCGATTTTTTTAATTCCTGACAATAGAATGTTCGTGGAGAGTGCATTCTATTGTACATGATAATAGAATATCCGTGGAGAGTGTGTTCTATTGTACATAGGAAAATTACATATGATTGACAGAGAATATAGTTTTGATTATATTAAATTTAGTACCACAAGTGAAAGTTTTGAGCGGGAAATATAGACACAACACTAGTAACTATTGGGAATTGGGGTTCGCATTATGCGCAGGGAACGCAGAAATGGGGTTATTATGTCAGAATCATATGCAGTCAATGAAAAAAGAGAACTGATCTTGCAGAAAGTCAAGGAGTTTATTGTGGCACACGGTGGATCGTAAAGAAAAATCAGTTGGAAGAATTGCACATTGATTACCGGAGAATTCTCGATTTTGTGGAAAAAGGGGACCTGATCCGGATCAAAAGTGGATATTATACCATTCGCATCGGGGATTATTCGGAGGATGAACTGATTGTAAAATTATTTCCGGATGCGGTGCTTACGATGGAGTGTGCATTGTATGCGTATGGCTATATCAAAAGAAAACCATACGGATATCAGATCGCAGTGGATAAAAATACGTCGAAATCCAGATTTAAGCTGGAGTTTCCGCAGGTCACACCGTTTTATGCGGAGCCGGAGACGTTACAGTCTGGTGTGGACAGGATCGACTTTGGAAATGCAAAGATGCAGATTTTTGATAAAGACAGGCTGATCTGTGAGTGTCTGAAATATGAAGATAAGATGGAACGGGCAGTTTTTCAGGAAGGTGTTCTTTCGTATATAAAAGATGAAAAAAAGAATATAGCAAATCTGATGAAATACGCCAGAGAACGCCGTGTGGTGAAAAAAGTACAATCGATGATAGGGGTATGGCTTTAAATGGAGGATAAAAAATATAAAATAGCGGATTTACAGGAAAAAAGTGAAGAATGGAAGATACCATTTTCAAATCTGCTTGCCGGATTTGTTTTGGAAGAATTTATGCTCAGATTTTCCGCTTCTGAATTTAAAAATCGGTTTTTATTACGGAATGGAACCGTGTTGGGATTAGAACAGTACCGCAAGAAAAATATACTGAAGCTGGACTTTTTCTGTGAGCCGGATGAGCGTATTCCGGAAAAGCTGTTGCAGCTGTACCTGCAAAAGAAAGAACAAAGTCCCGTAAGATGGAAAGGAACGATATCCTCGCAGCAGGCGGGGACATGTCTGGAACTGCAGGGGCAGTTTGAGGAGATGAAGGTTCCGGTGACTGTCGGTATTCATTTTATGCATCTGGGAAAAATCTGGGGACTGGTCGAAAGACAGATTCCATTTTGATGGATGAGACAGTGCAGATCGAATGGAAGGAATTTCCGGCGGAACTGGTGCTGGCAAAACAGATTTTTGTGATTCTGCGGGATATGGAACTGATCCCGGATATGGAAATATACAGGGAAGTATTTTTTATATTGCGAAACGAAACCTTAAATGGAAGACATGTATGTGAGCTGCTCGAAGATATGTGCAAAACCGAAGAAATGATCCCTGATATGGAGCGTGCGGAGCAGATTTTTCCTACCGGGATTATCCTTATATGAAAAAGCGCTGGGAAAAGTTTTGCAGGCACAGTGCAATCGCTGGGACGGAAACTTTAAAATGGGAGAAGGAGATGGAGTGTTTTCATCATTTCCTCGGAGATATGTGGGAGGCTGTCTGCAGGGACGAAGTATTTTTTGGAGACTGGATGCCGGAACTGGCGCGTTTCCTTGGGTAAAGCGGTCGCAGACAGATTTCGGTGTTATAACTGAAGATAAATTTTCAGTGCCTGATAATAATCCTGTCTGGTATCTAAGTTGAAAAACTGTCGGTCTACCGGAATGTCTGTGCAGGCGGCAAGTGCTTTTTCCGTCACGCAGACTGTTTTGCATTTTTCGCGAAGCGCATCAAAGGTAAACTGACGGAGAATGAGGCTTTTCCCGATCGTTGGAATACAGTTTTTTGAATAGGCGGCGGTAGCAGGATCTAAGTAGCCTGCTTTTCCGCGAACCATGCAGATATCTGCATCGCCGATCGCATCTAAAAGTGCAATTCCGGTTTCCGGTTCCATAAAAGGGGTATCCACGGACATAAAGAAAGCGGCATCCTCATTGATCATGGACAGACCGGAAAAAACGCCGGACATCGGTCCGGCATTGCCGTAGATATCCGCAATCTCCGTGACCGGGAGATTCAGATGCGCATAATCTCCAATATATTTTACGGAGAGATATATGGTTGAAAAATATGGTTTAAATTTGTGTACAAGATATTCTAAGAGGCAGCAGTCACCAAAAGGTAAAAGTGCTTTATCCGTTCCCATGCGGACACTGTTTCCACCGCAAAGGATCACAAGTGCGTAATTCATAACAGATCTATTACTCCATTCTTTTCCAAAGATGTTCTTATTTTAAAGTAGTCAGGCTGGTATGTAAAGTGTTAAAATAAATGTGTAAGCAGAAAGGCGGTAGCAGATGAGGTATTTAGATCAGGCATTAGAGGCATATGGGAAGAGTGATGTCTATCCGTTTCATATGCCGGGACATAAAAGAAATCCGCTGCCTTTTCCGGAAGTATACGGGATAGATATTACGGAGATCGATGGGTTTGACAACCTGCACCACGCAGAGGGAATTTTAAAAGAGGCACAGCAGCGTGCGGCTGATCTCTACGGTTCTGCACATTGTTATTATCTTGTCAATGGCAGCACCTGCGGGATTCTTGCATCAATCTGTGCAGCAGTGAAAAAACGGGGCAGGATTCTGGCAGCCAGAAATAGCCATAAAGCGGTATATCATGCCCTGTTTTTATCGGAACTGACTGCAGAATATCTTTATCCGGCGGTGACAGAATGTGGGATTCAGGGACAGATCACACCACGGCAGGTGGAGGATGCACTAAAAAAAGATCCGGAGATCTCGCAGTCGTGATCACATCGCCGACGTATGAGGGAGTTATCTCTGATATTGAAGGAATCGCCAAAGTCGCGCATGTGCACGGGATTCCGCTGATCGTGGATTCAGCACATGGAGCACATCTTGGATTTGGAGGGGAATTTCCGCAAAATGCGGTAAGGCTCGGAGCAGACGCCGTGATCGAGAGCCTGCATAAGACACTTCCATCTTTTACACAGACGGCACTGCTTCATTTAAATTCAGATCTGATTTCAAAATCACGCATAGAAAAATATCTTGGAATTTATGAAACAAGTTCTCCTTCGTATATTCTTATGGCGGGAATGGAAGTATGTATCCGTACCGTAAAGGAACATGGAGCGGAATTATTTGACAATTACAGACACGAATTAAATAAATTTTATAAAAACTGTGAAGATTTGAAAAGACTGCATGTGATGACAGGGAAGGATTTATCCAAAGAAGAGGCATTTGCCTGGGATGATTCTAAAATTGTTATATTTGTCCGTGACAGCAGCAAAAGCGGTGAGTGGCTGTATCAGGAATTACTTTTAAAATATCATCTTCAGCTTGAAATGGCATCCGGAGATTATGCGCTTGCAATGACAAGTATTATGGATCAGGAAGAAGGATATCAGAGATTGTCGGCTGCACTGCATGAGATTGACAGGGAACTGTGTGGGCAGATACTGCAAAAAAAGCAGCAGGTCATGAATGAAAAAAAGGTAAGATACGGAAATGAGACGGATGGTTCGATGGAAAACATGTATGAACAACAGGTTCACAGAGGTTCTTTCATCCAAGAAGTTTACCGTCCTAATCCACAGCAGATGCAGATCTATGAAGCGGAGGAAAAAGAAACCGCAGAGGTATCTTTTGACGAAGCAGCAGGCAGGGTTTCAGCAGATTTTATCTTTCTGTATCCGCCGGGAATCCCTTTGATCGTTCCAGGGGAGGCCATCACCGCAGAATTTATTGAAAGACTTCGCACCTGTATCAGTTTGAAATTGAATTTACAGGGGAGCACGGATCTTTTTGCGGAGCGGATAAAGATTGTATATTTTTAAAGACTATATTATACTGATAAGGCAGGACAAATGGGAAAAATATATTACATGATGGGAAAAAGCTCATCCGGTAAAGATACTTTGTACGGGATGCTGATGAAAGATGAGAAACTCAGGTTAAAGACTGTGGTTCCGTACACGACAAGACCGATGCGTGCCGGGGAAGAAAACGGTGTATCATATTATTTCTGTGATGAAGATACAGTGGAAAAGCTTGAAGCAGAGGGGAAAATTATCGAATTGCGTGCGTATCATACGATCCACGGCATCTGGAAGTACTTTACGGTGGCAGACCATCAGGTTGATTTAGACCATCAGAGTTATCTTCTGATCGGAACGTTAGAGTCCTATCTTAAGATACGGGAATACTTCGGAACGGAGAGCGTTGTTCCGATATATATAGAAGTAGAGGATGGTATGCGCTTACAGCGTGCGCTTGAGAGAGAGCGGAGGCAGGAAAATCCGAAATATGAGGAATTATGCCGGCGGTTTCTTGCGGATGAAAAAGATTTTCCGAGGAAAATTAAAAGAAGCAGGAATCACAAAAAGATTTTGCAATGAGTCGTTAGAAGAGACGGAGAATGCGATCGCTGCGTATATCGAAGAGCAGGAATAGTTACTTTTTTACAGGAAGAAGGTGTCAGCCTTGGATATTAACAAATTAAATCATGTAACAGAGGTTACACAGGTACCGGATACCAATCAGAATGTACAGGGAGATGGTTCCTTTAAGTTTACGCTTGCGAGTGCGATCACGGATGCGGATCTGCAGGCAAAAGTGGACATGCTTCTTTCTGACATTACAGCGCAGGCAACCGTATTGCGCAGCATATGGATATCCGTGATATGAAAAAATACCGCGGTCTGATCCGCGAATTTATGAATGAAGTGGTATTCCGGTCCCACAAGTTTCCAGGGAGAATTTTCTTGACCGGAGAGGACGCCACAGAGTGTACGGTCTGATCAAGCTGATCGATTCGAATCTGGATGAACTGGCGCAGGAGCTGGTAAAGGATGAGAAAGACCACATCGCGATTTTAAGTAAGATCGGAGAGATAAGGGGATTGATATTAGATATCCTCACCTGATCTTTTTTGGATGTGGATTGGATAAACGGCGCACGCACATGGCGGGAAATCTGGTAGCAGAAAAGAAAACATGAAAAATATGTGCAGAAATGAGGATTTATATGCCAGCATTTAAGGACATCGTTGGACATGAGCAGATCATAGAACATCTGCAGAATGCGATTACCATGGATAAAGTTTCACATGCTTATATATTAAACGGACCGGACAAATCAGGAAAAATGATGATCGCAGAAGCATTTGCACAGACGCTGCAGTGTGAGGCAGTAAATAAAAAGTTAGAGGAACTTGCAGGTGAGACAGGATCTGAAAGAATAGAAAATAAATTTACAGCGGAGCCATGTATGGAGTGTCATTCCTGTAAACAGGCGGCGGGCAAAAACCAGCCGGATATCATCTATGTCAGCCATGAGAAGCCGAATACGATTTCGGTAGACGATATCCGTACACAGTTAAACAATGACATTGTCATTAAGCCATACAGCAGCAAACATAAGATTTATATTGTGGATGAAGCGGAAAAAATGAACCAGCAGGCGCAGAACGCACTGCTAAAGACAATCGAGGAGCCGCCTGCATATGCGGTGATCCTGCTTTTGACCATCAATGCGGAGAGTTTTCTTCCGACGATCTTATCACGCTGTGTGACGCTGAATTTAAAGGCGGTGCCGGATGAGAAGATCAAAAAATTTCTGATGGCACATTACCAGATTCCGGATTACCAGGCAGATGTCTGCGTGGCATTTGCACAGGGAAATGTCGGAAAAGCGATCCAGCTTGCAGCATCGGATGATTTTAATGAATTAAAGGCATCTGCGCTTCAGCTCATCAAGCGTCTGCACGACATCGACCTCTATGAGATGACAGAGGCGGTAAAGCAGATCAGTGAATATAAGCTTCAGATCAACGATTACTTTGATCTTATGATGATCTGGTATCGTGATGTACTTTATTATAAAGCAACAAAGGATGTAAACGGCCTTATTTTCAAGGATGAGTCTATGACATAAAAAGACAGGCAGAGCAGAGTTCTTACAATGGAATCGAAGAAATTTTACAGGCACTGTCAAAAGCACAGGTGCGTTTAAACGCAAATGTAAATTTTGATCTGGTGATCGAGCTGCTTCTGCTGACCATAAAGGAGAATTAACATGATAAAAATAGTAGGAGTCCGTTTCCGGAATGCCGGTAAAATTTATTATTTCGGACCGGGAAATCTGGATCTGACTGCAGGAATGCACGTAATTGTGGAAACTGCGCGTGGTGTGGAGCTGGGAACAGTCATGATACCGACAAGGGAAGTGAATGATGACAGCGTGATCCAGCCGTTAAAACCGGTCATCCGTATTGCAACGGAGGCAGATGAAAAGACAGCATTAAAGAACCGTGAAAAAGAAAAAGAGGCATTTAAGATCTGCCTGGAAAAGATAGCAAAACATAAGCTTGATATGAAGCTGGTGGAGGCGGAGTACACGTTTGACAATAATAAGCTGCTCTTTTATTTTACGGCGGACGGACGTATCGATTTCCGCGAGCTGGTAAAAGATCTTGCAGCGGTTTTCCGGACCAGAATCGAGCTGCGCCAGATCGGTGTCCGTGATGAGACAAAGATCATGGGTGGGATTGGAATCTGTGGAAGAGAACTTTGCTGTCATTCCTATCTTTCCGAGTTTGTCCCGGTATCCATCAAGATGGCAAAAGAGCAGAATCTGTCCTTAAATCCGACAAAGATTTCCGGTGTCTGTGGACGCCTGATGTGCTGTCTGAAAAATGAAGAAGAAACTTATGAATATTTAAACAGCCGTCTGCCAAATGTGGGGGATTATGTGACCACGGATGATGGCTTAAAGGGAGAGGTATCTTCCGTCAGTGTACTGCGCCAGATGGTCAAAGTACTCGTGGAAGTGGATGACGAAAAGGAAATCCGTGATTACTCTGTGGATCAGCTGAAATTCAAGTCAAAACGCAGAGAGATCATGTAAAGCTGACTGCGCAGGAATTAAAGGAACTTTCCGCATTAGAAGATAAGGGAGGAAAATCCAAAATTGACGATGCCAAATAATCTGGTTTATGAACAGGAGAGACTTGATGAACTGCATCGCAACGGCTATTTTATCATTCAGGATCCGAAAAGGTTCTGTTTTGGGATGGATGCCGTTTTGCTTTCCGGGTTTGCAAAGGCAAAAAAAGGGGAGCGCGTGCTCGATCTTGGTACCGGTACGGGAATTATCCCGATCCTGATGGAAGCCAAAACAGAAGCAGAAGATTTTAAGGCGCTTGAGATCCAGGAAGAAAGTGCGGATATGGCACGCCGGAGCGTGTGCTATAACCATCTTGAAGATAAGATCGAGATCGTGACCGGAGATATCAAGGAGGCATCTGCGATATTTGGAGCATCTTCGTTTGATGTGATCACCACAAATCCGCCGTATATGATCGGGACACATGGACAAAATTCGCCGTCTGCGGCAAAGGCGATCGCCAGACATGAAGTGCTATGTACACTGGATGATATTTTGCGGGAAACCGCGAAAATGCTTGTGCCGGGAGGCAGGTTTTATATGGTGCACCGGCCGTTCCGTCTCGCAGAGATCATGAGTAAAATGGTCGAGTACAAGATCGAGCCGAAGCGCATGCAGCTTGTCTATCCGTTCGTGGATAAAGAACCGAATATGGTGCTGATCGAGGGGCTGCGCGGTGGAAAATCAAGACTTGCCGTGGAAAAACCGCTGATCGTTTATAAAGAACAGGGCGTGTATACAGATGAGATTTATGATATTTATGGGTATTAAGTGGATTATTTAAAACCATATTGTGTATAAAGCAGCAGAAAAATTATTTTGTGTGGAAAATGACAGATATGAAACATAATCAGTATGTATTTGAGTGATTCAGAAAGGATAAATTAAAATATATGTTTAATGATATAAAGATAGGACCGGTTACATTTCATATGTATGGTCTTATGATTGCGATCGGTTTTGCAGCGGCACTTATGATGTGTTTAAAGCGTGGAAAAAAACGTGGCTTGAACGAGGATATTATCTATGGAATCTTCTTCTGCGCAATCTTCGGTGGAATGATCGGCTGCAGGCTGCTCTATTATATTGTAGAGATCCCGGAGATTTTAAAAGATCCGTCCATACTCTGGAACTTTAAAAACGGATACGTTGTTTACGGCGGGATCATCGGCGGTGCGCTGACCAGCCTGATCTACTGCCGTGTCAAAAAAGAACGTTTTCTGCCGTACTTGGATCTTGTGATGCCTGCTGTATCATTTGCGCAGGGATTCGGGCGTCTCGGCTGTTTCTTTGCAGGCTGCTGTTACGGCAGGGAGACAGATTCATGGTTTAGCATTACATTTACCCACTCCGACTTGCTCCGAATGGAGTGAAACTTCTGCCGACACAGCTGATGTCATCTGCCGGGGATTTCCTGATCTGCGGACTGTTACTGCTCTATGCGGGAAGAAAACCGAAAGAGGGACAGGTGGCAGCAGGGTATATGGTACTTACGGAATCGGAAGATTTATTATTGAATTTTTTCGGAACGACTACCGCGGAAGCATTGGAGTGCTTTCCACATCACAGATCATTTCGATCGGGGTTGTGGCAGCGGGAGTTGTGTTTTATCTGGTGATGAATTTCCGAAACTGCAAAGGTGTCACCCCATAATATTTTTTAAACATCCGTATAAAATTAGCGGGGTAATGATAACCGCACTGTAATGCAATTTCATCGATGCCAAGGAGTGTTTCACTTAACAGTTTTGCCCCATATTCCATCTTAAGAGAGATAATATAGTCGGAAATGGTCGTGTCGTATTCGTGGAGAAACGCATAATTTAGTTTTTGCATGGATAAAGAAACCTGCTCACTCAGTTCATGGACGGTGGGCGGGTTTTTATATTTTTCAGTCAGAATATCGTGTGCGAGGTGCACAGCAGAAAGGTCAGCGGTCGAGAGCGTAATCGTTCTTGTATCGCTGACTTTTATTGTGTGCATTACTTTGCCATGTGGAATATGTTGTTGACCAGCTTTATTTATTGCGGTCCGCACAGATGTTGCAGGCAAAGTTCCGGCAGGAACAGATTTGGGTGCAATCACGTGAGATGAGTTTTCCGCAAATTCTTCTGCAAGCAGAGCGAGACACTGTAAGATCAGTCCTTCTAAATACAGCGGTGTGAGCGCATCCTTTTCATGCAGAAAATGCATCTGGTTCAGCAGATTGATCACGCCGGCGGGGAGTATCTTATAGGTATAATTTGTCTCAAACGCGGACAGACTGACACAGTCAGGAAAAACAGGATGAAGAATATTTTCTATGAAATCAGCCGAAACCGTCAGTTCCAGTCCGTGAAAATGGTCCCCGGCGCGCCATGCCTGCTGGCCTTTGATATTTTCCTCTAACACGATAAAAGAAGAAGGTGTAAAAGAAGCCACATCCTGCTGATAAAGCTTAAAATGCGTCTTTCCGGAAAGCATCATCCCAAACCGAAGCTGCCTCGCAGGATTCTGAAAAGAAACCGAAAAATCCTCCGGAATCGTATAATCTGCAATCCCCAGCTGGTAATACCCCTCGCGGCAATAAATACAGCAGTACCCACCTTCCGGGTGTTCCCTGTCACTGTAACAGGTATAATTTCCATTCATTTCCGGTAAGAAATGAAGCTGTTCAAACATAAAAGCCTGAAATTCATCTGTACTTGAAACAAGCATCTAAGAAAAACCTCCTTCTTAATTTCTATACCCCATTTTCCCCATTCCCGCAATAAAATAATCATTGCTAAACAAAAATTATCAATATCCATGCAACACTTGCAAACAATCAAATGCATGATAAAATAGACTTACTTTGTTAGCGCAAACTAACACTTGCAATATATATTGCAGTTTGCAGACAAAACAATTGCGAAGAATGAAAACAAAACATAAAGGAGAACTTTTACATGAAAAAAATCATTTATTTTCCATTATCACGGCAGGTATGCTTACCATCACCCTGTTAGCGGGATGTGGGAATACAGGCAGCAACGCAAATGCAGACCCAGGAAGTAACACAAATACGGTGCAGGAGAGTACAGAGGATCAGGCATCCGCAGTACCGGAGAGCGAAGCGCAGATAACCGGGGAAGGACAAAATGGTGAGACAATTATTGTGACGGACGTCCGCGGTGAGGTGGAGATTCCGGCAGATCCGCAGAGGATCGTAGATTTAAGCGGCAACAGTGATATCTTATCGATCCTTGGCTATTCCGTTGTGGGAACCGCAAACAGTGATGCTTATGACTATACAAAATTCCCAACCTATCTTGAGGATACATTACAGGGAGCTGAAATTTTAGGTTACAGTATGCAGGATACGATGGATATTGAGGCAGTTATGAATTTAGCCCCTGACCTGATCATCATTTCCACGGTTCAGGAAAAAATGTATGACCAGCTTTCTGAGATCGCACCGACAGTATGATCCAGTTAGAAGCGCTGAATTGGAAAGAAGATATCCGCACGCTTGCACAGGTATTTGGCAGAGAGGATGCGGCAGATCAGTGGATCAGCTCATATGAAGAGAGGGCGAAAGAAGCCGGAGAAGCAGTCCGTGCTGCATATGGAGAGGATACCAGTTATCTGTCATTTTTAGCGAGCGGTGG
>ENA-OQJH01000722-OQJH01000722.1-human-gut-metagenome-genome-assembly--contig:-NODE-722-length-16612-cov-2.050531_pt1 | contig 16612 bp, 20 predicted proteins | sample MGYA00242597_ERZ504763 | MGnify/ENA primary metagenome ERZ504763 (study PRJEB26092, sample SAMD00036359) | human gut metagenome | host: Homo sapiens | study: EMG produced TPA metagenomics assembly of... | reverse complement strand
TGTATTCTTCATGGTAAGGACTGCGACAAGAAGCTCTTCTGCCATGTTTCTATAAACCGGAATGTTAAAACAAAAATATTTTCTTACGGGCATTTTTATTTTTATCGGCTGAAAGACAGCCGATAAAATTGGCGTGGCGGAAAATAGTATGGTTACAAAAAAGAAAGTCACATTTACATCATATATATTCCTTTTATTGAATATATATAGCATAATTCTTTATAAATATGTACTTTTTCCTACTATCAAAAAGATGTTTTGATATAATGAAACAAGTCGTTGGTTTAAAAGGAACATCTCCTACCTTTAAAAGAAACTACTTATTGGTTTAAAATAAACCACACTATGGACTCCTGAATGGGGTTCTAACATCTACTTTCCTTATTACCTTAAGCTATCACACAATAACATTTCTCTGCAAAATAGCATAAAAAGATAGATAAATCATTCCAGAAGGCTTTATTTACGTCGAATTTATTCAACAAGAGCAATTATTCAATCTATTTGATTTTTAATATCTTAAAATGCTGCTAGTTTTATGTCATAAAAGAAATTACATGGATAAATGGAAAAGAGAGAGGAAAAATATTCATTTTTTCAGATTAGTCCATTTCTCATCTTAGACTACCACTACATTTATCCATTAACTTTTTATTTATTAAAAGTCTGCTCATAAGTTAGAATTTTGTACTTCATTTAATAGCCATAACAACACAAAGACAATACAGACCAAAGATAATTATCTGTATTTCAAATGATTAATAAATAGTAATTTAGTTTGGACAGGACCCAGAGAATCAACTTTGTACAGATGATTTTGCAGGCCATTGGGCCCACAATGCCAATCTTTCTGTAAAAGCTATCATGGGGGTAGCTGGATACAGCGAAATGGCTCGTATGCTCGGATTGAATGATGTAGCAGACAAATATGCTTTAATAGCCCAAGAAATGGCGATGAAATGGGAAAAAATGGCAAATGAAGGCGATCACTACCGTTTGGCTTTTTGACCGTAAGAACACTTGGAGCCAAAAGTATAATATGGTGTGGGATAAGTTGTGGAATTTGAACTTATTCCCTAACAATGTAATCGAAAAAGAGCTCAATTATTACCTGACTAAACAGAATCTTTACGGACTTCCTTTGGATTCCCGCAAAGAATACACCAAATCCGATTGGATCATGTGGACGGCAGCTATGTCATCAGACAAGGAAACTTTCCAGAAATTCTCTGATCCTGTCTATAAATATATTAACGAGACAGTATCTCGTGTACCTATCAGTGACTGGCATCATACTGATAGTGGTAAGTGGGTTGGCTTCAAAGCACGCTCCGTGATTGGAGGATACTGGATGCAAGTGTTAATGAATAAATTGAGTGGTAGCAAGTAATTTTCTATTAGGGAGTGATATTATGTGTAACTTATCTACTGTATCAATTCTTCGATGGAATCTAGTAATGCTATTGAGCACACTATTCTGGTTTTCCTGTTCGACAAGCGATAATAATGAAGAGTCGAATGGAAAGAAGGAGATGAGACTAATGTATCTGTGTATTTACAACAGAATGGATCCAGAATTTGAATCTAGTGCCCGACCAGAATTTCGTTTCATACAATGTGCTTGTTTGCAAGAGTACCCTTTTGAATGGAGAGATATCTGTTCGATTGAAAACTTGGAGTGACAGTGAATTGAAAGCTTATAATTCTAACAATGGAACAAACTTTCAACTGCTTCCAGAAGATCTTTATCAGCTAGAGGAAATGTTAACACTGAAAGCGAATGAGAAACAAAAAAGTATAGAAATTCAATTTCATTCCTCTGAAATCTTCTCAAGATGGAAGAGGGAAAAAACTAATTATGTACTCCCTCTTCGGTTAGAAAGTGCATCGGTTAGCGCTCAAGAAAACAAAAGAAATTTACTTCTTACGATAGATGTCCAAGCAGCTATTGTCAAGTTGGAGAGTATTAGCGGAGAAATACTATTAAACCAAGAAAAAGTAGAAGTAGACATTAAATCTTATTATGATTTTAGTGGCACAAACCAGAGTACATTTCATTGTACGTTAAGTGTTGCACCAGAGGCTGTACAGTTGGTAAATGATTATAATGCAGCTCATGGAACATCTTATGAGTTGCTACCTGATGACTCGTATACTCTTGGTGGATTGACTTATTCTGCAGGGAATAATCAAGCTTCTACGAAATTAACTATTCAATCAACCAAACTACATCCTACGTACTATCTACTTCCTCTGTGTCTAACGAATGCCGATAGCGAAACAGTGTTAATAGATAAGTCTGTCCGGATATTGACATTAGTGCGTGGTTATTGCAATCCGATTATTGCTTTTAGCGCACCAGATCCTACAGTAATTCGTGCCCAAGATGGTTATTTCTATCTCTATGGAACAGAGAATACTCGAAATGTTCCTATTTATCGTTCCAAAGATTGGTGAATTGGGAGTATAAGGGTACAGCTTTCACGGATGCTACTCGCCCCACTTGGGGTGGCGACCACAATATTTGGGCACCAGAGATACGTTATTTCAATAATCATTATGTGCTTTATTATTCATGGGCTATATGGGGAGATGAGTGGAGAAGTAATGTAGGAGTTGCTGTGTCAGACTCTCCTCTAGGACCATTTATAGACAAAGGGTGTTTGATCGACTCGAAAGTGATTGGGGTACAAAATTCTATTGACCAGTTCTTTTATGAAGACAATGGCAAAAAATATATGTTTTGGGGAAGTTTTCGGGGTATCTATGCTACAGAACTCACGGATAATGGTCTGGAAATAAAGAAAAAACGGATGGAACCCCAGTCCTGAAGAAGCGTATTTGTGGAAATCGTTTTGAAGGGACCAACATATACAAACGTGGAGAATATTATTACTTGTTTGCTTCCATAGGAACTTGTTGTAATGGAGCAACCAGTACATATCAAACTGTGGTAGGGCGTTCAAAGAATGTGCTTGGACCTTATTTAGATAAGACAGGAAGGGATATGTTGTATGATTATTGTGAAATCATTATGAGTGGCAATGAAACCTGGGCAGGACCTGGACATAACTCCATTCTGGTTCAGGATGATGTAGGAACTGACTGGATCATCTACCACGGTTACAAGAAGAAAGAAGCCGAAAACGGAAGATATGTTTTAATGGATAAACTGATTTGGAGTAACGATGGATGGCCTTCCGTCAAGAGTAACGCACCTTCCATCTTGGAAGTGGCACCCTACTTTCAGAAATAAATATCCTATACAGAAAAACAAGTAACACTTATTGCTTATGCGATTTTATTAACATTTTTAATCTAATTTATTATGAAACAAAAAGTAATGAAAGCCTGTTTGGGCATTTTATGGGCAATGTTTACATTGACCACTTTTCTATTACAGAGTTGCGATAATGGAAAAGAAGTCACTCCGGCTCAAGGAAGTGGTGGCAGTCCCTTTAATCCGCAGCTTCCTATTAGTGTCAAGGAAATCAGTCCGACTAATGGTGCTGCAGGTCAGAAGATTCTTATTTATGGAGAAACTTCGGCAATGACCCGTCTCTGATAGAAGTCACTATCGGCGGACAGAAGGCGCCTGTGGTCAACGTACAATCAACTGTCATATATTGTATTGTACCAACGAAGGCTTATTCGGGTGAAATCCAAGTAACTATCAAACAAGGAGAAGAAATCTATTCAGCCGAGGTAGCCGAAGTTAAGTTTGAATATCAACGCCAAGTGGTGGTAAGTTCCTTGTGTGGTGCAACTAGTGAGCAAGGTTCCAATTCAGCAAAAGATGGTCCGTTTAATGATTGTGGCTCCATTACGAATCCCTGTTTTATGACTTGGGACCCGGAGGACCATAATTTGTTATATGATGCAGAAGACGCAGGAGACGCTGAAGGTGTAGGACAAGGTATTCGTTGTTTTGACTTCACAAACAAGCAGGTCTATACAATGATTCCCAAGAACTCATTTGTAGGCTCACAGCGTTGCCGAACCATTGATTTCTATAAAGATGACAATGGAAAATATCACATGATTGTAGGATTAGCGCAAGGAAATGTTAATAGTACGGCTGTTATGATGTTCGATCGAATTGAAGGAGGAACGAAGCCGTGTGGGTTCACGTGGGGCAATGGAAGGGTGATCGCACAGAACCAAGGATGCCAAGCTGCTGCAATACATCCTACTACTGGCGACCTCTACTTCTCCAATTACCAGAACAGTCTGCTTTATCGGGTAAAGAAATATGTTATAGAGGAATTTGCAACAGGAAAGAGAACAACCCCTGTCAGACCTGGTACAGCAGATGATGCCGCTCAAACAATATTAAAAGTGCAAGACAAAGAATGGGAGTTCAATATTATGATTCATCCAACTGGTAAATATGCTTATTTCATGGTCATCAATCGCAATTATATTCTTCGCTCAGATTTCAATGGGGAAACCTTTACCGCTCCCTATGTCATTGCAGGTGTTAATAGTAACAAAGACACTTATGTTTATCAGGATGGGGTCGGTAATCAGGCTCGATTCGGTAATCCCTACTCTGGTGTATTTGTAAAGAACCCAGAATATGCCGGAAATTCGGATGAATATGACTTCTATTTGACAGACAGGCATAATCATGCCATTCGTATCTTGTCTCCTTTGGGTCAAGTGACTACCTATGCCGGACGTGGTAGCGCTAGTTTGAATTCAACCCATGGGGGTATGCAAATGGCCGCTTACGAGAAGATGCACGTTTTAACCGGCCTAAAGGAATTGCGTGGGATGAGCGTGATAATACGATATATGTGGGAGACGCCAACAACTATCGAATCAGAAAGATTGGCCTTGAAGAAGATGTGCCTGAAGAAGATATTAATGAATAAACACCGTATAAAAATGAAAAAATAACAATTTTATGTATACTGTTGCTATGTGTAGTAACCGACACAATGGCTCAGAAAACTGTTACTGTATCGGGTATTGTTTCTGACAGTAATAAGGAACCGCTTATTGGTGTGAATATTATCGTCAAGGATGTTCCCGGATTAGGAGCCATTACTGATATCAACGGGAAATATACCATTAAAGTAGAACCTTATAACCGACTGGTCTTCTCATATATTGGATATAAGACACAAGAAGTATTGATTAAGGAACAGCGTTCGGTCAATATAAAAATGGAAGAAGATGTAGCTACTACTATTGATGAGGTTGTAATCACAGGTACCGGTGCACAACGTAAATTGGTACAAACCGGTGCCATCACTACAGTAGACATGGAACATCTGATGGCTAATCCGTCGTCTAGTGTTGTTAATGCTTTGGCAGGTAACGTTGCAGGTGTATTAGCCCGCCAGACTTCCGGTCAACCAGGACAAAATGTTTCAGAATTCTGGATTCGCGGTATTTCCACATTTGGAGCTGGAACCGGTGCTTATATTTTGGTAGATGGGTTCGAACGTAGCATGGATGAAATCAACATTGAGGATATTCAAGACTTTTCTATCTTGAAAGATGCTTCCGCTACTGCAATATACGGTTCTAAAGGAGCTAATGGCGTTGTATTGATTAACACTAAACATGGTAAATCCGGAAAAATCAAGATCGACATAAAGGCACAAACCACCTACAACATGCGCACTATTACACCTGAATTTGAAGACGGGATTTCGTATGCAAACCTATTGAATGAGTCACGAATTACACGCAATTATGAACCTGTATATCAACCGGAGGAACTGGAGATTCTAAAAACGGATTAGACCCAGATCTCTATCCGAATGTGGATTGGATGGATTTATTGTTGAGGAAAGGCTCATGGCAACACCGCGTTAACCTGAATTTAAGCGGTGGTGGTTCTACTGCACGGTATTACGCCTCTATTAGTTACCTTGATGAAGAAGGCATGTACAACACTGATAAAGCGTTGAAAGACGATTACAACACTAATGCAAACTATCGTCGTTACAACTATCGTCTGAATACAGATATTGATATCACGAAAACTACACTATTAAAGTTAGGTGTATCCGGTTGGTTATCTAAGAGAAACAGTCCGGGACTGGGTGATGCAGATGTATGGGGTGAACTTTTTGGCTATACCGCCATTCGTACTCCTTTACTTTATTCCAACGGTCGTGTTCCGGCAGTAGGTACAGGCAACAAAACAAACCCATGGGTAGCAGCTACACAGACTGGATTCAATGAAAACTGGGAAAATGTGATTCAGACAAATATTACGTTGGAACAGAATTTGAAGTTTATCACCAAAGGTCTGAAATTTGTTGGACGCTTCGGCTATGATACCTATAATAACAATCACATCAATCGTCGTAAATGGCCTGAGCAATGGAGTGCCGAACGTTCACGCGATGAAAATGGAAATTTGGTATTCAAGAAAATTTCGGACAGTAGCAATATGCATCAAGAAAGTGGTTCTAGCGGTAACCGTCGTGAATTTTTAGATATGATGCTTAATTGGGAACGCGGTTTTAAGGCACATCATCTCAATGCTACGTTGAAATACACACAGGACTCGTACATCAAAACACAAGACTTAGGTGATGATCTGAAAAATGGTGTCAACAGACGTAATCAAGGATTGGCAGGGCGAATTGCGTATAACTGGAACTATCGATATTTCGTAGATTTCAACTTCGGCTATAATGGTTCGGAGAATTTCGCAAAAGGACATCGCTTCGGTTTCTTCCCAGCATACTCTTTAGCATGGAACATTGCAGAAGAATCATTTATCAAAAAGAATTGGAAATGGATGGGTATGTTCAAAGTGCGTTTCTCTTATGGTAAAGTAGGTAATGATAAGATTCGTCATAACAATGCAGATGTACGTTTCCCTTATCTGTACGCAATTGGCGAAGGCAATAGTTATGATTGGGCAAACTACGGTAGTTCTTATGGATTCACAGGATTAACTTACACAGAACTAGCTTCCGACCAAGTTAGTTGGGAAGTGGCAACGAAGAAAGACCTGGGAGTAGATTTGGCTTTGTTTGATGATAAATTCAAATTGACAGTTGATTACTTTGATGAAAGTCGTAGCGGAATTTTCATGCAACGCCAGTATTTGCCTGGCATGATTGGCCTGCAAGGAAAGAGTCCTTTTGCAAATGTCGGTAAAGTAAATTCCAAGGGATTCGATGGCAATTTCTCTTTCAAACAGAGGTTCAATCAGGTAAGTTTGACAGTACGTGGTAATATGACTTACAGCAAAAATGAGATTATTGAAAGAGACGAAGCTAACAATGTATATCCCTATCAAATGCAAAAGGGCTATCGAGTGAACCAGAATAAAGGATTGATTGCATTAGGACTGTTCAAGGATTACGATGATATTCGCAATAGTCCTACTCAAAGTATGGTCCTGTAATGCCCGGTGATATTAAATACAAAGATGTAAATGGTGATGGTGTAGTGGATGACAACGATATTGTAGCAGTAGGAGCTACTAATCGTCCGAATCTGATTTATGGTCTTGGGCTTTCTGTTAAATGGAAAGACTTGATGTCAATTTGCATTTTCAAGGCGCGGGCAAGTCGCAGTTTTTCTTGTCCGGGAAATGTATCAGAGCTTTCAGCGAAGGGCAATGGGGTAATATTATTAAAGGAACTTTGGACAATCGCTGGGTAGATGCGGATACTGCCGAGAAATTAGGTATTGCAGCCAACGAGGATCCCAATGCTACTTTCCCCCGCCTAAGTTACACGGACCAAGGAAATGGAAATACAACGATTTATGCTTATACTAATAACTACCGCAACTCTACTTACTGGTTGCGTGACGGTTCCTACGTACGTCTGAAAACGGTTGATATTGGCTACACACTTCCCAAAGCACTGGTTAACAAAATACATTTTAATAATGTACGTATTTTCTTGACTGGAACCAATTTACTTACATGGTCTAGTTTCAAACTCTGGGACCCGGAGATGGGTAGCAATAATGGAGAGAAATATCCATTGTCCAATCCGTAACGTTAGTTTGAGCGTTAACTTATAAATGATTAATGATATGAAAAAAATATATATACTATTAGTCGCAATTTTTGCGATCAGTTCCACTTCTTGTTCCGATTATTTGGATTCTGATTACATTTTTGAGGATAGAGAAACAATTGATAAAGTTTTTTACCGACTATAAAAAACAGAACAATGGTTGGCACAGGCGTATACCTATTTGTTGGGACAATGTTGTGATGTTGCAAGTAAACGTAATACACCTTTTGTGTTTGATGATTGCATGTATTATGGCGATGATGATGTTACAGTGGATGCAACCAAAGGCGGTGCTTTATCTTATAATAAATTCCGTGAAGGAGCATACGATGAAACACTTTCCAAGATACTTGGAACCGTTGTTATAATGGTATTCGACAGGCTTCTATTTTCATCCAGTATGCAGATATGAGCATTGAGCATAGTGCGGAGGAAATCATTGACCTCAAAGCACAAGCCCGCTTTGTTCGTGCCTATTACTATTGGTTGTTACTCCGGAAGTATGGTCCTATTCCACTGGTTCCGGATGAGGGTTTTGATTACAATCAGTCATACGAAGATTTGGAACTTCCCCGCAATACATACGATGAATGTGTAGATTATATCGCTAAAGAGATGGTCTTGGCAGCACAGGGTTTACCTTTGAAAAGAGACCAGCTTTCCATTACCCGTCCTACTCGCGGTGCCGCCTTAGCTACCCGTGCTTTGGCAATGCTTTATGCTGCAAGTCCGCTAATGAATGGCAACATGATGCGTATGCACAGCAAATGACCAACCGTGACGGGAAACGTTTATTAAATCCTGTATACGACAACAGTAAATGGGCTAAAGCAGCAGCTGCTTGCAAAGATGTGATGGGACTAGGCGTTTACCATATTTATACAGCCGATTTCCGGTCGACTCATTCTATTGCTTTTCCTGCTACCATCGCTCCTCCGATTCACCCGGAATATAGTTATAAAAATTTTCCAGAAGGTTGGCAGAATATTGATCCGTTCGAATCTTATCGTTCTCTATTCAACGGACAGGTAACTGCTATGGACAATCCTGAATTGATTTTTACTCGTGGAAAAAATATTTCCGGTGAACGCATCAAAGATATGGTCATTCATCAATTGCCCACTGTAGCTAAAGGATGGAATACGCACGGCGCCACCATGAAACAGGTAGATGCCTATTATATGAGCGATGGCACTGACTGTCCGGGAATGAACTCTGAATATGCAGGTACTCCAGCTTATCAAGACGCATAGATACTCGCCCTCGCGCAACTGGTTATACAACAAATAATACAGATCACAAACCGCTTCCAAATGGAGTATCTTTGCAATATGCTGAACGTGAACCACGTTTCTATGCGTCCATTGCTTATAATGGTATGTACTGGCATCTAGGTAATGAACCAGAAGTTCAGAATCAAGATCAACAAGTATTCTATTATCGCGGAGATGGAAATGGTTATGCAAATAGTATGTTCTGGTTGCGCACCGGCATTGGGGTAGCTAAATATGTGCATCCTGATGATACCTATTATAATAGCGATGCAGCCAAGGTAAAAGATAAAGATGAACCAGCTATTCGATATGCTGATATCCTGCTGATGTATGCAGAAGCTTTGAATGAATTGACTGCTAGTTATGAAGTTCCTTCTTGGGATGGCTCCATCACTTACACAATCAGCCGCAACGTAGAAGATATGCGTACAGGTATAAAACCAATACGCATGCGTGCCGGGGTGCCCGATTATGATGCAGATACATATAGTAACCCGATTAAATTTCGCATCAAACTAAAACGCGAACGTCAGATTGAGCTCTTTGCTGAAGGAAAACGCTACTATGATCTTCGACGCTGGAAAGATGCGGAAGTAGAGGAAGCAATGCCTGTTTACGGTTGTTATACATTTATGAGTAATGCCAATAAAGACCTGTTCCACACACCGGTTCCTATATCAAATCTTTCTGCTACTTTCTCACCGAAAATGTATTTTTGGCCCATCAAGCACAGTGAACTGAAACGAAATAAACTTCTGACCCAAAACCCGGGATGGACCTACAATGATTAATCTAAAAAAACTAGAATATGAAACTGAAAAATATCTTATTATATCTGTTACCCATAGCCGGCTTATGTAGTTCGTGCAATGATGAATGGGAAAATGAACAGTTTACACATTATATATCATTTAAAGCTCCCATTAACAGTGATGGTGTGTCTCGAATCAATGTACGCTATAGATCTGGTAATGAAAAGACGACATTTCAGTTACCAATCATTGTGAGCGGATCTACCACCAATGAACGTAACATTACAGTACATGTTGGTTTGGATACAGATACCTTAAAAGTACTAAACCAAGAACGCTTCAATAATCGTACCGACTTGTACTATCAAGTATTGCCAAAAAAATTCTACTCTCATTCAGAAACGGTGCAGATCAATGCCGGGCAAGATGTAGCATTAATGCCTATCGACTTTCAATTGGAGGCATCGACTTATCAGACAAATGGGTATTACCATTGACTATCGAAGAATCACCTGATGGAAACTATACCCCAAACTATCGAAAGCACTATCGGAAGGCATTGCTTCGTGTGATGCCATTCAATGATTATTCAGGAAATTATAGTGCTGTAAATTACAAAACATATTTGAATGGTTCAGAAACAGATGCACCATACGTGAAGAATTATGTCATGATGTATGTAGTTGACGATGAAACGTTATTCTTCTATGCAGGTTTATTTGATGAAACTCGTCAAGACAGGAAAGGTATCGGATTAAAGCAAAATTCAACAATAATGGAACAGTAACGCTTTCTCCGGCAGATCCAAATAATAAAATGCAGTTTGCGCTCGGTAAAGATGATTTTAATAATGAGATCACTGCTTCTTACAGTATCACGGAGTCAATGGACGCTATCCGTCCCTACTTAATGCACCGAACCATTATTATCAATAATATCAACTATACGTTCAAAGACTATACAACGATTCCCGGTGTCGAAACTGAATTTCATGTAATGGGTTCGTTGACATTAGAACGTCAAATCAATACTCAAATTCCGGATGAGGACCAAGCTATCGAATGGAAGAAGGAAACTAAAGGTTGACCGAAAAATAAATAAACTATAAATGGGGATTGTAAATGCTGTGGATATTTGTAAATATCCACAGCATTTCAATCGTTTATTACTAATCGCAATGAATAAATATGTATTGTTTTTAATTTTTATATTTTCATGTATTGGCTGTGGAGAAACAAATGAACAGGATGCCAATACAATAGAAGGTAACACCGATACTTCGCAAATAACAATTGCACCAGTGACGAATTTGAAGGCTAAGATTACACAAAATCCCAATGAACTTTATCTAACATGGACGAATCCGATTACTGTGACCAATATGCTAGGGGTAGAAATCTATTATAAACAGAAAGGTTCCAATGACGAAAAAAGAGTGAATACGATCCAGAAAGGAGAAGGGTATGTACTCCGGTTGACATCCGCAGAGCCTTATTTCATATCTGTTGTTGTGGTGGATAACTACGGAAGAAAATCAGAAAGAGTCACCATTACTGCTATTCCATCGAATAAGGGAGTGCCTTTGGCAGATAGTTGTACGTATGTGCTTATTGAACAGTTTATGGATAAAACGAAAGGAACGTTTGGGTATCACCCCAAAATATATCTGGAAATTCGGCTAATACTTATATTTATTGGCAACCAGGCTCATGCTATTGATGTGGTATTGTATTCTTATGAACGTATCAAAGATAATAATCCTATATTGGCTGCGACATATAAAGAATATTTGAAAGATGGTTTCAAAATCATGGAAATAATTATCATCACGACAACAACGATCCTACAGGCTTTTCAAATCCATATACTGATGATATGTGTTGGATTGGTCTGACTTTGTTACGAATGTCAGAAGTGTTAGACGATAATAAGTTTGCCGATACAGCCAAGAGGTTGTATGACACTTACATTATTACACGAAAATGGACAGATGATAAAGGAACTGGACTTCCTTGGAATAATGAAAATAATTCTAATGGGCGAAGCGGAATATATGTACCAATGCTCCCGGTGCTTTGATGGCTGCCAAATTGTATAAAAAATACAATGAAGATAAGTATTTATCAGATGCTAAAATACTTCATAAATTTGCCTACGACAATAATTACTTAACATTGGGAGATGGTAGAATAGAGGAACCTCCTTTAACCTATACGCAAGGTACGTATGGAGAAGCAAGTAGGCAATTGTATCATATTACAAATGAAAAATATTATCTGACATGTGCAGAAAAAGTAATTAGCTATGTCACAACCAGTGATAGGTGCTTAACTAATGGCATTTTGCGTAATGAAGGTCCGTCTATGGACCAAAGCATCTTTAAAGCTGTTTTGATTCCTTATATAGTCAATTTGGCATTGGATGAAGCTGCTAATAGTACACTTAGGCAGAATCTGATTCTTTTCCTGCGAAAAAATGCAGAAACGTTGAGCGCAAACTTGATTCGTGGAACTTATCCGGAAATGTATTGTAACTATTATTGGGGATCCATATTTACTGGAAATATTGCTTCTATGGGCGCACAAGCAAGTGGAGCTTCTCTTTTGGAAGGTGTTCTCCGATTGAATACAGCACTAGAAAATAATTAGTCATAAGCATCACTGTTTAAAATGAAGCAATGCAACCTTAATTATTCATGCGAATCAGTTGTTGAATGTAAGTTCTTGTTTTTAAGAAATTCTTTGATGCTAAAATAGCTTTGATACGCTCCGTAGAACAGATAGAAGGTATATTATTGAATATAAGATAAATAATAAGCAGCTTGCCATTGTTTAAATCCAGCTCAATGACAGGCTGCTTAAATTATAATTACTTATAATATGCTGCAGATATGATTATAAAGATCTAATATAAATAGAGAACTTTAAATTAAAAAACAGAGAAGTTTTGCAAATTCACTTTTAAAGATTAAATTTGCAAACAGTAAAATAAGAGCAGCAATGATAGAACGAATACTGAAATCCAAGCTAATTGAAATGGCAAATAAATATCCGATTGTTACATTGACAGGACCTAGACAATCTGGAAAATCAACATTATTGAGGAATTCCTTTCAGGACTATGAGTATGTGTCTTTGGAAGATCCTGATATGAGACTATTTGCTACAGATGATCCGAGAGGATTTCTTTCCACCTACCCGGATAAAACAATTATCGATGAAGTTCAAAGAGTTCCGTCACTTTTCTCTTATATCCAAACGCATACCGATAAAGAGAATAAAGAAGGTATGTATATGCTGGCCGGATCTCATAACTTCTTATTAATGGAAGTGTGAATCAATCATTAGCTGGACGTACGGCAGTACTCAAGTACTACCGTTTTCGCATTATGAAATGGAAAAAGGAGAAATATTGCCATCCAGTGTAAATGAAGAAATTTTTAAGGGAGCTTATCCACGCATTTATGACAAAACTATAAATCCGGATGATTATTATCCTTTCTATATACAAACATATGTAGAAAGAGATGTGAGATTATTACGTAATATTGGGGATCTAAGTAAATTTATTAAATTCCTCAAATTATGTGCAGGTCGCATAGGGCAATTATTAAATCTTTCATCATTAGCAAATGAATGTGGAATTTCTGTCACAGCAGCTACTAACTGGTTATCTATATTAGAAGCAAGTTATATCTGTTATTTACTGAAACCAGATTATAATAATTATGCCAAACGATTGGTAAAAACTCCTAAGTTATATTTTTATGATACTGGGCTAGCCTGTTCTTTACTTGACATACAAAATGCAGAACAAATAACTACTCATTTTTTACGTGGAGGATTGTTTGAAAATCTTGTCATCAATGAATTTGTAAAAGAATCCTATAATAGAGGTGTCGAACCGGGATTATCATTTTGGCGTGATAGCACTGGCAATGAGGTTGACTTATTAAGAATGGTTGGCGGAAAACAGTATGCCTATGAAATCAAATCAGGAGCAACTTATTCACCGGATTTCTTTAAAGGTATTTCAAAATGGGCTAAACTATCCAATACTCCAACGGAACAATGTTTCGCGATTTATAATGGAGATAGGGATATAAAAACATCTGTCGGTCAAGTGAATGGATGGAATCATTTTAATCTGTTTTAAACCGCCACTAATATATCATGTCTTTATTCCATCTTATTTGATCCCTGAAACTACATTTGGGGATATATTATTTGATATTTTATTCTAGAATTAGAATTTGTTGAAACAATCTGGGATACCCCAAATCCTAGAAATAAATCATTTTTATAGACTACAAAAACACTCGAAAAACCAACTAATTACAACACAGAAACAAGACATGTTAGCTATACATATCTGATAATAAACTAAATAACTAAAAAAAACTTAGTCTGGACAGGACCCGGAAAACCAACTTTGCACGGATGACTTCGCCGGACATTGGCTCATAATGCCAATCTTTCCGTGAAAGCGATCATGGGAGTGGCCGGATACAGTGAAATGGCTCGGATGCTCGGGTTGAATGATGTAGCTGAAAAATATGCTGTTATAGCTAAGAAAATGGCAGTGAAATGGGAAAAAATGGCGAATGAGGGTGATCATTACCGTTTGGCTTTTGACAGAAAGAACACTTGGAGTCAAAAATATAACATGGTTTGGGATAAGTTATGGAACCTGAATTTATTTCCTAACGATGTAATCGAAAAAGAAATAAACTATTACTTGACAAAGCAGAATCCTTACGGGCTTCCTCTGGACTCTCGTAAAGAATACACAAAATCCGACTGGATAATGTGGACGGCAGCTATGTCTCCGGATCAAGTAACCTTTGAAAAGTTCTCTGATCCTGTCTATAAATACATTAACGAGACCGTGTCACGTGTGCCTATCAGTGATTGGCACCATACCGACAGCGGTAAATGGGTAGGCTTCAGAGCGCGTTCGGTGATCGGAGGATACTGGATGAAAGTGTTAATGGATAAAGTTCAGAATAATCAATAATTTTAAATCTAGTGTATTATGAAATGTAAAACTATGAAACATGGGAACATAGGACTACAATGCATGATGTTGGCATTCATCTTTACAGTCTGTTTCAGCAGTTGTAAAGACGACAAAGATACAACTGCAGCCCCTTATGATCCAAGTCAACCAGTAGAGGTAACGGACTTTACCCCTAAACTCAGGAGGAACAAAAGTACGTATGATTATTTATGGTAGTAATTTTGGCATTGATCCCTCTATTATTTCAGTTAGGGTAGGTGGAAAAGAAGCTAAGGTTATTAGTGTAGAAGGCAATTGTTTATATTGCATTACTCCAGACCAGTGTTATGAAGGTACGATAGAACTAACAGTCGGCGAAACCCCAACTGTAACTATACCACAGAAATATAAATATGTCCAACAGATGCTTGTCACTACTTTATGTGGCTATGTGGATGAACTAGGAAATGGAGAAATAAAAAAAGAAGGTCCATTTAATGATTGTGGAAAGATAGATTCTCCTACGTGGTTTTCATTTGATCCAAAATTTCCGAATCTTCTTTATTTAACCCAAGACAATGGTGATCAAGGTAAAAAGCCTATACGAATTTTAGATTTAGAAAGAGAATACATAACGACTGGATTGGCTGCCGGAAGTGATGGAGTAGGACGTTTTCGCAGTATTACCTGGACATTAGATGGTGATACAATGATAATTGCATGCTCAAAAGAGATGTTAATGGTGCAAGTAACATCTTCATGACTCGCCAAGGTAACTTTTTGGATCAGAAACGATTGACTACCGGTAATGGATGCCAAGCTTCTGCTGTGCATCCCAGAAATGGAGAATTATATTATAATAACTTCGGAGAAGGTATGGTGATAAGATATGATTATCACAAGTGGGGAATAAACAATAATAAGGAACATCAAGAAAAGCTGTACGCTATTCAAGATATAGATTGGGAATTCAATTATATCATTCACCCATCCGGAAAGTATGCATATATAGTGGTAATAAACCGTCACTATATCCTCCGTGCAAACTATGATGAAGACAAGAAAACATTTACCAATCCGTATGTCGTATGCGGAGCACCAGGTCAAGCTGGCTATGATGATAAAATTGGAGCTAAGGCGCGATTAAGCAGACCCTACCAAGGAGTGTTTGTCAAGAATCCAGAGTATAAGGCAGCCGGAAAAGATGAAATTTACGATTTTTACTTTACTGATCGTGATAATCATTGTATTCGAAAGCTGACACCAGACGGAATTACTTCAACTTTTGCAGGACGAGGAAGCGTTGGTATGAATATACATGCCAATGGTTATGTAGATGGGGCATTACGCGAAGAGGCTCGTTTTGATTCTCCAGCCGCATTGGCATACGATGAAGTAAACAATATATTTTATGTGGGAGATGTAAATAATCATCGTATCCGTAAAATTGCTTTGGAAAAAATACCGGAAGACCTCATTAGAGACCCAATCAGATAAAAGAATATCGGATGAAGTTAAATAATAACCGAATAATATGGAATGCATAAATATTAAGAAATTGATAACTTTCTGTCTATTATTG
>ENA-OQJH01000721-OQJH01000721.1-human-gut-metagenome-genome-assembly--contig:-NODE-721-length-16625-cov-1.467148_pt1 | contig 16625 bp, 21 predicted proteins | sample MGYA00242597_ERZ504763 | MGnify/ENA primary metagenome ERZ504763 (study PRJEB26092, sample SAMD00036359) | human gut metagenome | host: Homo sapiens | study: EMG produced TPA metagenomics assembly of... | reverse complement strand
TCGAACAAGTGAAGTTAATGGTGTACCAGCTGTACTGTACTCAAGATTTATCACTGGTGTACCTCGAGTTATCGTTGGTTACTTAGCAAGCTTTGGATTATAGCAGCAAAATAAAATAAATTAATTAGTGAGAAAGGAAAGATAAGTATTATGTATCAGTAACGATTAAAGGAAAAGGAGCTATGGTAGACGCATTTAGAGAAGAAGGGATCTTCGTTACATTTGGTGATAACGCACCAGATACTCTGAAAGATTTCTGCTATTCCATCGATGTAAATCCAGTAGATGGAGAAGTAACTCCTGGATGTAAACTTGTAATTGACGGTAAAGAATTTAAGATTGTAAAAGTTGGAGAAGTTGCCAACGAGAATCTGAAGAATTTAGGACATGTTACATATAACTTCGGTGGAGAAGACGCTGAGTGTCTTCCAGGAACTATCTGCATGGAAAAGGCCGAGCTTCCAGCACTTGATATCGGAAGCACGATCGCAATCGTAAAATAAGGCTGCTTTCCAGACAGTAATATTATAATGAGAAAAAGAGGATGTCAGAATCTGGGCATTCTCTTTTTGTACAATATTCCTAAAGATGTTGTGCTATGGGTTGTTTTTTTTGCTATATCTAGTAAAATAGGAAAAAGACATTTACGAATCAGAAGATGGATTGGGAAACAGAGAGAAGGAGTGTTTATGATTCCTTTATGGATATGGATCATAGCAGTGCTGTTGGTTGTGGGGATTGCCGTGGCAGTGCTTTTAAGCAGTTATGAAAATAAGAGATTGACAGTTGAATATTACGAAATAGAGTCAGAAAAGATTCCAGAAGCATTTGATGGATATCGGATCGTGTTTTTAACAGATCTGCATTGTGCACAGTTTGGAGAGAATAATCAGGAATTGATCGAACGAATTGATGAATGCAGACCGGATATGATCTTGGTTGGAGGAGATATGGTAATAAGCCGCGAATCTTCGAATGAGGAAGTGCCGCTTGCACTGATGAAAGAGTTATCTGCAAAGTATCCGATCTATTATGCGGATGGAAACCACGAATTGAAACTTGCAAGGAATGAAGAAATCTTTGGTGTGCGGTATAAAGATTATGTTCATAGTCTGAAAGAGTATAACATACATCACATTTCGAATGAAACGATCGTAATTCAGTCAGAGACTGGATTTATTTCTTTAACTGCGTTTGATCTTGAGAAGAAATATTATCAGAGATTTCATGTACCGCGCATGCCGCTTTCTCATATGGAATCTGTGGTAGGAAGTTCTCCAGGAAACATTTTCATATTTTATTAGCACATAACCCAAACTATTTAAAAACATATGCAGATTGGGGCAGTGATCTTGTCTTAGCGGGCCATTTCCATGGAGGAATGGTAAGAATTCCGAAATTTGGAGGTGTGATCTCACCGCAATTTCAGATTTTTCCAAAATACGATGCAGGAGAGTTTCATGAGGGAGAGACAACGATGATCTTAAGCCGTGGACTTGGAAACCATTCCATCAAATTAAGATTGTTTAATAAACCAGAGATTTCATGCATTGAATTAAAGAAGAGAGACTGATTTATGGGAATAGATATTAAGGTAAATGCATTTGAAGGACCATTAGATCTTCTGTTGCATCTGATCGAGAAGAATAAAGTGGATATTTATGATATTCCAATCTCTGAGATCACAAGCCAGTATCTTGATTATATCCGCTCTATGGAAGAGGAAGATCTTGATGTGATGAGTGACTTTCTCGTTATGGCAGCCACATTATTAAAGATCAAGGCGAAGATGTTGCTTCCAGTGAAGGAAGAAGAGGAAGAAGAAGGAGATCCGAGAGAAGAACTTGTAAGAAGACTGATTGAATATAAGATTTATAAATATGCCTCTTTACAGTTGAAAGAACGAGAGATGACGGCAGAGAAGAGTTTTTTTAGATCACCAGATATTCCACCGCAAGTACTTGCATACAGAGAAGAGATCGATCCTGTGCAGATGTTATCAGAGGTAACTCTACAGAAGCTTTCTGAAGTTTTTCAGTTTGTGATGAGAAAACGACAGGATAAGTTAGATCCGATCCGAAGCGAATTTGGGGAGATCAAGCAGGAAGAGATCAAATTAGAAGATAAGATCACGGAAGTGTATAATTCTATTATACAATATAAAAGAATTGAACTTTTATGACCTTCTAAACGAACAGGAGACAAAAGAAGCAGTGATCGTCACATTTCTGGCGGTTCTTGAATTGATGAAGACAGGAAAGATTTACGTTCAACAGGAAAATATCGAAGATGATATTTTCATACGGGCACTGGAGTAATGAATTTATGAAGAATAAACTTGCAGCGATCGAAGGAATTTTATTTTCGATGGGAACAAGTGTGACAAGGCGGCAGCTGATGGAGGCACTTGAGATAGATAATGAACAGTTTGATGAGTTGATCAAACTGTTACAGACAGAATATGACAAAGAAGAGAGAGGAATCCGGTTATTGGAACTGGATGATGCTTATCAGCTTTGTACCAAAACAGAATATTATGGATCATTGATAAGAATTGTGAACCATCCAAAGAAACCAAGGCTTACGGATGTAATGCTTGAGACTTATCGATCATTGCTTATAAGACAGCCAGTAACGAAACAAGAGATTGAAGCGATCCGAGGTGTGAAATGCGATCATCCGATTAACAAGCTGTTAGAATACCGCCTGATCAAAGAGGCTGGACGGCTGGATGCGATCGGGCGTCCGATCTTGTTTCGTACGACAGAAGAATTTTTTGAGATGTTTTGGAGTGAAATCGACAGATGATCTTCCAGTTGTTGGAGAAGAACAAGTGGAAGATTTTAAAATACAGGCTCAGGAAGAAGTGAAATATACACTAGATGAGGCTGATCAGGAAGAAGAGATGGAGGAGATGTAGAATGGGTAAAATGACAGGAAATGAATTTCTGGTAAAGGCATTGCAAGAAGAAGGTGTAGAGAAGATCTTTGGATACCAGGTGCGTGTGTCATTGATATTTTTGATGAAATCTATAAGCAGGATCAGGTGGAACTGATTCTTCCAAGACATGAGCAGGGGTTGATCCATGCGGCAGATGGATATGCAAGAGCTACAGGAAAAGTTGGTGTCTGTCTGGCAACAAGTGGACCAGGTGCCACAAACCTTGTTACAGGAATCGCAACGGCAAATTATGACAGTGTGCCATTGGTGTGTTTTACAGGACAGGTTGCCACAAATCTGATCGGTAATGATACATTTCAGGAGATCGATATTGTCGGAGTTACAAGAAATATCGCGAAATTTGTTATAGTTGTCCGTAAAGAGAGGATTTGAATCGCCTGATCAAAGAGGCATTTTATATTGCAAGAACAGGAAAACCGGGACCAGTCTTATTAGATCTCCCAAAAGATGTGATGGCAGAATTAGGAAGTGATGAATATCCAGAGGAAGTCAATATCCGTGGGTATAAACCAAACACGAAACCACATCATGGACAGATTCTTCGTGCAATGAATATGATCTATGATGCGAAACGTCCGTTATTCTTAATTGGTGGAGGTGCGAAGATCGCAGGGGCACAAGAAGAGATGTGCAAATTAATGGAAACATTAAAGGTTCCAGTTGTTACAACGATCATGGGACGAGGGATCGTACCAACAAATCATGAATTATATTATGGAAATATTGGAATGCATGGAAATTATGCAGCAAATCAGGCAGTAAATGATTGTGATCTGTTGATTTCCATTGGAACAAGATTTAATGACCGAATTACAGGAAAACTTGGAACATTTGCATCGGATGCCAAGATCATTCATATTGATATTGATACAGCGGCGATTTCTAAGAACGTTACAGTTGATGTGCCATTGGTAGGAGATGCAAAAGAAGCCATTGCATTAATGCTGTCTATTGCAGAAAATGAAGAACCATGTAAAGTAGATGAATGGCTGTCAAGAATGAATGAATGGCATGAACAAAACCATTAGTAATGGAAGAAAAAGAAAAATTAGTTCCAAAACAGGTCATTGATGCGATCAATGAGTACTTTGATGAACCAATTGTTACAACAGACGTTGGACAGAATCAGATGTGGACGACACAGTTCTTACAACTATATGGAAGACGACAGTTGCTGACATCTGGTGGACTCGGAACGATGGGTTATGGGCTTCCGGCAGCAATTGGTGCAGCAATTGGTAATCCAGGAAGAGAAGTTGTTTGTGTATCTGGAGATGGTGGATTTCAGATGAATTCCCAGGAGATCGCGACAGCTGTGATTCAGGAACTTCCTATTACAATTTGTATTTTAAATAATGGATATCTTGGAATGGTGAGACAGTGGCAGGATCTCTTCTATGATAAAGCATATGCAGGTACATGCTTAAGAAGAAGAAAGAGTTGTGAACATCATTGTGATGGAGATTTTTCAAAATGTCCTCCATATACACCAGATTTTGTAAAACTTGCTGAAAGTTATGGAGCACAGGGGATCAGAGTCTTTAAGAAAGAAGAAATCATCCCAGCATTTGAGAAAGCAAAAACGAAAACAGATGGACCAACGATCATTGAATTTATCATTGAGAATGAAGAACTTGTTATGCCAATGGTGAAACCAAATGGATCTATCACAGATCTGATCATGGAACGTGGAGAAGAATAGGAGGAATGAAAATGGATAATCAGATGGAAAGAAGATGGCTGTCCTTGTTCGTGGAAAACCGTGCTGGTGTTCTTGCAAGAATTTCCGGACTATTCTCTGGAAAAGCCTACAATATACACAGTCTTACAGTTGGAGAAACAGAAGATCCAACAATGTCTCGTATGACGATCTGTATTGATGCAGATGAAAAGACATTTGAACAGGTCAAGAAACAGTTAAATCGAAGCGTGGAAGTTATTAAAGTTATTGACTATACAGATACATCGATCCGAACAAAGGAAATCATGTTTATCAAAGTGAAAAGTCTTACAGAGAAGCAGATGGCAGAGATCTTCCAGATGGCAGAAGTGTTCCGTTTCCTGATCAAGGATATGGGAAAAGACAGCTTATTAATAGAAGCAATTCGTACAGAGACAAAGAATGATTCTATTTTAAAGGTGTTTAAAGAACGTTATACAAATATTGAAGTAGTCAGAGGTGGTCCGGTAGCGATCGATTGTATCAGTATGCAGGATCGTTAATGATCAGAAGACAATAATATAGAAGAGAAAAGAGAGTTTGGTGTTTTAACACACACATCAAGCTCTCTTTTTGTGTGTTCAGAAATAAGTTTTTAAAAGATATGGGGATTTTTCGTAAGAAGAAAAAGTTTTCTTTCAATGAAAAAATACAGGGATGTGTTAAGTTAGACATGTTGAAAGTGAAGTAAATTTAACAAAAAATTAATTTATAAAGATTCTAAATATATTTATAGTGTAAAAATTGTTATTTTTTCACGAAAAAATCAGGATTATTTCATAGAAAATACAAGAAGTTATCAATTCGGTGAGAAAGTGTTATAAGTTATGTCGGATTGTGTTAAAAAAAATACAATCCGGAGGGGACATTGTATACATTGAAAAAACACGTATTTATGCGGTTTTTGGCACTTTGCACAATTTATTGAAAATCTTTTTAAAAAATTGCAATTGAAAATGAGAAAAGATTGTGATAGTATTAACATATCGGCGAGAGAGAAGATCGCCAAAGTATAATAATCAAGAATATGGAGGAAATTGATATGGCAAAGAAGTAGTTATCGCAGGAGCATGCCGTACAGCGATTGGTAAAATGGGTGGAGTACTCAGCACAGTACCAGCAGTAGACATGGATCAATCGTAATCAAAGAAGCATTAAAGAGAGCAGGAGTTCCAGCTGATCAGGTAGACCATGTATACATGGGATGCGTTATCCAGGCAGGATTAGGACAGAACGTTGCTCGTCAGGCTTCCTTAAACGCAGGGCTTCCAATCGAAACACCAGCAGTTACAGTTAACGTAGTATGTGGATCAGGATTAAACTGTGTAAACATGGCAGCACAGATGATTCAGGCAGGAGACGCTGATATCGTTGTTGCCGGTGGTATGGAAAGCATGTCAATGGCTCCATTTGCATTACCAAAAGCACGTTTCGGATATCGTATGAACAACGGAACACTGTAGATACAATGGTTAATGATGCATTAACAGATGCATTCAATCACTATCACATGATGATCACTGCTGAAAACGTAGCAGAACAGTGGGGATTAACTCGTGAAGAATTAGATGAGTTTGCAGCAGCTTCTCAGCAGAAAGCAGTCGCAGCTCAGGAATCAGGAAGATTCAAAGATGAGATCGTTCCTGTAGAAGTTAAACAGAGAAAGAAAACAGTTATCGTAGATACAGATGAAGGACCAAGAGCTGGAACAACAGCTGAATCTTTAGCAGGATTAAGATGCTGCTCTGGAAAGAAGGTGGAGTTGTTACAGCTGGTAACGCATCAGGAATCAACGATGGTGCAGCAGCAGTCGTAGTAATGAGCGAAGAAAAAGCCAAAGAATTAGGTGTTACACCAATGGCTACATATGTAACAGGAGCTCTTGGTGGTGTAGATCCATCTATCATGGGTGTTGGACCAGTAGCTTCTACAAAGAAAGCTTTAGCAAAAGCAGACTTAACAATTGACGATATGGACTTGATCGAAGCAAACGAAGCTTTCGCAGCACAGTCTGTAGCAGTAGCAAGAGATCTGAAATTCGATATGAGCAAAGTAAACGTAAACGGTGGAGCAATCGCTCTTGGACATCCAGTAGGAGCTTCAGGATGCCGTATCTTCGTTACACTGCTTCATGAAATGCAGAAGAGAGACGCTAAGAAAGGTCTTGCAACACTTTGCATCGGTGGTGGAATGGGTTGCACAACTATCGTTGAGAGAGACTAATTAATTATAGATAATTAGGAAAGGAGAATTCTTAGAATGGAATTCGTTACATATGAACAGGACGGTTTTGTAGGTGTTGTAACAATCAATCGTCCAAAAGCATTAAACGCATTAAATAGTGAAGTATTAAAAGAGATCGAAGCAACTTTTGATGCGATCGACTTAGATGCAACAAGAGCCGTTGTATTAACAGGTGCTGGAGATAAATCTTTCGTTGCCGGTGCTGACATCGGAGAGATGAGTACATTAACAAAAGCAGAAGGAGAAGCTTTCGGTAAGACAGGAAACGATGTATTCCGCAAGATCGAAACATTCCCTATTCCAGTTATCGCAGCAGTCAATGGATTCGCTTTAGGTGGTGGATGTGAGATTTCCATGAGTTGTGATATCAGAATCTGTTCTGAAAACGCAATCTTTGGACAGCCTGAAGTTGGTCTTGGAATCACACCAGGATTCGGTGGTACACAGAGACTTGCTCGTATCGTCGGAGTAGGAAAAGCAAAAGAAATGATCTATACAGCATTTAACATCAAAGCAGAAGAAGCTTACAGAATCGGATTAGTTAATGCAGTATATCCACAGGAAGAATTATTAGCAGCAGCTAAGAAATTAGCTAACAAGATCGCATCTAATGCACCAATCGCAGTACGTGCATGTAAGAAAGCAATCAACGAAGGTCTTCAGGTAGATATGGATCAGGCAATCGTTGTTGAAGAAAAAGCTTTTGGAAGCTGTTTTGAAACAGAAGACCAGAAAGCAGGAATGGGTAACTTCTTAGAGAAAGACAAAGCTAAGAAATTAAAAGTTGTTCCTTTCCAGAACAAATAATAATGAAGTTTGATATATTTCCAGTCTGTGGCATTTGCCACAGACTGAGAAACTACATAGTAAAATAATTTTACAGGAGGAATTATAATGAAAGTTGGAGTAATCGGCGCTGGAACAATGGGTAGCGGAATCGCACAGGCATTTGCACAGACAGAAGGATATGAAGTATGCTTATGTGATATTAATGAAGAATTGCAGCAAACGGAAAAGCTAAGATCGCAAAAGGTTTAGAAAAACGTGTTGCAAGAGGAAAAATGGAACAGGCAGCTGCAGATGCTATCTTAGCAAAGATCACAACAGGTGTAAAAGATATCTGTACAGACTGCGACTTAATCGTAGAAGCAGCTATTGAAAACATGGAAATCAAAAAACAGACATTACAAAGAATTACAGGATATTTGTAAAGCAGATGCTATCTTTGCTACAAATACATCTTCTTTATCAATCACAGAAATCGGTGCAGGACTTGATCGTCCAATGATCGGTATGCATTTCTTTAACCCAGCTCCTGTTATGAAACTGGTTGAAGTTATCGCTGGTATCAATACACCAAAAGAAGTTGTTGATAAGATCAAAGCAATTGCTGAAGAAATCGGTAAAACACCTGTACAGGTTGAAGAAGGTGCAGGATTCGTAGTTAACAGAATCTTAATCCCTATGATCAACGAAGCAATCGGAATTTATGCTGATGGAGTAGCTTCTGTAGAAGGTATCGACACAGCTATGAAATTAGGAGCAAACCATCCAATGGGACCTTTAGCTTTAGGTGATTTAATTGGATTAGACGTTGCCTTGCAATCATGGAAGTACTTACAATGAATTTCGGTGATACAAAATATCGTCCACATCCATTATTAAGAAAGATGGTTCGTGGAGGATTATTAGGATGTAAAACTGGTAAAGGATTCTACGATTACAGCAAGTAAGAAAAAGAGCTTTTCTTTTGCATCCGGAGATGGTGAACTCCGGATGCAGAAGTTAACTTTATAGAAATCATGATGGAGGAATAAAGAATGGATTTCACATTAAGTAAGAAACATGAAATGGCAAGAACTCTTTTCAAAGAGTTTGCTGAAAAAGAAGTAAAGCCTCTTGCACAGGACGTGGATGAAAATGAACAGTTTCCAGTTGAAACTGTAGCAAAAATGGCTAAAGCAGGATTCTTAGGTATTCCAGTTCCTAAAGAATATGGTGGACAGGGATGCGATCCATTAACATACGTTATGTGTGTTGAAGAATTATCAAAAGTTTGTGGTACAACAGGTGTTATCGTTTCTGCACATACATCTCTTTGTATCGATCCAATCCAGACTTTTGGTACAGAAGAACAGAAGAAAAAATATATCCCAGATTTAGCATCTGGTAAGAAATTAGGAGCTTTTGGTCTGACAGAACCAGGTGCTGGTACAGATGCACAGGGACAGCAGACAAAAGCCGTATTAGACGGAGACGAATGGGTATTAAACGGATCTAAGTGCTTCATTACAAATGGTAGCTACGCAGACGTTTATATCGTAATCGCAGTAACAGGTGTTGTTGAAAAACGCGGAAGAAAGATGAAAGAAATTTCTGCATTCATCGTAGAAAAAGGAACTCCAGGTTTCACATTCGGAACAAAAGAAAAGAAAATGGGTATCCGCGGATCAGCTACATATGAATTAATTTTTGAAGACTGCCGTATTCCAAAAGAAAATCTGTTAGGAAAACAGGGTAAAGGTTTCGGTATCGCAATGCATACTCTTGATGGAGGACGTATTGGTATCGCTTCTCAGGCTCTTGGACTTGCAGAAGGTGCTTTAGAAAGAACAATCGAATATGTAAAAGAAAGAAAACAGTTCGGACGTTCTATCGGACAGTTCCAGAATACACAGTTCCAGTTAGCTGATATGGCAACAAAAGTAGAAGCTGCAAAACAGTTAGTATACAAAGCTGCTATGGCTAAAGCTACTCAGAAGTATACAGTGTTGAAGCTGCTATGGCTAAATTATATGCAGCAGAAGTTGCTATGGAAGTAACAACAAAAGCTGTTCAGTTACATGGTGGTTACGGATACATCAGAGAATACGATGTAGAACGTATGATGCGCGATGCTAAGATCACAGAAATCTACGAAGGAACATCTGAAGTTCAGCGTATGGTTATTTCTGGAAACTTATTGAAATAGGGAGGTACTTACCGTGAAGATAGTTGTTTGTGTAAAACAGGTACCAGATACAAAAGGTGGAGTTAAATTCAACCCAGATGGTACATTAGACAGAGGTGCTATGCTTACTATCATGAACCCAGATGACAAAGCTGGATTAGAAGCAGCACTTAGAATTAAAGATGAATATGGAGCTGAAGTTACAGTTCTTACAATGGGACTTCCAAAAGCTGACGAAGTTCTTCGTGAAGCTATGGCAATGGGTGCTGATAAAGGTATCCTTGTAACTGACAGAGTATTAGGAGGAGCTGACACATGGGCAACTTCTACTACATTAGCTGGAGCGTTAAGAAATCTTGACTATGATCTGATCATCACAGGACGTCAGGCTATCGATGGTGATACAGCTCAGGTTGGACCACAGATTTCTGAACATCTTGATATTCCAGTTATCTCTTATGCAGAAGACATTAAAATTGACGGTGACAGCGTAGTTGTACAGCGTCAGTATGAAGATAGATACCACATCTTAAAAGCTAAAATGCCTTGCTTAGTTACAGCATTAGCTGAATTAAACGAGCCAAGATATATGACTCCAGGTGGAATTTTTGATGCATATGATGCAGAAGTAACTGTTTGGGGAAGAAAAGACCTTAAAGATGTAGAGGATTCTAACCTTGGTCTTGCTGGATCTCCAACTAAGATCGCAAAAGCATCTGACAAAGTAAGAAAAGGTGCTGGAGAAAAAGTTACACTTGATCCAGAAGAAGCAGTAGATTATATCATGGATAAATTAGCTGAAAAACATGTAATTTAGTGAAAAGGAAAAGTGGTGAATAAAATGGGTTTAGAAGAATATAGAGGCGTATACGTCTTTGCACAGCAGGTAGATAACGAATTAAGCGGAATCGCATTCGAATTACTTGGAAAAGCAAAAGACTTAGCAAAAGACTTAGATACAGACGTAACTGCTGTTCTTGTAGGTTCTGACGTTAAAGGATTAGTAGATGATCTTGCAAAATACGGTGCTGATAAAGTTATCGTAGTTGACGATCCAGAATTAAAAGAATACAGAACAGAACCATATACACATGCATTAGCATCTGTGATCAATGAATACAAACCAGAGATCATGTTAGTTGGTGCGACAGCAATCGGTCGTGACCTTGGACCTCGTGTATCTGCACGTGTTCAGACAGGTTTAACAGCTGACTGTACAGTTCTTGAAATCGGTGATTTCCCATTAAGAGCAATCCCAGGAAAAGAACAGAAACACAATCAGTTATTAATGACTCGTCCAGCATTCGGTGGAAATACGATCGCAACAATCGCTTGCCCAGACAACAGACCTCAGATGGCAACAGTTCGTCCTGGTGTTATGCAGAAGATCGATCCTATTGAAGGAGCAAAAGCTGAAGTTATCGAATACAATCCTGGATTTACTCCAGACAACAAATACGTTGAAATCATGGATATCGTTAAATCTGTTACAGATACAGTAGATATCATGGATGCTAAGATTTTAGTATCTGGTGGACGTGGAGTTGGAGAAGAAGGATTTGGAATGTTAAAAGAATTAGCTGAAGTTCTCGGAGGAGAAGTAAGCTGTTCTCGTGCCGTTGTTGATAACGGATGGCAGCCAAGAGATATCCAGGTTGGACAGACAGGAAAACTGTACGTCCTAATGTATACTTCGCAATTGGTATTTCTGGAGCAATCCAGCACGTTGCAGGTATGGAAGAATCTGATATCATCGTTGCAATCAACAAAGATGAAACAGCTCCTATCTTTGATGTAGCTGATTACGGAATTGTTGGAGACTTAAACAAGATCGTTCCAGCTTTAACAGAAAAATTAAGAGCAGTTGTTAAATAATCATTTTTTGAGAATTTAATTTTTAAAGAGTCCGCGGATCAATACTTCCGCGGACTTTATGTATTGTTAAAAATAATTGACACATTATGGAAAGTGTGATATTCTATATGTATAAATAAAAGTTCATATTTATTCATAGGGCAAACCTGTTGAAAGGCAGGGACGCAAAGCCAGAAGGGTCTAAGGTCTTATTGGACTATGACAGCCGGTTGCCACATTTAGCATTAAGGGAATGTGATATGGGTATTTAATCCAGATAGAGGCAACCGTTATAGAAGAGATAATTCTATGAACGGTTTTTTGTTGTTAGGAAGTAGGGACCAGTGATAGAATCTGTCATACCGAGGAGAATATCAGAAGTTGGTCCTATTAGAATATGAAATTTTATGTTTTCCACAGATTTTATTTGTGAAGGGGTTCACAGTAAGATCACCGGCAAGGGGTTGCCGATCCTTCATTGGTGGGAATACATGGGGATTTTTCATATTAGAAGAAGTCATGGTGTAGGGAACCATGACTTTTTATTTTCGTAGAAGAATTCTGTATAGCAGGATTCTTTCTTTTTGCGTAAAAATGATCGATATGATAAAATGATACACAATGGATAAAACAAAAAGGAGACAATCAATCATGGAACATATACAGAAAGATGATATTATTATCAGAAAAGGAATTTTACATATTTTGGACAGCCACACAGGATATCTTGGCTTATCCAGTCAGCTTTTGGAGATGGGACCAGATTTAATGGAATTTGTCAGAGGACATATTTTTTAAGATCATGGAAAGTGATGATGCAAAAAGATGTCAGTTCAATGGAAGTGTTTCGCCAGTATTAAGTTTGTTAGAGAGCATGGAAGAATCAGATGATGAGAGCTTTATAGAGGCGACAAGAGTTTTAGGAGAAAATCTGTTTGATATCATGTGTGATAGTGTAACGATTCCTGCAGCGGATCTTCTTTGTGTGACTTTTCAGGTACAAAGTGTAATTCATATCGCACTGCTTAAGATGAATTACAAAGTGACTTATGTACATCGAGAAGAGGAAGATGCAGAAGCAAATGATATCGTGAAACAAAGAGTTATGCCAACGGATTCGGCAAAGCTTACAGAAGCAGTGATCATCGATCTGACAGAATACAAAGTACGTCTTGTAGAGAAAAAGTATGAGATGTTGAACGGGGATAAGATCAACTATCTTTCTGAGAGATTCTTACAATGCTATGCAGATCTGGCACCAAAGAAGAAATTTCAGATTCTAAATAAAGTTATTAACGATATAAACAACCATTATCCAGAAGATGGGATTGCGAAACGTTTGGACATGAAAAGTCGATTAAGAGAAGAATTTACGGAAATCAGGCGTTTAAGGTGAATGAGATCGGGGATAAACTATTTGGAAATCATCAAGGTAAGAAGCAGGAATTTGATGAGAAGATTGAACGATATGATATGCAATATGATACATTTACAGTAGCAAAAAGAAAATACAGTAAAGAAACTGGAATATCAGATGTTAGAGACGGATACAGGAATTGAGATCAAGATTCCGATGGAAGAATATAATACCAAAGATAATGTTGAGATCATTGAAGAGCCAGGCGGAGGCAGTACGATCATCATTAAGAATATAGAAAATGTAAAAATTAAATAATCAAATAAAAATCCCGGATCCGTAAAAGGTCCGGATTTTAATTTGGTTTGGAAAATTTAAAAAACAATTATTAAAATTAATTGAATTGTTAGCTTATTTGTTGGATCTTCTCCAGATATGAGCAGTTTCTGCATCTTTGATCAGCTGATCTCTGAATCTGGATGAGCGATATTGATTAATGCTTCTGCACGTTCCCATGTAGACTTACCTTTAAGTTTGCCATACCATATTCTGTAACGATATAATGAGCATTTGAACGAGTATCTGTGACGACAGATCCGTTATGTAATGTAGGAAGGATTCTTGAGAATGTTTCCCCTTTCTTATTTGTGAAAGTAGAAGATAAGCATACAAAACTCTTTCCACCATTAGATAAGTAAGCACCCATAACGAAATCAAGCTGTCCACCGGCACCACTGATCTGACGGATTCCTGAAGACTCAGCACTGATCTGTCCATATAAGTCAACATCTACCGCATTGTTGATAGAGATAAAGTTATCGATAGATGAAATCGTAGCGATGCTGTTTGTATAATCAACAGGAGCACTCATGCACTCTGGGTTATCATTTAAATAATCATATAATTTTTTTGTACCTGCTGCGAAAGCATAAGTCTGACGGTAACGGTCGATGTTCTTGTGAGCACCTGTGATCTTACCGGCTTTTGCAATATCAACGAAAGCATCAACATACATTTCTGTATGAACACCAAGGTCTTTTAAATCGGATTCTGCAATCAAAGATCCTACAGCATTAGGCATACCACCGATTCCAAGCTGTAAGCAGGCTCCGTCAGGAATCTGATCAACGATCAGTCTTGCAACTGCCTGATCCACTTCTGTAGCAGCTCCGCCACCACCTAATTCGTCAATAGCAGGATTGTTTCCTTCAACGATCATGTCAACTTTGGAAATATGGATACCTTCTTCGAAACCACCAAGGCAACGAGGCATATTTTCATTAACTTCGACGATAACGCATTTTGCTTTTTCAAGCATAGCTGCTGTATGAGAAGCACTTGGACCAAAGTTAAAATATCCATGAGCATCCATAGGTGCAACCTGCATCATAACAACGTCTGTTCCTGGAAGACAATCACGGTAATAGCTTGGTAATTCAGAATAACGGATCGGAGCGTAGAAAGAGAATCCTTCGTTGATCCATTTTCTTTCTAAACCACCCATATGCCATGAATTCCATGTAAAATGATCTGCTGGGTTTTCAATCTGAGTGATTGCTAATGGACGCATAACGATACCACCATGAATCTGAATATTTTCAAGATCAGGCATACGTTTTGCTAAAGCTTCGTCTAACGCGACTGGAGTAGTAACACACCATCCATATTCCAGACGATCTCCGGATTTTACGACTTTGACAGCTTCATCAGCAGTTGTTAATTTTTTTGATATTCTTGCGTGAATGACATAATAAGTCTCCTAAAAATAAATTCCGTGAAACGATAGTTTCATTGTTAACACACTAGTTATATTCTAACATTTTGTATCAGTAAGTACAAGAGAAAACGTTAAAAAAATTATCAAAGCAGTTTAAAATGTTTGATGAAAAATTGATTTTATAAAAGTACAAAAAAGTGTAGTTATTTTACAAAGATTGTACTATAATATGAAATTGTATTTAGGAGGGATAAAACAAATGGAAAATAAAAAACTGACGTGGAAACATTACCTTGGAATCGCAGTTGTTGCGGTATTGGTAATTTATTTAGTGATTGGTTTTAGTTTCAGTAATAAATTCTTCTGGGGAACTAAGATCAATGGAATGAATGTTGCTGGTAAGACAGCGGATCAAGTGATTGAGATGTTTGACAAGAAAGCAGATGACTATTCATTAACGATCAAGGAAAGAAAAGACAAGACAGAGACATTAACAAGTGATCAGCTCAGAACAAAGTTTGAAGGTGCTGATGAGATTAAACAGATTAAGGAAGATCAGGGATCTTTTGGATGGATCAAGGGCTTATTTGGTTCAGAACATTATGATAATGTGACAATGTATTCATATGATACAAAGTCTTTCACAAAAGCCTATAAGAAACTGGATGCATTTAACAATAAGAAGATGATCAAGATCGCAAATGCAAAACCAGTATATAAAGATGGCAAATTCGAGATTCAGAAAGAAGAAGAAGGAACAGAACTTAAAAAAGATGTAGCAGCTAAGAAGATTGGAGAAGCAGTGAAAGATGGTCTTTCTACTATCTCACTGGATAAAGAAAACTGCTATGATAATCCAGAGTATACTTCTGACAATGATAAACTGATCAATCTGACAAAAGATATGAACAAAAAATTAAAAGGAAGTATTACATATAAATTTGGAAAACAAGTGGTAGTTCTTGATAAGAATACATATAGTAGCTGGTTGAAGATCAAGAAAGACTATTCAGGATATACAGTAGATAAAAATGCCATGGAAAACTGGGTATTGAAATTCATGTACAAATATAATACACAGTATGGATGGCATAAGTTTAAGACACATGATGGACGTACAAAGAAGATTTACGGTGGACCTTATGGATGGCGTATCAGCAAGGATAAAGAAATGGCTTCTGTGAAGAAGATGTTAGCAAATGGAACAACAGAGACACGAGAGCCATACTGGAGAGAAAAAGGAAAGTCTACGATGGTGTCAATGGTGATATCGGAGATACTTATGTAGAAGTAGATATGGGAGCACAGACGGTTTACTATTTCAAAAAAGGAAAACTTAAATTCGCAACATCCTGTGTTACAGGTAAGATGACAGCAGACCGCAAGACACCGGAGTGTGTTGCATATATCCTTTATAAACAGCCAAGTGCAACATTAAGTGGACAGGGATACAGTTCTGATGTTAAATATTGGATGCCATTCATTGGAAATGTAGGTTTTCATTCTGCACCATGGAGAGGTTCTTTTTGGAGGAAGTGAATATATATCCAATGGATCTCATGGATGTGTCAATCTTCCAACATATGCTGCGGCTACATTATACAAACTTGTAAGTCAGGGAGACCCGGTTGTAACATATTATTAAAAAGGAACCAAAGAAATGAGAATTACTATGACAGACTGGATTCATCGAGTGCTAGATGAATATATCAAAGAAGGAGACTGCTGTATTGATGCAACGATGGGAAAAGGTGGAGACACCTATTATTTGTGCAGTAAAACAGGAGAAAGCGGAAAAGTACTTACGTCATTGATTGGTGC
>ENA-OQJH01000720-OQJH01000720.1-human-gut-metagenome-genome-assembly--contig:-NODE-720-length-16641-cov-1.641637_pt1 | contig 16641 bp, 27 predicted proteins | sample MGYA00242597_ERZ504763 | MGnify/ENA primary metagenome ERZ504763 (study PRJEB26092, sample SAMD00036359) | human gut metagenome | host: Homo sapiens | study: EMG produced TPA metagenomics assembly of... | reverse complement strand
CTGACCTCCATAAAATCCCCAAATAAGCCCCTTCAAAGACGGTTCCCATTTTTGCATTTCAATATTACCTCCGCATTTACAATACCGATAACAGGCTTTTTACATCCGGATAAGCTGGCCAGCATTTTTTTATCTACTTCGGGCAGTTCGAATGTGCGGTCGCTTGCTTCTCCTTCTGTATCGGAACTATGACCGAAGCAGGGCAATCACTAAATCTGCTTTGTTCAGGTAATCGGCAAACTTATTCTGAGTCTCGTTCTTACGTTTCCATAAAAAGCAGATACCTGCTCCACCACCCTGCTGATAGTATTCTACACGTACATGATATTTTTCACCGGCTTTTAGTGTCTTGGTAACATTGGTCGTTCTGAAACCTCCGGGCGTCCAGTCATCAATAATCGGTTGGTCGTTGATAAACAATTTATAACCATCGTCGCCTCCTAATGTGAACTCATAGTCAGCGGTTTCGTCTACGCACATTGTACTGTACCATTCACAGAGAAATAATCTTTGGGCATACCTTCCAATTCTGTGCCTGCAGCCCAAGAATAATTGATTTTTTTCTCAGTCTGTTTTACCACAGGGCTCCTTCGAAGTGAATATTCTTGAAGTATTCGGCATGAATCCCTTTTCGTTGAGATTGTCGTCTGTATACATGATGGACGGCATAAGTCGAGTTCATCAATATATTCTACTTTTACATTATTCAGTTTACCTTCTTTTTGGATTCCGTCGAATAAATTGGTATAATGGAAAGGAACTACAGCGCCACTACCACCACCATGTACATATCCATGTGCATTTTTGCCGGTAACGATAATATGTTTGTATTTTTGGGGATTGATAGGAAGAATGTTGTTTTCATTCTTCAAAAGAACAAGTCCCTCTCTGGCAACATTTAATGCTGTTTCTACAGATTGAGGGTCATCCAGAGCGATACTTTTGTCAGCTTCCGTACCATCCTTGAATCCGAAAGCAATGAGTATGCGTAAGATGTGGCGTACTTTTTCGTCAACCATATCCATAGTCACATCTCCTGTTTAAGATAGTAAGCCATATCTTTAGGATTCATCTTTTCTCCTCCTGCCATTTCCAGATCTAATCCGCTTCTTGCAGCTGGAACACAGTAATGAGTCGATCCCCAGTCAGACATCACTAATCCTTTGAAGCCCCATTGATTTCTGAGTACTTCTTTCAATAGCCACGGGTTTTCAGTGGTGTAGATGCCATTCATCAAGTTATAGCTTGTCATGATGGCTCCTACTTCTGCTTCCTGAATGGCAGCTTTATAAGCAGGGAAGTAAATCTCATTCAAGGTTCTTTCATCAATATCATTACTGATATTATTACGGTCATAGTCGGAGTTGTTGGCAACGAAGTGTTTGACTGTAGCCATGACACCTTGATCTTGTACACCTTTGATGTATCCTACACAGATACGGGATGTTAAATACGGATCTTCACCCATATATTCAAAGTTACGTCCACACATTGGGGCACGGTAGATATTGACCGCTGGACCTAATATGACATTGATGTTTCTTGCTCTGCAATCACGTCCCAAAGCTTTTCCGTATTGATAGGCAAGATTCTCGTTCCAAGTAGCTGCTAGTGTCACTGTAGCCGGGTATGCGGTAGACTTGCCTTTTGTGCTATCCTTGCGGTCCATCGGACATTCTCATGCGATGAATACCCAGGCGATCAATGCTTTTAGTGTACATCCAGTCAATGCCACCGATATATCCAAGTTTTTCTTCTACTGTCATTTGGCTCAGTAGCTCTTCAACTTTAGATCAATCTCTGGTTTATACCATTTTTGAGCAGATGCACAAAAAAGGTTGGAGATTAACAGGAGTAAAAACGTAAGTCTTTTTTTTGTTTCATATTAATTTTCTTTTGAGTATTGGTTTTTATGTAGCTATTATTTTGTGCTGTGTTGTGACGGAAGACCTTTATATTATATAGCCTTAATTATTTATTGTTTTAAATTTGTACTTATTGTATAGTTGCTAGTCGGCTATACATTTCGACCATGGCAGCTTGCGTTAGCAGCCACTTCTTCTCATTATTGTTATTGCCAGTTAGGTCTGTGCTGAATAAGCCGTTTTCATCACGGGCATTATCCCAAGCATATGATAGGCATTGATTGAAAGCGTCGATAAAGTTTTGTTTTGGTCCAATTGGTAAAGTTCAATGAATCCTCTTAACATGACAGCAGTAAACCAGATATTTCCTTGTTTCAACATTTTAAGGCTTTCTCCTGTGTCAGTTGTAAAGTCTGTGAAGAAGTAATTATAGCATTCTTTGGCAATGCTCTGCGCATCTTTCAGGTAATCCGGATTTTGGTCAGTTGATAGAGTAGGGCAGCCGATTGCATCATTTGTCCGCTGTTGTAGGCAAATTTGGCTTTTCCTATCTTACCGTCAAGACGGATATTGTCAAAATAGAGGTAGTCTGTAGAATCTTGCAGATTCTTTTGTGTCCATTTATATAATTCTTTTCCCCGTTTGAAATAGAGGCTGTCATTGGTTGCTTTAAATAGTTTGAGGGCGAATACAGAACCGGGAGCATTTGAACAAGTGTTTTTGGACTCTTTCTTTTGTTCACACCAATAGATGCCATCTCCTAGCAGACTATCAGTACCGCTTTCTATGAAATTCCATATGAGTTGAGCTTTATCCAAATATTTTTTTTCTTTGGTAATCTGATTAGATATCGATGAAGTCAATGCCTACCCAGATATTATCGTCATAAAAGCGGTCGGAGGTCGGAGCAGTTCGGATATACGATGAGTAAGCAATAGGAGTTCTTTCTGTATCGAAGTATTCTTCCAAGCCGGGTAATACCTGTTTTTCTAATAATTGCTGGTATTTCTTGTCGTGGGTGGCTTCTAATAATGAGTTTACTGCGGAAAATGTACCTGAATATGGCCATAAATAGGAGAACTGATTAGGCATGTTTGTTTGGTTTTCCGATGCCAGATAAGTGACTTTATATTGTTCGTTGAAGGATAGTTTTCACGAAGCAGATGGGAGTTGCTTACAGAATAATTTAGATAAAGTGAATCCAGTGTTTGCCGGGCTCTCTCCAGATTTGAATTAGAGTCTGCCTGTTTGGTGGAAACGCAACTTGCCAAAAAGTAGGCACAAACTATGATTAGTAAAAAACGCAGTGCTTTCATTTTATATAATATTCATTATTAACTAAAGATTTTCCTTCCAAAATACAGGTAGCTTGAATATGCTACCTGTTTGTGGATTACCTATTTCAAACTACAATCCTTTTTATTTTGCTTTTTACCTTATTCCGTTGTCTGATGCTGCAAAGTTATTATGGTTAGTATAAGATGATGTACGGACCCATGACATAAATGTCTCTTCTCGATGAAATGTCGCAAAAATATATATATGTGTCGTAAAAGCGTACTCCTGTTATGTTAATTTTCAGATGATCAGAATGTTTTTTGTGCAGTTCTTGGACGTTTTCCCGATTTTCCATATCTTTCCGTCGATTTTTGTGTCTTGATTTAAAACAAGAGAATGCTATATGAAAAAACACAATGAATGGACGAAGAGAACTACTCTTTTAAGAAGAGTTCTGCTGATACTGGTTTCTTTTCTTTTGATAGGAGTAGACATAAATGCTTCGTATAGTCTCCGGCAATTTTCCAGTAAGAACGGATTATCCAATAGTGCTATTCTTTCGATGTGTCAGGATAGGCATGGCGTGATATGGATCGGTTCATGCGATGGGCTGAATATCTACGACGGCACTTATCTGGGATTGTACAAACCAACCAATGTGCACCATAGTTTCTCCGGTAATCTCATCGAACGGATTATCGAGGCGGACAACGATGTGCTTTGGATACAGACTAATTATGGGCTCGACCGCTTTGATACACGCAGACAGACCATACAAAGCTTCAAAGACTTTAAATACATAAACCGTATGGCGATAAGTCCGAAGATGATTTCTTTATTATTAAGGATGATGGCTACATTTATTATTATCAGCCGGAGCAGAAGGACTTCTGTAAACTTGATGTGAAAAAGATACATTTTGAGGAAGTACAACAAATGGCTATTGATAACTTTGGAGTACTTTGGATATTCTCTTCGGATAATGATAACCGGAGTTATATAATAGAGAAAAACGGAAATCAAGTGAAGCTGGTTCCCAGTAATTGCCTGAATCATTCGGAAAAGTTGTTGTGGACGTTTGTAGATGGCGATTTTCTCTATTTCATAGACAGTACTTATGCACTTTATGAATACGATCTGAATAATCATAAAGCGTATTTTATAGCAGATATGGAGGCAGAGATACTTCGTCGGGGTGAGGTTTCTTCCATTATAAAACAGAAAACTGATTATTTTATCGGCTTTAAGAGTAGTGGATTAATCCAATTAAAGTATATGCCGGATTCAAAGGTAAAATATAGCCTCCAGTCCATAAATGTTCAGTCCGGTATCTTTTGTCTTATGAAAGACCGGTTTCAGGATATAATCTGGGTGGGCGCTGACGGTCAAGGGCTTTATATGTATTTTACAGATGAGTTTTCTATTGACAACATCATGTTGGATGTACCGGAGTATCGGGTAGATAATCCGGTTCGTGCTCTATATCAGGATCAGGATCAGACATTGTGGATAGGTACGAAGGGAGGGGGAATATTAAAGATGTTTGATTTCCATCCTGATATGGAAACTTTGCCTCGGGCAGAAAGGATCCTGGCAAGTAATAGTCCGTTGATGGACAATTCGGTGTATAGTTTTGCTCCCAGCCGGAGGAAACTCTTATGGATTGGAACGGAGAGCGGACTTAATTACTACTCCTATTCACAAAAGCGGATACAAGAATTTCCGGTCATGGCAGATGGCAAGATGGTGAAGTATGTACATTCTGTCCGTGAGACAAATGATAGTACGTTATGGGTGGTTTCTGCCGGTGAAGGTATTGTGAAAATCATTCTGGATGCTACTTCACTTTTACCTAAAGTGAAGTCTGCCCGTCGCTTTACACTGGATGGCGGAAAGAGAAACTCCAATTATTTCTTTGTCTCTTTTCAGGAGAATGATTCGGTTATTTGGTTTGGTAACCGTGGATATGGTGCGTATAAAATGAATACGCATACCAATCAACTAACTCCCTGCCGCATTGACGATGTAGTGAAGAATCAGACTGTAAATGATATTTTTGCCATTCATAAGAATGACGAAGGATACTGGTTTGGTACGAGTTTCGGATTGACCCGGCTTTATCAGGGCGAATATAGGGTATATAACGAGACTGACGGCTTTCCCAACAATACGATTCACGGCATATTGGAAGGAAGGGACAATAACTTGTGGCTTAGCACCAATCAAGGGTTGGTGAGGTTTAATGTTCGCGAAAACACAGTTCAGACGTATCGGCAGCAGGGCGACCTGGAAGTGATTGAGTTTAGTGACGGTGCTTTCTTCAAGGATCAGCAGACGGGGACATTATTTTTTGGTGGTACGAACGGATTCATTACGATTAGCGAGAATGATCAACTTTCGGAAGATACATGCCTCCTTTGCATTTCAACCGCCTCTCTATTTTTGGTAAAGAGTGCAATATTTATGATTTTCTGCAAGGCGCTACGAAGCAAGAAACTTTGGTGCTGGACTATAGTCAGAACTTCTTTAACCTTTCATTTATTGCTGTCGATTACATTAACGGGAACAATTATACTTACTCTTATAAGATAGACGGTTTGAGCGATAGTTGGATTGAGAACGGATTGTCTACGGTGGCGGTTTTCTCTAATCTATCTCCTGGAGAATACACCTTGCTAGTGAAGTACCGAAGTAATATAACAGGGAAAGAGAGTGAACCTTATTCATTATTGATCCGTATCACTCCTCCTGGTATATGACTACTTGTGCTTATATTGTCTATTTCTTATTATTAGCCGGGGTAATTGCAGGAGCTATCCGGATGGTGATAAAACGTTATCGCAGAAAGCGGAATGTTATGATCGAGGAAATGAACCGCCAGCAGCGCGAAGAACTGTATGAATCGAAATTGCGTTTCTTTACTAACATTACCCATGAATTTTGTACTCCGTTGACATTGATCAACGTCCGTGTGAAAAAATCCTTTCTTATAGCCGGGTAGACAGTTATGTCCGGAAGTATGCTCATGATTCAGCAGAATGCGTTGAAACTGAATGCGCTGATATTGGAACTGATTGAGTTCCGCCGACTGGAGACGGGGAACAAGATTTTGAAGATAAAACATGTTCCTGTCACAGAACAGATACGGACTATTGCCGAATCATTCGGAGAGCTGGCGGAAAGCCGGAAACTGAACTATCGATTGCAGATAGAAGATGGAGTTTTTTGGAATACGGATGTCAGCTGTCTGAGTAAATTGTAAATAACCTGATTTCTAACGCTTTCAAATATACTCCGGAGAATGGTTCCATTACGGTAGAGCTGCGTATTGAAGGAGAACAACTTTGCATTCGGGTATCTAATACGGGAAAAGGAATCAAGGAGGCTGATCTCACGAAAATATTCGACCGTTATAAGATTCTGGATAATTTCGAAGTGCAGAACAAGAATGGGATTTCTCCGCGAAATGGATTGGGACTGGCCATTTGTCACAGTATGGTAAATCTGTTGAATGGACAGATTCAGGTATCCAGTATTCCTAATGAGGTGACTACTTTTGATGTATGGCTGCCTGTTATGGAGGTTACGGTGGATAATGAAGATGAAAAGTAGCTGAAGAATTGGTTTTGTCATCAGATGAGCAAGCAGTCGAACTCAAGAATTCGTCGGTTGAATTTGATAAGAACAAGCAGACGATTATGATTATTGACGATGACCCTTCTATGTTATGGTTTGTTACGGAGATATTTGTCGGGGCATACAATGTTGTCTCTTTAGGCAGCGCAGAGGAAGCCTTGAAGCAGTTGGGCATCCAGTTACCGGATTTGATTATTTCGGATGTAATGATGCCCGGTATGGATGGAATGTCGTTTGCCAAAAAGATAAAGTCGGATAAACTGTTGAGCGTATCCCGTTAATACTGCTTTCGGCACTGAATAACATCGACGAGCAAACGAGAGGAATTGAATCCGGTGCGGAAGCATATATCACGAAACCTTTCAATGTGGAATATCTCGAGAAAGTCGTTAGAAGGCTGTTACAGCGTGAAGAGGACCTGAAAGAGTATTATAGCTCTGTTCTAAGTGCTTTTGAACTGGATGATGGTCATTTTCTGCATAAAGAGGATAAATCCTTCTTCGAGAAGATGATGCAGATTATTGATAGTCATATACAGAATACGGATTTATCAGTGGAATTGTTGAGTAGTTCATTAGGATACAGTACCCGGCAGTTCCATCGGAAGCTGAAAAATGTCACGGAGAAGACTCCTGCCGACATCATCAGAGAGTATCGCCTGACGATTGTAGAACGCTTGTTGCTGACAACGCAACTTTCCATTGAAGAGATTATGGATAAAACCGGATTCTCGAACAGGGGGACTTTCTATAAAGCATTTGCCCAGAAGTTCGAGATGACGCCCAAGCAGTACAGGAATATCAAGACGAAGGATGTTCATGATGCTTCTGAGGAAGGAGGAGGAACTATGAACGTATAAAACTCCTGAAGACTTGACAAACGGCTTTTAATGTTGTATATTTGTATCCTTACAATAAATGAATTAAAACTTAGACCAATGAGAATATCTTACCTTATACTGCATTTGTTGTGCTGATATAGTATAATATGACAACATTTTAACCGATAATGCCTTGCTTCGGAAGGCTTTTCGGTAGCTTGTATATAAGAAACAGGCTGCAAACTTTTGAGAGGTTTGCAGCCTGTTTTGTTATATAAATTCGGATAAATGCTATCGAAAAGCCATGTAATCGTTTTAATAAACTTGGATACCGTTTCTAATAAACGATCAAGAAGTTTATTAACTGAAATATAGATTAGGCATAACAGTTCAGTATTTTTCAGCAGAGTCGGATAGAGAATAAATATGCTACGTCAATATCGGTTATGAATAGGTAAACTATATCAACGCCTTAAATCTTCTTCTTTTCCAACATCACCTTATAATGCTGTTTTGCCTGTTACTTCTTTTTCGGCTTTCTGCGTGCCCATCCTTCCTCGCTGAAGTCAGGCTCTTTATCTTTAAAGAACTGTTGCCAGTCGTCTGTCTTTTTAGGACCACGTGCTCCGTAACCCCGTTCTTCGCGGCTGGGCTTGTCGCTTCTTTTTTTCTTGTCGGTCTTGTCACTGCCTTTAGTCGCTCTGTCAGCTCGCGGTGCTCTGTCCGATCTTTCGGAACGTGAGTTGCGGCTACTGTCACCACGCTTTTCGGAGGAACTTCCGAAAGGACGTTTTCCTCCTCTGCGTTCGGCAGAACCACTGCCTCTCCGGCCTTCTCCTGCTTCCTCACCGGCAACTTCTACAGATACTTTGCGGCCGTTCCAGTTAGCGCGGTTCAACGCCTTCACTACGTTTTGTGCTTCTTTCTCTTCTACTTCGAAGAAGGAGAATTTTTCATCAAGTCAATGCGTCCCAACTCGATTCGTCCACGTGTATTGCTGTTCAGTAAGCTGATCAGCTCGCTTGGGAAGAAACTGTCCATTTTTCCCAGATTGATGAATAAGCGGGTGAAACCCGGCGCTGCCTTGCGGCTGCCTCTTTCACGGCTGTCACGTGTGTTACGTTCGCGGCTGTCGGTCGGAGTCTCGATCTCTTCACGGTCGCGGTAGTAGTCCAGAAAACGATTGAACTCATGCGATACCATGCGTTTGATCAGATCCTCTTTGCTCAGCCATTCCAGCTTACGATAAATCTCCGGCATGAAGTCCGTGATTTCTTCTTCGTTTACCTTCACCTTTTTCCAGTTCATCAATCACTTTGATAAGCTGTTTTTCGCAGATCTGCTTGCCTGTCGGCATTTCTCCGGCAATAAACTTCTTGCCGATGATGCGCTCTATCTCACGCAGCTTTCCTTTTTCGCGCAGGTTGATGATAGCGATGGAAGTACCTGTCTTTCCGGCACGTCCGGTACGTCCGCTACGATGTGTGTAGCTTTCCGTATCATCGGGCAGGCCGTAGTTGATCACGTGTGTCAGGTCGTCTACGTCCAGTCCGCGTGCGGCAACGTCCGTAGCAACCAGTAATTGCAGGTTGCGGATGCGGAATTTCTGCATCACGGCATCGCGCTGAGCCTGTGACAGTTCTCCGTGCAGTGAATCTGCGTTATAACCTTCCTGCATCAATTTATCGGCTATTTCCTGCGTTTCTTTACGGGTACGGCAGAAAATGATACCATATATTTGCGGGTAATAGTCAACAATGCGTTTCAGGGCTGCATATTTGTCTTTGGCTTGTACGGTATAAGCTACGTGTTTCACATTGCTTGTACTTTCGTTCTTGCGTCCGATGGTAATCTCCTTGGCATTCTGCAAGTAGTTCTTGGAGATGCGGGCGATTTCGGGGCTCATGGTTGCGAGAAGAGCAAGGTGTTCCGTTCTTTGGGGACATCGGCAAGGATAGCGTTGATGCTGTCGGTGAATCCCATATTCAGCATTTCGTCCGCTTCGTCATCACTATGTTGTGAACGGTCGATAAAGATACGGTTTTGCGCTCCATCAGGTCGAGCAGTCGTCCCGGTGTGGCCACGATGATATGTACGCCGCGTTTCAGGCTGCGTATCTGGCTGTCGATGGAAGAACCGCCGTAAACTGGCAGTACTTTCAGTCCGTCAATGTATTTTGAGTAATCGTTCAGATCGCCCGCTATCTGGAGGCATAGCTCACGGGTGGGGCAAAGTATTAGTGACTGGGGAACCCTGTTCTTTACGTCAATCTGTTGGAGCAGAGGCAGGCCGAATGCGGCTGTTTTACCTGTTCCAGTTTGTGCAAGAGCTACTACATCGTTATTTTCTCCTAAAAGGTACGGAATCACTTCCTCTTGTACCGGCATGGGATTCTCATATCCCATCTCTTCAATTGCTTTACGTATCTCCGGAGAAACGCCAAGCTCTTACAAATGTCTTCATTAAATCTCTGTATATCTTTTATTTCGGGCGCAAAGATAGAGAAAAATAATGAATAATGAATAATGGATAATGGATAATTATTGCTGCCTGCATAGCATTCTCCATTTTCCATTAACCATTATCTATTAATAAAATGCTGCGTAACCGTTCGATGTCTTCTGCCGAGAGCCTATTCCTTTTTTAGATATGCCTGTACGCTGCCGTATTCCGCATCAATCTGTTCTTTGGCTGCATTCAGGAAGTCTTCCTTGGCAGAGTAGATTGTAGTGATGGCTTCCTGCGAGTTGATAGGGAGTTTATACGCGTATCTGGAGGCTTTGGGGATGTTGAAATAGTCATTACTCAGGCGATAGTCTTTCATGATGGCTTCTTCATTGACTCCCAAAGCGGCAAGTACCAGTGCTGAAACAATGCCCGTACGTCCTTTGCCTGAAGTACAGTGGATGACGACGGGATAATTGTTGCGGTCGAGCAGGAGTGTGAACAGTTCTTTGTATTCCTTGCGGTAGTTGGTGACCAGTTGACGGTTCATTCGCTCTACTAAACGATAGATCGTATCCGTTTCTATTTTCTTATCACGTATGTCTTGCAGGATGTGTTCCATGTTTCCTGTTGCAATGGGGAGGTGCAGGACGTTAAAGTCTTCATCATGAAACTGTGGATAGTTATGGCGTTCTTCTTCCGAACGCAAATCGATGATAGTCCTTATACCATGTTTTTCAATTCCCGGCGGGAGCAGAATGGAATGCTGTCAATCTGTGCAGAACGGTACAGCATTCCCCAGCGGGTATCTTTGCCTGTTTCTGCAGACTTGTATCCTCCAGGTCACGGAAGTTCTGAATGCCGGGAATATTGACGTTACGGGCAGCTACCCTCACCCGGTATCTGTTGTTGAATACCATCAGGTAGTAATAGCGCTGAGACGGATCATTGGTCACGATGGTCTTTTTCCCTTTCGCAATGTTGATGGTGGCTACAGGATTTTCTTCGGGAATGAAGTCGGGAGAAGTGGAAGCATATACTTTTACCTGTCCTTTCAGTATAGGTGCTGTTTCCCATTTGATAATGGCGTTTCCTACATTGTTCTCTTCACACACTACGGATATAGTGGCGAAGTGCCGGAACATGACGGAAGTACCAGTAGGATGGTCAGCCAGTTTAACAGGTTTCTGTACATAGTTTCTTTGTCTGATGAATCATGTACTGCAAAGATAGGAATTACCGTTAGATGTGGTAATTCCTTTGCGATTATTAGCCAAAGTTAATAGTAATTTAGGGGATGGTTGTATCCGTAATTACTTCGATGCGTACTGTCCGGCAAACTCCACCGATACTGAATTACTGAAACTACGGCATACTTCGGCGGCAAAGTCTTTCCCGCACTGAACTACTTTGTCCCAGACTTCTTCATTCAGATTATTAAGGTCACGGTATCGTACATCATATTTAAGCAATCCGTAGATCAATCCCGCATTGAAATTATCTCCGGCACCGATGGTGCTGACTGCTTCCAGCGGTTCTATCGGATATTCTTTGCTGACCAGATTGGTGCGAAGTGATACTTTGTCCCCACCGGCCGTGCATATAAACCGCGGGCAGTAGAATTTAATCTTGTCTTTATATATCTTGTCCACGTCTTGCAAGCCATACATATAGAAGAAATCTTCCAGCGATCCCCGTACAATATCCGGCGTATTCCAGATTCTCGATAATCGTAGGAGCTAGTTTCATTGCTTCGTTCTTATGTGAAGAGCGGAAGTTCGGGTCGTAGTAGATGATTGCTTTCTTCTCGCGTGCCTGGTCCAGCAGTTCCAGAATCTTCTCCCTGAGTACCGGGTTCAGCGCATAGTAAGAGCCTACCATGACGATATCGTCTTCCTCTAACTTAGGATAAAGCACATCCAGACGTTGCTTGGGATAATCCTTATAGAAGATATATTCAGCATCGCTCTGTTCATTGAGGAATGCCAGTGATACAGGTGATTTACCATCCGGGAAGACATTTACGTGATCCGTCGGAATATTATTTTCACGCATGAATTGCAGAATGATATTTCCTACCCGGTCATTACCTGTTTCACTGATAAAACCTACCTTGATCCCATTCGTCCGAGGGATACGATGCCGTTGAATACAGAGCCTCCCGGTACGGCTGCGGAAGGCTGGTTTCCCCGAAAGATGATATCGAGGATTGTCTCTCCGATACCGATTACTTTTCGCATAGTGATCTTGATTTTCGCCCAAATAACCACCGTGATGGCGTTTTGAGTATTCTTCGATAGTGAATCCTGTCTTCTTCATTGTCTGTACTACCAGTATGTCACCGATGACGGTCATGGCGGTAGTCGATGTAGTAGGAGTCATGCCTAACGTACAAACTTCGGCAGGTTTACCGGTGCTCAGACAGACGTTTGATTCGTTGGCCAGCGGGCTGTCGGGATTTCCGGTGATAACGATAAACTTCAGTTCCGGGTCCAGATTATGTGCCAGTCGGGTCAGTTCCACGATTTCGCGTGTTTTGCCGGAGTTGGAGATAAGCAGGAGCAAATCGTTTTTTGTAAGATGCCGAGGTCGCCGTGCTGCGCTTCGCTGGGGTGCAGGAAGACCGATGGAATGCCGGTGGAGCAGAAGGTGGTGGCGATGTTCATGGCAATCTGTCCGGCTTTTCCCATGCCGGAAGTTACTAATTTCCCTTTTTTCTGATGTATCTGTTCTACAATCAGTTGTACCGCTTTCTCGTAAGCGTCTGTTACAGGGATATTGAGCACTGCTTGTGCCTCTTGTTGCAAGAGTTGTTTGATGGAGTCTATCATATAATCAGTTTATTTTTTCTTTTAATTCATCCAGATTGTTTGCTGTTTCATAATAGGTAGAGAAAGATTGTCGGGCGAAGCCCTTATCCTCTAACGTCTTAAGTGCAGCCAGAAGTTCATTATAAAAACCGTATTCGTTATAGAAGATCACCTTTTTCTGATGATATCCGATAGAGGCGGCGGCTATGACGTGGAAAATCTCGTCGAGTGTACCTACACCACCAGGCAATGCGACCAATATCTCCGACTTCTCTGTTATCACATCTTTCCGGTCGCTCAGGTTACGGGTATGAATCACCTCGTCCAGTAATGTGCTCACACTACCTTTTTTCTTCCAGTTTGGCAGGAACTACTCCGATGACCGTACCGCCATTCTCTTTCACGGCGCGGGCTACGCATTCCATCAGTCCGAGATTGGCTCCTCCATAAATCAACGTTTTGCCTGCTTTTCCCATCCATTCTCCGATTTGACGGGCACTGTCAAAGTACATTTTGTCAATGTTTTCCGAGGCAGAACAGAATATTCCTATCTTTTTCATACACGTTGTTGCTAATATAGTCTACAAATATCTGCAATTTTCTATAAACGACAATAAGTTTTTATTGTATTTTTGCGGCATTTAATTCAATAAGGAAGTAGAAAACAATGCATTACAACGAATATACATTGCCGAATGGCCTGCGCATAATTCATGAACCGACTCTCTCGAAAGTAGCTTATTGTGGTTTTGCCATCGATGCCGGAACGCGCGATGAGGCTGAGGATGAGCAGGGGATGGCTCATTTCGTGGAACATCTTATTTTTAAAGGGACGGAGAAGCGGAAAGCGTGGCATATCCTTAACCGCATGGAGAATGTGGGCGGCGATCTGAATGCCTATACGAATAAAGAGGAGACGGTTGTCTATGCCGCCTTCCTGACCGGGCATCTGGAACGTGCCCTCGAATTGCTCGGAGATATTGTATTCCATTCTACTTTCCCGCAGCATGAAATAGAAAAGGAGACGGAAGTGATCATTGACGAAATCCAGTCTTATGAGGATAATCCTTCGGAGTTGATCTTCGATGATTTTGAAGATATGATTTTCCGTAACCATCCGTTGGGAAGGAACATTCTCGGTAAGCCGGAACTGCTGCGGAGTTTCCGTACGGAGGATGTTCTCTCGTTTACCCGTCGCTTTTATCAACCGGGGAATATGGTATTCTTTGTTCAGGGACAATATGATTTCAAGAAGATTATCCGTCTGGCGGAAAAGCATTTGTCCGATATCCCGGCAGTGACGGTGGATAATCAGCGTATGCCTCCTCCTCTTTATGTGCCCGAACGGTTGGTAGTGCCTAAAGATACTCATCAGGCGCATGTAATGATTGTAGCCGGGGATACAATGCGTATGATGATAAGCGTACGGCACTTTATCTGCTGAATAATGTGCTTGGCGGTCCGGGCATGAACAGTAAGCTGAATGTATGCTTCGCGAGCGGAGGGGATTGGTGTATAATGTAGAGTCCAATCTGACTTCTTATACCGATACAGGAGCTTTCTGTATCTATTTCGGTACGGATATCGAAGATATGGATACCTGTCTGAAACTGATCTATAAAGAACTGAAGCGAATGCGGGATGTGAAGATGACATCTTCTCAGCTGGCGGCAGCGAAGAAGCAACTGATAGGCCAGATCGGCGTGGCATCTGATAATTTCGAGAATAATGCGCTAGGTATGGCGAAAACATATCTGCACTATCATAAGTATGAATCGTCAGAATCAGTGTTCCATCGTATTGAGGCGTTGACGGCAGAACAACTGCTGGAGGTTGCCAATGAGATGTTTGCGGAGGAATATTTGTCGACGCTGATTTATAAGTGAAACCTTGAGTGAAGAATGTCATATTTCCTACAAAACTTTAATACTCTAATGAAAAATAAATGTTTGCTGTTGTTGCTGTTTGCTTCTTTTCCGATTTTCTCATGGGCTGATGAAACTCTTGATTCACTATTGCATGTCCTTGATCAGACAATCTTGGCACATGACACTTATGTGGTACAGCGCGAATCGCGGATACGGCATCTGAAAGAGCTTGCCGGAGACGTGGCTCCTAATTCCATAGAACGCTATAATCTGAATAATCAGATCTATAAGGAATATAAAGCCTTTATTTGCGATTCCGCTATTTACTATTTAAATGAGAATGTTCGTATCGCGGGTAATCTGGGAGATACTGACCGGGAAATAGAAAGTAAGCTGCAACTTTCTCTTTTGCTTTCTTCTACGGGTATGTATACCGAATCAATTGATGTCCTGAAGTCAGTAGACCGACAGAAGGTAACTTCACATCTGATACTTGATTATTATACATGTTTCGATCATGTGTATGGTGAGATGGGATTTTATACACAAGATCAGACGTTATCTGCTTATTATCGGGAAATATCGTCAGCATATAAAGATTCATTATATGCGATATTATCTCCTCAATCGGAAGAATTTATGGTCATGCGCGAAACGTTGTTTCGTGACCGGCACAAGTATGATGAGCCTTGGAGATAAACGACCGTCGTCTGATGGCAGCAGAGCCGATACGCCTCAATATGCACTTGTAACTTACCATCGCTCACTTATTTATAAATATCTTGGAGATAAAATAAGAGAGAAACAGAATCTTTGCCTTTCTGCTATCTCTGATATTCGTTCTGCTATTAAAGATCATGCTTCTTTGTGGATGTTGGCTCAGTTGCTCTATGAGAATGGCGATATGGAGAGAGCTTACCAATATATGCGTTTCTCGTGGAATGCTACCAAATTCTATAATGCTCGTCTTCGAAGTTGGCAGAGTGCCGATGTGCTTTCTTTGATTGATAAAACTTATCAGGCGATGATTGAGAAACAGAACGACCGCTTCAGCAGTATTTAGTGCTGATTACGGCATTGCTGGTGCTGCTGATTGGTGCGTTGGGCTATATATACCGGCAGATGAAGAAATTGGCTGTTGCAAGGAATCATCTGCAGACAGCCAATCATCAATTGAATCAATTGAATGAAGAATTACAGCAAATGAATGCCTGTTTGACATCTACCAATGCAGAACTGTCTGAATCTAACCAGATTAAGGAAGAATATATTGCCCGTTTTATTAAATCTGCTCTACTTATATCAATCGGCTCGATGCATATCGTCGTATGGTAAATAAGAAAGTATCTGCTGGTCAGATAGCAGAATTACTTAAAATCACCCGCTCACAGGATGCCCTTGATGAGGAATTGGAAGAACTATATGCCAACTTTGATACTGCTTTCCTGCATTTATTTCCCGATTTTGTGAAGAAGTTCAATGCATTGTTGCAAGACAATGAACAAATCATTCTGAAGAAAGATGAATTATTGAATACCGAACTGAGAATTTTTGCATTAATACGTCTTGGTATTGAAGATAGTTCACAAATAGCAGAGTTTCTCCGTTATTCGGTGAATACAATTTATAATTATCGGGCGAAAGTAAAAAACAAAGCTCGTGGTTCCAGAGAAGATTTCGAAGATTTAGTTCGGAAAATACGTTGATCGATGTTGTAACCTATCCACTTTTTTAGGCCTCTTTGGTTGATATTAACTTGCTGTTTATTAGTGGTTTGTCTGTTTGTATAATCCACTTATTATACCCTCATTGTCAAATCACTTCAGTTTCTTTATACTTTTGACCTGTGCTTCTGAAATAGTGGCGAAAGTCCTGTCAAGCACATACCTTAATTATAAACTTTAAAATTAATACGCATG